>JAAUXU010057064.1_pt1 | contig 16267 bp, 21 predicted proteins | sample 7278151 | NCBI WGS metagenome assembly JAAUXU01 (sample SAMN14350113, study PRJNA611818) | marine sediment metagenome | isolation source: surface marine sediment (1.8m) | place: French Polynesia: Moorea | collected 2018-08 | reverse complement strand
TTATTGAGCAACAATGTCTGAAGGATCCAGAGCCGCGGATTCTGATGATGAAACATTACTTGATCCTCTTGAACACCGCGTTGCTCACGACCCCGTTCACCTCCATCCTGGAAAAAGATATGTTGCAAACAAGCAATTTTATTCTTCAAGATCAAGTGTCCAAATTAACAGGATAATTTCCTCACCTGATGTCCAGGAACTCCTGATCGCCTTCCTTCCTCAGCTTGTGACCAGATCTATTTGGTCAAATTCACTTAAAGTACCTGTTCTTTTTCGATGTTTTCATAATGTTCTTGCCTGATGTTCCTCCCGTGCTTGTCCCTCTGCCACGACACCATCTCTCCCTTGTCCATCTCGTACTAGTTTGAAAGAAAAAAGTATTTTCCTCCGCATGTTTTAGGGGAAACAATTTGCTTTACTTTGGTGTCCAATTTCCTGTCGTCGATGGTTGTCTGCATTGAGTTCTCCCCCCAGCGGAACTTGTAAATGGCGTTCTTAACCAGGGTCTCGGTCCTAGAGAAGCACGAAGAGGCAGATTGGTAATAAAATGTGCAGCATGTAAAAACCGCTTTATTGCGGGAAAGATTGGCGACAAAGAAAAGTTGCACAATTTGGGTTGACCACTTCGAAAATATACCTTCTCTCTCCCTTTGTCTGGAAAAACCGCACTGTGTTGGCAGTGGTTGCTTTCAAAGTCAATGTCATTTCTCTCCCTATTAGTAAGTGCAGTACTAAGTGCAGTACGTGTCTCCAGAGGAAAAAACCCTTTGAGTTTCTCCAACCTTTTTTTCAGTTCCCAAAATGTTTTTTAAAACGCATGCTGTAGAAAAACATCCTGTGGTAGTCTATATTTCCTGCTACTTCCAGGCCTAATCATTAATAAATCATGCTCCAATACTGTGCAGTGTGCAGTTAATTCTCATACGGCGCACTGCAAGGAGTAACTTAAATTTACCAGTCGCATTATGTGGCTCTTTGCTCGCCTCTCCTTGCTTCTTCCTCTTTTGAGAAATGCTTCAAGCCATTCTGCAGACATTGAATTCGCCTCGATGCTGTTAGAGGACTCTCAATTGTCCACCTCATGTATCCTCCTCACTTCTGGCAGCCTGACGGCCGCGGATTTGGAATTCATCAGCGAAAACTCTAGATTTCCCATGATGAAAACAGATCTCAATTATCTTTTGCTTAGTACCTGCATCCGTTGCATTGTCAATATAGCCAGGATCATTAAGGATTCTCGCCCAGACCAGGATATCTTGCTCCAGGATAAGATCGTGGATGAAAAGAGGACCAACCTTTGCCACAAGGTCCCGTACGTGGCACTGAAGATAATCCTGGTGGAAGATGAGTTGGATTTGGAAGAACATAAAAGCATGATTTACCAAGAGACGGCTCATCTGGTCAGAGGAGACGAGGATTTCGCAATCGTCAATGTCATGTGCCCCGGGAGGTCCTTCAGCTCGTCCTATTCTAAAGTGTGGAGGTCTGGAGATCCCGTTGATTTCAACCCCTGCCCCCATCCCTTGTTCGGTACCACCCAGCGCCTCTCTGTGATGGGCACCATGCCCTACATCTGGCCTGCGGGGCCCGCCCCCTTCGGGTCAAGCATAGACGCGATGCGGATCGTGGCCCGAAAGGTCGGGTTCGGGCTCGAAGTCAAGGGGGAGCGTGCGTACGACCACGTCATACAGGCGGTGGACAAAGAAGACTCTCAATAGTTTCCCACGATAAAAGCAAAGATTCTTTTTCAGATTGAAAATGGCACCTCCCAGTTCGGCGCCGGCGACGTTGTCTTGACCTACAATCGTTTTAAGCGAGTTGACTTCAGCCACCCTCCGTTCCTGTTCGACATGACCGTGGGCACCGCCATCCCGAGGCCGCTCACGCCATACTTCAACCTCCTGAGGCCGTTTTCCCCACTAGTCTGGGCCCTGGTCGTGGCCTCTATCATAGGATGTCTTGTTTTCTTCCTCGTTTATTTCGCAATCACCGGGCCTCCAAATTCCACAGCTAATCACGTCTGGTTCTCCTTCAGAGACACCGTGGGCTCCATCTTGGGACAAGGTACAAACAAGTACTTTTTGGTTTTCGCATTTTTACCTAATTTTTTTTAAGGCTCAGATTTCCCCACCACGAGATCCTTGGTCTACTTCTTCCTTGCGTTCGTGTGGCTCAACTACGTTAGCCTTGTCCTGAAGGCGTACGGCTGCAACTTCCGCGCCTACCTCATCCAGGTCGACTACGAAAAGTCGATCGACTCGGACAAGGAGCTGCAGGAGATGGGAAAGAGCCTCTACTTCACCGCCAATGGGGCACAGGTACTGTATTGTTGCATGAAATTCGCCAAATCGAGGCCGACACATTGAAAGAAACGGGGCAAAAAAATAAGAAGACCTTGTTTTTTTCAAGCAAGATGCATTGAAAACTTAATTCCTAATTGGTGAATTGCCCCTCATACTAGGTCTACTACTTCGCTTACTCCCCATTGGAGCACCAGCAGAAGCTGGGAAGAAGGGCGCTGGAGAACGACTTTTACTTCTCGTGCGGCAAGGGAGGATGCCCGAACCTTGACGAGCTTGACGCCATCCTGGAGCAGGGCGACGGGGTGGCAATGCCGCCAAACGCGTTCATGTACAACTTTGGACTCACACTCTCCAGGCACGGCGGGAGGAACACTTTCTTCTTGGCCAAGCCGCCCTACGCAAGGTTTGAAAGGCAAACTGTCCAACAGAAACAAGCTAAAAATGTCAACATTGTTTCAGTTTCATGTGCTCCATCTACCTTGCCAAAGGAATGTCGTGGCAAGAGGACATCAGCATGATAGTAATAAGGTTCAATCATTTTCCAAAATACACGAAAAAGATGATTTGCCAACAATCAAAGGTCAACTCAAACTTTCAGACTCCAGCAGGGCGGAATCATTGACAAGCTCATCTACGGCTACATTAAGCCCTGGTATAGCAATAAAAAAATAAACAAAAAAATGACAAATACTAAATTTCCCTTTAGGTACTATATCCAATACAACGCCCCCCCGCCCAACACCCTGGACCCCCTTGGCATGAAGCACTTGCTGGGAGGTCTAGTGGTGCTGGGGGTGATGCTGGCTTCAGCAGGGGCCGCGATGGCGGGGGAAATGTTGATCGGAGGGAAAGGGAGGATTTGAAGAATGATGTCACGCTGCTCTTTTCGTTTTCCGCAAATCTTTCCCGCACTTGCAGCGCATAACTTTGCTTGACCTTTCCTACATGCACCACATCCGTCTGCTATTTTCGCCGTTTTTATCATGAAAAAGTCGCAGAAAAGACCGCGTCTGACTCGTGTCACCTCAGTGTCCAAAGTCCCTCGTCGTCCGCGCTGAAAATCAGGGTGGGGACGGTGATGGCGGCGATCTTGCGGAGAACGGGATTGATGCCCTGGACGATGCACATGTCAATTTAACCGTAAATTATTTTTAAATGTGTGCAATACCAGCTCCTTAAGGTAAGCGTCAAAGTTCTCTTGGCCGTGCAGGCGGAAACTGCCGAGAAAAGCCGACCTGCCGTCGTCCACGGCAGACATGGTTGCCGTTGTGCAGTACTTTTACAGCCACGTCTTACAGACGTGCCGCTGTCAAGAAAAACCTAAGTAGTAGATAACAGGACTTCAGTGACGTCCCACTAGTCCTTATCTCAGCCTCTTGCTGTCAAATTAATAAACGCTCTCTGTACGATACACCCATATTTTTGGATTTCCGAAACAAACATTTTATTATGAAAAATACGGTAAACTCAGTAAACGGTTGTAGACGATGATGCTAGTTTCAAGTCTTTGTTGTAGAAGTTGCAATCCTTCTCTTTCGACGGGTTGGACCCCCTTCCTCTCTGAGCAGGGGAGAGTCTTAGGGGAGGCCCTGTTCTTGTTGTTGTTTTTGTTCCGTAGCGCCCAGTTCCTTTTCGATTTCGTGAATTCTTCAGTCCTTTGTTCGGTTGTTTGTTCCTTTTCCCCTTGTTTAGTATCCGAGCCCCTTCTTTGCGGCGAGGTGTAGCTTCGCACCGTCGAGGAAAGGGTTTGCTCCGTCGGCGGAGGCCGCGCCGGGGGCGGGCAGGGAGGCCAGAAAAGAGGACTGGAACAGGGGGGAAATAAATAAAAAATACATTTTGAATAATGGGTAGCAACGTCGGCTGCTAAAAGTATGAAAAACTATAATAGCAGCAACAACAACGACGACGACGACAATAACAGTGCAGCAAAGGTAGTTTTGAATTGTGAAGAAATCAGTGGCTAAAAATCAACGTAAAAATAAATATATTGTTAACTTACAGCATCCCCCGCCATCTTCTGCCCCTGCTCTTCCGCCGCCGATGTTGCCGGGCAGTTGAACATGTGCTCAGAGTCGCACAGGCAGTTCTGCCTCGCCTGGTAGGTGCGGGAGAACTCTGAGGTGTTCTCGAAGGCCTCCAGGCACCCGTCCTTCTCCGTGTAGCCCAGCGGGCAAGGGTTGGGCGGGTCGCAGTAGGCAGGGAGGACCGTGTTGGGGTTGCTGCCGCCCTTGCCGCTCTTGTTGGTGGAGGTGTTCGGCTGCTGCTGCTGCTGCTGGGGCTGCTGGGGCTTCTGCGCGGCGGAGGGGAGCGGGCGGGATAGAGGGCCAGTCACCACAGCTATAGCATAAAATATAAAATTATATTTTTTACTGTTTTTTCTACCTATTAGTCCAACTTACGCGCGTGCGCGAGAGATTCCGGCTGCCTGACCTGGGTTGGGACAAAGTCGAGGAGGTCCTCAACGTCCTGGTCGATCACCTCAGGCTCAACCTGGGAGGAAAAAAATTGAAATTAATGCAAAAAAACATTTAAAGTTCGCACTTTACCTGTCCGTATTCATCATAGTAGCTTGGTCCGTTGGGCTCGTAATCGTATTCCGGGTTCCTATACGTAAAAAAAGTTTAAAAAATCATGCTTTCGTACTATGTAAGCAATAAAATTTTACTTACGGGTATTGTTGGTCATAGTCCAGGGTCTGGAGCAGATCTTCTAGCTCCGGTGTTGAAAGATCCTGAATTGAAAATTATATTTTTATAATTTGCAGTCATCAATATTATATACGAAATTGAAGTCACTCACTTCAAACTCGGCTGAAGCAGCCGAGCAGATGATAAGCGCCGCCGCCAGAACGTGATGGCATCTTCCCATGATTCCCCTTCCCGCGGCAGCGCAGGCGGCTGAAGAAAAAAAAAGACATGGAAAATTATTGCATTATTAGGGAAAAAAGAGGCAAGAGATCCTGCATTAGGAGCTAGACGATAGGAAAAGGTCAGAGGGGGAAAGAAAGAAGGCCTGGAGCTGGCGTAACAGATGGCAAAGATTGCTAAAGAAATTGGCGAGGTTTTTAGAGCCGAAATGTGAACCAAATATCCTTGAGAAATCGGTATTTCCTTCCTTACAAATTGAACCCTCAGTTTTTTGCTCAAAAGAGTTGGAATATTGCTGGATTTTTCATTATCAAACCGGAATATAATACGTAAAAGAGTTGTACGTAGGTATACCGTGCTCTCTCTCTCACCTTCCAGCGGGGAATGGCTTTCCCTCCTCCCCAGGCAGCTGCGATCGAGGAGAGAGATCCAGAATGAAGGCTGGTGGTATGGGATTCAACAAGAACAAACTTATTTCGTTTTCATTCCTATTAAGAGGCATTTTTGTGAGACAAGCTTTAATTTTTAGTTGGACATAAGTGGCGAATCTTCCCCCGGGTTGGAGAGACGTGTTACATGACGGCGGCGGAAGAGAAAGGCTGAGGGAGCGGGGGCGGTCGGTCGGTCGGCCTCGACCGCCACCATAAATGGAGGACGGAAGAGAGGCCCCCTCGATCGATCGATGCGGGCATACTGCGCATGTGCAGGAAAGGCCTTGGTCTACTTGGTTGGATGGCAGACTGCGTCACAGAAAAAGGAAAGAACCTTTTGAAGGAAAGGCGGGAGGAAATTGGCAAATGAGGTATGGAGTGTAGAGAAGTAAAAAATTATGGTTTATATTTATCAAGAAGCACAATAAAAAAATACATGACCGGCAGCATGCTTTAAGGCTTCCTATAAAGGGAACCCAATGGCAAAAAAGTTTTTTTCTTCTTCCGCCCTTCCTTCCTTTCATTCCTCTTGGGGACTGTTTGATCGATACGACAATTGCTCCTTGTCGCAGATAACCTTTTTTGATGAAAAAAACGTCAAAATGTTTAAAGCTCTCCGCCGCTCCACCAGCGGAGGAAATTCATCGACTTCCTCCCCTGCGAAGAATGCTAGCTCTGCCGCCGCGGCCGCCGCCGCAGGAAGCGCCGCGGCCGCGGCCGCCGCCGCCGCGGCCGCGAGCGCCGCCGCCCTCGCCTCTCCCGCCAGCGCCAACACTGAGGCACTCTGCGGGAGGCTGGCGGTGGAGATCAGGGGGCAGGAGACGCTGCACGCCTCTCTGCTCAAGGTACAACTATACTATTTTTTTCTTGGTTTTAACCCTTATTTTTTAACAACATCTTTCCAGGACTTGGCTCGCCTGGCTGCCAGCCCCTCCGTTTCGGAAGAAGACTTCCACGCCACGTTCCTCAAGGCGCTTAGTAGATCTGGATTGGAGACAAGGTGAGTTAAAATAACTCAATATTTTGACTTGAGAATAGGACGATATTATTATTTTTTCAGGCTCCAGAACGCTGTGTTCCACCTTCTGCGAAACAAGCGCTTGGAGGAGTGGATGGCGGCGGGGTCAAACCAGCAGGTCAGGAAGCAGGAGCCGCTGGGGTATCTGCTCAAGATACAGGTATTCCATTCATATCTTTTATTTGACTAGCAATGTGTATAAAAACCATTTGAAACCAGCATCAATGGGAGCGCAGGATCATGAAGAGCTTGAACTCGATGTCTTCCGACCTGGGTCTGAGTCTAGCCAAGCCAAGATGCCAAGTAAGATTCAAACAAAAATTTGGGAGTTGGGCTTGTATCATATATTTTTTCGAAACAACAGGAGGAGCAGGCCGAACTTGTTCAAAAATGGCACGAGCTGTCGACATTGGACGTCGACCTATCCCTATTCAGGCCAGTGTACGCCCCAAAGGATTTTCTGGAGATCATCACTCAGGTAAACAAAAAAAAACTACATCATCTTTTCCAACATATCAAAACACTTCAGGTAACGAGCCCCAATTTGATCGACACCGCTCCCTGCAACAACGGTTCCTTCGGTGGTGGAGGAGGAGAGGACGAAGGAGGATCTAACAACAGCGGAGGAGGAGGAGGGAGCAGGGGAGGGAGCAGGAGGGGAAGCAGAGGAACGAAACCGTCGTGGTATAAGAAAAATTCGAAACTCGCCAGATAATATTAAAAAAATACTGATTTATATATAACGTTTAGGGGCCTGATTGCCATCCCGCTCACGGTCCCCACCCTGGAGCAGCTGAGGGATAAGTTCTCGGAAATTGCGAGGTAATTAAATGCTTTAAAAAGTAAATATTATTTCCATCGTCGATGGACATTGGACAACCACAGGTGCGAGCCCCACCTTGGCATCAACCCATTGGCGCCCTCAGTGGATGACCCCACCGTCACCCTAGAGGCGGAGAGGTACAGCCTAGGACAAAAGGTGCGAACAAAATAACGTTTTGTCTAATGTTGCATTCTCAGTCAAAACATAATTAAACTTCCAGGTCATCCTTGCCAACCACGCCCCGCTGTCCCAGGAGTTCCTTAAGCGCGGCGCCCCCCACAGCCTCCGCGGTCGCCTCTGGGCTCAGGTGCTGGGGTCGGACGCGGCGGCGGGGGCGGCACAGGACAGGGAGAGGGAGAGGTTCGAGGAGCTGAGGGAGGCCGTCGTCAGGTGAACGCACTCTTGCCCCAATAATAAGTTAATCGCCAAATAAATTCGAAGTTCAAATGTCAGGAACGACGTGATGCTGGACAAGCTGGTGCTGAAGGACGTCCAGCTGACGGCGGCCAACGACGACAACTACTTCGTCTTTGAAGATGTGCTCATACAGGTGGGGAATTAACAAAACACAGTGTCAGCGACTTTGGTTTTCCCACATTAAAACTGTTGCTTTTGAATATTTATATTCGAAAACAGGTGCTGCTTTGCTTCAGCCGCGACACCGAGGTCTTGAAGAGCTTCCGTTCCAGGTATCATCATCATCGTATGCTAATCCAATTTGACCTATTTGTACCTTGGGGCAAAAGCTGGAGAAAATATAAAGGATTTTGCTTTTGCGTTCCTTATAACGTACACTTGTAGGGGAAAAGGAGAAGGAAAGATATGGCTTCAATTTTTTTTCTCTAGATACAGGGAGGGCCGAAAGGTTTCTTTTCGTCTGGAGCCAGGATGGAAAAAAGTTTTATCCCTTTTTCTCCCCAGTCCTGAATAATCCGATTGAGTGTGAGGGAGGGAGGAAGAAAAGGAGGGGATTCGAGAGGAAAAGTACCTCCCAGAAATAGGATACACAGAAAGTCCGAAAAAAGGATATTGGAGGGTCCAATTAAAAAAGAGACGTGGAACACTTTTTTTCTTCCGTCCTTTTCTGCTTTGGTTCCCTTGGCAACAAGAGATGGAAAGACGTAGGGGATTTCCCTTCCCCTCTTTCATCATCTTCCTCTCAGCGTTTCCCAGACAGCCATGGAGGAAGGAAGAGGAGAAAATCCTGCCAATAATAGCAGAGCGCCCTCTTCTCTCCTTTCGTCGGAAGTTTCGTCTCCTTTCTCTCCCCCCGGATACAGACGAGATGAAAAGGCCCTTTTGTGCCGAAAGCGTTCCTTGGAGGCTTCTCCTCCTCTGTAATTGCACTTGAAGGGCACGTGAATTATAAAAACGTGCGTACGATGTAGCTTTATTTCAATAAAAGTTATTCGTACAACCACACAAGGGCGAGGAACAGTCATTTTTGAACCCAAATGGTGGGAGGCAAAGGCGAAAAACACGTACGCTACCACATAAGGTTTGACCACATGCATGGGGGTATCTATATATACACACACTCGCTCGTTTGTGTTCATAAGTAATTGAAAATATGCGGGGAAACGTAAGCCCTTTTATGAATTCCAGTTGCAGCAGCCCTGCCCGCGCCATCCTCCGCGGGCGCGCGCCCTCCTCCGACACCACGGTGGCCTACCCGCCAAGCGGGGTAGTGCCATTCCACGGGTTCGCAATGTACTGCGCCCCGTTCTGCTACGTATACTCGGACCCGTGCCAGCTATACTACACATTCAGGTGATTTCGCACATATGCGTACCGTGTATATATTTTTTTTTATTTTCCCGTAGTTTCTTGCAGGTCTTTTTACCTCCAGTTCTGCTGCAAGCTACACGAGGTCTCCTCCGACCGGCAGGGGATGGTGGCACTATGCGCGCTATTCGAAAACCTGGTGAGCGATTGGTGGCGATATTTTATTGGGCTATTTGTGCACAGAAGTTGAAAAAATGCTGCCCTAGGTGATATTTGTCCATGCATGCCTTGCGTGCATTTCTGCTTCGTTAGTTCGCGGTACTTTTGCAATAGAGTACAAGCTCGCCCGCAGCGGCCTTCCCGAGCTAGTGAACATACTTTGGGGCAGCATGGTACGATGAATGCAAGAAAATCTTCACAGTGCACACCGTGCTAAGTGGCTCGGAATTGATAATTCTAATTTCGTAAGTGGGGGGGGGGGAAGAAAATAATAGGCGACTTTTGCGCGAACGCGTAACACCGACATTTTTTTGCAAATCATGCCTGTAGAAGAGTATGCACTAGAACAAAATCGAATTTACTTCCGCTCCATCCTTTTAAAATGTTGGATATGAACGTTCTTGGTATTGATATGTTTTTACATAAGTTGTAATGTACGTCAAGCTACGGGACTTTTCGGTCATTTGAATGCACGTTTGTACTGAACATGGACGTGATCTGAGTCACGATTTGCCTGAGCCGTACTCACTGTCGGTAGTACGTGAGCGTACAATCGGTGTCTTTCGATGGGTCAAATTATAAAAGAGTGTCCATCACGAGAGAAACGAAATTAGACAGAAGAGACCATTTGAGGAAGCCACACTACAAATGCAGTAGTGTTAAGTGCTTCAGCAATAACGCCTCCACCGCCACCTACTGCAGCAGCATCAACAACAACAGCAGCATCCACGATGGACTTGAAAGTCTTTTTGCGACGCATCAATTTCGAGGAGGCGGAATACTGTGAGGAAAATCCGAAAAAAATATACGTAGAAAAAAGTACCTAAAGCAAAAATAATAAAAAATAAACAATTAGTGCCCTCGACCCTGGCCACCCTGGCGGCCATACAGCACAGGGGAGAGCATCCCCTGGGAGAACCTGGACACACTGCTTCACGGCGGAATAGACCTGAACACCAAATCAGTCTATGACAAGATCGTGCTGAGGCGCAGAGGAGGGTCCTGCCGGGAGATCAACGGGCTGCTGGCCTGGGCGTTAAAAGAGATGGGGTTCTCTGTGCGGGTGCTCAGCTGCAGGAACTGGTACTCAAGGGAGAAGGAGTGGGGGTCGGAGTTCGACCACCTCTTGCCCATGGTCAGGATGGGGAAGGAGGAATACCTGGTGGAGGGAGGGTGGGGAGCCACAATGGTGAGAGAAGACAAAAAATCGCTATACTACGTATAAGCTCATTTTGAGTTACCTCCTGTGTTTAGGGCCTGTATTCGCCGATAAAGTTGGGAGACTTGGAAATATCGGATCAGCCTACGGGCCGCTTCAGAGTGGAGCGGAGGCGGACGGAGGACGATCGTCGTGAATGGCACTGGGCAGTCTCAAGCCAGAAGCTGGAAGCGGACAAAGGCCACCGGCATTCCTGGACCACCTGGTTCGGCGTCTTCAGCACTAGTCCGCGCCGGATGGAGGACTTCGCTCGGAGGAAGACGGGGAGGGACCTGGGAGGGGAGGTGCTCATGAGGACGGCGCCCATTGTGTTCATGAGGGTGAGGAGATGTAGTGAAACTAAATTCACCAATCAACTGTCGTATCGTATCATTCCTTTCCATGACCTTCGGTTTTTTATATCAGACAAACGGCGGCCGCGACGCCCTCCTGCTGGTGAGGGACAAGTACCGCCACTACCGCGACGCCGCCTCTGAGGGAGGGAGGAGGACTGTGGAGCAAAAGGACAGGCTGGGATCTAAAGAGATGGAAGGGTTGCTGGAGAGGGTCTTTGGCATCGCGGGGGTGGATCTGGGGCAGCTGGACAAGAAGATCTGCAAAGAAGACGAAAAGGCCCAAGGGTTGGATGACGCGGAGGAGTAACTACTCCCCCTCATTCACTCAGTGAAAAATAATCCCTATGTGAAACGAGTCTGTGTGCTGTACCGTTTGATCACATAGCAGGAAAAGACAGTCCTCAAAAAATAAAGAAGAAGATGTGTTTCTTGTTTGGGAACTGCGAACGTGTCACACGACCTTTACAGTACGTCTCTGCGATCGTACGACAAGACCAAAGACAGCGCCAACCGGTGTTTGCTTTTCCTCGTTTTCGCATGCTGTTATTTGGGGTATTTGATAGATGGCTCAGAAAGATAACCTACTACTGTTCTGTATTGTCCTACTCCCGTTTGTACCCTGTATTTCCTTTCTCCAAGGCGAACGTTGGCAAAAAAACTCTTAGTACCCGGACAGAAGGAAATGTCTGGTCCTAGTTTCCTACAGGACGGCCTTCCTCTTAGTTAGTCATCCATGGAATGTTTTCGCAAGCCGGCTTTCCCACCAAAAACTACCTTTCCCTTTAAAGTCAAAACAAAAAAATTCTTTCAAATCCAGGTCCAAGTGCACGAGCCCGATCTGTGGAACCACCTTTTGGGCCACGACATCCAGCCCTTGCGTCTTGCCTTCCGCTGGATCATGAGGGGCTTCTCCGGGCACCTCCCGCCGGACCAGCTCCTCTTCCTGTGGGACCTCGTGCTCGCCTATGACTCCATGGAGGTATGTCTGTCTTGTGGTAACTTCACTGATCGTTTCAATACTAATTATTTTTTCCCTTTATTCTTCAGATATTTCCGCTTTTGGCAGCCACCATCCTGAGCTTCAGAAAGGAGAACTTGATGCTGGTGGACAACCTGCAGGTTGCCAAGACTTTTCTGCTATGGAAAATAAGTCTAGAAGAATTTTTTTGTGCTTTGTATCATTATTTCAGGGGGTGGAGGCGGTCCTGGCTGACCTGTCTTCTCTGCCTGTGGTGCCCTTGCTGCAGCTCTCCCTGGAGAGGGAGCAGACATACAGCGGGAGAAACTAAGATTATCGCTCTTTGAGAATAAAGCGCATGGTGTATTTTTTTTTTCGATGTAGAATTACTTCTCTGTGAACGGGTTTTGTGTGACTCTGTCTAGATATGAAGAGTTCATCGCCCCCATTTTTGTCCTGCGCTGGCCCTTCGGTACAATCGGGAGTTCTGGCCGCATACGTGACACCCATGGTATCTGATCCTACTACTACGTACACGCCTGGCAGCATGTGCATGCCACGTACGTAGTATGCCGGATTCCACTCCGCCGCCGCCGCCGCCGGAGCATATCGCCACTCGCCATCTACCCGACCTTGGGCCACGGAGACAATATCAGTTGGCGGGGAAGAGAACTGTCGTTTTCCCAGATTATGCGGGGGATCAAGTCATAAAATGAACCTCTTTCAAAGTCAGGGAGACTTTGCTCCAATTTTCCTCGTGCATTCGCGCGCACGAAATAGTACAAACTTTCATCCGATCTTTTTCCATCTTCTCCCTTTCGCCTCACTTTGTACTCTTTTCCTCCGCTGAAGAGGAAGGAAGGAGGGAAGCACTATGTAGGAGATTAGAAAGGAGGAAAACCCAAATGGCACTCTGCCTCCCGCTCTGTCTGCTCTCTATCAGATACACCGCCTCCTTTTCCTCCTTTCTCGGGGGTCTATTCTCATCTCTGGGTTGAGAGGACGACTGAGGATGAACCCAGCTCACCTGGCAGCGACAGATAACTACGGTGCCTATTTGGAAGCTGCAAATGACCGTTTTCCCCACTCAATTTTTGCGAGCAAATTCTCTAGTGCAACCAGGCTGTCTGAACCTTCTCAGCGAATATTGTGGACATTATTGTGGACAGCCACATCCTGGCTCTAACGTACCGCTCCAAAATTATGCTTACACTTGGGAGACGCACGTATTTTCCGCTTTGGATCTGCATCTTTTTATTCCTTCCGACCGACCCGCACCACTCCCGGTAACCGCGCCGGCTTCTCACGACATCCTTTTCCCAGTTCCCGCCCATCTTTAGATAACATTTAGTACATTTTGGTATGGTCCGTTTTCTTCCCAGAAAGAATGCAAAGTTGGCTCTCCTTTTTCCTGCTTCTTCTGCCTGCGCTCCCATCACTTTCCACTCTCAATCCACTTTTACCCCCTGTCCAGGTTGGCATTGCTTCGTTTTCCTTCCTTCCTTCTTTTCGCTGCGGGCGGCTGTCTAAAATTGATAGACACTTAAAACAATTACTTTAAAAAGTCTTTTTCCGGTCTCTCTCTTTCTCTCTTCTTCCGAGGGGGCCCCACGGGGGCTGAGGAACAAACACAGCACGGGAAAGGGGAGTTGGGGATGAGGGGAGGATATTTCTGCTTCGAAGGTGGGGTGGAAACCCGGAAAGGGCAAAAATTGGGGCTTGTTTGTTGGGTGTCCAAAGAAGATCGGCGCCAAAGACGGCGATTCCGCCACTCTCGTCTCATCACATGTTGTCGAAGCACCCTTCAGACATCCGCCGCGCCAGTTCCGCGCCGTATGGAGGGTCGACTTCCAGGAGGCGCGGCCGCCGCCCTTGCCGCCGCTGCCGCTGCAGGTTGTCCTGGTTGTCTTGAATTCCGCTGGGCGACTGCGTGAGGGGCGAGGCCAGCGAGCAGCTGCTGCCGGCCTGGCTGCTGGCGCCGCTGCTGGCCGCGCCGCCCCCGCCGCTGAGTCCGGCGAGGCCGTGGTGGAGGATGCTGCTGAGGGAGGAGGACGAGAGGCGGCGGAGTCTCCGCCTTTGCCGCTAGATCCAGTCAGACTGGAACAGGTGGGGTTGCTGTTGCTGCTGCTGCTTGTTGGTGGCGCCGGCCGCGGCGGCGTGGCCGGCGACCGCCTCGCTGTCGGTGGTGTCTTCTTCGCTGCTGGAGCAGCTCCCGGCGCCTACGCGCTCGCCCCCCAAGTGGTTTGCCCCCCCTTGGCCGCCGCCGCCCCCGCCCCCGCCGCCGTCCTTGGCCCTCTGGTCCCCGCCGCCGCCCTTGAGACAGACGGGCGAGGAGGAGAGCTTGCCGGCGTCGCTCTGGTCATCGGGCCGGAGGAGGAAGAGCAGTACCTGGAAGTTGTCCGGGTAGACCCTGCTCTGCTTGTCCTTGAAGGCCTTGTCCACCTGGTTCTTGGCCAGGCGGAGGCTGACGGGGGTGCCGGTAAGGCTGGAGCCGTCGGCGGAGGAGGAGAGGGGGCTGGGAGGGGGCTCGAGGAACTGAGAGGAAGACGAGGAGATGGGGGTGGCTCCGGAGGTCATCTTGGCCGACCGCTCGAAGAGGGCGGAGGAGTGCTTGGAGGAAAACTTTGTGGCCGCCTGGGGCATGGAGGTGTGGCGCTTGCGAATTTCGCTGAAAGACAGGAGGGTAGTGGCGGACGCGGCCCCGCTGTTGGACGAGGAGGAGGACGAGGAGGAGGTGGAGGTGGCCATGGGGTGGCCGCCCGCGGAGCCGCCGCCGCCGCCGCCGGAGGAGACCCCTTGGTGATTGGAAGCGGGGTCGCCAGGGTCAGGGTGGCTGCGCTGCTGCTGCAGGTTGTGGCTGTGGCTGTGCCGCACCGCAGGGTGGTGTTGCTGGTGGTGGAGGTGGTGTCGCCGCTGGACGTGCTGGTCGTCCTGCAGCAGGTGGTCGTCGGAGATTGAAGTGTTCTTCATGAGGCTGGTGAGCGACACCGCCTCCTCCTCCGAGCCCGTCCGCCCGGCGCCCGCCACCGTCACAGTCGGCGCCGCCGCGCCGCCGGCGCATGAGGCGTGGCGCTCCGGCGCAGGGTAGGACCGCGGCAGGCCTCGGTTTTGATACACGCCGCCTCCGCCTCCGGTGCCGTTGGCTGGCTGTTGGTGGTGCTGCTGCTGCGGCAACAGCCTCCCGCTGTCGCTGCTGTCCACCGAGTCCCTCATGACGAGTCCCTCGTGGCTGCTGCTCGTCGTCTCGTCATCCTCCTCCTCCTCTTCCTCCTCGACCGAATAGTTGGGGCTAGTTGTCGAGGCTGCAGCCTTAGCCGCCGACGAAGCGGAGGAGGAGGAGCCCGCTTTGCAGGTGTAGGACAGGTCCGAGGAGAATGGCGAGTCGACAAAGAAGGTGTTGAACCAGAAGTGGAACTGCCTCCTGGGGTCGACCAGCCCCTTGGAGCGCATCCCCATCAGGCCAAAGTTGTCAAGCAGCTTGAGCTTGGAGGAGAATTCAATCTTGACGTCCCCGCACAGCAGCAGCGGCGGGCTCACCTTGAGCTCCACCTGGCGGTCGCCCTTGCGCACGGCGTACTCGGGAGACTCCCAACGCTTCTGGCCGCCGTTCTGACGGACCTGCAAAAAAGGGGTTACGTACATTTAGGCGCATTTATTGCAACTCGGCACGATATGCTCGTTAATGCACCTACAAATGTGACCTCCGAGGAGGACGTGATTGATGGAGGCGCCTAACTTGAGTCGAAAATGTCTCACCCATATTACTCAGAAATCAAGTATGTTTAAGTTAAGACGAAAATCCAGCACCCTCATAAGTTCGAAAATCTTTCACCCTCCAAACTACCGAAAACTCCCCACCCTCTTTTAGTTCGAAAAGAACAAAAGGAGGGACAAGGTTGCCACATGTTAAATGTTTTAAGAAATACTGGGCAACCACAACAGAAGATTTTTTTGACTGTTGTTACAGCAACCATCATGGCTGCTAAGTCTTTTGTTATGCAAAATTATGAGAAGTATATGTGTTTGGGAAAACTTTGTTCCGTTGGTTAACTTCAGTATACTATAACTGAGAAAACTGTTGAAATTTAGAAAAGACACAAAAATTTTGTAAAAAAAGGCAGCTTTCACATGTTATTTTCAACTTTTTTTACTTTCATCAATGGGACTTAATTAATTTTTTTAAGAAAGAGAGGTGCGGGGCATCACTTTCCACCAAAAAACTTGCTAATATCTGGCAACTCTGCCGTCTTCCTTTTTTGAACTAATGAGGGTGCTGCATTTTCGGCTCAGTGGAGGGTGGGGGAAATTCGTGCTAAAGTAGACTTGAGAGGGTGGAAAAAGAAAAATATTTTTCGTCTCAAAGAGGGTG
>JAAUXU010065416.1_pt1 | contig 16268 bp, 22 predicted proteins | sample 7278151 | NCBI WGS metagenome assembly JAAUXU01 (sample SAMN14350113, study PRJNA611818) | marine sediment metagenome | isolation source: surface marine sediment (1.8m) | place: French Polynesia: Moorea | collected 2018-08 | reverse complement strand
ACGTGAGCACAGTCCAGTCCAGATCACCTTATCATCATAGTACGATCCATCGAACTTACAGTAGAACATGCATTCAACAGAACTGTACAGTAAGAACGAATTTAACTCACCATCCCTCCACTCATCCTTGTTGTTCCCGATGATTATTTGATAGATCTCATAGTCGGTTCGACGAGGGTCTCCAGACATAACTTTACTGTGCTGCCCTTCTATGGAGACAAGTGTGTCGCCACATTCTTGGCAGAAGCAGTACTCATGCTTTTCCTGGAACAATCGACTGGCCTTTAGCCTTTATCTTCAAAGCACATTCAAGTGGAAGTCTCACCTGACCTTGGTTGGGACAATCCTGTTCATTCCCTTTTTTATAGATGTTGCGCACCATCAGACACCTCTGAGGATACCCTTTGTCCTTGCGGAATTTCACCACCGGCTTATTACCCTTGCTTTGATTGCAAGCTTTGCAAGCCCATTTCAAGTTCCAGCGCGCGTCCGTCCCTCCTGAGGCCTTGGACACCACGTGGTCTATGGTGCGGTCTTGCTCTAGAAGGTATGTCCCGCAGAAGAAGCAATTTCCGCCCGAGGCCTGTTCTGTGTCACTCCTATGAAACATGAACACATACCTGAGTCTAAAAATCTGATCACAATTTATATGGGAGATCAGTTGATAGTCACCCAAACCTCTTAGATGCAGATATTGCGTTCAGCTCAGTGATACCAGATGCGTAAGCCATGGCCAATGTGTGAGGAATGGAATCCCTATCTTCTGCGGATGCTCCAGGAACAAATGCAGGTGCAGGAACTGTTGCAGGAGCAGCCGGTCTGGACTGACCCTGCCCAAGTTGCCCAATCCTGCGCGGGGCTGTCGGATGGAGGGAAGGTCGGGTGCTTCATGCCACGAGTGCAGCGAAAGTAGTCAATCAATTTCTTGACTTCTGCCGCGGCGACCCCAGGTAGGACAGAGACCGAGAACTGCTATTGAGGCCACTGAGGTCGCTTCGACCTTCATCTTGTCCCACGTCATCTGAGTGAAAGACAGAGCGTTGACTCAGCAAGCAAACCTTGAAAATTACAGATTGGGGTGCCCATGTCAGACGTTTAAGTTGCCCATTTCAAACATAGTGTGGAAAATGAAAAAAAAATCCTTTATGTTTTAAAGATGAGTAGAAAAACAAACTCCTTGCATTATTTATCATCTTCCACGTCCATCCCTTTGGGTCAAGTACGATGGTGGTCTGGCAACTCTTGGCCAGACTGGCAGCTTTGCCGCATTTTGACGGGTCTGGCTTCAGATTTAGAATCGTCTGCTGTATGCAGTCACTTCACTTAAAAAATACAGTGAATCAGTGGCTGCGACATAGAAAATGAGGAAATGTGTCATGAGTCAAGTGTTCTAACCATAGTTTCACAACATCTCTGCTTATAACTTTGGGCGACAAATCATTCCATTCATCTCCGATCGTTTGATTCCATTTATCCTTAATACGCGTTATCCATCAGGGTGAATTTTTCTAACTTGTCTTAAACACTCAACCGCTGTCATCCTGAGTCCACAAGTCATTCCATGGTCACCGTTGAGACCTCTGTGCAACAGCTGTCACAGAACACTGGCCACAAGTGGTCACAGTGGCCAGTTGGCCTTCATCAGGAACACCTCTCACACTACTGTTGATACTTTCAGCTGTTTCGGTGCAGAAGAGCAGTGTTTAAGGTGAGTTGATCACGTGTCATGATGACTATTTTCCTTAAAAATTAGCACTGCTTATTAAATGTTATTTGATACGAAAAGTTGCTTTTCAGCTGAAAACGTATAAAAACCAAATGGACACGTGGAAGTGGCGGCGGGCCAAGCCAAAGGTGACGAAGAGGATCCTGCTGGTGATCAGTCTGTTGAGCAGGGGCAGCATCTAACAGATCGACAGCAGGCGCAGAGATTCGGTCATACCTACAAAGAGAATGTTGAAGAGAAGCAACCGGTGACTCTTGACCTTGCTGCAAGAGCATGAGAAGCAATTTCCGACTGCCACAACTGAAAACCAGGTCACTAAAGCTGCGGTTGCGCAATAGCGAGAAAAAGTTGCAGGTTGCTGCAACTTTTGGTACGCATTCTGTGAAGTGAAAACAGTTGTTGCTGATTGCGCTCGTGCGACCGCCAGAATGACAGCTGAGGCGGGGTCGTAGACCGAATCTATTCGGTCTACGGAGGGGTTTTCCAGCTGCTGGGCAAGTTGCACCTTGTTGCAACATTGCTGTAGCTCCTGCAACTTTGAGTTCAGTACCTGAAAGTTCCGGCCACGGCCAAGGTCCTTGATGCGAGACGTCGGTACTGTAGCTGGTATTGCTAGGGTCGTGGAGGACGTAGAGGTCGGGGTAGCCGAAATGGATGCCCATGCAGAAGAGGAAGTCAAGGAACAGGAACAGGGCGATTCTCAGAAGGAAGGGGTCTGACTGAAGGAAAAAGTGGATCTACTCTCTGTACGTGGATTGCGGGAAACATATTGAGATAGATGATCTGTTGTCCTGATTCTCTTGAAGCGATCCAGGACACGGACAAGAAGATCAATGAGGTCGTTGTGGCCAAGATGTGGCCGAAGAAGTCGAGTCCGTTAGACCGAAGCTGGAGGCCGGCGGTCCTGTTGTCTCCCTAAATGCATGGAGGAAGCCTCCATGATCCTGCAGCAGCCTTAAAACCCTTTGACTCAGGGCTCAGCTTACACGCATCAGTCTGACATCGTTGGATCATCCAACAGCTCGGTGTCCGTCTCGTCCATGTGTGGGATGAAGCCCTCCAGAAGGTCGGAGGTCTCGCCAACGACGAAGAACAAGCTGTTGGAGTAGTATTGCTCGTCCATGGACTTGAGCAACAGCCTCTTTGAGGCTCGGTTTTACAAATTTTGCTCCTCGCATGGACGCTACTTATTGCAGAACTGCCTCAGCTCGGTCTCCGTGCTGAACAGCTGCACAGAGAGCTTCATTGAAAACCGTTTTTACTGATGTAGCTGTTAACTCCTAGACATATTATTTAGTTGTATTTAGTTATATTATATTATTTAGGTTAGCTATTGGGAGCTTGACAATGCACAAAGACACACCAAAACCACCAGTGACAGTTCGGCTGGCGCGTTTAATGACTCAAGGTGTAAAAAATTAAGCGTCAACTTGTTTCAGCTCCATCCCTCGGCCTTATTTGACGCGTCTCAGCCTTATTTGAATTGCGTCACACGTGCAGACGTGTGACGCAATTCAATCCGTCACCGTCTGCCGCTGACAGTGCTGACATTCCACCATATATGAGCATCTGGCTGTGAGTGCATCTCACTTCACAGCATTAACTCATGTCTCTAAATAATAATACTATATATCCGATCACAGTCATCAATCCTCGGGTTTCGATGGGCGTAACCGATATTTTCTTATAACCGATATAGGTCAAAACAAGTAACTCTTACTGCTGTGGAACCGTCAATGCAAAACCTCGCATATTTTTGGCTGCTCCACTCTTAGTAAGCACATTGGAACATCAGCAAAACGATGCATAAGCACGTGGAGTTTCCACCAAGGCTCTGTGGTCAAAATTTCAATCATCCACCAAAATTTTAATGGGTAATTTGAATTTTCCTCAGGTAACTTGTTGACTGGAACTGGAGTTTGATGAGTGACCGACAAAAGTGTCTCCATTTTGTGAAGAACAAATTGGGACCTAGAAGAGTGAAGATGGGATTTTGGCTATAACCGGAGACTACTGTAAAAGATCCTCCAAAAACTGAATAGGGTTCCAATGGGAACTAATTCCTTACTGAGATCATGATAGCAGTAGGATTTGGTGATTTTCTAGTCAAATTTGGCAACTTTGCTTTTGGTCACAGCCTCTTCAAAATGCGCATTTGTTAGAAAGGCAAGATAGCACAAAATTTTGTGTGAGAGTAAAAAGTGAACTACAACTGCTAGTGGGAGTTCTTCACTCAATTTCTTTTGCTTGCAGAAGAAGCTCGGGCTAAATGTGGAATTCCTTAAAACTTAGGTGGAATCACGAACTCAAAGTATTTCTTTTGCGCATTGTTTTTTATATGTTGCCTACTACTTCGGCTGTCCTGACACATTACAGCGACCAGACTAGCACACTTACAGTGGAGCCCGCTTATATCGGCTTCGGTGACATCGCCAGCCCGGATTTTATTGCAAATATCTCCAGAACGGACTCAATATTGGGCATGTCCTTCAACACTGGTTATTCTCTCTGCCTCGGGGTGAGCACTTGTAGGCGGACGCCACTGTAATCGTTCGCCCAGCTTATCTCTTGTATCACGTTTCTTCTTATCGCGCCATTGACTCCGCTGCGCAGTGGACAGGACAGCTTTGGGACGAGCTGGTGTCTGTACAGGGTGCGTCATATTTCTATCGAGGTGCGCTGCCTTGACCAATGGTGGCAGGCACAAAACATGTACTTCAGCCACAAGGACAGTTTGGGCAGCACCTACGAACTCGGGGCTTCGGACACGGCCAATTTCACGGACACAATCAGTGTCGGATGCATTGCTGAACACAGAAAATGGTGATGATTTTGGACGTCTTCCCCATGGTCTTCTTACAGTCACTTTGTGCATTTCTAAGTCATTGACGACAGAATCAGTCATGCAAGACATTGTCAGTATAAACTGCCTTAAGCGATTTACTAAAAAAGTGCTGCACTAAGTACATGAGCATTGTGCAACGCAACTGGTTCCCTCCGTCGCAGGTGCTGCAACCTCACTAACGTAGACATGTTCCACTGTTCACTTGTATTTGTTCTTGTACTCACAGTGAGACGCAAACACATCTGTCAGAGTGAAAGACATTGAGTGCAACATAGTGCACTTTCCATTGACGTAAATTTCGCTTTATGATGTAACCCTTTACTGGAGTTACGACTCTCTTCAAAGAGAAGCTTTGACATTGCACACTCTGCACTGCACGGGCTCATACTGCAGCGTCGAGATGTAACACTTGAACGCACTTGATCGTGGTTAAATTCAGCGGGAACATCATCGTGGGTTACCAAACTTTTAAAGCGTACTCCTGTCTAAATGCAAGCGAATTTGGAGTTCTCCGAGAGGATGAGGGGCCTCAGGGTGAGACTGAATACATTGCTCACGTACTAGAGTGGGTTTTGAGCGGAAATCTCGCTGCAGTCGGACGTGTTGATGGTAAGGAAGGCCATGTCTCGCTCAAGTGAAGAAAGAAGCAGTCGTTGGGTTTTGGCTACATGCAGTTCTACACGAAAGTCATTGGTAGTACAAAGTTCATGAGCAGCAGACATGACTTTATCGATTTTTTTCCCCATTGGTTTGGTGTGAAATATTGTTTTGCGGGTAGCACCTCAGCTATATTTGCTTTTGATGCACTTGATATTGTACGTTGTGGACCTGGTCATCCTATCCTGCACCAGGGTCACGACATCCACAAGGCGGTCACTGCCGCTCAGATCTGTAGCAATTCACTGTCGAAGCTCCTCTATCTTGGGAAGGATGAGGTCGAATTCAACCAAACTTCTTCAGAAAACAAGTGCTGTTGGCCAGAGTCGCAAGAAGAACCGTGTTAAATTTCGCCTAACCTTCATTAGTAACAATTGAAAAGAAAATAGCAGTTCTTTAAAGTGTCCGAGTATTTCATCCTCACCCTGTAGCTATTTATGATAAGGAGTGATTGGCTAGTCCATAACTGAACAAAGTTTGCTATGGATGCAGTGAGTGTCGAAGGCTGTGCAGGGTGGGCTGACTTCTGTAGTGGAAAAGCTGTCAGCAACAGGGAAGTCGCATCATGCTTAGAAGAGAAAATGTCAAGGATGAAATCCTGGTGATGCTTGTATAAAAAGTTGCGAAGGCAAGATGCCAAAGTTAGTGATCAGGTTGGACACCTCCCGGGCCACTGGCTACTGTGTAGCCTGCAAGGATTGGCTGCTCAGCTTTCCACGATGCAAGTATGGATACAAATTGTGCAGTCAAGCTTTTAGTTCTTGTTTCTTTCAAAGAATATATTGCTAAAAGGTCTTGCCAGAACAAGGATGAGGCTGCGACCTTTCGATACGTGAGAGAACAAGATGCCGCCAGTAGCGAGGAAGAGGCTCATTCCCCAGGATCCGCTTACCCAAGACAACCTCCACCGTACTCTACAATTGTCAGCAATGCTGACATTGAAGAGCAAGAGATCAACTTTGAACTGGCTACTCCCCAGACTCTGTGGTCCCAACAGCAGGCAGCAGAAGTCACAGCTGACTTGCAGACCAACGTCCAGCCTGTGATCATCCAACAGCAGCCAGTTGGCAGCCTTTTCAGGCAACAATCCCATCCCCTTTCTCTGGTCATTTCTGCCAGTGTCAACAGCCCTGGTATAGATCAAACTTCGCCGAGTAGCAGCAGCCTAAGCCCCCCAGTGCAGATGCAGCACCAATGGACTCCTCAGTCACCCCGGAGCATTCAGAGTGGCAGCAGTTCCCACATTCAACAACAGTGGAGTCCCCAGTCTCTAACTGCGGCGACTGGGCAGACCCAACAGTGGAGTCAACAATCTGCGACAACACAGAGTTCCCATTCTGCGGACTCTCCGAACTTTCTCCTACCGTCAGGCCATTTGCTAAGTCCACAACAAGTGATTCTTAGTACTCAGGCTGACCAGACTAGAAGTCAGCAGCAGCAACAGCAGGATGCTATCAATCAGCAACGCCAGTTGCTCCTTAACGCCCAGCAACTTCTCTTGCAGCAGCAACAGCAGGACTCCAACGGGGACCAGCATGACCAAGCCACCCACCAACCATCTCCAGAGCTGGGCAGTAATGATAATGACGCCGAAAATAACAATCCCAATGGTGACACAAATAGTGGAGACAACTCTGGGAACAGGGAAACCTTGAAAGAAACTCTGCAGAAGGAGGAGAGAGAGATCATAGAAGCGATATCAAAAATTCAGGAAAGGTAACATTGGCCAACAGTGACGCATTTGGTACAACATTTCTTACAAGGTAAAGGAAAGTGCATAAACGAGTGATGTTTATTATTATTATTTTTTTTTAGTGAAATCTTGATTCATCGGAGTGATATCCAACTGGAGGACACCCTTGGTCGTGGTTGGTTCGGTCCCGTAGCCCGGGGGAGCGCCTGCGTGCGCCGGAGGAGAAATTTTCCACCCGAGATATCCCAGCCTCTGGAGGAGATTCCGGTGGTCGTCCAACTCCTGAGAGAGGGAGCCTCCCAGTCGGAGCGGGATAAGTTTGACGACCAGCAGAGGGGAGCGAGGTATGATTGTATGCGAATTTGCCCCTGAAAGCGAATTTGCAAGCAGCACTTCCGTGCACTAGGCTGGCAGGAGGCATTAATCCCCACGTCCTCCAGCTTTTGGCCAGTCTGGTAGAGTCTGACCCCCACATCAACGTGCTGGAAGAGTGCGGACTGGGTTGCCTCAAGTCATTTCTCAGGGAGAGAGAAAGTAGGAATGCTGTGAATGAACTTAATCCTGCATCATACGAATTCTCTCACGTAGAAAAAATACACTTCCTTCACAACGAAGGCCTCTTGCTAAAGTTCTGCAAAGAAATTACGAGTGGCTTGGCCGCGATGTTCCAGATAGGATTCGTCCCCACAGATCTGGGGACGCGGACGTGCCAGATCACGTCGACCATGACCGTCAAGGTTGGTCTCACAGTGAGACAGTCGACTGTTTGCTCACTGATGCCGCACAGGTAGGAGACTATGGCCTAGCACCTGTTTGGTTCCTCGAGGACTACGTCCCCGTGAATGGCGAGGGCCAACCGGTCCGCTGGATCCCTCCAGAAATCCTGGGAGTTTTGGACAGGACTGGTGAGGAAGACAACAGCGACTCCCTGGAGGAAAGTGACAGCAGTGACTCAGAGGATGGTGCTGGAGACGATCACGAAAAATACCTTAAGGTATTTTTCGCAAGAGTAGCCAAAGCGACACTCAAGTGGCCCAAAAGGAATCAGCGTGCCCTAAGTCCTTTCCCTCGTAGCCCACTGAGTTTCCCTGGACGAAGCAGAACAGCTTGTGGTCGTTGGCGGTGACCTTGTGGGAAGTGACGACGTGCGCCTGCGACCGCCCGTTCGACTCCATCTCCGACAACTCGTTCGTCTCGACAGCCATCGAGCAACCTCTCACGCTCACCACGGCACTCGGGCCCATGAGGATCAAGGCATCCACCTTTGTTTTCAGTCATGTCGGACTCCAACTCATTCACTCTCTTGATCCACAGGGTGTTGATGCAGAAGCCGTCCAATCTGTGATCGATCAATGTCTCCGGATAGACCCCAGTTCAAGACCGGACTGTAGCAGATTCGAAAGTTACCTCACTGATATCCTGGAGTGCAAGTTGGAGGAAAAGAGAAAGAAGTGAAAATATAAGCCTCAAGAAGTGAACCTTTATTTTCTCTCCGGATCGCGTTGAGTGTAAAGCAGGATCTACTTGTACACTTAAGCAATTTTGTTATCACACCACAAATCCTCATTTACGGAGCCCTTCAGAAGGCCTTGAAGCCTACTTACTGCATAGCAGTACAGTTTTTGCACTCCTCTGCTAAAACAGAGACATGAAGCCAACAAAAGTAGGGGGGGAAAGCAGCAATAGGAAAGTTGTTTTATGTCTGATTTCCTACTTTGCGTCAGCTCCCAGATGCTGAAACTTGGCAGCACTGGCTAAAGTTAGATTGTAATCAATCCGGACAGACAAGAATGAGACAAAAAAGGGGGGATCTGAGCTAAAAAGTCCTCAGAAGCATAGTTTACTAACGAATATGAATAAATTACGAAATACTACTAGACTTCCACACTAGGGGGAAGCGGGCCCAGGAAGGCTGCACCAGCCTCGAGCTGTCCTGACGTGTCCACCTCACCCTGATCTGGAAGGTCTTGGTCAACTAAGATTGGCAAGTGTTCTTCCTGTAGCCTCTCTTCTTCTGCTAGCCTTTGCTGCTCCTCCTCCAGGCGCTTCTCCACCAAGAAGATGCTCTCCTTTACCTCCTTGCTGTTGTTCACATCCATCCTGAGGGAAGTTGCACAAAGCGCATAAGACTCTTGGACGAAAAAGGTCAGTGGCAACAATGAGCACGAACCTGTCGTAGACGACTCCGTCGACGCCAATTTCTTTCAGGTAGCGGAGGGTGTCTTTGTCATTGCAGCCGTCAGTCCAGCAGAAGACGACCTTGAAGATTGAGACGAAAATCAGGATTGATTCCAAATCGGCGATCATTGCCTGCACACTCGCACCTGTCCTCTGCTCTTGACCAAGTCCACCTGCTTGGGGTCCTTGAGGAGGACCTCGGCGATGATGTTTACACCAAGGAGACCAGACATTTCGGCAAAGCGCGCAGCTTTCTCTACGCTCCAGCACCGAGGGTCGCGGTACATTGGGTACTTTTTGGTATCGGCCTGCGTCAAGAACAGCACAGGGTACTTGTTCTGCTTCGCGCGTAGCCTGCAGGCACAGAAATCGGGAATTTGGTCCTTCGTCGGCCCTTCCATGTGCATTCTCTTTTCAGTACTTACACGGTGCACATGTCTGGATTGAATGTGGAGAAGAAGATCTTCCTATGCCCAGCGTGTTCCAGCACGGTCTTCAGGATGATATCGGCGTAGAGGTTTATCTCGAAAGGGTTGTGACATTCCCTGGAAAGGGGATTCTAGATGTGCCCAAGAAATAACAGCCAGTTTGGCATACCTGGACCCGTCCTTCAACTCAACATCCCACTTAAGCTCGATGTTGAAGCCCGCGTGGGGATCCACCCTCTTGAGCGCTTGCTCCAGTGTGGGGAAGGGCTCGTGGTCGTCCTCGTCGTCGCTGTTGGCGTCGAACGTCTTTGGTCCATTCGACAGTTCCTCAACATGATGAATCTGTCAAGCAATCGAGAAGATGCTTCAACTACACCATGGCTATTGCTCGCCCAGTCATTCACCTTCAGGTTATGCAACTGCTCCAGCGTGAGGTTCTTGAGAGGCATCTGCACCATCATTTTCTGCTCACCCCTCTTCTTGGCAATGCAGGTGACCAACTCGAAGTTGTGGTAGATCACAGGCACCAGATCTTTGGAGATCTGCACATCGAACTCAACCATGTCAGCGCCGTGAGCCACGGCGTCCTTTAGAGAAGCGATCGTGTTCTCCAAGATGTTGGGACAACTAAAGAAAAAAGTCAGGCGAAAATCTTGTTAGACCGTCTGAAGAACAACTGGAAGGCAATCGTTGCCTTGTCACTGATTCCAGAGTCACAAGACATCCTCCCAATGCCACCTGTTCTCCCCAGACTTCATTAGGAGGAGCCGCGACAAAAACTCAGGACCCTTGAACAAAAAGTACAAGGGTCCTGAGGAAAGAGTCCTTACTATTGGGCCTCGGTGTAGGAAGCCCCGAGTCCTCTGTGTCCGACGTCGAGTCCCTTCCAGTGGGCCTTCCAGTGTCTTGCATAGGTGACCTCGAGGCTGCACTCGACGCCCTTGAGGGGCGTGACGATGAGATAGGCGGCACAAAACTGCCCGACTGGTTGGAAGCAACGGGAGAGGATCGGAGTCTCCATGCGACCCTCGGTGTTACGGAAGTGACTGGGCAATACGTAACAGGACCCAACGTGTTCGGCGGCGCCGTCGTCGTCGCTCGCGAAGGAAGAGTCCAACTTGGGTCTAGCGTAGATGTCCACCAGAAAAGCCTGTGGGGTACGAGGACAGGGTCAACAACATTATGTAGCTTACAAATATTAGTGTGTAAGTAGTAATGAGGGAAAAAATTATAATTAGCCGGTGATGGCGATGAGATCCTTGCCCACGACGAAGTGGTGAATGCTGCCAGATGTTGCTGTCGACCAAGATTTAGTTAGAGATCCGATCATCCCCTCCTTCGGCCATTGGGTTTGTCGGTTTAGTCACTCACCTACGATCATACTCGTGTGGCTCCAGAAGTTGGAGATCACACCTGTCAGAATGTGACAGAGTGAGACACCATCAGTAATCAGTGTGACTCTTCTTTTCTGAAGTCTGAAAGAGTGAGAAAAATGATGCTTTGAGTTTTGCACTCGGGGGTCGCTGCTGTTGCTGACGGCGGACGCAGGAGTGACGTTGGACGCGTGATGAGCGAGATCATAGATGAGAAATATCGTGCTACTGAACGTCCCCCTGCGGGAGTTCCAGGAGCTCTGCCCATTGAATAACAGGGTGAACAAGATGCATTGGAGATGGGACAAGGTGCATTTACACTAGTCAGATACTGACACGTACCATACGCATGTGTGAGTGGATTATCTTCAGACTGTCTCCTCTGGCGGCGGCGTCATCAAACACTCTGCTAGTGTATACGCACCCAAACACATGTTAAAAGCGTCAACAGAATGTTTGCTCCGAGTCCTTGACGTCCCACGCACTTTCACACAACGACCTTGTCACCAAACCACTCATGGCAAGCAAAATGTTGGAGATCGGACCAGCTTTTGTCGGAGAATCATTTGCCACTCCAGCTGGGCCTCAGACCAACAGTTGCCTTAGAAATTCTGTACCGGATGCTCCCGCTCATCGGATTTCTTCAACAACATTGTCATGGTGATGCTTACGACGGTCTGCAGGTGGAAGACGTGGGCTTGGAAGGAGATGAAGGCATCCTCGTCGTAGGCTATGCCGAACTGGGATTGTGGACGGAAGTGACAGTCGTCGTCGTTCAGGCTCTGGTGAGGGGGGAAAACATCGAAATGTGCACTTGCCAAAGTCTATGGGACTTTGTCTTCTCACCGCCACGTAGACAGATGGCCATATTTTGCTCCTGGCCCTGGTAGCGCTGATGTCCATGCTCTCGTCCAGCTCCTCGAAGGAACAGCCGCCGCTTGTCTGGTTGTTTTTGGCCACAGACACGTCCACGGGCGTCACCTGCAAACAAGAAGAAATCAGTTGGCGAGACTCCGACGCATTGCACAGCGTGGCAATGGTGACCTTGACGTAGAGGTGCTTCCCCTTGTGCCTCTTCTTCCAGATGTGCACGGCCCTCTCATACAGCTTGAGCTCCACCAGGGAGTCCGTGTTCAGCCAGCCAGGGTGAATCAGCTTCTCGCTGCTTGAACGAACGTGGCCAAAGTCGTGGATGGTGAAGGGGTCAGGCTTGTCTGAGGACAATTGAAAGGTAGTGTGACAGGTAGTAATCGGCTAACACCTTACAAAACTCTGCTTGTGGTGTCCAGCAGCACGTAATCCTACTCATTGCCATGACAATGTAGTGGACTGGACCAAGTCGGACATGTTTTTTCGAGTGCTTGGTCTCTCTCTCTCTCTCTCATCAAGCATATCAAAAGTGATGTCACCATTAAATGAGGGTTTCACACGTGGCATCTGCGTTAAGTGTATTTACTGATCTCTCATAATTACTAACGTTGCCACCGATCGTCCCTCCATCTCCGCAGCTGATGTCATATTCAACAATTCAAAAGTTGTGCACGATGAGCGTCACAAGGTTTTGTCAGTGCGCTGGTGTGAGCACTCATCAGGGGATGTGACTCTAAGTGTCCTCCCTTTTTAAGCATGAACTACATTGCAAGCTGTTGTTGTTCATAGTCATTGGGTTAAATGCCTTCCACTGTATCTACTATGTAGTACAACGTACAATGAAATGCTGAGCATCCTCCACAAACCTGATCATATTCACTAAACCAGGGAGGGGACAAAGTAGCAAATCGGGCATTGTTACTGTGCAAGTCATTTTCTTAAAACTTCAACCACGTTGACGTGGGGAATCTGGCGGAGCTTCAAGGTTTCAATCAAGGACACAAAAGGACCGATAAAAAATGAGGGAGAGGCCTCAACTTCGTTAAGAAGCTGGTGTCCAACAATATCATTACTCTTTCGTGCTATACAATGTATGCAAGGGACGTTTGAAATTTTCCGTAATTACGAAAAATGTTGAATATTTCCCAGGTGGCACTCAATTGAACACACCCTGTACTTTGGGTGGTCCAAGGAAAATATTGCCTCGCTCCTGTCGTGATGACATCAGTGGATGGCTTTGAATCTCAGCCTTGAGGCTGTCATGACGTCATCAGATTGTCCTAGCCGACCTCGCAGAGGTGCATCTTCTGCCCCAACTTGGGCAGCCACTTTTTTGCTGGACACCACCTTGACGCTGGCCAGCGTCATGAGCAGGGTGAAAGCATGGCGGTCGTGTATAAATAGAAGTTGTCAAACAAACTGAACCTATGAAGATCTAATCCTTGTCCCCCTACGCACTGTAATTGTATGAGGCAAACTGACCGTTAGCACCAATTTTCCTGGGCTTGAGCTGCGTCTCCCACTGCCTCACGACCCTCCTGTTGGGCTGCTCCAGCTCCGTGGACCTGGGGGTCGTGATCTCGCCACCCCAAGCCCGAGGGAAGGGCGACAATTGCCCATTCTGACACGGTGAATCGTGACACGCGCTCCTTCTAAAGATAAAGAGCGTGACTCATTAATACTACATACGTACAAAACAAGGACAATTTAATTAATGACGGCGCCTCATGTTGCTCCGGTGATAATGAGACTAAAGGCAAATACAAGCATATACGTAGGTGCACCCATGCACACACCCATACCTACTAACAGAGTGTTCAAAAATTAGGTTATAGAGCGAATTGCAAAAATTTTGATGGCTGTTTTTTAGGCAGCCACGCATCATTTCACATTTGCGGCTGCCAGGGGTCCGCACATTTTGATTTCTGCCAAAAATGGCCGCGACCTCGAGAGCAGCAGCCTCAAAAATGTGAATAAATTCTCTCTTTATGAAAGGGCACGAGTACTGGATAGTGGAAGAGTTTGGTCGGTGTGGTCAAGTTTGATGCAAATTCTTCAAGGTGTTCAGGAATTCGCGGCCACCAGAAGAGTCAGTATCACGATTTCCACGACTCCAGATCAGTACCGCCCCTGCTTCCAACAAGATGATGAGACTTTGCCATGCATGTTGGAAAGCCTTGTGATCTCCAACCTGGCCTCGTGACCTCCAAGCTCATGTGAGGACAAAAACGTCCGCGTATCAGCTTTCAAAAGAGGTTTTTTTCCGTCGAAGTCAGTCGAACTTGAAGCACGTATGGACCTTATTTTCCATCACCCTGTATGGATGTGTGGCTCAAGCATGATGACGATCACTCACCTGCCGGTCCATGGTACTTCTGACACTTGGCCGTCCGACGGGTCCACGAAGAGGCAGATGCAGTAGCGGAACTGGACCTCGATTCCCGCGGGCAGCTCCACAGTGCAGGACCACGTGCCCCTGGACGACGAGAAAGGAAGTCGTCACGGCCGGCAAGATCCAACGCAGCACTGACACTCACCTTTCATCTCTCTCGGCGTCGTCCTCATTGCAATCTGGTGACTCTTCCTTGGCCATGGGCACGAGTCCGGCCACGCTCCACTGGCCGAGGGCGGCGATGTCGCCGCTGACGCAGGCGATCTCCCCCGGTCGAGTGGTGCAGCTCAAGCGAAACGTCCAACGTCGGACAGGCATGGCGACAATAGCTTGTTGCTCCAGCTGTCACTGCAACGAGAATGACGAGGAAAGTCTTAGCTTTCAAGCTATGGTGTAGACCGGGACTTTGGACTTATGGCTTTGACACTGAGATGCGTACGTACGACATCAGTGATCGGGATTTGTCAGAGGACTCGTGTTCATGTCCTGTCCATGACAGCAACGAGTTTGTTTCACAAAGCTTTGTTTTACAAAGCGTGCAAATTCGCATGCGAATCTGCACGACTGACATCTGCACGTCGCTTGCTCTCGTGACCCAGAGAAGAGCCGGCTTCCTTGAGCAACTCGGACCAAGTCTGGTTTAGAGATAAACAGAGGAAGACAACTATTATTTGTCTCTATAAATTTCGCCATCGGACTAAAGGTCAGATGCATCTTATGATGACACTTTTGCTTTTTTTTCGCAGCGTCAACGTCACAGCTGAAACGCACGGCAGAGGAAGCCTCTTTTTTTTCTCGCAAGAAGAAACCGTACGTGAGAACTTGATTTGACAAAGTACGTAAATTTTTGCGGTGGACGGACCTGCTCAAGTCGGTCACGTTTGCCGTTGAAAATGAGGGAAGGGACGGCAACGCCAGACGAGACCGGAGATTAGGAGGAAGTCGAAGACGACGAGGTCGTTGGGCACCACGTCCCCGAAGTGCTCGGTCTGGGCTCACAGCGTGTTGAAGTAAGGATTGGCGGGTCCGTCAGTGCTTAAAGGTCGACTTTTCAGGAAAAAAGGTCTCATTTAAAAGCTGACGTGAGGACTTTTTTTGTCAGGTTGGAGGTCACAAGGTGGAGGTCACAGGGGCGAAGCAGAGCCTCGTTGGTACAGACACCGATCTAACGGGTTAAAATTGCTCCAACCAGCTGACTGACAGCGTTTTTCGGCTCTGAAGGCAGCGTTACAAAGATTTGTATGACAACAGCGCCAGCAATTAGTACTTTAATGAAGTACAAGCTAAGTAGCCAAGTGCACTGCAGCAGCCCTTGGAAGCCTCATCAGGGCTGTACACGCTGCTGTTGCTGCAATACCTGCGGCATCTGCTACATTGACAATGCGTGTAGAGATCTTTTCCTCACATTGTCCTGTTGCCAATCTGTTCACAGTACCTTAAAACACTTGTATCCTTAAGAGGTTCACAGCAGAAAACGTCAAGACAGACTGAGCGTCTAAAATCAGCTTACAGCACTGTTCTCAGGCGCGCTTGAGTGGAGCAAGATCTGCGACTTCTCAGAGTTATTCTTGTAAGAATAAATGTTGCACCAAGTTCAAGGCTAGATTTGCCTTGGAGACACCAATAATTCCAATCTAGTCAATAATATTATGATGTTTTGGCCACGTCTTGAATGAATTGCGACCAATTGTATCAGTTGGGGTCATTTTTAGGTCACATTCTAGCCAACTTCTAGCCAACAAAAGCACGTCCTTAGGCTCCTCCATGAATGGTAGCCAATAACTCATAGGAGGACGTAACTAAAAAAAATGAGCCTTGTTAATGCTTGCATTGCAATATATGATTCGATACTGCGCCATCTATAAAACGAATATTTCTGGACAGAAAGCACCGGACGATTGTAAAACAAACTTGACAGTCGTATGAGGCATATAAAATATGAAAACTAGTAGGAAGTACGGGGGGCGGGTACGGCTATCCTCATCCGGGGCGCCGCGGGGGGGGGGGGGCCGGGGGGGGGGGCGGGGGGGGGCGGGGGGGGGGGGTGGGGGGGGGGGGCGGGCGGCGGGGGGGGGGGGGGGGGGGGGGGGGGGGGGGGGGGGGGGT
>JAAUXU010034871.1_pt1 | contig 16273 bp, 21 predicted proteins | sample 7278151 | NCBI WGS metagenome assembly JAAUXU01 (sample SAMN14350113, study PRJNA611818) | marine sediment metagenome | isolation source: surface marine sediment (1.8m) | place: French Polynesia: Moorea | collected 2018-08 | reverse complement strand
GGGAGGAGGAAAGGGAAAAAGAGGAAGAGAAGGGAGAAGAAGGACTTGTCCTTGGAGGAGGAGGGGGACAACAGCCTAGAAGTCGCTGGAGAGAGCGAAAATAACCATGTGCCAATGCAAGATAGTTTGTTGCTGGGGGGACTCAAGGCGGCGGATAGTGAGCCATGGGCGGAGGAGGAGGAGGAGCAGCAGAATGAAGAGACTCCTTCGCCAATGTTGGCGGCCGCTATACCCTCAGTCAAATCCCACCCTGGACAGTCCTCGTCGTCCAGCATCATAGCCGCCGATCCAGACCGCCTAGCCGCGCCGCCGACAGTGGATGACGGTGGTGCCGCCCCTGCCGCGGCCGCGGCTGCGGTTCCTAGTCGGCGGCAGGGGCGGCAGTGGGGCGGCTACGGCGGCGGCGGCGGCTACAACCCCTACTACAACCCCTATAACATGATGGGCTCCTACAGCAACGGGGGACTATACGGATCCTTCAGGGAATATCACGATCGAGAAGAAGAGCAGCCGAGAAAAACTCTTTTTTGATTGATTCGCTTTTTTTTCGCAAGGGGAGGCAAGGGGACTTTTTATTCTTGTCCAGAAGCACCCACTCTTTTCCCCCCAAATACCCTTGGAATCGTTGTGTATATCTTCCTCGTCGGAGAAAAGGTAGGACAGACCAAACTTTTTACCTTTGCTTATTCGTCTTGGCCGCCAGCACCTATCCAATCCACATATTTTTCTTTTTGAAATTGTGTCCTATAGGATTTCTAGATTCTCCAGTATCAAAAGTAGGTTATCCAGTTGTCTCCTCCTCCTCCTCCTGGATCCGAAAGACAAACAGTCTTTGCAGCAGAAGCCATAAGGACAGAAGAGACAGCCTGCCTGCACTAGCGAGTACTTAATTGAGGGGGAGGGATCCAAAAGGGAATAGGAAGGGGAGCCCTTCTTAAACGGTCCAGCAAGCAGAAAACTCGCGCCTCCTCCTCCTTACCGCAACGCAACTCGACCAAAGGAGGCGGAGGCGACAATCCTACATTTCCCATATGTTTAACGGTGTCTCCCCTCCCTTCCTCCCTCCTTCCCTTTCTTTCTATCGGCAGCCAGAGGGTTCTTTCTCTCTCCTTCGTTTTCTTTTCTCCCGCCGTATTCCCCAGCAAAGTATTCCTGTAGAAGGATTCTATCCTCTAGTTTTCCCGCGGTTGTTTTAGCTTCGAAGTTAATTGAAAATTACTGCGGGATTGGTATGTTTTCCTTTTTTGTTGGAGGGGCCTTTCTTTCCCTTTGTCTTTTGCGATTAACATACTTCACTTTCTCCCTCCACTGAAATGCCAAATATTCCCCCAGCTGGATAAATTTATCAAGTTCTTCGCTGGCTTGGGATACAGCACAAAGGCCCTTTCAAATTAAGTTCTGCTTGACTGGAAAGCGCAAAAAACTGTTTTATTGCCGTGCCCCCAATAAAAGCAAGACGAAAGAATGTAGATCCAAGCACTCCCCGCCCCGATTTCCCATGCAGTTGAAGCATGTGGCGGTGGTCAAAGCCTTCTTTCTCCTTCCCCCTTTCTCTTTCTTTCGGCGTACGCGGTGGCAACGGAGGCACCGTTATGAAAACGGCGACGACGGAGGAAGGAGTGGAGGAGCTGCCTCCTCAGACTTCTTCAGTTTCACTTTCTCCGAAGAAGAGGAGATGCCGAGGAGGAAAGGAAGAAAACGGTTTTTTCTCTCTTTCTTAGCCGGCAACACAAAACACTTTCACCCTCGGACGGCGGAGAGGTGTGTGTGTGTCCGTCAATGGATGAAAGAGGGGCGCATTTCCATAACGGCACCAGAACAAAAGAAGTTGCTCTTCGCCATTCGGTGAAATTTCTATCGCTTTTTTGTTGCTTTTTTCCCGGCAGCGATTGAATCGGATGATTCACAACTCATTCCCATTTCTGAGCGTGGGATCAAGAAAACGAAATCATCCCTCTCTCGTTTGTCATATCTCAGATTAAGACGTGCTGTTGCCTTTTCTGGGCTGATGCGACAAAAAGATATGAGATTTCTCTTTCGTCTCATTTTCCAACTGCAATAATTCTGCAGAGACATGACGGTGGGAAAACTCTCCCCTGCTGCTCGTGCGAAACAGTCGGACGAGCGTTTTCAACTCTTTCCCTTTTTCCCTCAGAAGAAATATGCCCTCATTTTGCCCCTAGCCCGTCTTTTTCTCGGAAAATTGTCTAGGATCTTGTTGCCATTTTTTCCTTTCCCTCTTTCCGTCACAGATGATGGCATCGTCAAATTTGCCGGAACTGAAAAGGATAACGAAACCCGAGAGTAGTACGAAGAGTACAAAAATAGGACTTGATCAAAATCTTACCAGTAGATCTGCTCTTCTAAGGACTCTTTATTCTGAAGCGGCTGCCACGGCTGTGGGGGCCACGGATATGGAGGTGGCAAAGGAGGCGGTGGCTGTATTCTGGATACTGATGGAGCCTTGACCATCCTTTTGGGAGCTCTGGTCCTGGTGGTTCTCTTCCTGATCAGCATAATCGTCATGCCTGGCGGCAAGAGGAGGAGGAGGAGGAGGAGGGGGAGAAGTCTTGATCTGGATGACGAGGAGGAGAGTCTTGGCCCATGGCTGGAGGAACTCGTTGGGCAGGGTAAAACGACAATCTATGAACGCTTTGCACTAGAAGAGTTGCCAGAAGACATAGGCTTTTTCCACGGCGAAACTTCAGCACCCAACTTATGTTACGTTGATCTCGAAAATTGGTAGTTGACTTCCACCATAGACAGCAATGCACTTTTAGGAATAGTAGCACCATTAGCTCAGAGCCTTTTACAGAGAAAAAAACACTCCGTAACTTTTTTCAACCGACAAGACTGTAGACTTTGAATCAATCGCTTTTACACCTTGCACCATTTGTTTTGGCATAACTCAGTGGTTACGGCCACAAGTGCTGCTGCAAGAAGGACAAGGGCTTCGGCCGGATCCTGGAAGTGCTGGCTCTCCTCGCCCTACTGGCGGCGCTGGGGATAATCACGCTGCCAGGGGGGAGGAGGAGGAGGAGGAGGAAAAGGTCTAGTCCTTTGGACGAAGTTGGCGCTGAAGAGCATGAGGAGGAGGATATCCCTTGGATGGATCGTCTGGTAGACATGGCTTGGGCCGGTAGGTGTCCGCTGGAGGAGAAGATATCGTCTTGGAATGACAGAGCACTTTTTCTAGATGGGGATCTTTTAAAAAATAAATTGGTGCTGCATTGCATTGCAAGGTGTACATATATTCCGTTTTTGCTGAGCCACTTAGCACCTGGTGTACTTGTCAAGACATATTAACACAATAAACCTGCATCCACCTTCTGTTAGATCCTGTCCCTAACTTGGTACAGATAGAACGTAGTCTTTGTTGTACATTTGTTTCAAGCATGGATCACACTCATGTAGCATAGGATCAATCAAAACCCAACAACTCTTGTCCTTCCCCGAATGAAGTGGCTACGGCCATGATCACCACGGCTGTTGCTGTTGCAAGAAGGAGAAGAAGAGGGACTTTGGCGGCATCCTTGAGGCCCTGGCTCTTATCGGTCTCTTGGCGGCGCTGGGAATAATAACGCTGCCGGGGAAGAGGAGGCGGAGAAGCGCGGCAGAACACTTATCTTTTGGGGATTCGATCTACGCCTATTCCGGCGATTTGGTGTGGAATGGTAGGTTGTCAGCAACAGCGACACGTACAATAACAATAGCTTTTCGCTCGGAACCCAGTCGATGCCATGCCAGCCTTTTCACATGAAAGCACACCACATCTAATTTGAAACATACTTCCACAACGGCTATCATCACAACGAGGCTTTTTCTCTGCTGTCTCCATTTCAAAACACAGAGATATCACAGATCCACCTTGACCTGTTGCTTGCTTCAAAACCATCGTTCCACTTGTTGCATCTGTTGCTTCACAGTAGTTTCGCAAATCCTATACTTATATCGTCCTTCTAGAACTGTCACATGGCACAGAGTCCTGCAGATTTGCGTTTTTATTGCTTTCGATCGTGCTAAACGTGCTTGAGGCAATTCCAGACAAGGTATTGTTAAGGTTCAACACCACAATTTAAAGGCCCACTGAATATGTAACTAAAAACGATAAAATGCGTCCTGTCCTGTATATATAACTCGTCACGTGAAGAATCAATCAACATGTACATAATGATGTGACAAAGTGGAGGAGGCTGCTGCTGCGACAAAGGCCGAGGCGGCGGCGGAATTCTGGAAGCATTGGCACTCATAGCCCTTTTGGCGGCGCTGGGTGTCATCACCATTGGCAGGAGGAAGAGAAGGAGGCGAAGTCTGTCAGAGGAAGAGTCAGAGCCAGAAGATGTTTCTTTGCAGGAGAGGCTCTCAGATCTAGTCTGGAGCGGTATGTTCGTCACCTCACTCAACACTGTCTTAATTTGGGCAAGCATGCACCAGAACCAGCGCACTTGTACACTAATCACTGGAAAGGCACCGTGAATGTCTAACCTGCACACTCATCAGCACTCACTCAGTAACATATTTCCTCCTCTAAAATGATATTATTATTTGGCCGTCCATAAAAGACTACGTCTGAAAATGTTGGCAAGATAGAAATTCATAAAAACAACTACATCGGACAAAAGCCACGGACTACGTACTTGGCAAACAGTGAATCAATCAAATAATAAACTTGGACGATCAGTTTCCTTGGAGGGGGAGGCTGTGGGTGCTGTGGAGGAGGATTCGGCCTGGGCAACCTGCTTGGGCTGCTGGCCTTGCTGGCCTTGCTGATGAATCCAGCCCTGCTGATGATGGCCATCACCACCCTCCAGGCCTTCCTCACGGCACTCATGGCAGCGCTGGGAGGGGGCAGGAGGAAGAGGAGGAGCCTGGTGGACTTCAAACTGAGGCTCACTGAGTCTATTTACTCCAATGCCACAATGCCTACTAGTCAAGATGCCAGTGCCAAGTCTGGACAGGAAGAGTTCAATGCCCCTCAGGGATACAGAGGAAGAGTTGGGATCTATCTGGAGCTGGAGCGGGACAAGACGGCCTCTTTTGGAAGCCAGCAGTTGAGGGTTATCATGTTTGGTAGGTGACACATAGTGGAGGGTCTTGTGAAAAAAGTTTCGTATAACTCACCCTGCATGTAGTAACACATTGTGTTTGACTCTATACATATACCGGTAGTGTTTGTATATTGAGAATGTAACATGTTGATTTTGTATTGTAAAAATTTATTGTACAATTGACTGTAAATAACCACCTTCTTTTTACCAGTGGCCAGCAAATGGTAGCTAAACCTTGTTCTGTTCTGTAGGAAGCACAAATTAATCCATTCTTTAACTATATCGTCCCTCCCTCCCTTGTGTTACTGAAGCTTTGCAGTGGGCACTTTGCTTCGAGTATTAATTCGCGAAGACCGGTACAGAATCAATCAAAAACATGCATTTTTAATTGCCAAACAACAGCGGCGGCGGTTGCTGCTGCGACAAAAAGGGCGGAGGAGGCCTGTTGGAGGCCCTGGCACTGATTGCGCTTCTGGCGGCGCTGGGGATAATCACCCTCCCAGGGGGGAGAAGGAGGAGGAAGAGGAGCACTGAAGATGCTGCTGGTCAAGATGCTAGTGTTCAAGACCGAGAAGAAGGCAGCAACTGGTCAAGCCTGATCTTTGACTTGGCATGGAGTGGTACGTGTGTGGCACAATTTGGTGGACTCTGTATATACAAAAGTTTTGCAATATATTTCTGTTGTTTTTGCACGAAGCACGATGGGCAAAATCATATTCAACAAAAGGTGTATGTGTAGTACAATCTAACTAATATTGTAAATAGTGGGGTTTAAGTCGTGTTACAGTGGTTCAGCATGTACATAGTCCAAGTGTTGAAGCATTCTACAGTTGAATAAAGTCTATGAAATTTATAAAGCCTCAAATTTTGAAGAAAAAATGCAGGGAAGTACTCTTGGCATGACAAGATCCACAAAGTTTGCAACCAAATCTGAGGCAGACCCCAAGAGCAAAGAAGAATGTGCACCCAAAACATGCGGCACCATTTGCACCCCATGCATACTTACTTTCTTTTAAGCCACGGAAACTGAATCAATCATTTAAATTATTAAATCAAAACTTGGCATTTAGTGGTGGTGGAGGCTGCGGCTGTGGCTGCTGTGGGGGCGGTGGAAATGGAGGAGGACTTGTGGCAGTCTCCATCCTTATTGCCACCTTTATCCTCACTCAGATCCTCAATAATACTGTCAACAACATGATCAACATAATGATCGACAATGACAACACCAGCACAAATAACAACTCCAACACAAGCTCCAACACGAATACAAACACAAACACAAATGCAGGGAAGAAGAAGAAGAGGAAGAGGAGAGGCCTTCCCAATGTCAGAATTTTGGTAGTCCACCCGAGTCTAGTCAGGTTGAACTGGAGGGCTATTGTCATAATCTATGGTAGGTGCCCTACTTTGTACATATCATAGTAGTGACCTTTAGTCAAATAAAAAATGTGCTTTAGTTTGCCCAGTACCAAGTTGCTTGTGTATTTTTTGCAGTAGAAAGTAGAAGTAGCTCTCTGTACTTTTCCAAGTTTACCTTCAGTATTGCTAGCATATCTTTACTGTAGTCAATTGTGACCCGTCAGTAGCTTACTGAAGACAGTCATTGCTTGACGGGAAGTATTTTTAGAGTACATAATGCCCAAGTTTTGAAAAGTAAACAATAGAATATTTTTTTAAAAAAATACAAAAAAGTTCCAGAAATATTTGGAGAAAGAATGCAAGAATCTTGGCATGACAGAATCTACAGTATAAATTTTTCAATTAAATCCGAGGCAGGCCCAAAGCAAATAGGTATTCGTAGCAAATTTGCTCCTCATACTGTTATATGTGTCGCTGTAAACGAATCAATCATTCAAAAATCAAATCCAAACTTGGTGATTGACCAGTGGTGGCAGAGGCTGTGGCTGTTGCAGAGGGGGCGGAAACGGAGGAGGGCTTGTGGCTTTCTCCATCCTAGCTGCCACCTTCATCCTCACCCAGATCGTCAACAACACAATAAACAACATGATAGATATTATGATCGACAATGACAACACCAGCACGAATGACAACACCAACACAAGTACAAACACCAATACCAACACCAACATAAATGCTGGGAAGAAAAAGAAAAGGAAGAAAAGAAGCCTCCAGAAAGTCAGAATTTTCATAGTCCACCCAATTCTAGTCAGATTGCGCTGGAGAGCAATTGTGATACTTTATGGTAGGTGCACATTTTGTACACAATATGCAGAAACAAAAAGTAGTTGAAATAAAAGATGGTTTTGTTTGATCAGTATCCTGCTCAATTTGTAGCGACTCGAGTTAGAAAGAAAATATCCTTGTAGCTACTGGCTTGTACTACAGCTACAAGCAAACAAAAAATCAGTATTGCTAGCATGACTTTAGTTTAACTTGAAAGTAGTCATTTGTATCCCGTCCCTCTTTTCTTAGGAACCCTCTATGTCTGTCGGAAATACTGACTGAGTAGAAAAGTATTTAGAACATGCGGTAACAGTACGTATTTACACAAGTAGTTTCGTCCGTCCAAATCACGCGAGTTTTCGAATCAAGCCCAAACATCTACCCAAAAGCGCAATTGAGAAACCGCAACCACCGGAATCAATCGCACACAAACACAAATGCAATCACCACCAAACACCATCACACCACACCATCTCCTGCTACGAAACTTCTCTGAAACATTTACAATATCGGCGCTTTTGTAAACAGCGGCGGCCGGGGCGGCGGGGGCGGCTGCGGCGGCGGAGGTGGCGTGGGGCTCCTGGCCGTGGCCGTCCTGGTGGGGGCATTCATGATCAACCAGACCGTCATGAATATGGTCAACGTCATGGTGACCAACAACAATGACAACGACCAGACATCTACCAACACAAACACAAACACGAACGCAGGGAAAAAGAAGAAGAGGAGGAAGAGGTCCCTTCTCTGGGCATTGATGACATGGGATCGGCGACCGTTTTTCAGACGGGCATTACCAAGTAAAGTGCTCCACAAATCATGCAGACCCTGACAATCACACAAACATATTCCCCCCATTGACAATTTGACTAATAGATGTGAATATTCCTCATTCGCTCACAGGACCTAACAACATGCCAAATACTCTCATACCAATGTGTACAGTAAGTGTGTCTAAGTGGTTCAGCAGCGCATGCCAGAAAAAAAATCCCCAACAAAAAACGAAAGTTATCACTGTCTCTACTGTATATATAATGCTGTGTTGTATTACCCGTAGCTTCGGTGGCAGGCAAATGCTTACAAAGTAATTTTAGTAGTTACTATTTGCATGCAGGAATACTGTACGCAGTTGGTGGAGGGCTTTGCAACACATAAATAATTATCGAGACCTGCGCTAATCCATGTTTTTCTCTTTTCCTTTTCATTTTCAAGGTCTGGAGGATTTCGAGAACAAAGTCGATAAGTTGACGGAAGGAGGAGGAGTCGACGGGGACGAGAACTCGTGGATAAACCAGGTAGAACAGTTCGACAGCCATTCTAAGACATTTAAAAATAAGTTGTCTTGATTTCCAGCTGTACCGCGAGTTTAAAGAGCACGAGGATGAGGAGTTTGATGATGAGCTCCGCGATAGCGCCGACGGCGTCGGCGAGCAGGACCTCAGCGTGGCAGAGAGGGACGGACTGGAGCCGCCAATGCTGGACAATGACTGGGATAAGGGTGAGGCTGGAAGCAACATTTTATAGAAATGGTGATTTCAACGCGTTTCTTAATTTCAGCCGATGTCAACAACAACGGCACCTCAAAGTCTCCTGTGCACAAGCGCTCTGCCGTGGCAACCCTGCAGGAGGAGGACTCCCACGCCGCCTCATACTTCGCGGGCGACTCATCCGAGGGATTCGGACAGAGCTGCCAGATGCGGCTGGCAAAGTGCCTGACGGGGGGGACCATCAGGGCGGGGGCAAAGTACCACGGGCAGCCAGGAGGGATACCAGGGTACGTACCTTACAATTGTGCCAATTGCTTAAAAAAGTAAATTTAAATTGTGTATTGTACTGTTTCAGCGCCCTTCGGAGGAACGTGCATAAAGTTATGTTCCACAAGGGTCTGAGTCCGGGGTCGATCTGGAACAGAATCATGAACATTCCAGAGGTACAGGAACTCTATAAAAATATATACATTTTTGCAGAATTTCGATACTTTTCTCTCTCTCCAGGCCCGCTTGCTCCAGAGGTGCTTCAGCCACAACCGCTCCTGCCAGGAGCACGAGATCCTCCGGAACGAACTGCTGCAGCAGCAGCAACAGGACGAGAACAACAACAGCGACAGCAGCAAGAGACACCTTAGGCTGCTGGTCGTTCCCGAGGCGGTGGAGGGTACGGACGCCTCAGACGGAGCCACAGAGTGGGACAAGGAGTTCACTGATAAATTCCAAAAGGAGCGGAATAACAACCTCGTTTGAGGAACAGAACCGCGTCGTTAAAAGTGCCAAAAGATACTCCTTAAACAGTATCAACGTCTCAGACAGGCTCTCACCTGGCAGCTAATTAATCTACGCAACAGTTTTTAGACAGCATATATTTTTGACAAGAGAGTATTCTTCGAACCTTAGGCAGCTACACAACTGAGGAACGAGAAGATACAAAAAAGAGAAACGTAAATCTGAGCAGCTCAAATCTTTTATTATTTATAATCTAAACGAGAGTGAAAAAGTGCAATCGCGATGTGGATGTAGATTGTGATATCTATTTCGTTTTTATTCCGTGCAATATTCGGAATCCTTTGTATTGTGTACATACGTATGTTTTCCTTTTTTCGCTAACTGACGTGCGGGTCCTGCTTAATTAATTTTTGTGAGTGCAATATAGTCTGTTTGGCAGCTATGACGAAACAGAAACTATACAAGATGCTGTAACGAGAGAAGTGTGAGGAGAGTGCAATAAAATCAACGAGATATATGTTTCCCCTTTCGTGTTATACTACGGCGTCGCGGCGAATAAACGAGGAAGTCACCCGTGAAAACCGACCTTAACCAGTATGGGGAATACTGCAGTACGTACAGTCATCGAGCTGCAGATTAGAATCTCACAAAAATATCAAGTTTTCTTTCCTGTTTCCTGGAAGTGTCGCGGCGGGAGGTCGCACGGAAATCTTGGCAGCAAGTCAAAGCAAAAACGTTTCCTGACCAAGACACAACGCACAAAACAAACCTGATTCCAACTATCGTTAACAAAAAAAACCCCGAATTAATAAAAATCACAGTGCTTCAGAGCCCAAAAAATACAAGAAACATACATAGCAGAGAAGCAAAGCTATGCAAGTAACAGAAAACCTTTTCGAAAGACCATTGCTCGACAGCGCTTAAAAGTGTTTTTTGCAATCGCTACTTTTGTCACCAAGCATAAAAATATTATGAAACCCTTCTATTAAAGACGCATCGCTGTGCATCAGATCGGAACGGGAATATTTTTTTTAAAAAAAATCAGTTCTGCCCAACTGAGGAATCCCGTCTTGAGTCCGGACCGGACCCTCCATCACTTCAGGAATGCCCTTTCTTCACGACTTGGAGGGCAGCTTAAAAAACCGCGTCTGATTACTTTATTGCCGCCGCCGCCGCTCGAAATTTGCAAAAAAAACCCTTTTCGTCTGCGAAGTCGAAAGATCCCTCCCTCTTCCTTCCATTGGGGCGAGATATCATTTGCATAGAAAAGGGCGAAGAAGAATACGGGAAAAAGATGCACTTTTCTGCCCACCGCGGGAATGATATTCGCACGCACGGAGAGAGTGAGAGAGGAGGGGGAGGCCCACATATATCGATGCGGAGTGCAGAAACACAAGAAGCGCCGCCGCCTAAAAAAATCGGGCGAACGCGAGTCTCCCCGCTCCTCTTCTTCCCCTCCTCGCTAAAAAGGATCTTTTGGTGGGAACCTGCCTGGAGGTATCTCTCTCTTCTCTCTCTCTCTCTGTCGGGTCTTCCCACCAAAGCCACAGGTTGGTTGGAAGCAGCAGCGATTTTGGAGGAAAGAGCAGGTAAAGAGGAGGAGAGGGAGCCTCTGACTATCCGACAGATCTCTCGGCTACGGTGCACGAAGCCATAGAAAAGGACATGGAAATAATTAAAAAGTTTTATTTAAAAAACCGGATGTCCTTTATGAATGGGAAATGTCAACGTAATTACAACGAATATTTTGACAAACAAGTTATGGACTATTCTATGGAGAGACCTGGTAGCTGCTGCCACCTGAGCAAGTGAGGAGGGATGGGGAGGCATGGGATAGATGATAGGGGAAAGGGAGGGGTTGCAACTAGAAAGGTGCAATAGGCCGCCACCGCCGCTTCCACCGCCGCCGCCGCCGCCGCCGCTAGTGAGTAAGACAGCGAGGAAGAAGGGTGGCGGTGGTGGGAAGGCCCCGCTTAATGTGGAAGTGAAAAAAACGCAGGAAAGAAAGGATAGAGGAGGACCTTTCGCCTCCTCTTCTCTTCAGCTGTGCCTCCTCCGAGGAAAAAAGAGGAAGAAGGAGTGGAAGTAAGAGTTTTACTTCCCCTCGATTCTCGCTGGCTTGCCAGGGTGGCAGAGAGAGAGAAAGAGGGGACGGAGTGAGTATAGTGACATGGTGAAGGAAGAAGGATTGAGACTGAATAAGAAAGGATAACAGAATCGTGCTCAGCCGCCGTTCCTGCCCAGCGATGGGGTCTCCAAGGAAAAGGAAGTGGAGGTTCCAGGAAGAAAACTGAGTGAATATAATTGTTTTTGGTGAGTCCTACTGCCAGATCGAAAACGTATTAATTTTGTACTCTTGGCATTGTTGGGTGCTCAACAATTGCGCCTTAAATTTATGGTTGTATGATTCGTACAAAGGCAGGAAGTTTAAACAGGATTTTCATTCTTATTCGTAGATAGAATACCCACACTTGTCCACATAATTAAAGAGCGCGTGTGCCTGTTTAGAGGGTTAATGAATGTCCATCATTTACGTGCAAACGCTATGTCTTTTTCGTGACCGCCACGGTGACAGCGGCATATTCTTAAACAAGAACAATCGGCGACTCGAAAGGGTTTTCTATCGAGCTTGACATACGCACAAGATCCTCACTCGAGATGTAACTTAAAATATGAGGAAATACCATCAGATTGCAAAGACACGTTGGGAACTCATCACAAAAAAATGTGGCATGAGAATATTGATCACTGCTCACAATTCCTTTTCATAGTCACTCTAACAACTTTTACCATTCAAAGACCTCAGAACTTGAAAAAGGGATGTGGGCACTCTTTGGATGGAGGAGACACCGCTGCGTCGGGCCACCTCCAAAACCTGTTTTTATTCGGACGATATGATGATGATGCCCAAAGGATTGGCCCATGGCGTAGCTTGCATGGTCATGAAAGGCATCCAGTATAGAGGAAAGAGAGGTTTATTCCACGAAGTCATCCTTTTCGTAAGTACACACTGCTGTGGAATAGATCGGAAAGAGAAAGAGGTCAAAAAAGAAAGGGGAAGGGGAAAGAGAGGAGGATGATATTGTGTTTCCCCCGAATTTGAATTCGTGAATATCAGAGGGAGGAAATGTACATGTATGAAACGCCCGTATTTTTTTCTGCTTTTGAACGCCATAGCGGTCTCTCTCTTCTTTTTTCCCATCGTACTTCAGTTGCGGAAATTCCATAAAAAATCCACCGGATAAACACTCGAGCGGTGGATGTTTTTCCACGTATCCCCCCCTCCTGTTGCGTGAAACCAGTTTTGCATTGTTGAATCGGGAATGAAAAAGTATTGAGTAAGAAAAGACGACACCATTTGGGTGGCGATGATACCCCATCCTCGACGAATTCGCCGCCAACACCCGAAGCGCCAACACCGACAAAAACAACCAAACTGCGAGCAAAGCACAAAACTACACTCTCTGGCGACGAAAATCGTATAATCATCAATCATAGCTTTTTCGACTAATTGGAATGACGACGACAAACGCTCAAAGTCATGATTCGTTCAGTTGAAAACGGGGTTTTCCAAGGACCAAATAACTTGTAAACATGGAATCTCCATGCGTGCACGTATGCCAGCCAAACGAAAATTCGAACAACCATTTTTGCATGCTAGGCCTGAAAATCCTTTTCGCTGCAGCGGCTGCACCCAAAATAATTGCCCAAAAAACCTCGCTCGTTCGCACCCTTTCCTTTCCCCGCTTATTGGGCATCCCCCCATTGCCCATTCCATCTCTCGCTTCTCGAATTACTGCGCATCTCATGTACATACGTACATATGCGCCAGAAAAAAAGAAGGGAGAAACTCATGTGCGATAAGAGGGAGGGAAATTACTGCGCCGCCGCTGCAAGTTCACTGCACCTAAAAATTAAACGGACGATAGAGTGCCCAAAATTCCCCCTCGGCGCATTCGAAGTCCTCCCGAACCACGCAAGCAGATTAATTTCGTCTCCATTTCAGCTAGGACCCACAGTTGAGAAGACCCGACATATGTGAATCAAAGGACTAAAAGCTCCAGCCTCGGATCTTCACCATGGACCTCGACGGCGTGACCCTTGACGAGGAGGACGCGGCCATGGCCGATCTGGTCGAGTCCATCTACCAGGACAAGGCAAACTACCTCCTGGCGGGAGGAGGGGAGCCGGGGATGCCAGACAGCCCGCCGGACTCCACAAACACTGACCAGGTACAGCTTTTAATGCCCAACCCAAAGTGCGAAAAAAAATTCAACATTCATTTTTGGTTTCGATAAGATCCTGATGTCTCCCGGCACCTCCTCCGCCTCTTCGCCGCCGCACAGCAACAACCAGCAGCTCCTGCTGGTGCAGCAGCAGCAGCAGCCTATGCCGCAACTGCAGCTGGGACAGCAGCAGCAGCACCAACTGACCTTTCCCGACCTGAGCTCCATCGATTACTCGGTGCCCATGAGCATCATCGAGGGAGGAATCGGAGACTTTGAAGCGGCAGAGCGACAACAGCAAAAACCTGGAGAAGCCTCCGAAAGTGCCATAACTGTTTCGAGGACAAAAAGGAAGAGGAAGGAGGCCGCACCCGCCGCGCCCAGCAGTCAATTAGCGTCCGAAACGGTAAGAATAAATTAAATCCTTTGAGAAAAAAAGGCAAACTGAAGTTTATCAGTTATCTTTATGTGAAATTCCAGCCCACCGTTATAAAACAAGAGCACGAAGGCCATTCGACAGTTCGAGTCAAGCTGGAGCCAACAGAGGAGTACCTGCAACAGCAGCACGTTCTGGCCCTGCAGCAACCGCAGCAGTTCTTGCCGCAACAGCAGGTCCCTTCCAACATCCGCTTCGGAGACTTCCAACAGGACTCCTGGCACAAGACCTTCGCCAAGAACCTGCTCGAGCTTCCGGTGCTGAGGCTGTCCGTCACCGCCGACAAAGGGTTCGTCTTCTCGCCAGTCGACAACGCTTTTATCGCACAGAAGAAGAACCATTTCCAGCTTACTTGTCACATCCAGGTACGAGCGGGAAGAAACTGCCATTTTCCATAGCTCAAAATATTGCTTTTTTTGGCTTTACCAGACGCACAACGTGGAGGAGGTGCCCATCTCTGAGCACCACTACGTCCGCCTGACTCCCCCTTCGTCCTCTTCCAAATCCTCCTCCTCCCCTCCGCCCCCCTCCTCCACCTCCCTGGCCGGAATCGCCCACCTCCAGGTCAACTTCTACGGCGTCAAGCTTGACTCTCCCGAGAGCAGGATCAGGGTGGAGCAGAGCCAGGCAGACAGGTCAAAGGTCAGGTTCGACCCGGTCAGGCTGCCAGGCAACGGAGACGAGCAGCAGGAGCAGCAGCAACCGGTGAGGGTGTGCGCGGGGAGATTGCACTTCACTGAGACGACGGCCAACAACATGAGGAAGAAGGGGAGGCCCAATCCGGCGCAGAAGTACTTCCAGCTGGTGGTGAGTAAACATTGTCTATGTAGAAATAATAGCAACAGAAACAAAAACAACAAACACAAAAACAGCAGCAGCAGCAGCAGCAACAACAACAACAACAACAGCAATAGCAGTAGCAACAACGCAGTTAAATTGTCCTTTCCAGGTTTCCTTAGAGGCTGTTGTGCACCCCGGCACCCCTCACCAACGCGAGCTTCCTGTAGCGAGGGCAGCCTCCGAGCGGATCATCGTGCGCGCTTCCAACCCGGGCCAGTTCGAAGGGCCGCCGGCGGGGGCAGTCCCAATCCCAGTCGCCGTCACTACGACCGCATTGCCGCCAGGGATCGAGACTGTCTCGGCCACGGTGGACGCAAAACATTCCTCGGCGGCCGAAGCCGGCTGCATCTGGCGAAGGGGCGATGGAGGGGACGGCGACACAGCAGTCTACCACATGGGCAAGGTGGGCATCAACACCGACCAGGTCCCTGAGTCGCTGACTGTGCACGGCAACGTCCAGCTGACGGGCCAGCTTCTGCAGCCCAGCGACCTCAGGGTCAAGGAGAGGATAAGGGAGGTCGACCCCAGGAAGCAGCTGGAGAACGTAAACGCAATGAGGATCGTCGAGTTCAAGTACAAGAAGGAGTACGTAGAGAAGCTACCCAGGGATCTTCAGCAGCGTAAGTAGAAGCATGTTGTCATACCTACATCTGATTTGCAGGAAACAACTCAAAGTTATTTTTATCATCCAGGCCTTGAGGGCACTCCCCAGACTGGCGTGATAGCGCAGGAGGTGCAGCGGGTGCTCCCCGACGCCGTCTCCTCCACCGCTTTGTCGGCCGCCACGGGGAAGACCGTCCCTCCCGCCGCCTCCCCTCGCTCCGGGGGAAGAATGCTGGTGGTGGACAAGGACAGGATATTCCTGGAGAACGTTGGCGCAGTCCGGGAGCTGAGCAGGGTGACGGGGGCGCTGGAGTCGAGGATCGGCGATCTGGAGAAGGCCACTGAGACGGTAGAGGTAAAGCTGGCCAGGATGAGGAGGGGAGGCGGCGGAGGTAATCATCACCACCGAAGGGGGTCGCACTCTACAACGTCGTCCTGCTCCTCCACGTTTTCAAGGGCGAGGCTGAGGGCGATGGCGCCGGGGCTGTTGCAGCGAAAGTGAGGTTCTAATTGTTAATTTTTTGTTTGAACTGCTCCTATATTTGTGAAAAAGTGTTTTGAGCAAATCCAATGAAAAGGGGGAAAGTTAGTTAGTTATTTTTTTTGTCAAATCGTATCCCTTCCAGGTGGGCCCAGGCAATGCTTTTCGTGTTGATTGCGGTGGCCGCGCTGAGCATCACGTGCATGGCGGGGGTCTACGTCGTAGGGAACATCAACCGC
>JAAUXU010079011.1_pt1 | contig 16278 bp, 24 predicted proteins | sample 7278151 | NCBI WGS metagenome assembly JAAUXU01 (sample SAMN14350113, study PRJNA611818) | marine sediment metagenome | isolation source: surface marine sediment (1.8m) | place: French Polynesia: Moorea | collected 2018-08 | reverse complement strand
CCTGCTTCACTCTGTGCAGGATGTGTACAATCGTTACTAACAGTATAAATTGACACTAAAAGGCAGGCGAAGTCATTGGTGTTGATCTCTTGTGTTCATCCAATCCACTTAACAGAAGATGTTAGCGTTTGAAGTCCAACGGACCAATTTTGCAGCAGCACCCGATATACCGTGAATGAATCGAGCTATGTATCATATCAGTTCCCCAGAGGACGCCACATTCGAAATCAGCAGATTGAATTGCAGCGCCATCTTGCAGGCGCTTTGTAGTGACCAGCCTGACGACATCGGCTACGAGCACAGTAAGGATTGAAATTGTTCCTATCGCGACATCGATGCACACCTCTGATGAGTCGACCTTTCTCCAGGTCCTCCTTGACCAGCCTAAAGTGTGAGAAGGCGTGGAGCGGCGGCGTCCTCCGCAGCAACGACTTGGTCAGCATCACGTCCAACTGGTCTCGGCAGGAGACGCCCATGGTCTAAGCAAAATGTCTCATTTTCGATCAAGTCGACAGTCACACTTCGGCGTTGTGACTTACTTGGCACATGAAGTCCATTGGATCTAGGGCATTTTTGAGTAACTGGTCCAGCTCACTGAGAGAAGACTCTAGCTTGATGATCCTCGTGCCCCGGTCCACGTTGTCCACCTCCACTCGCAGGCTCGCTAGACTAGTCAGGGAAAAGCAACAGCCTGCGAAGAATGAGTCGCATGTCTAGTTCACGAGTAACTCAACATTTTCCTCATGTAGGGCCTACTTGGTATGGTGACTTGTATGTTGTACGGGTTGAGCATTCTCCACTCGGTCAGCTTGACATCGTGCAACTCTGCTTGGTGATGTCTCTCGAGGCGCAGTCTGAAGTCCGAGTTGCTGGACTGCGGGGACTCGAAGACAATTAGGACTCTGCTGTGGTTCTGCAAGGACACGTTGGAGTGAGTCAAGGGACTCGTGAGACTGGTTAGAGCTAGTCTTGCCTCGGTGACTTTTTTCGGGTGAATGTGAAAGACTCCGTTGTCGGCCGCGTTGGTGGCACTCGAGGCGACGCTGTTCAACCTCTTGGTGCCGCCGGCATGGAGGCAGTTATTGTTGTTATTATTGTTGTTGTTGTTATTGTTAATATTGTTGTTGTTGTGTCGATTAAGAATCTGCGTCGAGAAGTACAGTACAGTCTGGACAAACTCCAGGTCGTGGTCTTTGGCTTCGAGATGGATCCACTGGGAGAATGAAATCAAACCTGCAGAACAAAACATTGACGAGGGTTAAGCTTCAGGGTTTTTGTATCTTTCTCCTTGCCTGCTTTGTGCTCTTGCTTAATCTGATCGTCTTTGACGCCGAGCATGACCGCCACCACCCTGTCCGGGTTGATCATCTTGCCCGGCGCAAAATCCGGACGCTTAGCCAAGAACTGCAGGAAGGTGGGTGACAGCAGGACCAGCTGGAGCTGGCTGTAGAATATCTCCTCCTCCACGGTAGCAGGCATGCAGCTGTTGGCGACATCCTCCAAGGGAAAGTGGCGAACTCTGAAAAAAAACCCATCTCAATCTAGTATTTTCAACACATCTTCTTCCTCTCCTACGTACCTCATCCTCCCCTTGTGCTTGGACAACTCCGTGAACAACTTATGCAGGTACTTGGCCCACTCGATTGAGCCCTGGCAATGGCGGCTGTAGAGCAGCACCACGCCGGACTCCCCAGAACATGTGTGGACTCCTAGAAACAACAACATCGAAGTTTGAACAACTTGCGGTTTTTGAGGTCAGGACCGTTAAGACAAATGTTGTTGAATGGGACATTCTTGAATACCGCGCGCTTTTCAGAGATCTCCTTTGCGGTCGCTCTCCAGAAGAGCAGATGCAGACGTCGAAAAAAGAATAGGGTTGAGGAAAGAATAAGACTGAAGTCAACTCTAACCTGGTGAATGCATCTACCTTAATGCTCGATTGCCTGCGAGTCCACCTGTTTCTTTGTATGTTCAAGCACCACCTGCCTCCTAGGCAGGAAATGCGTACATCCTTCCAATGAATCACTGCGTATTATCCCCAAATGCGACCATGAGCGACGAATGTGACGTTATTTTCTAGTACAATCGACTCCAAGATATGTGTCGTCATAAACTCCGATATAAGCATGATTTCACTGACGTCTGAAGCTTCGCCTGAATAGAACCTCCGTCGAAGTTTGGAAAATGCCTCAGATCAGACATTGTCAAGTTTCTTGCTTCTATTCTTTAAGTACAATGGGTTAACTCATCAGGGAAAAAGAACAACTTTGAACTTTTCACCCCACAACATCCAAAACAGTTAAAGAAGTCTCTCACTCAATAACAAGTGCAATAGAAAAGCAAATATCGTGATTGTCGAGATCGCCATAGGTGTTTTCACCAACCTCCGGCTTTGTCATGACTTCTATGTAGTCGAGTTTTCGCTGATAACGGACAACTTCACTACAACAGAGGTCGACTGTAGTTTTAATTTTTTGACTGTCTTTAATTAATTTGACACGTGAAGGTACGGATTGAAAGTGTTGTTTTTAAGTAAACTTAGCCCTTGATAACTCGCTTGAAATGGCCTTTGATCATTTTGAGCAGAAAAGATGACTTCAGCAACGTTTCCACAGTCGCTGAAGTCTTCCAAATGTAGTTGAATAATTAATTCCTTTGATCATTTTGAGCAGAAAAGATGACTTCAGCAACGTTTCCACAGTCGCTGAAGTCTTCCAAATGTAGTTGAATAATTAAAATTCCTCTATCTCGTTCATAGTCATACTTCTTTCGGAAGATTTTAGGCACCCTGTATTTATGTTCATGGCCAGATTTAGCCTGTATGAATGACCGGATGTTCGCGCACACAGAGAGATGATTGGGGTCGTCTGTGTTCAGGTGGCCGACAGGAGAGGACAGGGAGAGGAGAGGAAACGATGGCGTTTGTGTTGTGAGACTTTTGACAAATAAAAACCATGGGATAGCAGCTCAGAGCAGAAAAGATGAACGTGATCCCAACGCAGTTGCAGAAATTAAACGCGTCCGCCATTTCACTTCCTTCCTTTCTTTGTTTCCCCCCCCCCCCAAAAAAAACCCTCCTGTGAGCTTCATTCCATTTTCTAGGGGAAATCCTGAGGAAGTCGGCGCAAGCGCAGGCGCAAGCGCAGGCGCAAGCGCAGGCGCAAGCGCAGGCAGAGGGGCGAGTAATTAAAGGTTCCACAGGGATGAAAAGAACTCGCCATTTCACGCCCAATCTGGCCGCATCCCAGTAAAAAAAGGGAAATGGACTCATTGACTGCATTGTCAAACAGACTTCTGTGTTTAGGACGCGCGCGTGTGTGAGGCGTTTATGGAGCAGAACAGACTTATTCGTTGCAGAAAGGAAGCGGCGAAAAGCAAGCAAAAAACTCCCTCATCCTGTGTCCCCCCTCCTCCTCCTCCTCCAACTTCTTCTGAAAATTCAATTGAGCGTGGTCGTTCTTTCTTTCTTTCTTTCTTTCTTCTCGCACTCCTTGGAAGCTTCTCGGTTGCCCTCTTGTTGCCTGCTCTAACGGACAGGAAGTGGGAGTCTCTCACTTACTCCTCCATCGCCCGCGCTCCACTGATTCCAGGCTGCTAACGACAGACAGGAGAGGAAGGAGGAGAGGAGCTACACCGATTTGGTCCTGATTTTCTCGCCTGAGCACTACTGACATGTCCATGACGTGTCCATGACGTGTCCATGACGTGTCCATGACGTGTCCTGCCAGCCAGCCCGAGTGCCTGCCTGCCTAAAAGTGTCCTGTTGAATGACGCGATATTTTTGGAAACTGTCTTCAAAACATCCCGGGGGAGAGAAGCAGTGAGAAGTTTTCTCCTCCTCCGGAAACATTTTCATCAACATCCTTTTGTAACTCTTTGAATGGACCTTTTCAGGACACGCCCCGCACGTCTCTCTCTCTCTCTCTCTCCAGGCTGATCTCGACTAGACCAAAGAACTAATTGATGCAGCAGCTTCAGTGGGGGATTTTGAACATTTCCAGTCAGCACAGCGCAATCAGATCAACAAATCTCTTGTCGTGGACCCACCCTCTTTCTCCTCGCTCGTATACTTAATGGCTTTGGCTGGCATTTTCCCTCCCCCCCCCCCACTTCCTGTCGTCGTTGTCACATATCTCCGGAAGATTCCAACAGAGGGGAGGAGAGAGATTTTTGTCGAGCAGTGGAAGAAGAAATATCTCTGGAGATGCGAAAATTGTTCTGCAATCTCCGAGAAGTAGAGCAAGACCTTTTCGTCAGACCCTTGAAGGAGTAGAAGAAATTCCCTCCAGTGCAACTTTGCATGTGTGGCATTGACCTCGGGGGGGATTTTTTCTTTCGTCGTCGTCTTCTTGCTCTCTGGCACACGCCCATCTAACTGTCTAAGTGCTGCTGCTCCTGCTGGAAGTTCTCCTGCTTGGTTAGCAGTGAAATGTACTCGAATTGCCTCTTCTCTCTCCTCTCCTTGATGACTGCTACTTGGAGTGGTGCTAAATTGGCTGCCATATGTGCTCGGTTCAAGGTGCGTGCGGGACCAGATGTATACAGGACGAGTGCGTCCATGGGGATGTTGCAGTCGGAGGTGGAGGAGTTGGATCGGCAGCTATGAGGTCGTGATTGCAAATCACCGTTCGTGACACGTCAGCAAGAACTGCAGAGTGTTTTGGGGAAAGAGAATCAGTGATGGCGGTTGCAATTTCACCCTTCATCGGAAACGTCTGCGCATGACCCAGAAAGGTCGCAAATTAACCGACGAAAAAAAGTCCATGTGATCACTCTTCTCTCCTCACTGAGGAGTCTCGTACAGAATGAAGCCGCCTTGGAAGCACTCGGGACTCGTCGCGGGCCCTTTCTCTCCCTTCTTCACCTCCGGGTCAGCTCTCCGGTTCGACACACCTGACAGCAAGTTGGCGCTTCAAAGTAGGAACCCCGGGAGACAGATCTTAGCCTCAGGACGGCCAAGATCGATCTACTTTTTCGTGTCGGATACGAGTTGGAATCGGTATCACATAACTCAGTTCAAGTCGAGTCTCAACGCTGACTCAATTCGAGCTCGCAACTAATTGTGACTGAGTCGACTGGCTCGAATTGTAGGGCTGTTTTTTCGACTCGTGCCCATCACTATCACCTGTGTCTCTTTAAGTCTCCATTGATCTAGTGGCCTCGGAAAAACAAACAGAAAAAAAAAAGAAATCCTCCGTCGTTCATGTTGTGCAAAAAGACATTTTGCACAGATATTTGACTTCACCTTGCATTTCTTAGCTCTGTCGTTCTTGCAGTGTGTTTCTCGTCTCTCTCTCCTCACCTCTACCAGGACTCAGCTCGGCCTTAATTCAACTTGAAGCCTAACATGTAATCGTCGGAAGCAAGAGGTGAAATCTGTGGGAGAGTCTTGCTCGTAGACACGCTATGAACCCGGTGACCCTATTACGACGTCAGCAGCGCTCAATGTGCCGGCATCGTGTGCCTGTGCCCGAGACTGACATACAAGAGCGTAAGGACGACCAAGGAGACAATGAGGCAGATCATGGAGGAGATTGTCATGTGGAAAAGGCAGAGGAGCGGCTGCAATGACGGACTTGGCCACTGTCCACGGGAAAGCAGCTGTCGCCTCACGACAAAGTGTCTTTGAAGCAGGTCATGATGAACTCACCGCCGTCCTTTCTCGTCGAAGAGCAGGGGCACTGATTGTCTTTCTTGCCGCCTCCACCACTCAGGCCCGCGCCGCCGTGGCTGCTCCTCTTGTGGTGGAAGTGGTGCTGCTGCAGCAACATCAACCTCTGCTGCTTCTGTTCGGCCGTCAGCCGTTTGCCGACGCCCGGCGAGGTGGCCCTCCGGACGTGCGGCTGCCTGCGAGGCAGGGTGGGCGGAGGGACGTTGCAGTAGCCGTGTTCCTCCTCGTCGCAGGCTCGCGGCGGCCGCAGCGGCTCCTTGGACGACTCTGTCTCGGAGCCCTCCCTGCTCACCGCCATCACTCACACCCAGAAGATGACTGAAGAGCGAGCGAGCGAGTGGACGAGTGAACAAACGAACGAACGGCGAATGGAGCAGCGAGGCGCCGTGAAATGCGCGCCCGCAGAGGAAGAACGTTACATTCGCAGGATTCACGCGCCCGCAGCTCATGCATACGCGAACGGATGTCGGCCGAACATCGATCATGAACATATCATATAGTACGCAGAAAAATACCGCTGAAGTTGTCGCTGTTCCTACTGTACTGACAGTCGCCAAAGCTCTGTGCTATGCTTATTATAGGTGTAGTTACAGATCTGCAACTCAGCCCTTCCCCGTTTGCTGACGCAAAGTACGCAGTACAAGGTAGCTGAACCATCAGTCTTTAACCACAAAGAACTGCACACGATGTGGTGTGGACAGCAGTCCACGAAGTACAGTGCTCAGCACCAATTCTTAATAAGGCTATGTTCAATTTTTCTTCACAACTTCCTCCTTTGCCCAGGATCGCAGTTAGAAGATAATGGTATCAGCTCATGGTCACTGCGCATCCTCTGGATGAGGCTTACGCTGCTTTCAGGTCACTCTCACTTGACTTCAGAAATGATTTGGAAGAAAATTCTAAGGAACTGATTCATCTTCTCGACTCGACTGCTAAAAATAACATTTTATATGACACAACAACGATCCAGTCACTGTTCAAATGTGACTGAAGACAGACGTAGCTGCTGTCCCCTCGGAAAGAACTGTGCCTCATCATTGAGCTGTTTTTTATTCATTGTAAGCTGATTGTACTAAATTCAAGCAACGATGGCTCCTATCCGCTTTTTTTCCGAGGTCATGTTGTTGTTGAAGGTGGGTGATGCAGTTGAACTTGGCTGTTGGGGGTGTTGCTGTGGTCGCTGCTGCTGCTGTTTGCTTTTGACGTCGCTCAGGGGCTTTGCTTGGACGAAGATGTGATCCCAGATGAAGCCCAAGATGCCGCCTTTGTCGTGGTAAGTGTTGTACGCGGGCACTCCGTGATACATGGTCAGTTCTTCTTGACCTGCAGTGAGACCTCGACATGAAAGCGGAATAGGATGCCTCATTGTGTGCCATACTATGTTGTTAAGTGCCCCAACTTTCTCTGGTAGCAGGTGTATGGTCCAATCAGGGTCAACGGAGATCATTGACACATTGGAGATCATGAAATTGATCTTATTTCTGTGAGTTATTCTGTCACGGAGAGAAGTAAAAGCAGAACGCTGATTGCCACAACTGATCGAAACTTGCTGCCGATTTGAATTGTTGATTGGTGGACTGAAGTAAAGCATATTTTGTCATTTTCCCCATCATATTTATTGGGCTAGACCAATGAATGAAAATTTTGGAATTTTGCTGAGTTCATCTTTATTCATGAGTTCAGTACATAACAAGTGTTTAGATTGGGAAGGCAAAGCTAAACACACTTTGTTTTCACTTTCAATACAGTGCATGCAGTTGAGCATCTGGAAAGTAACGAAGCAGTAATGTCGATCTGAAATCTTTATGTAGTGTATCGATAAAACTTTGAAGGCATAGAGGGGACCCAAAAGGCACGTTATTTTTTTCCATTCCATTTGACTAGAATGTATGCAAATGGGGTCTTGCAACCGCTATAGCACGCGGAAAGAGATAAAAAAATGGTCTAGCCTAATATTCATGGTACGTTACCTAAAACACTCCTGTAAAAGACGACGTATTATTTTTGTCATGCAGCTGTCAGTGCTTTAGCCTCGTACTACGATTCAGCACTCGCGTTTTTCTTATCTCTCACCGCACTTATGTTATGAATAGGTCAACAACTTTGTTTACCCTCGACGTCGACGGAAACAAGAGGACGAGAATGTCTCACTCAAACCGATGGATTTTACCTTGGAGTCCTCAAAAGTCTGTCAAATTTTGATCCCGCGGTCGACCAAAGTCCTTTTCTGAGATGTTGCTTCTTTGAGTGCCCAGTGGCAACTGAAAACTGGATCTGCGCGTAAACGTGTAGGAAGCACGATAGGCAAATACGTAACAAGAATGAGGGCGGCAGCCGCGACACCAGCAGCAGCAGCTACGGCAGCAGCAGCCAGACCTTCCACCAGTGCTTCCTCATCACGAGCAACGATCGATAGCCACCTATATCGGTTATCTTATGGCAGTACCTGTTTTTCTTCTTCTTTTTCTTCTTCTGTGCTGTCGTCGTTTATTGGCTCAACAATAACAACAACAACAAAAAAAATTACAGTGTAACGTTCACACTAAAATAATAACTTCATCAAACGTCTATCTACTCCCGTGCAAAAGCAGCCTGAAGTCGGGGATGACCGGTCACCCCCTCCTATACGTAGCAATGCAGGTAGTTTTGTCGTACTAAAATATAGTATGACACGGTCTCCTGGCAAGAAATCTTACCAATCAGCACTTTGAGTGCGTAGCGTGCAGCTTGAAATAACTTTACAATTAAATAGAACGATACTGCTTGAAACACTTTTTTTCCTTTTCTTTTTCCTCATTGAGCACGAGTCCGCCGCCGTCACCTCCTTCTCCTCCTTCTTCTCACTCGACCATGTTGTCCATGAGGGCGACCCCGCTGACATTCATGGGGATGGCCTCGCCCCGACGGGGAATGCCGAGAACGTAGACTGCAAGATGGATGAGGATGTGCATGGAGACAGGCAATGCATAGCGGACGAGCTGCACTCATACACAACATATTGTATAGAATGCGTATAGGTATGTACATATATATAGGAAAAAGTGCAACTTATGCAACTTCATTGTGATCAACCTAGCGTCCAACATCCTCTGCCAAAGCTGTGACACAATGTCTTAGGGTTTACTTTCTTCTCACAACTGTCACCAATGTCAGATCTTACGCACGATGTCACTTGGCCATCCGAAAAACCAGTCTCGATTTTAAAACAGCCCTAAATTATGATTGTAAAAAACTAAAAAAAAGCAATCTGATCTCAGACATTCAAACAGCAAGGCAAAAATTTCGAGTGACTATGACGGCAGTTCAAACATCTCTTGAATACGGTAGTTCTTGCTTGGTTTGAAACTGCATACTTTATGCTGGAGTATAAGAAATTCTAGTGCTCATGCGATATTCTGATCGTTCTTCAACGTATTTTTCTTCTTCAAAAGTTCCTCGGAGAACCAGAACTTGTTGTCAAGTGTGACCTCCAGACTCATTCAGAGGTGACACGAGATACGAAATTCTGATGCTTAGAGGAATTTCCGATCGAGGGTGCGTGACTGTGTAGAAATTCCCAAGTTCCTTGATCATGCTATGATCGTTGACATCATGTCGATGAGATACTTACGCGAAAACTCTGCTGATTTTTCTAATGTACAAACATATAGCCTTGTCAACTAAGGGGAAATTCCTCACCATCATTGGCCAATCCACCTGAGAGGTGCCCATCCTCGGCCCACTTGTTCTCCGCCAGCACCCGATGTTCTGGCCGCCGAGGACCCCAAATGTCGGTGGGGCGGATCAATTTGCTGAACCTCTGCAAGCGTAAGGTTAAGAATGAAGTGAAGGAGTTCACCATGGGCGTGTTGTTGATCTTGCCTGGGTCACAGTTCCTGGAGTCATGATCAATTTGACGACCATTGCGAGCGGAATGCACGCGACCGATGTGAACGAGACGACCCAACCGACCTGGTTGGCCCAATCGGGATAGATATAGGCGTCGTACTCCATGGGCTCGTGGGTGATCCACGTGGCCGTGAGGACAATAACGCAGATCACTGGCGTCACGTAACGCCACATCAAGTGCCAGTAGTGACGGAAAATTCTGAGCGAGGGGACAACGTGTACGAGTCTATGTAGAACACTAAGGCTTCTATCTTCTCCACCACTTCTCACCTGTAACCCACTGAGGATGGTTCCCACTGAAGCATCGTGTTGACGTCACCAATGAAGCGGTCAATGCCGTAGAGCCAAGCAACAACGCCAACCTCGATCGCTCCTGAAGAGAGGTCAAAGTGGCAACGCTGTCAAGGTTATTCTGCTTTCTTTCGCACCTGTTATGAGCGCCGAGAAGGTGCCGGCGTGGTTATCCATCAACTGGAGGACGTACATGCCTCCCTCAGTGACCATTGTTAGGCCGCCCAGGAACATTGTCAAACAGGAGCAGGTGAGCACCAAGATATGGTTGGGCCTTCCCCACTTCCTTGGCCAGGCGTCTACAATGATGGAGACGACAGTCTCCAGCAGGGAGAACTGCGTGCCAAGACCAAGTGCTAGGAGCATGATGAAGAAGAGAATAGCCCACAGGTGGGAACCAGGTAGAAGAGATACAGCCTCCGGATAGATGACAAAGGCCAAGCCAGGCCCTAGAGATCATCAATTGTTCAACGTCAGCATTGTGTGCGTGTGAGCACTACAGTACTACGTTGGGCTTACCTGTCTCTGCCACGTCCTTGACGTCTTTGTCCAACTCATAGGCCATGAAGCCGACAAAACTGAAGACCACAAAGCCAGCATATAGGCTAGTGGCACAGTTGGCACAGGCAATGAAAACAGCATCCCTGAAACAGTTGTTGTGAAACTTATTGTAGCTGGACAGTGTGATGAGTCCTCCCCAGCAGGGGCCGAGCGAAAAGAAGATCTGTATGGCAGCGTCTGCCCAGACTCGAGCGTCACTCAGCCTGGACCAATCTGGGTTGATGTAGAAGAGAATTCCGTCCCAGGCTCCGTTCAAGGTGATTCCACGAATGAGTAGAATGGTCAAAATGACATAGGGGAAGAGTGCAGTGAAGTAGACGGCCTGAGGACCAGACAACAAAACCGATGCAACTGCTTGTTCATGAACGTGTTCAGCATTGAAATCACCTTCCCGAAGCTCTTGACTCCCTTTAGCAGAGCCACGAAGACGATTGACCAGGCAATGAAGAGGCAGAGGGAGAGCTCAGGCCTCAGATTGCCGGGGTTGTCGATGCCAGAAGAGATCTCAAGCATGTGTCTCCTGTAAGATAAGTAAGGTAATGGCACAAGCCATGGCTGAGAACAATGCTTGCCAACTCACGAGAAGTATTCCTGAGCTGCTGATTCATAGCTAGAGTTGTGGGTACTGGAGTTGTGAGGAACATTATGGAGCTCCTGGCAAGCTGTAATAAAGGTGAGTTGCTATCATTATCATCGTCTTCGACGTCATCACCATTATCCCAGTCTACACCAAGCGACATCTGACGAGTCCCTGTCCAGCTACGTCTCGTCCACTGTGCACGCACGTGTACCTCATGCAACCCGTCACTAGTTCCACTAAAGATACTGGATACAGTGTACAGTTGCATTTACTCGACTGACTGAACTTATGCAATAGAATGCGGATTTTTAGAGCATTGCCAGCGTTCGTGCAATATTTTCTACGTACGGAGTATTTTTGTCCCTGACTACAGTGTGACCCGTGTTTAGTCACCCTTCCTTTTGAAGTTGTCAGCCCTGAATTCATCGAAACCTGACAATCTTTGTAATGAGATATGAAAGAGTAGCACGATAGCATAATAGGAAAATAAGCATGAAGGCTTTTCCATCGCTAAGAGGTTTTGATATGTATTGATGTTGCAAGCTCGAGCACCATGGACAACATGTATCTCTGGTTTGCTATTAGGAGGATTCACCCTACGATGTCAGCATGATCAAATGTTGACATAAATTCTTACCTTGGACCCTGGATTACACTGTGCTGCTGTGACGTCATTGAAATATTTTCCTTCAGCTGTGCACAACCTCTACTCAAAGTTGGACAGTGCACAACAGGGATAGCATTTATCGCGATTTTACTGTTCTTGTTCGTACATCGGTATGTCCTGGTGCACAGGTACAGCAGCACTCACTGCTCTTCCTGACGCTCTCTCACACCACGGGTGCAGCAGCACTCGCTGCTCTCCTCGCTCAGACACACGTAAAAAGGCTGGCAATTTGCCACTGGGAGTCAAAAGAAGAAACTGCGCATGATAGAATTATGAAGATCGCAAAAGTCTGGACTCGTTAGGCCCAGGCACGTGACACGAGACGCTTGGACTATTCAAACGGACAGCCCAATTCTGCCTCGCCAAGAGCACGAATTACGTCTTGACGAGCGAGGTTACCTGGAGTGTTCCAGTAGTTTGTGCACGTGACCCAGGGGAGCTGCTCGTCGAGGAGGCTGGACAGGGTGGCCCCGAAGTAGTAGAGGGTCCAGGCTATGATCACATTGTAATAGAGTCCGATTCCCACAGAGATGAAGAACATTGCAAATCCGATGCCTGAAGAGAAAGGGACAGGGGAACGTTAGACGTGGAGAACGGAAAAGACAGCAGCAGCATCAACAACTCAGTTGTCCAAGATGCACATGATTTTGTAAGCGTTGTCGTCGCCAAATTCTGGAAAAAAGCACAACTGTCAGTGTTAGCAAGTCCCAAAAACCCTGCAACAGACCTGGGATGCAGTCAGTGCAAGTATATAAGAGACTAGGATATAAATAAAGAAGCTAAACAACAGCATAGTAGTTTCATCTCCCCCTTGTGGATGATACCAAGCACAATTAAAATGCGAGATTTGCAAAGCTTTGCTTTCATTTATGTTTCTTTTCTTTCTTTTCTTTCTAGGTTGCGAAGAAGCTGGCGCTGATGAGGCTGAGTGAGAGGCTGAAAAAAGGCAAGATCAAACGCATCTTTAACGTCAAGGCCAAGGGGCAGGCAGACAGCAAAGTAACCTTCGTGGTCTCCAACGTGTACATGATGTATGTGTGGAAAGTGCATGTTTTATGTGGAAAAGTGCACTTGCAAAAAGCGCACACGAAGCACTTAATTCAGCATGAAAGCCTGGCCCTTGGTTTTTTGCGACAAGGAATTGGCCCTAGAAGTTAAATCAATCACTTGCCCTGGTCAGGACGGACGGGTAGGATGGAGCAGCTAACACAGTGGTAGCTCATCCATGGGGCTTAACCCTGGTCTCTGCCCAATGAACCACCGAAACACCGCCAATTTTTGACGTCACACTTAAAAAAGAGGAGAGCAAAGATTATGGACGGCACTTTTGTGCCCCGTGTGTGTGGTTGCTTCTCTCACTGCATCTCTCTGAAATAGAAGAAGCCAAGTGTTTTTGTTTGTTCGTTCGTTTCGGGCACCAAATGTAACATTCGGCACTGAATTTGGGCTGGTACGACTGGTACTGGTACTAGTGCTGGTGCTGGCGCTACCTCTTTTTGGCGCAGGACTATTTCACCATATTGAACTGGCATTTGTATTGGCACTGGTACTGACACTACCTCTTACAGGTAGCAGCATCACTTCAGCACGTCGTACTGGTACTGGTATTGGTATTGACATTGATACTGACACTGGCACGACCTCATACTGGTAGCAGCATCATTTCAGCACAGTTTCAATCGTACTGTACAAGGTGGGTCAGAATTAACTACCCTCGAAAAATAGACGAGTAGAAAATTTTGTGTGGTGTGAGCAGAAGGGAGAATCACCTAAACACTAATTATGTTTCACCTAGACTGGCATTTCGGCCAAAAGCATCCCGAAATGACATCCTCCCAACATCATCTAAATGAATGTTTTCCCAACTGAAGCCATGACAGTCGAACTTTAATAAAGCGAAATTTCCTGGTTCTTATGAAGCAAACATTTAATGGGCAGTACAAGTTTTCTCATGGATTCTTCTGTTCTGTTCTACTAGAATTAAAAAGGATTAAAAAGCTACTCTTTATAGCCCAGAATACTTTTTTCTCTGCTTGTGCAAAGAGAAAGAAAAGACCGCGAGTGGTGGTGGCGCTGTTCAAGACAAACTTTGCTTTTTGGTCTTATTTTGGATACTTCTCCACGGCCCACGAACAACAACCCTTTTCCTTAGTAAACTGTTTTAGGTGTAGACAACGCGTACATTATCCAGCATCAAGGAGTACCAGATCCAGGGCTATAAATGCATACTTTTCTATAGGAGTGTACCATACCAACGTTCTACTGTACAGAAAGGTGCTTTGCTATCTATGTCCAAAGTTTTAAAATGATGTACTTAAAACAGCTCAGACGAGTGTCAATCTTTACTTTTCATTTATCTTCTCTCTCCCACTTACTGGGTATAAAGATTGCGCCGTCTCAAATTGTCAGCTTCAGTGACCATTCGACTCTTTTAAATTTTATTTTTCAAAGAAAACTTCAAGGCCCACTAAGTGTATGAGTCCTCTACATTCTGAGTGTGTTGTTTTTGTCCCATTGAGTGGGTTGTTTTGCTGCAGGTCTGACTCAATGCGGCGATTGTCGGTGGGAAGCCAATTCTGACCCATCCTGTCGTGGCAAAGAAAGGTATGAGGAAGAATAAGAAGTTGAAGTTATGGAAGAAGAGGAAAAGGCTGGATTTGTTATAGGAGTTGACAGCTTACCCACAGCGTCGTCCTTCATAAGTCCCTGCCCATTTTCTCTTCTCGCCTTTTCTTCGGCTCAGCCAACCAGAACTTCCTGCCAAATTCCTATGTACTTTGCTAGAAGGAATTACTTCTGTTCAGCAGAATCATGGACAATAAGCATAAGGGTGGACAAGGGGAGGATCATGGGGATGATGGCCAAAAAAGTATTTTTAGCGGATGCCTTTGAAAAATGCACCGTCTTCGTCTGCATGCTAGTGAGAAGACCTCCTGGGTGTTAATGATGCTTTTTCTGTCTTTCTCTCTCGCGCGCGCTCCGCCAAAAAATCGCGCCTTTTTGCAAGGTTTTTTGCAACCTCAGGCTAACAGGGTGAGGCAAAAAAGTGAGTTCGCTCCGTCTCAGTCGGAAAAAAGCTCTGTCTCGTGCTTTCCTTCTTTCTTTCTGTCTTTCTTTGTGCTTCCATGATCATCGTACTCACCTTGGAAAAGAGGGACGACGTTCCAGATGGCCACGGGACTCTGGGAGGCGAACTGCCCGAAGGCCAACTCGAAGAAGAAGAGCGGGATCCCGGTGAGTACAATATTTAGGCAGTATGGGATCAGAAAGGCGCCTGTAATTTCACAAAATGATAATGCAGAAGGAGAGGAAAAAATACAAAGGACTAAATTCATAAGTGTGACACACAACACGAGCGAAAGTTCACCTCCTCCATTCCGATAGCAGAGATACGGAAAGCGCCAAATGTTCCCCAGTCCCACCGCGAAGCTGAGGCATGACAGCAGAAACTCCACCTGACTGCCCCAGTTGGCCCGGCCGTCTGCGGGAGCGTCCGAGGGCGACTCAGTGGCCTACATGTGCAACAATGAGGCGGAGAAGAAAGTGTTCAAGGACGTCGTCAACGTTGTAACAATTGAGGCTGATAAAATGCCGGTACCGAGCAGGTACAACATTTGACCTCATGACGAAGAGAATCTTGGTACAAGGACAAGGTGCCGTGCACACGTCTACACAAATTGCACATGTCTACACAACTTTTCGTTGTAAGTAAGTGTAGTGCTGTATATTGCTAGATGACAAAGCAAGCCGAAATGGTGTCAAGTATCAAAGCTCTACCTCTTCCTTTTTCTCTGTAGCTCTCTACTAGGAACTCCAGCTGTTACTCACTCACCTCCTTGTCATTGATCTGCACGACGATCCCGTCGTCGTTGGGCAAATCGCTATCGCCCTCGTCCCGCGAGTTGTAGGCGCTACCGGCGCCGCCGCCGCTGTTCCGGAACCAGCGGTCGAGGAAACGCATTTTCATCTTGGAAGATTACAAATAACTGGAGAACTTTTGCCAAACGGATATCACGGGGGTTTCGACGGCGAGGGCGGGGACGTCGACGCATGCGCGGACATCATGCGCGTGCTCGGGGGCGTGCGCGTCGCCGCCGTCCGCGCACGGGGAGAAAGCCAACAAAGTCTCCTTCATGCCGAAGCAGGGGTAAAAATGCCCACCTTGAGTGAGTCAAGCCAGTACAAGAAAGCCGATGATCACAGGAGGAAGCTGAAGTGGAAAGGGAAGGGGGAGAGGGAGGGACAGACGGAGGAAAGGGAGAAGAGGAAGGGGGAGAACGTGGGGAGAAGGGGGAGGAGGTGCATGAGCGCCTTCTACAAGCAGCAGGAGATGCTTTGACTGCGCACGAGACTCCCAACGAGACGTTTTCAGTGGGCCACTCAAAAAATCTACAAATGTTGCTGATTCCTATCCTCTTTTTTGCACGGCGCGATCAAAAAGTTTGCTCTGGAAATTGATCCTCCTGCAGTAAGAGAAAGTGTCATTGCTGCTGTCCTGGTGTCATTCATACGTTCCGCCACCTTTCTCTTATGAAATAAGAGCCGTTCTAAATGCGAACTCCCCTCAAGCCAAAAAGCCAAAAGTCAAGACAGCACCGAGCCAAGCATGGCGTAAGCCAT
>JAAUXU010003429.1_pt1 | contig 16281 bp, 18 predicted proteins | sample 7278151 | NCBI WGS metagenome assembly JAAUXU01 (sample SAMN14350113, study PRJNA611818) | marine sediment metagenome | isolation source: surface marine sediment (1.8m) | place: French Polynesia: Moorea | collected 2018-08 | reverse complement strand
CCATACTTGGCCCAAACACATTCTGTTAAGGAAATATTATGATTAAAGGTTATAATAAACTCACTTAAAATGAGTTCCTTGGCATGTAGAGTGATGGAAACAAAATGAAGTTGTGTCATTCCTACTGGTGAGTGCTACTCTGGGTGCACATTTGACTCACCACTATTTGTTAGGTATGCATGAATATAATTTGAGTTATATATTTCATTATGTTATAAAGCTTTTTAAATGTTAGTGATATTTTAAAGAGGACCCCAGAGAACTTCCTCATTTTTAAAAATATGACATTTTTGTGTAATAAACATGTCTGTGCAGTGGACAGGGAAAGCTGTACCCCCTAAAAATGGACCATTTGGGCAATTCAAAATCCCATTGTCGCATCATGGTGAGATGCAGAGAGACAGGCAAGCAAACATACGCATATATCTTTAGTATGAGATAGAATCTATGATGGCGTGTGCGAAGTTTTCTCTACTGTGTCGGTACTTTTGGGCCCGACTGTATATCTTGTGTGCCTTTTTAATGTGCTTGCGTGCTTGTGCGAGTAATGAGAGGATAGGACTTCTGAGTTCTCACGTGCGTGTCAATCAAGTCATGGAGTCATCGCTGGGCCCCACGAACGTTCATTGGCGAAGAGCATTTGCCTTGGCCAAGCACAAATTACTTGACAGCATGTGAGGAAAGCAGTAATTGTGCAGAGCATATGTGGAGGCAGCGTGAACCAAGTAACCGCTGGTGCTGTCGTTAAAGCACAAAAGGACACAATCAGTCGTATGCTCACTCTCGGGTACAGCTGTGTGCAGTAACACAAGTCTAAGCTTGAAAGTCTCACTTGATGTTCTGACACCTCGCACCTATTCTTGCATGTAGCATACCTAAGACGAATACCTTGTATAGTGCAGTACAAAAGATAAGATGTATCTCTGACAGTGCTAGACAATTGGTGCATGCTGTAGTGCACACTTACGGTGCAGAAAACGTGAGTCTAAAAAGAAAAGACTTGTCGCAGATGTGACCTCAACCCTTCGGGGATGACAGATGGACCTGTTTCGCAGATACACTTGTAGAAGGACTCTATACTTAGGCCGATCGTTCTCCTTGCAGGAATTGGTGGCGGCGACGCCGAGCCAGCGCAACTGGAAGGGGATTGCGATCGCGCTGCTAGTGATAGGTGTTGTCATCGGTCTCGTAGCTCTGTCGGTTGTTATCATCACCCCACCGGACCAGGGACCACGGGTCAAGGGAAAGAGGCTGAGACTGGCAGCCGTCATAGACGAGGTCAGCAGATTGAAACCCAGGAAACTCAACGGTACCTGGATTTCAGGTGAGCGTTGTTATCAACCAAGACAATATCCTAATATGAATTGGTACATCAAGAGCTGTTCTTCAGGCTCCGAGTTCCTGTTTACAAATGCTCATGGCGGAGTCACCATCCGCGATTTTGCGCGACAAGCCTCGCGTCCGCTCATGTCAAATTCCACATTCGTAAGTGTTCAGTGACGTGTGCTATTTTGTCTGCAATCACGTTAATGTTGTCTCCTCCACAATTTTCAGAGACAGTTAAATTCTCACAGTTACACAGTGTCTCCCGATCTCGAGTACGTGTTGATCAGCTCCAATAAGGCCAAGATCGACCGCCACAGCTTCACTGCTCAATATGCGTTATTCTCTGTGCGTTCAAGGTAGGCAGATCATTGGTGTTACTTTATATCCACAATATTGAGACTCAGGCATCAGAAACATTATTGACTGTGATCCTTCAACGAAATGCACGGTGATTGAAATGATCTCGCTTGGTAGTTATAGAAACGTATGCAAAGGTTTGGGTGGATACTTCGTTGACTTGTGTGCAGCGAAACATGTTTAGATTCTTGGACAGGGAAATTGGTTAAAAGGGCGTACCAGACCCCACGTCCCTCCTCAGCCAATTCCTGCATAGACATTGTGCCAGCTGGCAACACTGCGAGCCACTGGGAAACTAACATAACTTCCGACACTGTTCCCATAAGGGTCCCGGATGTTGACGCAACTGTCAATGTGGCAAAATCATGTTTAAAAGCATGCTTCCTTTACTTTAGCTCTCATGTATGGCTGTCCATCAGCCCTTCTCCCCCCTCCTTCGTGTCCTCCTCCTCGTCCTCCTCCTCAATGGTCGGCGGCGAGCCCACGGCTTCCATACAGCTGGCCAAGTGGGCGCCAGTCGGTCACTCACTGGTTCTCGTGTACAACAACGACATCTATTACCAGGTAGAGTCATTTTCTCAACTCCTCCAACTGCAAGGTCGTAGCACGTGAGATGTTCTAGCCGGACGCTGCGAAGACCTCCGACAACATCCATCGGTTGACAAGCAACGGGGCCGAGGGCGTTGTGTTCAATGGGATTGCAGACTGGCTCTATGAAGGTGGGGAAGTCTGACGCGTCGTTGAGGCACAGGTCGCAATCCTTGCCCATATATATTACAGAGGAAATCCTTGCATCCTCGTCGGCGGTCTGGTTCTCTCCCACTGGCCAGCACTTGCTGTATGCAGTGTTTAACGATTCCCAGGTGGGGAACGTGGCATACAACGAGTTTGCGCCAGAGGTGGAATTCGGCGCCGCAACCGTTACCAAGCCGCTAAACGTACCTGCTTACCCAATCACTAAGCACGTCAGGTACCCCAAGGTGAGTTCATGTGACTTTCCAGACAACTAAGGTTAGCTCAGTACAAGAACTTGATGACTTTTAGGTACAGAACCTGAGTGAGCACTAGGCACTGACAATGATCTGAACAGCAAGTACGCACATGCTAAAAAAAAACACCGTAGCACTTCTTTAAAAGCCTAAGACAAAACTATTGGAATCTAATCCTCTTAGAGTAAGCCTGCCCTCTCGAAGCAGAGCGGAAATACAACAAATATTCTAAGAGGAATCTTGATGGAATTTTTCGTCTGTTGCGGGAAAACCTTTGCTGCTATATTTGCATTAAGGAAGGTAACGGTACACAAATGGGTACATTTTCAACTTGTATATATACTAACGCTGTGTGTGAGAGAAATATATTTATTAGTGAGTACGAAGATAAATTGATTAATCACGTGGTATTATTCTCCGAAAAGATAGAACCTCATAGTCGTTTCATATAAGATTGTTTGAATAATTTCGAAAAAGTTTTCCTGCCACTTAATGTGCAGAAGACGTAAGCAAACAAACACCAACAAAAAAGACCAAGCAGGTGTAGGAGAGGCTGTGGAAACTTTGACAGTTCGTTTAAGTAAATGTCTTCGTGATGTCCTGCCTACTTCCAAAAGATTCCCACAACTCTGGTGACTCTTCCAAGGAGCTATGCTAAAGCTGAGAGAAGCTTTAATGGAGGCGGGCTCTTCTTCGTCATGAAGCTTAATAGGCCAGGCCCTTCAATTAAGAACTGTCCATCAACTGTCTGGCATTCGTTTGTTCTTATTTAAAAATACAAGTACAATCATTTCCTTTAGCAAACTTATTCGCCTTATCTTTGATCAATACTGCTTTTTGTCCATCAATCGACAGCACCTAAAGATGTTCGACCTTACTCACCGCCATGCTGTTTACTCATCTTCGAAGGGCGGAAATGCTCATCATGTGCATACTTTTTGCTCTTGTTCACTCCTCATTCACTTCTTAGCAGCTTGTGCTGCGTCGTTGATGACATGTGTAAGGCAAGATTGGAACTCCATCACATGCTTGGGCGCCACCAGGTGCGCCATATTTGGATTCACTCGAAATAGTTCTCCCATTCTGGCGACATGCGTGGATCTGATAGTTTTTGGTGCTGTTCGAACTATCAATTGGTCTCATTTTGAGCTGTAAAGAGGACCTCTTTGTCCTAATCGTTGTAGCGAGGTGTAGTTTGACAACATGCGTCAAGGCTGCAGGGCGACTCCCTCGAGGTTGCAATGAGATGGAGGAGGCTGCAATATCAGAAGTTGGATCAGTTGCTCTGCACAAGCTTTTGTCCTGATGAGTTTTTGTAGTTTTGCAGCTCTTAAATAGGAGGTTGATACTGAAGCAGTTGCATTGACATTTTAAAATTAGTTTTAGCTTTGAAATCTCTGTTTTCACCTCAATTTCGTTCGTCATAGCTCCGACTGCATGTACTTGTAGGAAAGTGGGCGGCCCTTGAGGTCCCAGATCAGTTGTAGCTCTTATCTTCAAAAGAGCTGTAAAGTCTAGGAAAATTTGTGACGTGACTGTACCATTTCATATCACTGCAGTGTCAAACCGCTACTTTCTTTCTGTCATCTTGTTTTTAATGCAGTTGCTTGTCTACTGGAATGACTTTAAGTGTTGAGCATCTAGTGAAACTTAATATGTAAAGGATATGAAATACAAAAGTTCCCGCAAAAGGCCGGCATGTGTGTGATGTGATAAACGACACCGAAAGCTTCTCATGACTCTGAAGTTAAAAGAGTGCATGCTCACGCAAAACAAGAAGATTGACCTTTTTGACTGGAACTTTTAACTTTTATAATAAGCAAAGCCAGAAAACTGGTCCACAAATCAAAAAAGTTCTTCTCAACTTTTTTGTCCAGAATACCCCTGAATATTAACCAAAAATTTGGAGTAGCCAAATCTGACCAACACCAATAGCTGCAGAAGTTCTCTGACCAACAGGGCTCTTTGTCAACCCAAGAGCTGGGTCACAAAGTTTTGCGTCCGGGCAAGCCGGCATGACCAGTCCCACCCAGTTTGGACTGTCCCAGGTCGATTTTCCATTGCGAGGGGGCCACCCTCAATGGTCTTTGCTCTTACATATGAATTTTCATAATTTTTCAATAGTGTACGTACGTCTCTTTGTCACAGGCTGGAACCCCAAACCCCTCAGTTACCCTCAAGGTAGCCAACCTGAAGAACCTGGAGGAGGAGCACATCACGGTCTCTCCACCGCTTTTCATTGCAAGGGCGTAAGTCATGGAACCAATCTTGAGCCTCAGCACGCCTTACGTACAGTCTGTACTGCACTGTACATACTCATTGCCTCGCTCTCTACAATATACTTTCCATTTAGTGATTTCTACTTCAAACACGTGGTGTGGATTAACGAGTCAGAAGTGTCCGTGGTCTGGCTCAACAGGGTCCAGAACTTGTCAGTCGTGACCAGATGTTCTCCGCCAAAGTATGAGTGTGTTGAGGTGAGCGAAGCTCGATATAATTTTATTTCTGGCGAAATATCACAAACCCTTACCTTGCTGTATGCATGTGTGTACGTACGTTCGCACACTGAACACAACCCATAAATTTGTTTCTGCGGCGCACGTACAGATTTACATTGAGCGAGCTGGAAATACCGGCTGGGTGGATGGTCCCGGAGTCCCGGTGTTCTCCGCCGATGGGAGCCAAATTCTCTTGATCCGGCCAGTCAGGGACAGCGAGAACGGACACTTTCCGCAGCTGGTACAAGGCGAGGCTGTTTCTCCCCAACTGTCGTCTACCCCGAACTTGAACGGCAATGCGCTGCTTAAAGAGCCGGTATCGCTTACGCATGGAACGTTCGAAGTCACAGAAATCATCGGCTGGGACGAAAAGAACCATTTTGTGTACGTGAAATCTGCATGCCTCTCTCTAGTTGCTTTTCTTTGTTTTTCAAAAAAAAAATCTTCCCGTCCTTCCCAGCTATTATGTGTCCACTCTACCGGACTCACCCGGGGTACGCCATCTGTTTCGTGTGGGCGATCTCTCCCTCCGAGATCGGGACGCTGAGTGCCTCACGTGTCAGCCTCTTCCAACCAATTCCACGGAGGTGTCTGACCACGAGGAGAACGAGTTTTTCTGCGAGTTTGCTAGCGTGTCCCTGTCGCCGGACGCTTCTCACTATGCATTAGACTGCAGAGGACCGAGGGTGCCGTTCTCTGCCGCCTTCAAATTGCCGGAAAACAGGTGTGCTTGTTACATGTCCGAGATACCTATGTGCGGTCGTGCAATTGGTGCCAACACTTACAGCAATAGTAAAGACTAGGATGTAAATGATGCATTAGGAACTTCTCAAATCTTACAATCCTTTGCCTGCATTTGACATCTAACTGCAAGATTTGACAAGGTTTGATGCTCACCAAACAACGACTGTGGATAATTGCAATATATACAATGAATACGTATTCTTTTGGCAGGTTTCTCGGCATTCTAGACGCGAATTTAGATCTTCGGGCAAAGATCGCCTTGACGGCGATGCCTCAGACAAAAGTGCTCCGGATGCCTCTACCAGATTCTCCAAGAACTGACGCTCGAGTCAGGCTTCTCCTTCCCCCCGGACTAAGGGAGGAGGAAGAGTTCGTCTTTCCTCTTGTCGTCAATGTGTGAGTCGACTTTGTTGTGCTTCGAGGGTGCAAAAGTTATCGTCATAGTCCGCCAATTATTTAGCTACAACGGGCCGGGGTCCCAGGATGTGTCTTCCCGATGGAGTCTCGAGTGGGACCACTACCTCGCCAGCAATCGCGACTTTATCGTCGCCCACATGGACGTGAGGGGATCAGGATTCTCCGGAAATGACTTTAAGCACGCAGTCTTTCACAGGCTTGGGACCGTTGAGGTCACAGACAGCTTAATCGTGCTCAAGTGAGTAAAGCGTACAAAAGCCTTTGCCTCTGCGCAGGACGTCGGCCAAAACATTTTCAAAGTATTGGTGCCTGTCTCAGGGACTCTCACAGACACAGGAAAGCAGAAACTCCAACGTGTCCTTTCTCCAACAGGCACTTGCTCGACACTTTCTCGTTTATTGACAAGAACAAAGTGGCAGTTTGGGGTTGGAGCTACGGTGGATTCGTAGCTGCCAGAATGTTGGCGGAAGACAACGATGACGTCATAAAATGCACGGCGGCGGTGGCGCCGGTGACAAAGTGGCAGCTATATGGTAAGTCATACGTGCACATGCGCACGTACTAGTACAAGTACGTGAAGTTGTATACTACGAGTCGCATGTAGCGTGCTTGCTGTACATTCTGTACGTAGTACAATTGGATGATTTTTGTCCAAGGAGCAATCTTGGATTGGGTAGCATATCCACCGTAGGTTGAGGCTCTGCCCACGGAGTTCACATTCAAAAGCATTTGACTTGTGCTCCCCAACGGTGTTGTTCTCAGCTCACTCAAACGCAACAATGACATTTTTGAGCAGGCACGAGGGTCACCATCAGTACACTTTACTACACAAGGTCAAAGTTTGCCTCGACATTATTGTCTTCTTACTACTAAAACCATTTTTGTTGAACCTTTTAGCAGGTTGCTCACTTTGATGTCATTGTCTTCTTACTGCTAAAGCCATATCTGTTGAACCTTTTAGCAGGTTTCTTGCATTAAGTTTTTGTTTTGTTGGGACAGTTCATGAAGTAAAGTGTGCAGCTGGTGACCTTCTTGCCAATGATCGAGTGATCTGAGGACAAAACTATATGGGAGCACAGTCAAAAGCTTTTGCATGTGAACTGCTCAGACTGAGCCTCCACCTACGGTGGAAATGCTATCCAATCCAAGGTTGCACCCAGCACAAAAAGACGAATTGTACTACAAGTACGCACATACGAATGCGGATGCTCTGCAACTGCATGATGGTTGTCATCTGCAGATGACGTTGCAGCGACGACGAATCGGGCAAAGGACAAACCTTTTAATGGATTCGTTGTTGCACGGAACCCAAAAAAAGCTTTGTGTATGTTATATAGCCCACAGTTTTTGCATCATCAATTCTAAAGGTTCTGCTTTCTGCCTTTTTTTCCCTCGTGAACAGCAGGATGCTCACAATTAATCACGAGCAAAAGAATAGCAACATCTCTCCCACGATTTTCAGATTCTGCCTACACAGAGCGTTACATGGGCTCTCCAGAGCCGCCACACGGGAACTATGATGGATACAAAAACTCGGACCTGACGAGGCAGGTGAATCAGTTCAAGGGCAAGAACCTGTTCCTGGTGCATGGGACTTCGGACACCAACGTGCACTTCCAACAGAGTAAGGGGAAAGTTGTAGGGACGCACGATGTAACAGCATTTTTCTCTGTTGTCCTTTGCCTCCTTAGTGGCCATCTTCACAAAGGCCCTTGTAGACAACAACATCATCTTCAGGCAACAGGTAAGACGTACATTTTCAGACCACGAAATGTGCGTATAATTGGAATCGGTATCCATCTGCTGCACCTATGTACGTACACAGTAACGTGCACATGTTTGTACTGTTGTGGTAGTCACGGCAGGAACTTATGAAGCTCCTCACTGTCTCTTCACTTTCCTCTTGGTGTTGTCCTGTTCGGTCACAGACAGGTGCACAACTCTTTGCACTTTTAGTAAGTTCTCCACTTCATAAGTAAGCTATTGTATGAAATCTACGTTATGTACACACTGATTCTCTTTAAAGGTGTTACTTACAGTATACCTCGCTCTTGATCATTTTGCGCCATGTGCCAAAAAGCTCCGTAGAATAACAGAAGCCTTCGATGCTTCATGTATAACTCAGATCTATCCGGACGAGGGCCATGGTTTGTCTGGCTCGCTGGGGCACCTGTTCTTCTCCACGCTGTCGTACTTGGACGACTGTATGGGGCCCTTCCCCGACTGGTTCAGCTACAAGTGTGAAGAGGAGGGCATCTGTCACGGACCAAGAGAATACGAGCCATGAAGAGACCTCTAAAGAGTAGGCACCAAAGAGAGAAAGAAAATTAATGTGTCACTAACAGAGGCTGATCCATCTTTCCGACCTGTTGCTGCTGCTAAATTATTCTTTTTTTTTTACTTATACTGAATGACCATCTGCATTCGATATTCTAAATGTCCACGTCATAAGCAGCACTACTTGTTAGTAGACTCCGGAATTGTATGTGATCATATAGAAATATTTTGCACACTTTTTGCAATTTTCAGGGGGAAAACTAACTTTTTCCCCTCCCCCCTTTTTTCAGCCTGACTCATATTTTTCCAAATTTTCTCTGCAGCCAGCCAATATCTGCTAACAAATGTAAACTGGTTTGAGCATGACTTTCCAGCTCCAATGAATCCATCAGATGTTGCCACCTTGGACTACCGTCCACCTGCAAACATTGCTGTCGAAAGGTCCTGTTCCATCTACACAAACGATCTTTGCCTTAGCAGGAAAAAGTTGCAAAAAAAAGATGTGGTAACCAAGTGCTTCTGCAATCAGTCTGAGAATGATTAAGCTGTCAATTCTCATACAGCAATACCTTGGAGAATGTCTTTACCGCCTGTGGATCGCACATTTGACCGAAAATTCACCTGAAAGTAACTTTGCTCTCACATCGTCATACATGATTCCGGAGCCTAAATGTTAGGACTACTACTACACATAGTCACAAGAGCAATGAGGTGCGCACACTCCCCATCGCAGCTGACAAGGAACAGGCAAAAAGTACGAGTAGAATGCAACAATTGCGGACTGCGCTTCATAGGTTGTACAGAAAGCATCGTGTTCACCCTTGCATATTCTTCAGATATCACTTCCCCTTACAGTACGTACTACAATCCACCACCCTCGTTTACTTTCTCTTTTTACAGAGCTCATTGTTGATGAAGTTATGGCACTTCGATTGAGTCCCCCTCCACCTCTCTGTACTGTACCAAATAACCTTTCAACGTAGGACGTATGTGAAAAATGTTGCCGCACAACACACAACGCGTAGTGGTTCCCTCGAGGAGACAACATGGCCACTTATAAGAGAGCAACTTACACACTTGAGTACAGTGGTGTGTGTGTGTGTGTTTCTCATTACAGTCAGGAGAATGCGTGGTTCACAGTCACTGTCACAATTACAAGCATCTTGCGTGGTGAACGTAGAACTATTGCTATCGTGCATGTACTTGCGAGCCAAATAACGTGCTACCAACAGTTAAGAAGAGCTGACCAGTAAAACTAATGATTCATCCTTTTTTTGATGCTAACTTTTGTCCATATGTGTCTCCCAGGCTTAACAGCATCTTGAGCTTTTACAGTGTCTACTTTTTTGTACAGTAGTTGCCATAGTTTACTCACTCCGCCTACATATGCACTGTATACGTGCCAGCATTGTAGTATGACGCTCGTACATCGTTCCGGTAGTCAGACTGTCCTGAGCCAACAGCCGATTCGTTGTCAGATGAACATAGACTATTTTTACACACGCACTCTATCACTCAGCAAGGCTGCCCAGGCTGATGACCTCAAGCCGACGGAGCCGGTTTGCCGGAATCAAAGCGGTGCAGAGAGTACTGCCGGTTTCTTTGGAAACGCAGCTTTTCAAAAATGCAATTAATTCCAAGTACATTTTCTATAAAAATAGGGAACACTCCAGGTATGTTACTCTGTGATGCGATTCATAGTACTGTATTATTGTACGTGCGTATCACTGATATCAGCAACACACTTACTAATATTGATGAACCCATCATATACGGTCCGTGTCTATCCAATGCTTTGCTCACCGTAATCCCTGGTTCTCTTCACTTTTAGATTTATCCTGATGAGAATCACAGTCTCAGTGGCGTTCGGCGGAATCTGTACGCCAACCTACAGGACTTCTTCAACGACTGCTTCTCCGTCGGTGTACCGAGTGGCGCGGTTCTGGACGGTGCTGGTGACGCGCCCGGAGAACTTCAGGACTTCCTGAGTTTGGTCGATGGCTGACCAACTCAGACGCAATGCGCGCATCTATGATACTCATTACAAAATTGTGATTGATGGGGGGAGTCACGATCCCGGGAATCGGGAAGTGCACTCGTATCCGGGGTGGCCCGGGTACGAGCATTGTCACGGAACGCAGCTGATGACGTGGATGGACATCAGCATTGAGGGCATGTGAACGATTGCGCAAAAACTCTAGGGATTTCCTAATGAACATGCGTCTTAAGATGACTTTATCGTTAGTTCATGTCGTCTGCTCAAGTACAGAAGAACCTCGATTTTTGTAATCCACACTTTAGTATAGATTTTTCTTCTTACCGGCAGTGTTCTTCTAAGAAAATAATCCAAATTTAGTAAGTTTAGTCAAAAATCAACTTCGACTTTATGAAGGATATTTTCAAAGGTTGATTCCTTCTTTTTTTAAAAAAAATTTTTTGACCTTAAATTGGCACAGTCCAACTGAGTTTAGTCCAATAGAACCTCTTCAACTGTCTACTAGGAAAAGCCAAAGCAATCACCATCAGGTTGGAATTTAAAAAAATCGTCATCACCGTCGTTCGTTGACCTTCTTGACATGATCCTAGTCGTCATCGTAACAAGGAAGCAGCAGCAGAAAACATGCTGCTGACGCCAAGAACAGAAAAGAATCGCAGATTTAGTCAAGAAAGATTTGAATGGTTCACAAATTCTAGCCTATCATGTGATACGAGCTGGTCAAATATATGACTGTTGCTTATAAAGTTCACGCTCAGTTTCGTAAACGTTTTGCAGCATACGGACGACTTTACAAAATCGAGGTTCTCCTGTATCACGCGGAATGTCTATGTCCCGTACGTATTTAAACACTGTAGGCATGTATTAGACCGAAGTACTGTACAGTAGTGTTATATTTTAACTTGCAATACTTACACGAAGAAGCCGTAAGTACTCCCTCGGTAGTTTCAGCTTGCATAACCTCAATGCTTTTAAGTGGCTGACTGGCGTCGACAATAAATGTATGAGTCAATGGTTACGCACATGCCACCATGAATAAGTTCAAACAAGAATTTAGTGAAATTTCTAGTAAACTTGGTAAATTCCAAGAATGTTATGATATTCTCACAGGTAGGTGGTAAGAGACAGGGAGTAAGGCAAAAATAGGACACATTTTTTTAAAACCTCCAAAGTCAAGAATACGCTTGTGTTCCCAATTTGAATGCTTTGCCGACCAATCTGGTGAGCATCAAAATGGCCCCCCAGTGTGGTCCAAATCAATTACTTTGCACTTTTACACCAAACAACTGTTTGTGCCCCATACCAGCTAGATCTAAGTTATTGAGAATAGCGTTGGGTTATTAGGTTTAGCTTAGTTTAAGTTGCGTTAGGTTATCCTGAGTTCAGTTAGGCGGGGCGGGGTTACTTTAGGTCGAGGCTGACCACTGACCATGATTGGCTTAGACTATAACTGGTTTACTAGTAAAGTGAATATCAGAGATTCACAACGCTCGCTTGCACTTTCACTAAATTACTCATTTGACATATTAATGCTGACACACATGTACGTATCATTGAATAGAATTTTTGACTGTGCACATTCGTCACCCCGTCATGGGACAATGGCGTGGTATACGTCCAATAGAGTACGCACTTATTCGTACATCCCCTGCTATCTCCTATGCCTGAACTGCGCATTGTCTCCCACTCTGGACGATTGGTGCAAGTGGACGAAGCTCTGCTCAACTTCGTCGTGTGGATCCACCCTTAGCAGCGGAGTGGGGGCAAAGTGTACATTACTGAAAACACAAAAGTATCACAAGATACCTTTTTGTTCATAGCTTCGTAAAAGAGTTGTATTTGTCGTCGTTCATTCGTCACCCGGTAGATGACGCTATTCTCACTCTCGACACATGAAATCCACTTAAGCATGTCCCTCACACTTCTTCTTCTTCTTACTGCCTCCCGATCAGTCACTTTCTTCTTCTCTCTCTTTGGTAAAGTTAGGATCGTTCATATGTCAGCACCGTACAAAGTTAGGGTGATTCTCTGAATCACGACCTCAGTCCGTTGACCTTGTAGCTGCGCGCCACCTTGCTCATCAGTCTCCAGAAGGGAGTCCTCACGTTGTTGTGGTGCTGTCTTCTCCTCTTCTTCCTCCTTCGGTTGATACCGTAGACCTCGAGGAGCGGCCTCCGCCCAAAAGCTACAGCTCTGGGATCCTCGGGGCCGAGAGGCATGCCCGTGAATTGGATATGCATAAAGTTGCGGAAGCTTCTAGGCACCCTGTAATGAGACATCTGTTGGAGCAAGAGCATAATTTCGTACGTCTCCCCTAAAGATAAAGGGAAATGCCCATATGTCGCTTGAGGTGCCACTCCACTCCTTGCGGAGGTGCAATCTGGTCATGTTACCAGCTACTACCCAAGGAAGGCACCTGCCAAGCACACCAGTGCTTGTTACACAAAGGCTCCAGTGCAGTGTCGTACCTGAACCACCAGGGGATGACGAACGCGTTGAAGACTGCCCTAGGGTCATCAGGCGGGAAGGGGGCGCGCACCTGTGAGGGCAGCAGGGTGACGAGGGCAAAGAGCAACAACACCAAACGTAACAATGACATGTTTAACACATTGGAACCATTGTCCATAACAGCTGTGAGTTGAGTGCGTGGGTGATTGAAGTGGACATCGAACGTGAACCAAAAGTCTGACATTCATCCGCAAGGGACACAGTTGTTGCGCAATATTAGAAAAAATTCGGGGAAAAATTGAAAGCTGAGAACTTTTTTCTTGGCATGAAGACAACGCCTAATTTTAATGGACGAATTGGATGGGGACGGTTTCAAATTCGTAGCGATATTTTTCGTGCTGTCAAGTAAATAATTCAGGAGCGTCGGTTTCGGGTGACAGACGGACAGACACAGAAAGAAGGAAACACATATAAGGCTAGTGTAAAGTATTCCTTAATAGCAAAAATTTGTTAGTCCCCAACAACACAATAAAGCTTTAACCGAGAAAAGCAGTTAGTGAGTGACTCGTCGGTGGAGGCCAATTTGGACGACTTTAGCTCGAAACCACTATGACATGAATCCCGAAAAGTTTGAACTGTTTACGCCTGGGACGATTATGGCATAAGAGTTTTCTCGCAGTTGTGGCAATTAGCTTGTTACTGGTCCTTGAGATTTTGTGTACTACTAGCATTGGCCGCTACCATGGCCAAGGCTGTCTTGGTGGGAGACGAAGGAGACCATTGGGCCTCCATCTGGCGCAGTAACCTGACGAGAAGGAATTTGATTCGCAATATGGCGACGTACGGACATGTGCACGTACACAAGTATGCGCCATGTATGTACTCGCGTACATACAGCATCGTGGCTGCAGTGGTTTCTTTCGGCATTAACTTAAGGCGGGTTGAATGTCATAGGTTTTGCTCGTAGGAGCCACGTCCCTGTTATGAGGAAGTGTGCTTGTTTAAGTCATCCTTCAGGTGCGATGCTGATGTGCGTAAGTTTGGGGTTTTTCTATCGCTTTTTTGACTTTCTCGCCAATTTTGAAGTCGTGTCCATGCGTATTTCCTTCCTCATGCAAGCTTACGCCATAGACGACAATGTAAGCGAACGCACCAGAAAATTGTCTGGGTTATTGATGACTGTGTCGTCACCTGGTGCGTGCATGTGGCGCGCACCACTTGGCATTGGCCATGACGCTCTGGCCTGGGTCTACGTGCCAATCATCAGCACCTTCTGATTCGGCGATGACAGCGGGGGCTTTATGCACGACCTTTCCGATCATTCCTAGATGAACTGAGGTGAAGACAAGTTTCACGAATTCCTGCCAGCACTTGCTCGAATCGTCAGTCCATCTTCATGAACTGGAACGAATGACTTTGAGCTCTGTTAGTACAGAAATTACGTAGGTACGGTTAGGTCTGTCCCTCCCACCCCATGGCTGCAGTGCAGTCGTGGCCAACGTCGGAAGTTACTTATTGCGACTCCATTTCATTCACGCACGCTATTATGACGAAGCAGGGATAAATATCTTGTCACAGTCACTGCTCCTCTTGCTGAAACATTCTTCTGGACTCTCTATGTCACGCAATCACAATTCTTGCGGAGGTAGCACTTCTAAGGCCTCGCTCTTGATGGTTCTTCTCGTCCATGGGACACGCACGCGTGCTTCATAAGCAGGCTTCTCATTTCTCGTGTTCACACCGCAAGAGAATCTCTGCTACTGCTGCCTCGTTCGTCTGTCTGACGGAATAGACTGGGAGGTACTGAGAAGCCAAAGTGGTGACGCGCGTCAGCGTACGCACGTGCGTACACCAGCCAAGGCGAGCGGTATTCGGGGTGGATGAGTACTAGACTGACGGGGAGCGGGAGCTTCACAGAGAAAATGTGTTTGCATCCACGTCATCTTTTCGTTCACGTAACTCGCGACTGCAGAGATGTCTTCAGAGTGGTTGAAATGAAACAATTGCTCAACTCTGATAACCTTAAAGGATGCGACGACCTCGTGCGCGATGTTGAAGTGCCGAGATCGCGCTTGTCCCAACTCTCTTGAACTGCAGTAGCAAGACCGAGCTCTCCCTGGCACCCAACGCCAGTCAGGCCTGGGGTGTGAGAACGTGAGTCCACATACATGGTAAGATGGCATTCCCAAGGGCCTGCATGCTGGCTGATAACGTGGCCACACGTATGCACATCGGTACACTACACATCAGGAGCTGTGGTACATGACCTATTGCTGCGGCACGTGGATCTAAGACACACTTATGCGACCCCCGGCGTCACACGCAGCATCCTCCCGTCCTACACGACAAATGTGGGGAAAACATGCAATATAGACGCGTAAAGAAATGTGCACACGTGTGAAAAAGATGGTTTTCCCACAAATACAGGGGAAAGATTACCTCCACTTTGACGGTCTTCTCTTCCAAATTCGACCTCAATGCATCCTTCATGCGAACAACGCAACAGCCACAACAAACGTTTTCATACGAGACATTTCTATCACATGAAAAATAAAGAATGACCATTTTTCTTTTCAGATTGATCATAAAGAACTGGAAAACAGCAGATTATGGGTCAATCTCGTCTGTATGACAACGGAACTGAGGAAGAGGATAAGGGAAATCTTAAATGACTTCAACTCTGCCAAAGCATTTATTGGCCTTCTCAGCTCACTTTGGTCGTGCTAAGAGGAAGTGGCAGTTTTTCCTGCTTGTATTCACGGAACAAAAGTAGTATATAAAAGGGGCTTTGGGAGCATTTCAACCTGGAAATGGTTCTTTTTCAAATTTTATTTTCAACCATCCCCAGGTTCAAATTCAACTATTGATCATCTTTATATGGATCCGGCGGCAATTTCTCTGGCCGCGATTTTCGCGACATTCTGGGCTCTCTTTTCGCCGGCAGCCTTCACGGACAGGTCCGAGTCGGCGGCGACTTTCGCGTTGGTCTTGTTACCCACTGCGCCATGCACGCGGCCCCATGACCAACTGTCTATTTTCTGACAGCAGACTACACGTACACACGATCAAACCGTACGCTACCAATACGTACAGTGCTTGGCATAAATAATGTCGCCTAGTACAGGGCTCGTAAGCCAAATCCGGAATAACTTTAATTGCGAATTGCGTCCGAACTATTAATTGTAGAGAGGTTTGGCAAATATTTTCTGAACCGTTGGGTTTTCTTCTT
>JAAUXU010030949.1_pt1 | contig 16282 bp, 19 predicted proteins | sample 7278151 | NCBI WGS metagenome assembly JAAUXU01 (sample SAMN14350113, study PRJNA611818) | marine sediment metagenome | isolation source: surface marine sediment (1.8m) | place: French Polynesia: Moorea | collected 2018-08 | reverse complement strand
GGCACCACTGGGGAAAACAGCCGGTTCAATCAGTAGATTCAAGGGTTGCGCTTAGGGATGTCTTCATTTGCTTCACGAGCTCTCTGCGACCGTGAACAAGGGGTTTCATCTTTCCAGGTATTGTGGTTTATCAAAGAGGAGGTGAGTGATCACTTTTTCCTTGGTTGATGAAAATTCGGGCGCACTGCCAAAACTGTTGTCACTCAACTGACTCTGACTCCTTCCACACAGACGACAGTGAAAGGTGATTACAGGAAGTTACTGACATTTGCCAGTGCTAACATCACAACCTTATATTGAATGCTCATAAGTGAGATTTGAACCTTAACAAGCCCACTTTCACTCGTGATTGGACGCATCTTGTAGAAAGCATAATTCGCCAGTTCTACTATTGGGGTGTCCATAAAACTGACATAACTTGTCCCTCACAGCTATCTACCAGGCCTTGGTTGCACAAGCTCGTCTTACAGTTGCATGTCTTTCTTGGGCCCGTCAGGATTGTCATCTGGACCAAGCGGTGACCCAGGTCGAGTCCTATCAGTATCGAGTGCTTGAGGCAACACCTTCGCTCCTCAAGTCCTTCGTGGCTTCAGATGCGTCAACTGCAAACAGACTTCCTACGCTTTAGCGCTCTTGAGCATAAAGTTGGTCAGTCTGGAGAGAAGAAATTTACGTCTGAGTGCATAGTTAAGCTGACAACTTCTGTTCTGTTGTTACGTGCTGTATTAAGAGTGTCGTGCAGTAGACTCACAATATATTTGATCCCTGTGATCAGCAGGGAGAAGTTGACGGTTGTGAGAGGTTCACTATAGCAAGAGAAAGACGTCATAGGGTCCAGCGAGATAGAGTGACTCAAAAATCAACTTTAACTGCTTGAAGTGACAGTAAAACGCCAAGTACTTTGTGGTATTGTAATTACAGGGGTCTGTTAAAGTCTCTTCAGCATAGGGTGCTATACAAAGACGCAGTTACATCGCTGTTTAAACTGCACTTTCGTCAGGGAGGCTTCATGACCATTGGCTGGGGATGCCAGGATTCCGCACGTACAAGTCACCATATCGAGAGTTGCCACTTTTGGTAGTTCACTGCAATAAGAGTGTCGTGCGTCGCAAACGATGACTGACACAGGAGTGTGTAATCGCGTTTGCACTTTATCGGGAGTCGACTGTACAGCAAAACAGGATACAAGTCTCAGATCGCATGCGTATTCTGAGGTAAGTGCTGCGAGTGTGTTTCTTGATTGCTTATTTCCCGTACAGTATGATTGAGCTGGGCTGACCGACCAGTACCTCGCGAACGTTTACAGCATGAGCCAAAAAAACGGACAACTCTGACCAAGTCTTCCTTGACAGCGGTGCCAACTCCAAGACAGCTTCTTCTCTTGAAATGGGACGGATCAAACCCGAAAAACGTCACGTTGGACAAAATAAACAATGCTCTTTGCAGAATGAAGGATTGCTACATTGACAGAGTCATCCTCACCATCAAATACTCTGACCTTGTGCTAAACAACACATTTCGGAGACATCGTCTTAAACAGATCTCTTCCCCATAAGAAGCTCCATAAGTTGTCCATAAGAAGCTCCCACATGTGACTCCGGCACAGATTGATTGGGTCATTGATGAGCCCATTTTGGTCCCCACCAGCTGTGCACGCAAGTGTCGTTTTGACATATTTTTGCAATTGTCTTCCTGAACAATTTCAGCTGACGGCAACATGTGAGCAGCGTCGATTAGGGTTGGTTGAACTCGAGTACGAACTGACTCAAGTCAGATTTCGAGTCACCACTCGGCTTGGGCCAAAAGCACAGGCCAGTGATGATTTCTTTTCAATCAAGTCACGAGAGAGACACAGTTGGGACATTTTCTTGCCCTGGACTTTTCTCACTTGACACTTTTCTTCTCATGTGGGTCTTTCACAAGTAGAACTTGGTTGATGTCACCGCTAGGAATGTTGCTTTTCCACTCAAGTCATACTTTGGATTGGAGTCTAGTCGTCAGCGTGACTTGACTCGATTTTCGAGTCAAGTCACTCTGACTCGCCGACAACCCTACAACCGCCACAACACTGAACTTGTTCGCTTTCATGGGCGTCTTTCGCATGGTCACTAAATTAATTGACGCATGATTACTAAATTATCAAACAGACACCAGCGATTTTCCACAAAGCAATTCTTCTAGACAGAAAATAAGCTCTTTACTTGACGTTGGCCGGTTGCTGTTTGAGCATCTTCAGTACCTTGTATGCGATATAACTATAATCAGGGAGCAGAAAAGTATGTGACTCATCCGAGAATCTAGCCTCCAAACACACAAAAAGACAGCATCTTCCGAGCAAAAAAAAAGTGACCCGATCAATTGTTATGTTGCTATTTAAAAAAAGAAAGAAACTTAAAACTGACCGGTTGCTGTACATAAATCCCCTAAAAAACTGACGTAACCTAACAGACTAACGTCGCATCACGCGGAAAAAGCTAAGATACCGACATGTAACAAGCTCGAAGTCAACTGGCAGGAAGTAACTTGGAAGATACTTTTCCGCTTATTGATGATATTATTAATAATCATTTCGGCAGCGAACATAGACCACTCTAAGAATTGTTCAGGTATGAGTACATCCACGGGTGCAAGGAGTCAAATCACACCACTAGTCAACAGGGGAGGTTTTTTTTAAGTTGCGCTAGGGCATCTTGGTATTAAACTTCCTAAACAACTGAGGCGTCGGTGCGACTCTTTACACTACCGTGTGACACACATATATTGTGTGAATTTTCACTTATTTCAGGTATGCTATGAACTGCAGATTGAGACGTCAGCAGCACAAGGAGACATTGGAGATACAGGTAAGGTGACCTTCACTAAGCAACTTGCTGACCTGCGTTCTCAAAGAGTCCAATACAGATTGCATAAGCGTACAATGTATATACAGTAGATGATTGTTCTCATCCAAGGCCTGGCCAGTTCGAGTGCGGTCAGCGGGTGAGTACAATATGCGAGGCCACAGAATGGCTTTCGTGATTCTTATCAGAATGGCTCTGGTGCTTGACCTCTACCACTAGATGTTGAATGACTTCAATCTCTGATCTAGTCGAAGCTCTCTCTACCATCTTGAACCAAGCCAAAGTTCCAGACTACTCAGGACTCGCAGCAGCTCCTTGTTCGTAGAAATCTTGGCCAAAAGCATCAGCAGGAGGGACAACTTCTCCGCCAGAGTCCTGTTTGTTCCATTTTCTGACCAGCCATTTTCATCGAGTGTTTTGAGATCATTTTCGGGCTCTCTTGGTCATTTGCGGATTATGCACTGACCATTTCGGACCCTAGTGAATATGATGAGCTGGGAACTGAGTACATTGAACGGTTTTTTTTCATATCGAATGAGTACATTATCCGTGAGAACGTTATGCGGGGTACACTGTACAATAAATACTGTACAGTGATCGGCAGAATTAGCTTCAAGCAGAAATCTCTGAATTTTCCAAATTGACCGCTCTGGTCGTCTTGATCGCCAAATCGAAGGAACGAAACTGTCTTCAAGGGGGTGCTAAAATTACCAAGATTTGAGACGCCATCGCCGAGAGTGAGCACAAAAACCCGACCTACCTGAAATCCCCTCGCACCATCAGCACAGACAAAATTGTTAGAAGCGAGGCAAAAAGTGTCCCCAACATGTTCTCCTGCAGCCAGAAGCTGTTCTCCTAGCTCTTGATGCTGGGATGAATCAGAGCGCCCACATTGCTCATTTCATATCCCCATGTGCTTCTTTAGTTTCGTTTGCGTTCCCGATTTGAAGCTAATTTTGCCCATCACTGTTCGTATTCGTCTACGTATGTAGATGTGCCAACAGCAAATTACACATTGTCCTAGTGCCGAAACACCTTGATCTTACACTTAAATTAGTGAATTTTTCTTGTCTTCTCCATCCTCACTTCCAGCAGTAGCCGCTGCAGCATCTGGATTGATCTGTGCCATGACAGTTTCCATGACAACTTCTAGGATTCTGTCACTTTCTGTCTTGAGGCTTTCCTCATTAGCATTGCGAAGGTCAACGATGGCCTCACTGTCGTCTTCTTGTGACTCTCCAAGCCAGTCGTCTTCAGGGAACACAACTTCATCGTAGGTCAAGATGTCTTTCGGACGCTGAAGGCTGTCGTCATCCTCAGCAGAGGCCACTTCATCGTAGACTTTGGCATCCTCGAAGTCCGCGTTGTCAGCTACTTCTTCTTTGATAGCGTCATTTGTGACTTGATCAAATTCTTCCTTCACGATGGGGATTTCATCAGCTGAAGTGATGTCGCTCTCTCTATTCTCCTTTGCTTTTACTTTTTGCTGTTGCCTCAAGACGTGGCACTGTTCAAGTCCTAAGAGGTCGTTCTTGCAGACCCACTTCCAGTTGACGAATCGATTAAGGAAGCACCCTGTAAAGATGTTTTTTACGCATCATGTAAGTCTATAGTTATTAGGCTAGCGGTATATTGAGCTTCTCTGAATATCTCTTCTCATGCCTTGTGCTGTTCTGCAAAGAGTGGACTGTGGCACACTTACACACTATGCTGTAAAGGTGTTTTCGACGGTCACGTGTCAGTCGCTTGTATTCGCCAGTAGCTACTGACTTAGTTACTGTAGCACTATTTCCTACTTACATAGATGCAAGAACAAACAACTCATCCTATTTCAAATGGGAGCATCGTGGTCGTCGGCATGTTTGTGCCATGTTAGAAGACAGATTTTGTGCACCTCTTGGAGAATATTTGACTGCTGTATTTCTCTGGAAACACCGCGCAGTAGAACAGGGCTGTAGCGATAAATTTTCGCCTACTTCAATCTTCTGAGCTTCCAAGTGCAAACTTTGCTAAAGAAGCTTTTTTTTAATAAAAAGATTAGTCAAGTCAAGAGTTTAAAGCCCAAACAGCTACAGGGTTCGCGAGACCTTTTTACTGAGATAAATCTAGTGAACAGCACTGAAACATATGAACCATCGCAGTGCAACATGAGAGTGTTTCTCTGGCGCGTGACTCCTTATGTCAACTTTGGAATCCCCAGTTGCTGTCATAATGTTTACCAGCTGGAACACTTGAGTACGCGCGTTTGAGGTCATTGATGAGCAGATGGATATCCGACGAATTGAGCCTATTGTTCACGTACAAGTATAGCTGGTGCTGCCGCAATCAAAAGCCTCATACAACCTGGACCCCTTAAAGTTGTCCCAAAGCTATAAAGGGCCTTCATAGGCTCGTTTCACGTTTTGCACCCTGTATCTTGCTTTGTCACTGTTGGACAAGCTTGCCAACTGACCCGCCATCATCACGCTTGGTCGTGCTATGCCAGCGCTTGCCCGCAGAAGGTCATAGATAAATAGCTCCATGAAGAAGTCTCCGTGATCTGAGCAGAAAAAAGGGAGCTAAATCCCTCTTCCACAATCCGAATGGATTGCTCGTCGTCAAAAAGATGCGACGTTTTGTCTCTTCAGCCTTGTAATGACTTAATTGACCGACCACTTGAGAAGTGAGAGGACAGCAATTACTGACTGACCCCCTTAGCTACTCTCTCACCAGGGTTCAAGATCCAGGGGAAGCAACGGTATTGCTTCTTACGTATTCCATCGTGGCCTTTTTCTTCCGGTCCTTTCATCCCTCCTCCCGCTAATTCGCCTTCGCCTCTCCTCGAGTCCGGTAATTCTGTTTCCTCTCCCCTCTCTTTGGCCGCCTGATTGGACTTGGCGGCGGAGACCGAAAACGAGAGCACAACGAGCAAGACAATGCGATATCTCTGCTTCATATTTCTGCAAGAGAAAAGAGAGAAAATCCTGAGGAGAGTCTGATTGTTTGATTGTCGCGTAATGAGAACGTTCGTAGATTCAGAATGGGGCTACTGTAGAGTACAGGGTGTAACAATCTGGCGTCATAGTTCGAATGTGCTTTTGCATTTGCTCCTCTCCTGTCTTCTAGAGGTGGAGTTGCCAAGATGTTGGGTCTACGTGGAGCATTGTAGGGGTGCGAGAATCAAGTCTCCTTGTGCGTGCTCCGTTCCTGTGTCCAAAGTGTTGGAACAGTTCGGGTGCCTCACTAAAAACTGACAAAGCAATCGCTGAGAGGAGGGAAAGTTGGTAAGAGACAGACCTTGACAAAATGGGGGAATCAATATGTGATACTCTGTACACCGACGGACAGACGTAGAAGGCTTCAAAGTGACTCAGAACTGTGAAACCACCTTTGTATACAGTACCTGGGTTTCTCCATCCTGGATTCCGGGGACTCAGTCAGAAAAAAAACCAAGTGGGACTGTGAACTCTATCGATTCCTCTCTAAGTTTCTTCCAACTTGTTACGCTAACAAATCCTTCCTCGTCCGCTGTCCTCAAGTCGATTGGACAAAGTTTTGTCCTTTTTCCATTCCACTTTTGCCTGGGATTATCCGTCATTTTAATCTAAGAGTCTCCCCCCAAAATAGTAAACTACGCGTCCTGACGGACACGCCTTGTCGAAATCGGTTGGAAAACTTTTCCCCTCATCTCTTCTTTCTTTCTTTCTGTCCTTTTTTTTCTCTCCTGCTCCGTCGTCGTAGCTCGCGACCGACGCCTCCTCTCTTGTGACTCCGGTCTGATCAGTCTTATTGATCGCCAACTCCATCTATCAGTGTCTGGGGCTGGAGGAGGAAAGATACTGTACACGAGCAGCTACCAAGAAGGGATTGAGGAAGGGAAAAAATGATGCTGCTCCGAGTTTACCACTTGAAGATCTGAGCAGGCGAACCCGGTCAGGTCGGGGTCGTGGCCGGCGTCATTTTGTGCGCTGAGACGATGCCCACGAGGAAGACAGGGTCTTCCTCTGCTCCTGCTTCTCCCCCCCCCCTCCCCACCACCACCACCAACCTTTGGCTGACTTTATGTATGTGCATGAGTTTTGGCAGTGAACCAACAAGCGCGAGGCCCCCCCTCTGTACCGCGCTATACGGGGAGGGAAACAGGGAGACTCGATTCATCTTTACAGTCTGTCAACTAATGGGAGGACGCCGTTGGAGAGAGTAGAGGAGACTTCCAACTGGGACCAAGAGCGATCTGGGCAACGTTCGTTGTATAGTACAGGACGTCGGTGGACGTCGCGCGTGGTTGTTGGACCTCTCCGATAAACAGTGATGTGATGAAAATGCTGTTGCGTCGTCCGTGCACAACTCGATTCACGTTGAGGGTGGTGGAACACGTTAGGTTTAGGTCTGGACAACTGGAGTCACATATTTTGGGGACTTCTAACTCATGGCAGGTTAGAATCCTGCAGGATGGATGGTGGTGGCCTTTGGCCTTGACAGTGGCCTCGTGGCGGAGAGGGACGGTCTCCTTAGGGATCTTGGCTCACTCCGCCTTGACGAGAGTCTCTTCTCGGAACACAAGTTGCCACAGGAGTTTGACGACAGTATGTCTATCAATCAGATTGGGGAGCCGGTTTATGTTTGCGAACTTTCAAATGGATCACTACGATCAAAATGACTGACCTTTAACAAGAATTCAACCCTAGTTATTTGGAGCTCCTGTAGCTTAATGGTGATACGATAAAAATACATCAATTTATTTACTACTGTGAAACGGTGAAACAATTGATCCTGTACGCGATCTGAATGCCACCTCATGTGCGTTTGAGACTGCAACAGAAGATGTGTCGGAAGAAAATTCCTTGTTGTCGATAACAAGCAATGGTTCTATCTCCCAGATGCTGCCCTTGGCGGCAATTCAGGGCCCTGAGACTGGTCCCGAAGCTCTTGCAGGCCTCTTCGGAGATACCGAGATTACTGTACAACATGTTAGGTTGGAGCTGCGATGAAAATGCTGTTGCTCGATTTACTGAGTAACACGTGGTACAGGCAATGCCATAATGTATACGGTACGCACAGAGTTGGCATTGCCTGGTCGTTGCTTTTCTCGTGCAGTGCAGAACAGTAGCACAGCCTGAACAGTATCGTACGTTTCCTGATTCTCGTGAGAATTCAGCAACGGTGGTGGTAAAAATCAGAGCACGATTGAGAATGAGCGAACGTGCGGAATAATGGTGCAATAGAGAAGAGCGAGGTGAAAATCAGAGGAAAGAGTGAGGAAGAAAGTGCCACCACCAACTTGCTGTATAGATAAATGCGTTACATATAGACGCTAGTAGCATTGAGTAAATACCGTATGTACATGTTGTTCTTCTTACTCATCACACCGTTGGTATTTTTTAAAGGTTGAGCGACTAAAGGAGCTGCTGAAGAATCTGTCGTCTGAGCGCGACAGCCTCTCCAATGAGAGAGACACCATGTCCAGGGAGAGAGATTATTGGAAGGGACTCTACGAGAAGCTGAGCGCCATCAGTCCAGTGACGTCGTCGTCAGGATCAGCTTCTACAGCAAGTGCGTAAGCATAACCAAGTTCGTTTCCCGTTCCACAAGTCCAGCGCGACCAACTGACACCCCAGGGCTCTTTTCACACAGGCCAGCAGCTGAATCCTTCCACTGGGTTGGACCTCTCCAACCAGCAGCAGCAGCAGCTCGACCATAACGGCGTCAACAACAACAGCAACAACAATGACGAGTACAAGCGATCGGCCTATGTCATGCACCATGGACATCTCATTAGCCAACAGCAACAGCAGAACCTGCCACACTTGCAGCACCTGCAACAGCAGCAACAAGCTGCTGATGTCAAGTCCACCATGAGGTACTGAGAAGCCCGTCACTCTTCGATGAAGCTGCCAACAAGCCAACAAGAACACTCCGTTGTACCTGCAACCTCCTAGAGAGCTTACTTAAATTTATCTGTTTTATTAATGCAAAAAACTCATCTCAATCATGCCTAGCTTTGACTCGACTTTACTGAATGAGGACTCCTACTTCTCCTCTCCTCAGCACGTCTTCCACTGTCGCTTCCTGAGATTAGAAGTAGGTGGATGATTTTTTGAGGTTGTCATACGATTGAGCTTAATGCGCAGCAGCATCAGGATCAAGGTGTGCCACAGCAAGCGCCTGGGGTGTAGAGTTGAGAGGACAGCAGCAGAACTTGGTGATTTTTTTTTCATCTTTGGTGACCTTCTCATCTAATTTGGTGGTTTTCTCACAACAATCGGTCATTATCTTATCAAATTGGGTGATTTGACAGGTGGCCACACAGCCTAGTCGCAATGCGCATTGAGCTCCGCCGTAGGATGACCAAATTTTTGTTCGGTCACTGTCCTTGCCTGATTGCTGCGGCGCTTATTTTTCGTGGCGTCACCAGTGTGACTGCTCAATGATCATGTCCTACGCACGGTACCACACCATCCCTTGCTACCTGCAAGTGGATAACGAGCATACAGACAGTGATTTTACTGGATGCAATTCTGTCTCTTTACAGCTCCCTCATGGACTTTAAGACAGAATTCAAGTCAGACTTCAAGACCAAGCTGGAGATGCCCAACAACCATGGCTGCTTCGACGCGTCAGGAGACATTCCCCCTCGTCGCCGTCACGACGATTTATCTTGTGACCATCATAGACACCTCAAGCAGCTGAAGATGTGACAACAGTGGATGTCATAGAAAAATGTCTGAAAGCTACACTGATGTTATGTATATATGACATACTTAGTAACTAGAACACTACTTGTCAGCCTTTGCTCTGTTACATAGCCTACTTAGAGACTTGTCGGGTGAGATGCTTAAAACCCATACCGTATACTGTACCGCAGTTTGTTAAAGCCGGTTGTCTATCTATCACACGCACTAGCACGGTGCGTTGTAACATTTACTTAGTTACATGTACAATGCAAGAGCAGAAGATTGCGCAATTGTTTAGGTAAGACTTGAAGGCAGAAGGAGATCTAATTTTCATCTTTGTGCAATAAACCAGAGAGCTTCGCTGTTCCATTGTACAACGATAACGAAACCACTGACAGGTGAATCCGTGATAAACGCCAATTTTTCTTCATTGTTAGCTTCATCATTCCATGTTACCAGTGCATAGGTCCATTCATGAGCTTAGAGAGTAATAACAATATGCATGTCCTGCGTTGTAATCTGTACAGTAGATTTAGTACAAGAAATCATCGAGCAATTGTCAATATAACCTACAATAATTGTGCTTGCTTTTTCCTCTGCCCTGATGTGCATACAAGCAGGCAACTTTGTATCATAGAGCAATAACATGTCCAAAAAAAGGAAAACACCTTCTTCTTTACACCGTACGTACGCATCCCCTCATATAAATGCCCAATACCAAATGTTGCCTTTATTTCACTTTGAAGTAGCCCAACTGAATGAAGATTTTTCGTGCCCACCAGCACCAACTACATACATACACCTAAGTACGTACAGTATGCAATTAACGTTCTTATTAGCGGCGTGCAGTAGTAGATTTGTGTTAATGTGAGTGTGCAGATTTTTTGCCAAGTACGTGCGCTGCTTGAGCGTACTAAATGTGCTGATTTCCATGGCCAAGTACACGTACGTTACAGTAATAACTCTGCTAAATGTTGAATCCTCTTTCTTCCTGCTGTCACAACTTCCTGCGCTGCTCATATCACGATTATTCGCGACTGTTAAATGTTTTTCGCAAAAATTATAAAAATAAAGTTTTACCGATTCTTATAAGACGTTTCTAACTCCGTCACTCCCACTTCCTAATCATGGCTCCCATTTTGTTTACTAATGAGTCAAAGATGGAGAGACAGCTGGCGCCCAGGAAGAGTCCCAGGAAGCCGCCGACGTTGCCCACGAGGCTGTCGATGTCGTAGGTGATGATCTCGCGTTCGGATATGAGGCCGCCGGGGTGGAGGAAGAAGCTCACCCTGAAGTTGCCGCAGTCACCCTCTTCACCATCTTGACCGTCTTCACCCTCGTCTGCATCTTCACCCTCTTCTCCGTCTTCCACTACGCCGCATTCGTCATCATTCTCATTGCTCGAGATCAGGTGTGGTTCAAACGCCTGGGAAGTAGTCAAAACGCAGAGTTGGATTATTCAGATACAAAAACTTCACAGTAAACTTCAATTTCGTCAATTGTTTTCCACAGTCACTTTTTTCCCTTTATAACAACCTCTGACAGTCAATAGGCAAATCTTGTCATCTCCGACTTGGACAATATTTTAGGTACAAGAATGTCAAAGTTGGCAGAGAATCAATGCACAGATAGCAATGGCATTTCCACTCTGACCTGGTCAGACATGTTTCAGTGGCAGCAAATGAATCCCTTGTTCGTAGTATTAAAATGACGTCACATTTCCTCTAATTTGTTGTTTTTTATCCTTGCACTTTTTTCGCGATTTTGGAGGGCTTTTTTATTGGTGGATAATGTTAACGCCACCTTTTCCAGCATCTATGGTGAGCAATGATAGCAAGATCGACGTCCAGACATGCACGAGCGTGAGCAAGGGGTGAAGGCACTGTGACCAGTGAAATGGAGACAAAAACTGCAGCTCTGAGTGACGATTAAGACAACTTGCAAGGTAGAGTGAAGCCTTCTGGTCACGTACGTCTCCTGCATCCCTCACTCACCCGCGTGCTGGTCTAAAAAGTCGATCTTACTGAAGACTTCGTCAAGACCACACCCAAAGATCCGCAGAGGAGCTGCCCAAGAACAGGTCGAAAAACCGAAATTTTTTTACAGTCATCATGAATCACCCTGTATAACCTTACCAAGTACGAGCAGGCATAGGTGCAGCCTGTGCGCTTGAAAATGTCATGGGCACTAGCGTCAAACAGGTCGTAATACATTCTCTTATAGAAGATCAACTCCTCATTGCCCTCACACACTTTTTCGTGGAGAGAAGAGTCAAAACTTCTCCAAGGAAGATGGCAGCCTAGGGAATCCTGCGAAGGAATGAGAAGAGTTTGGAAATTAGTACTACAGTTTACCAGAAAAATGTTCGATAAGTTGGTGGCGTCATCTAGCGGCGGTGACTCGCAAGTCTAAGTGAGACAGTGGCGCCTACTCAATTGCGTGGATCACCAATGTCTTGAAGAACTGTGTGTGACGTGACCAGTGATCACAGTCGATGACAACGCCTGTTGTAGTCTTACTTTGTCACTGACCATGCTCTGTTGTGTGCTGCACTGCTCACTAGAGGTTAGTTTTGACAACTTCTTCAAAACTTATTTTTTGGGAATAAATTTTTTCTCCTACGTGAATTTTTATAAAGGAATACTTATTCCAATACAGTCTCCAACAGTAAGCACGAAAAAACCGAATGACCTTTTGGATGATTTGAACACTCTGGCTCAGAACTGAAGAAGTCCTGCATGCTACTCTTCACCTGGGCGTATCGCTCAATGCAGTCGTGCAAGTCCTTCCTGTCGTCGGGGTGACACGGCAAACTGTCCCTGTTCAGCACGGTGTGCTTCTTCGTGACCACCCTGTACGCCAAGTCAGCATGCCACCCTTCTTTCACGCGAGGAAGCTGTAGGTAGAAGCTGCCGTAGAGAAAGGTTGGCGCGAGGACCATTCGCCTGGGCTCGTGCATGTAGATGGTCAATTGGTGCAACGCCCTCACGTCCATGACGATCCCGACCTGTATGTGGCATGTCGTTGACACGGAGTGCCAAAGTTTTGGATGAGTTTAAGAGCGGAAAAACATGTGATTCACACAGCAATCCTGTCTGCAGCAACAGAGCATAAGTAATGTGTGGTCGACGGACCCTCTGGCCTTGCCTATTACGTATGTCACAAGCCTGTGTTTCGGGAAAATGAGCCAGATTTTTAGGTGATTCACATACTTTTCCCCTCTCTGCTGAAGTGGACTCGACGACGTTACCATAGAGTCGAGGCCACCAGAAAAGTTAAATGGTGGAGAGTACGTGATACACGAGGAGATGTTGGCCGTGGTGTGGCCCAGAGTAAAGACTTCCGCCCAGGTGTGTCTCCACTCGTTGGACACGTTGGCAACATCGTCCATGATGTCACTCACGGATGTCCTGACGTAAAAATATGCACTTGCAAGTCATACGTGGAGCACAGTTATCAATGCCTACGCATCACACGTGAGCTGACAGTGAATGGAGGTGTAGAAACATGGACTTCCTTACACATATGTTACTTGCTTGTCACACTTTCTCTGTACCGCATTTGTACCATGTACGTTGATACACTGCAGCTGGGTCGGTATCGTGGTGAAAGGGTCTGAAGTGTGACCTCTACAAGTCCCTGTAGTACCAGCTTGTGGTGGATTCTTTACGGCGAGTGCAGCTGGTGGGTACAAAGCGACATTTGTTCACGCTCATATGGTAAGGAATAATCTCAGTCAACGTATAAAATCTAAGTACTCTACAAAAAAAACCCACAGTTGCTACCTCCGTTTCAAAATAAGTGAGCCAATTGGAACCAAAGCTTCGATTATTGGCAGATTCAAATAAAAGTACAGTCTGTTTGGCTCAAATACTCTATTGGTGTCTACAAATTGATCGGGTGGTTGCGCAGCATCGGTACAGAAGTCAGACCAGGTTGACATCAAAAGTAACAGAGGTGTCGATCTATAGCTGAAGGTTTTCACTATGAATCGCGACACTGAAAATCATCCAAAGCCGCCTCACTGCTGAGCAATGGGTAGCGGAAGTCCCATTACAGTGAACAATTTTATGTGGACCCCCCCGGTACGTAATATCCAGAAAGAACCGACTCTTCACAAATGTCCACTTGCCAAGAGTATCCGCAGAATCATGGTTGGCGTCGAAAGCTTCGTTCGTTGGGCTGCTGGTCCCAAGTGCATCGCTGATGCCGATGCCGATGCCAAATACGTGCTAAATGTGTTGCTGAAGCTGATGCGGATGCCAAAAGTAGTGTCGAGGCCAATGCCAAAGACAGCGAGAGCTAACAGCATCGACCCAATATACCTTCTCATTTTACCGTTATATCTTAACACTCCTCTCTTCACTACCGACGGAAGGATTAACCGTGTATGGCATAAAATGCTTATAACATGGTTAAAGCTGCTGATCTTATTTGCAAAATTCGAAAATGGCCCAAAACTTGAGCCCCTGAGGATATGTTTGACACCAAGTATGCCTCTGTAGCCCTTTTCGATAAGGATGAATCAAGGTTTGTAAAAAGTCAGTTCTGAGACATTCTATGTATTGAGTGTCACACGTACTCGAGTGTGTAACACACGCACGCGTACGCATCGTTGCACTTTTCTTAAAAAAGAAAACCCTGATTTGAATTGTGTCACAGGGACACTCAGGGAGGCAAACAGATCTCAAAACCTCACATGATTACGTGACTTTCTCGTCACATTTGAGAACTATGAACGGCGTGTTTTCAGAACATAGCACAAGTGAATTTCCCGTCCAAGAGACTCCAGCGGTCCTGAACCCTGGAGTGGAAGTCCTGTTCCGGGAAGACCGATGTCATTCCTTGAAAACTGTCCTCCAGTCCATGAGCTGCTGTCTCACTGCAAGCACTGAGCTAACTATATGCAGTAAAAACAGCGCTGAAAACACTACGTATGGTACACAGTCTGAAGAATGGCATCAGAATTCACTCCAAGTTCGAGGTTTCGAGATTCGTCTGGTTCCTGAGTGTCAAATAAGGAACTTTATCTCACACTTCCAATTTGTCGTGCTCGAAAGTTTTGACGAATCCCCCTGCTTTGGCTTCCAGACGTGATAACTCGTCCTGGAATCCCCAGTCCATATAGTGGTCGTTGGCTTCTTCTCCACCATTGAATAATGGGCAGAATGTGAGGGACGGGAACACCTGAGAGGACGGATACAAGGGCTCGTACGTTGTCGAAATTCGACGTTCCAGGTATCTAAGATGATAAAAATTATACTGCATGCAAGTGTCTTTTATAGCGGATGAGGCACTGGAATCCCACATTTTCACAGTGCAGCGATTCCAATTAAAGGCTGTCATATTTAACTTGATATTTAACTATCGGGGCCTCATCAGAAATTATCCTGATCTGCACAGAATGGTGGAACTGTGGATAGGTCGGATCCTCAAGCAGATCGAGCCATCAGCGTGGCACCACTCTAGTATTTCGGGGATATTGAACATACCTCTGAACGGACTCATACGTTTGCCAGACAAAGATGACCAACAAGACAACGGCCAGGCCAGTTCGACACACGAGATAAAGTTTGGTTAAGCTCTTGGTTGGCCTGCAAGTGTAATAACATCTGCATTGAAATCAGCAATATTTCCTCAGTTCCGCAATGGGTGCGACATAAGTGCCTTTTTCTTGATCCCAACGGTGTTAATACTAAACGATCAAACTTAAATGCTGACTACACATTCCACTATTTCAAGCAGTTTATCGATAATTCTTGGATTGGCCTCGAGCTCGAGCTATTGTATAGGATTAGGCGGAATGGCGATTTAGTGAACCTTCTCCATCAGCATCATGATCACCAATTCATTCAGACCTGAGAATTACAAGGACTGATCATCGAAAGCTTAGACAAGACTGGAGTCCGGACAAGAGACTTTTGCAGGGGAATCCAGAGACGACAAGACGAGCAATACACGATAATGCAGGCCTAGTCAAAAAGCACATACTACGGAGCGAGGCACAAAATTCTCTCGAAACTTTGCACGTCTTTTGAGACTTTTTGAAATGAATGTTGGGCCATTCAAGGCCGTTGGCATTCATTGAGTCTTCGTTATAAAAAGCCCAATGACTGAATCTACTTAGTTCAAATTACCTAACTAACATTAGCTTCTGGTTCAAATAATGACAATGTGTCGCACTTCATTTTCAAAATGCCGGACAATGCAAACGTGTCTGCCACTGTCGAGACACTATGGAGGCAGGGAAAGATAGCTGCCAAGATGTAGCAGCTCCTAAGTCCTTGTGAGTAGGTCAGGGGCTTTGGAGATCGTCTCAAAGACCCGAGGGATTTGGACTTGAACGAGGAAGATCAAAGCGACGCTGCTGTCGAAAATCAGGACTCAAGATTGATCCGTGACTCGCGCACGCGGGTCCTCTCCGTCGACACCAGATTGTTGCCACCGAAGGCGGAGGGATTGAAAAATGCCAAACAGTCGTTCATCAGTGATTACTAGGTGATGCAAAATCTGAATTATCTCATGATTTAAATTAAACTTCTTGGATTTAGAGTCATTTAAAGTAGTCGACGGTGATTTTCCGTCAACGTCATACATTAGGAATAAACAACAATAATGTACAGTGCTTGGCGTAAATAATGTCGCTTGGTACATATCGATGCAATACTCTTAGTGAGATAATTGTAGTGAGATAATAAGGTTGACTTTTGCTGAGGAATGTGTGACTGAGAGTGTGGGACATGAGATCCTGCTGTTTTGTCAAGTTTTGACTGTTTGTTAAGGCACCAG
>JAAUXU010090701.1_pt1 | contig 16285 bp, 22 predicted proteins | sample 7278151 | NCBI WGS metagenome assembly JAAUXU01 (sample SAMN14350113, study PRJNA611818) | marine sediment metagenome | isolation source: surface marine sediment (1.8m) | place: French Polynesia: Moorea | collected 2018-08 | reverse complement strand
CTCAAATGACTGCAGAGGTCAAACATGACCTCATCTCACCCTATGAAAGGAGATGCTGAGTAACTTTGCTTTGATAAACTTGATCGATTTGAGACCTTCTTGTGCCTGAAATTGGCAACTCAACCTTTCGGCCTGCATGCGCGACCTCGAGTGACCTCCGAGGTCACATTTGATCCCCCCCCGTGACGCCTCTACATGACACCTACCGGGTCAATTCGGTGCAGACCCACCAGACAAAGAAACTGGAAATTACACATACGTATAGTGCACACATGAACACTACAGGGTGAGCCAGAAGTATCTGCCCTGGGTTGGACACCCATAGCTCGGCTTCCACAGGACCTAGAGGGGCGTGACTGGTGCCAGCGGAAAGAGGAGATCATAAACTTGCATAAGAACAATCTTGTTTCAAATTTTTGAGACTACCATTAGGTGGTTGGAAATAGTTGCTGCAGAGTTTTTTTTAACTTGCACTTTTTTCTGTAAGGACAAATTTTCAAGGTTTAGCCTCTCTGGCAGGTCTGATTCCTCCCCGAGGTTGGTTTTGACTTTCAACAATGAGAGTTAGGGTTCTTCTCTATCGATTAATAATAATCTCACTTTTCTTTGAGAACCTTAGGTTCTAAAGCAAGCAGACCAACCAACATTAGTTACTTCTTGTCCACCCTGTATATCCTTCTAGTCTTGGAAAGACTTTGAGTCGTTCAAAAGAGTATTTTCAAAATTGTTTTCCAAGATCGTCTTAACATTTGTCAGCTAGGTTGACTGTGGAGACCCTGGCAAGGATGACTTCTGGCGCAGCACAGGGACTCCTCTGCTGAGACAGATGAGTCCTTGAGGAGAAAAGATGTCCTAGAAAGAGATTTTGAAATAGAAGCAAAAACAGTCTTGGAGTAGAGCAAAAAGGCACATTAGGTGCAGCAACCCTGAGTGTTTAAGCTGGCAAAATGAAGAAATATATTGACATGCAGATTTGTCAATGTTAACTTTTCTTAAGGATACCCGAGAGAAAGTCAAAGCAAATGTTCGTTCTGGTGTCTTTGGCTCACTGCAATTCCAACCTCCAGAGGCAACCGAGGTCACTTTTGACAAGGCCACTTAGACTTTGGGGGTGCAACTTTTTTCGATTTGGGCTCCCTTCGAAGCAGCCCTGCAGGCCCTAAATAGGCCTCCTTGTACAGGGCCCCCTCGGAGGCTTCCTCACACTGTATTTCACCATGTAGAAAGATAAGAATATACAAGTAAATTTCTCTGCTGTTATACACGACTCCCAAAGTTTCAAAAATCAGTGAAAAAACGTCGATTAATGAAGAAACTGTGCTATTTTTAGCCCACAGAACAGTGAAGTCTTGGTTTAATGATGCTCTGAATCGTTAAGTCGAGACTTTGCCCTTAGTCATATTTTTTTGCAGGTTATTTTCAAAATGTATAAAGGTTGCGTTTAAGTTGACTAAAAGTAGCTGATACTGCTAGCTGCTATTCCATTCATGTAGACGGTGTGTTGGGAATGAAATAATGCATGGTAACACTGACTGCTTCGGCCCTGACGGACAAGGACTTGAACATGTACCTGCCCACGTTGCAGTCGAGTTCAGTTGCGGGGCGTCCACCGGTGAGAACGGCACCTCCTTCGTGAGCCCGCCCTCCCCCATCAGGATCTGCAATCTCATGGTCAGCAGGCTGAACGATGACATCTGCCAGGTAAAAGTGCAAAAGTACCCCAAGACTCAGTTGTGCGCCAACGCTGTGAGGGTCTCACAGATTCGCCTCGAGTTGGACACGTTCGACCTCGCCGCGCCCAACGCCGAGGGCGACTGCCAGAGCGACTTCTTCCTGGTCACCGGCGTGGGGACGCAGGTGCCTCAGCTCTGCGGACTCAACTCAGGACAGCACGGTAAAGAGACAGGACCAACACGAACGAGGGGTGACTCATGAAGAAGTTCTCCACCATCAAATCTTTACAACGGGGGACAACTGCATCACCAAAGACATGCTCAATTGCTACGTTCTGAACTTGCTTTGCAAAACTTCATTGCAATTTTTACGTTAAAAAACTATTCTTCACCTCACATGGACTGAGCAGAATTCCAAAATTTTCAATTTTGCGTCTAAAACGTGTAAGTCATGGGGCAACGTGATGCAATGAATGCATAAGCCATAACCATAATATAAAATGGATCTCCTCTACTTTTTCGTGACTCACCCCTCGGACGTCAGCAGGAAAGCAAAAACTATACTTTCAGTCGTGTACTCCATCACTTCCCAAAGCGGCCCCACGCAGCTGTCCGTCATCATGGACACGGCCGTCTCGGTCACCGCCACCAGGGCGTGGAAGATCAGGATCTACCAGATTGGGTGCGGCAGCGACAGTTTAGGTCAGGCTCATACATACGCGAGGGAGGGGGTTAACATCGATGGGGTAAAATACGAGGAAGGGGGGGGGGACACGGCTGATGCCCCACTTGAAGTAACGATGAGCTTTTCGTATGATACAACCTGTATAGCACCTGTTGGATGCCTCCAGTACTTCACGGCTGTCTCCGGTGAGATTAGCAGCTTCAACTACAAGTCTACCGTGGTTGACACCAACTCCAACCTCCTGTCGAACCTGAACTACGCCATCTGCATCAGGGTGGCCAACGGGTACTGCGGCATCAGGTATCGGAGTTGCCTCATGATGATCTTGACCAAGATTTTGAGTGCTGATGATTGTTTGCTTCTTCGTTCCAGGTACTCGCAAGTGACGTCAGACCCAAACTCATTCACCATCTCCGAAGACGTTCGAGGCTCCCCCCCGGTCCCCATCGACGTGAAGCTCGGCTACGACCAGTGCACCACGGACTACCTGCTGATTCCCGGGGGGTCGGCTGACGGGACCCTGAACGCGTTCAGCCGGGACAGATTCTGCGGACTGGCGCTGGGACCGTGTGTGGAAACAGGCCCCACCACGTGCTCCCCCATGATCATGGCGGTCACCTGTAAGTTAACGTCGATCACGACCTGCACGGACGTGGGTGATATGTTGCTGATGACGTCCTTCGCCCTGCTTGCTACTTTCCTAGCTCTCATCCGACCCTTCTCTGTCCACGTGGTGACGGACGGGACGACCAACATCGCCACCAGGGGCTTCAGGCTCAACTACGACCAGACGCCTTGTCTGTTCGGATGAGAAGTCATGATCCAGTACAAGTGGCTCGCGTTATCCCGTACAGGGTGGGTCAAAATGCTATGCACTTTTTTGCCAGCAACTTAATCGAGCACGATGTTTCATCCGTGAGCATGGGGGGGGGGGTTAGCGCCCCCCCCCCCCAATTGCCATTTTATCAGAGGGGGGTAAGAGCCTCATGTGTCAACTGCACAGAGATGTTTATTGCGTAAAATTGCTCTCAATTCTAATCACTAAAATGGTAGCGGGTCAAACATGAATTATCACTAATATTTGAAAAGTTTTGTAGCAGAACTAAACAGGTAACTATTATTACTACATTTTTTGAGGTCTGATTTCTATGGAAATGATTACAACACAAAAGCTGTAGCCTGTGCTGAACACAGGTATGAATGCGGCTTGGCTTAGTGAAATAACAGCAATTAAGGGAGATTTAACCAATTCAGTTTTAAAGGCTCTTGACTTAGCAAATCTTCAACTAGCTTTGCTGTCATGTCAAAGCGTATATGTTTTAACCTTGAAAAGTCAGTGTCTGAGGAGAATGACTCGGTGGTCGACACTTGATGACTCAAATGGTCGAGTTTCTACCGTTCAGCACAAGGTTGGCTTGATATTTGACAGCTGCTACTTCTTAAGCCATTAGAATCATTGCAAAAGGTGCAAAATCAGTGAAGCTAAAGGCATCAAGGTGACCCCCTGTCCTGAACAAGAACTCCTCCATCACAGTGACACAGGAAAATCATTCTCCTCTGACACTGACTTTTCAAGCATAAAACATATATGCCTTGACATGACAGCAAAGCTAGTTGAAGAACTGTGTAGTTACTTTCCTGAAAAGCCTCAGCTAACCTTGTTACATTTTGAACAATAGAGAATGGAATGACAGCACAATAAATGAAGACTTTGGACAGGCAGAGTTGAAGGAGTTGGCAGAGGATTGTCTCATCAATGGCAAGTGGTCCTGATACAAATCAGGGATGGTCCTACCCACTTCAAGGTTGAGACTTTCCAATGAAGATGAGCCAAGTGGAAGATCCCTTGATGAGATCACCTCATTTTAAGCACTAAGCAAGTTAATGACTGCTTACAGTTCACTCAAGTTAAATATAGTTCAAAATGGGTCCACGTTTGTGTCATGAACATCTCTGTGCAAATGGCAATTTGTACCACCATGTCTGACCTTAACATATGTATACATTCTAATCTATAGATATGTGAAATACAAGTCCTCACTTTTTTGGAGTAATATGACATAGCTTTGAGTTGTGCCAACAGCTGCTTGCGGAGGCTCTTTTCAAGCACTGCATGTGTGGCCTTTGGCCTTGTCGGCAAAGGTCACTTGTTCCTCTTCTAACTTTTTATAATCGGCTCACATTAGTTGAGCTTCTGCAGTGTTCGTGATCGAGGCTCGCAGTGGTCAGCATTAGAATCAAGGCCAATGCCCAGTATATTGGCTGAACACTTGAAATACCCACAAACATGACTGTAAACAATGAACAGTTTAATACAATCAATATAAAAAAGGTCGAGGTCCGTTCGTGCGTGTGTGACGGTCTTGAGGTTGGTGCTCCAACTGCTGCAACTTCAACTAGCTCCAAACGTCGTCGTCAAGTTGCTAAATCGCAAATGACCAAAAACTTTAATGCGTTGGCACGCGAATGCACAAGTGACACCCGTTCAACCGATCCCTTTCTCAAGAGAGGCTGCTTGTATAAAAGGGACTCTCCGGGCTCAGAGCGTCAGTCATTTCTTGTGTTGAGCACCAGCAGCAAGATCCTGATCGACCATGAAGCTTCTTGTCCTCGTAAGTCTTCACTTTCCTATTGAGAGTTAAGCAGTATTCATCCTATCATTTGTTTCGCGCAGCTCTGCGTGGTCGCCCTGGCTGCTGCCAAGCCCGAGGCCAAACCCGAGGCCATGCCCGAGGCCATGCCCGAGGCCATGCCCGGGGCCATGCCCCAGTCCATCCTGCCCCTAGTCAACGCTGAGAGAGAGGCTGACACAGATGACGATTGGCATTTCTCCATGAAAAACATCCCTTGTTATGCATGAATTGAGCGTTTGGGCAACAACTAAAGTCTCGATCATATTTTCCAATCCACGTTTCCGCCCTCATAACTTGAGTGCCTCTTTCTTCATCCCTTCTTTGGTCCTGTCCGTGCATCGCGCTTGTCATCCAAGAGCACCCTCAGCATGATCATCGACGATCAAGACAATGACACCCACTCCAGAGCAGCGACAGCGGAATCACTATTGTTGAGCATCTATAACGCACGATTTCGGAATATTTCCCACCTCATTTACTGTCTGGAGAGTAATATTGCTGCTCCACAGGCACTTTTTGTCCGGTGAAATGCCCAAAAATCTTGTGTGTCGTTTCAAATTAACGACGCATAATGTGTAAGCATATCTTTGAACTTGACTGCATTAGGGTTATTTTATATCCCGAGGGATACAGAATGACCTCAAGTGCTGTCGGATATGAATCAGTACCACAATACGCGCCGTTAACATATAGTTATTCCCATCCCACGTGGGCTCTTGAGTTCTGTTGCTCTTGGTAACTTCCTCAGTGCTGCGGTGACACAAATACACTTCCATCGGTGCAGACCCAAGCAGTTTGGCCTTAACTTTACTTCTGAACAATACTTACTAACGGTCCGGCACCTCAAAGGCTGCGCTGGCAAACAACTTGTGCTGGTCGAACTCGACCCTGGGCTACATTGCCGCTACTTGGTCTGGTGCCAGAACCTTCACCACCGTAGGTTGCAACTGGTTATGGAGTAACCGCGTACGTTCTAAAGCTACACAGAGCAGTGCAGTTCATTCAGTGACAGACACGCAGCCGGAGTCGCAGGCGTCTATTGATAATAAGACAAGCACATCGCACCCGCTTCGCTGGGTGGGAAAAGTGCCCCTGCCCCAGCCCCACCCCGAGATGGCAGAAACCAGTTGCGGACAGACACGCAATGTGTGCGTCCCGCCCATGGGGTCACAGACAGAAAGAGGACATAAAGTCCTAGCGCTACATATATACATCTATTTCTATGTTGCTACTATTTAGCCATAGATATCTACTGACCACGCCCATGCCCATGGCGTGACAGGCAGACACACCCACACAGTTCGGTGACGATCGGTGCAGTGACGTCGACGGATGGCCAAACTTGGCCCATGGCAGTGCATCTTGGTCCAGCAGGCTAGACCAAGTCGAAAGAAGCAGGAAGAGACATAAGTCTCTTTCAGAATTATTTCTTTTAAACACTCACAAAATAGTATCAAACAGAGAACAATGTGAAAAAAAAATCCTCTTTACCTTTGGAGGCAAGAATTTACTTGATTTGATAACTCTTTTTCTGAACAATAACCTTCTCTTGCAAATGAACCAAGTTACGCATCATTGCATCCTTCGCAGGCTCAGCTACAAACCCCTCACTGTTGGCTCACTTCTGGCTCACCCTGTACGCTTATGGTGCTGTGCATTACAGCTGCAATATTGTGAGGAGCACTATGAAGACGAACGATTATGCTTTTGTACACGCACATGCTTCAGAGAGCCTAAGACGAGAAGGAATAAAGTATATGATGCACATACTGAGACATGTCATAAGTGGTTACAGGAGCATAGTTCTGAGTGACATTATGATGAGCGCCAATCTTCGTATGGAGGCACTCCAACAGCTGCTTTGCTGTTGGAGCAGTGTACTTTGGATGACCCGAATATTTTTCATGTGGCCAACAGTACCTAAGGTGCGGTGCTTCTCTTGAAGTGAAACTCAATCAAAGCAACTACACAATTCACTCTTTTGGTTCATTAAATCACAGTGAAAAGCCGCCACTGATTTATTCTGCACGCCTTGCTTCAGTTTCAAGACTTCATAGACTGCCAAATTATCGTTTAGGCAGATGTTTTCGGGTAATCTTACACTTTGGCTCATCCAAAGTACACTGTTCAAGCAGCAGACGTCATGACAATGTGAGCCCTCAGATCACTCAAATTCCAATGCTGTCTTTAATACTACATTTGTTCAACTGTCTAAAAAGGCATATATGGCACATGAACTATATGTCGTTCTGCAGGCAAGACTTGTTGGTATCGGGTCACCATTGCCGGCATAAAATACTGGTGGCGTGTCCAGGAGAGACCTTGAGGATTTTTACTAACTTGATGTCTTGTTTCAGTTCGAGATGGAGGAGCCACTTTGGTGTTGCTCCTACTAGAGATGACGACAACATCGTCGTGGTCGCCTCCAGCAGCTCTGGAAATGCATCAATTCAGCCCTTTTCTCCTGTACTCAGTGGACATCACAAGTACATGAAGGAACTGATGTCAGGTTCCAATAGCTCACCAAACTATGTCATATACCCACAGCACTATTCATACAAGACATGGAGGGAGAATGGTGCCATCAAGTGCTTAGTAGCAGATCCCGCAAAAATGCCATCTGGTGTTCCGCATAACAAAAGCAGATGTACTTGTCTGCATCAACAGAAAATTTGGAAGCTGGCACCAGCTTCTTGACATGCTGCAGAGCACAATTGCTTCATGCATCGGCACACACTTTTAAGTCAAATGCAGCCAGAAGTCGGTGATCTTTCTGTTCACCTCACTCACAAATGTCCGCCTGCTCCATAAGGGTCATCATCATAGATTCGGTCAGGTTCGGATTGACCCGGACAGCTGGTGCTCCAGCTGCTGCTGCTTGACGTGGACTTGGCAGACAGACCAAATTGGCGGGCAATCCAGTCCACAAAGCAGGAAACCCGAGTGTAGGCACCTGGGTAGTTCTCATCGGCGCAGCCTACACCGAAGCTGACAATGCCTAGTGTGAAATTGGAGTACTCGCAGGTGCGTACTAGATGGCAGTTGCGTACATTATTACCGACTAAGGCCAATCTTTCACTTCTTTGTCCATCCTTTTGCGCCATTAGAGGTCCACCCGAGTCACCTTGGCAAGAATCTTTGCCTGGAGTTACAAGTAGTGAGATCAGTATGAGAAGAACATTTTTGATGCTTTATTTTTTCTGACTCACCAATGTCAGAGGCACAAATGATTCCCTCGGGGTACTTATTGAAGCCTGGATCTTTGCAGATCTTGCCGAGAACCTCCACGTGCCTTGCCACTTTGGACAGACCATTTACCCGAACTTTTTGACCCTAGGCAAAAGTGAGCACGTATGTACAATTGCTCTTATTTTTGTATGCAATGCCACATATATGATCTAAGAAAAAGAGGAAAAGTCCTGCTTTCCCCACAGCTCTTACTTACCCTGATTAACTTGGTGGCCGTGACCCCCCAACCAGCAGCAGAGAGGATGGACGTGTAGTAGCTGTCTTCTGGATCTGGCAGACACGCTGGATAAATCACACCTGGCTGCATTTGGTCTTTCAATCCGCTGTCGTCCACCTGCATGAAGCAAGAACATGGGTGTGCCAATTTTTGATCAAATGTGTTGCTTGTGTCTATACAATTCTGTCCAGAAGTGAGCGCCCCCTCCTACACAAAAAGATACAAATTTTCTAGGAAAAATTGGCTGAAAAATGTCCTGTTCTCTCTCTTCAAGGTGGCGCTCACTCCTGAACAGAACTGTATGTACTTTGTAGATGGCAATGTCCCTGCCGGTCGAGGAGACTGACTGGTACTTGGCGTGCACCACCACCTGCTTCACTCTCATCCGCACTTCAGTGCCATCCTCATTGTCCAGATGGTGCTCACCGCAGACCACTTGATACTGACTGGGACTGTCGGCTGGATGGACAAGAAGATCATGCTATTTTGACTATTGCATCTGAAGAAGATGCTACTACACATGTACTTGGGTCGAAGCAGTGCGCAGCACCAACAATGATGGTGTCCCTGGGTGGCCCCGACAGCAAGGTGCAGCCGCAGATGTGAGTGTAGGAGTCTAGGGAATCCCGCCTAGTGGAAACATCCATTTAATCCAGCTCTTTCCTTTTCCATTCTTGACTATACCTGAACTGAAGAGAGCACAGCCAGGGATACTCATTCTTCCTAATTTCGGTACCTCCGATAATCCTGGTAGGACCGCGCTTTATTCCACAGCCTGGGAAATCTTTCAGAATGCTAAAAACAGATGATCAAACTCTTACTTTGTATATATCAGCAAAGTCAAACTGTAGGAAAAAACATGTTCTCATGTCTCATGAATAGCTGAAATGTGTTGTCATTTGCAATTACTTCTCATCGTCCTCGGAGCTGTCATCATCGACAGATATGATAGCAACATCCTCATTCTCTTCAGTGAAGATGCCTCCACTCGAAGATTCTCCAGATGATGATGACGATGATGATCCCGTATTTTCCACAAAAGTTGTGGTTATGATTGTTCCATCAGAGGATACTGATGTAGAAGATCCACTGCTGCTCACTGATCCTGAGGTTGCCTGAGTCGTGGTAGTCGTGGTAGTTGTAGTCGTAGCCGTGGCAGGAAATATAATATTTCCCACGATGCCACCGAGTACAAGACCACCACCAAGGGCAAGGAGTTCAAGCTGCCAAGAATCAAAACAATGTATGTACGTATACATGCGTGGTACTCAGAGATAGCAGCTACTGCAACCATTAAAAGATTTTCCACCACCTCCATTGATTCTTCTCGCTGGTCCTGAGAAATTGGAGCACAGAAGGTGCCAATCTGAGAGTTTTTCATAATGCAGAATGTTGACAGTTCACAGTCAAAATGCAATTGGTCAATCTGCCAGTGTGATAAAATGACTGCCACCACATGAAGTATGAACTGCAGCAAAAAGGCTGTCTTGCTGTCGCAGTACAGGGTGTTTAATACTCCTGCAACACAACACAGCAACTGCTGCTGCCATTGGTATGCACTGAAAGCGCACATTTTAGTTACTGTTCAGTCCCACGTACTTGTCGCTCTTCCGAGTTGACGTTCACAAACTCATCCGGAGGTGGCTCAAGTTGCAAAGTAGTGTCCTGTTGTGCTTGGCCCTGTCTGGCCTGAGCCGCCAGGGACTGAGGATGAGCAGCAGGAAGCTGTTGATGCTGGTGGAAAGTTTGTTGCTGTGAGAACTGGTGCTGGAATTGTAGAGGGAGGCGAGGTGGAGGTTGCGGAGGTGGATGAGCAACTCTTTGGAGCACGGGGATCTCAACCAGGGCTGGCCTCTGACCTTTAGCAGTAGTGATACCTTGATGTGTAGAGATGAATGATCAATCCTTTGACTTCTTACCACCAATAATGTGCTGATACGGAAGAAAGACATTCGCCATTGTCGACCCAGTAGCAAGCAGCACCAAGAGAAATGTCGTCAATATCATTGTCCTTCTCCGATTGTCTGTTAACTTCATTTAAGGTCGTGGCTGCTCCTCATCATTCAGGTCGGAGTCCCGTCACAAACCTAGGAGAAAGAGAAATCGACATGAGGCGCAGCCAGTTTTGTTTCTCCCACGCGCACCCCACGTACGCGCACGGGAACATTGCGTAGGCGGCGTGGCCGTTCTGGGGCAGGGACTACAGTCCTTTGGTCTAGGACGTGAACCGTACGCGCACGTGCTACGTACAGAGCATCGGTAAGAGGGCATGAAGGAGGTGAAGTCTCTTTCACCAATTCCAAATGCCACAGCCAACCCACAGCGTGGTTGGTGGCAGTGACCACCATGGCTTTGACTACAGTAGCGACCGCTTAAGGATATCTGACGATGTATCTAATAAGAGCAGCCAAGTCCCCAAAGGCTCCTTATCCCCAGAGCCATATTTCCTTCATATACATTTATATACTGTATATACATACTAGCACATCGCACCCGCTTCACTAGGTGGGAAAAGTGCCCCCTTCATGTTCAAGACCCAGAACCCGGCCGCCTGTTCTGCATCGTGAGCCGCAAGGGTCACGTGCTCACGTGCATGCTCGTCATGGGACTATTCAGTGAGCCATGCAAGAACAAGAACCGCTCGTCCGTCTCGTTCGTACAACGTGACCGTGGACGCACTGGCGGACTCTGCTCTCGCCCGCAAGGCCAACACCGTGCAGAGCTTCCAGCCGTGGCAGACGTGGCTGTCTGACAGAGCAACCCCCACTTGAGTCGACTACATTACCTATTTTTAAGTGAGTTGTGATCTGTTGCATAAACCGCAACTCTGCTAGCAAGCTCAAGGCCGCCATCAAGAGCGCGGCCGTGACCTTTGATCCCACGGTGGTCGTCAAATCCTCAAGGATCAAGGCCGGATCTACTGATGTCGCTTCACTAGCAATGCAGTATTATGAGTTAATGCATTAACATTTGTCTCTATGAATTTCTTCAGCTGCACCCATTGACACTACAGAGCGAGACACGAACTCGGTAACATTGTTAAATCAAATCAGTAGTGTTGGCCACTGGGCTCAAGAGCGATGGAGTCGGCCAGCTTCTGGAATCTGAAATCGTCAGTTTCGAGCCAAATAACTGCTAGCGAAGGGGTTAAAGAGTTGTTTGATGTATAAATTCTTTTGAGTACACACGTATTAGCGATCGACAGGACATCCGACATATGTAGGACGATGATAGTGGCTACTTCGTGCGCGGTGCTATTGTCATGGCCACGCTCAAAATCTGCCCTTCATCCGGAGCGTCGGAGCCGTAGCAAGTCGATCAGTCCTCCCACACCTCGACCGCGTTTCAGTCGCACGTCCAACCACGTTGGAGTCCAGAAAGCAACAACAAAAAACCGTTCCCCCCGTCCGTACTTCAACCGACGTCAAATCCACCCAATCAGCCAGACCATACGTACATGGTCTCTAGCGCACGCGCACATTCATTCTTACAATATTACTAGAAAATAGTGTTAGAATTATCGGTTGCAAAAGGAAATGGCCTTTGGCAGGGATGACAGGTGGCCTTTTTTGGCCAGATTAGCGAAGTCCGACGGAATTTGAACCAAAAAAGCGGTATTTCAGATCAGCTTGAGCCTAGCCCGACTCTATGATTAACAGCTCGGTTCGGCCCGGCTCATTCCTTGGGTCGAGTTCCAGCACTCTGGTCAACATGATGCTTGTGATCGCGGATCAAGCAAAGTAGGCCTCTCCCCAGTCGCATCATAACGTCTGCAGTCGCCATCTCGAAGTTTGCTTTCATTTACGTCAATGCCCGCAAATACTTTACACAGTGTCAACTGTACGTATAAGGCTCAAGTGGTCGAGCACGCAAAGATTCGCTCCAGAGGCATCCGAGTCCACCCTGAGCACATTCAGCGGACGCAGCATTCAAATCTTCCAAATCAGTATTAACACTTTTTGTTTGTTCAGATGCAAGCTGCATCACAGTGTTCAGGTACCTGAACCATTGCTGTGTGCATCAGTACAATACTTTACATCCACTAAATCGCCGAGGTAGACTGAAAGAAGTGAAGACTTTAGTGTAACATTCGGACGGCGATGGTGACGATCCCACTGAACAGGGCCATGGTGCGTGGCGACAATTCCATGAGGCGATGGTGCAGCGCTGGTGTGACGCCTCTGGCAATCAACTTGGTCTGGTCGTCATGTCCGTAGGTAAACAAGCAATAGCTGAGGTCTCTGTTCATGATCAGGAAGTGGTTGCGGTCGGCGGCCTTGTCGAACAGGACCGTGTAACGGTAACTGTACACATCGTCCGAAGCGTCCTGGCAAAGATCATCCTTCCCGACCGTGTACTGGTGTCCAAGCGCGATTGATACTAAGCAAGACGAACAGAACTTTGCATCGTTGAGTGAAAGGAATTCGATCACAGTGAAGAGATTCATGTCCATTGTGGTCCCCAAGCATAACTTTTGCACCCTTGGAGGCCATCACATAAAGGGCTTGATCGTGGATTGATCGCCGACCGTCGCCACCATAAATGAGTTCTCCACCATCAGGGTCCAAGAGCCAAGCCTACGCCAGATATTTTTCACGTACGTTCTGCGAGATGATGAAGATGTCAGCACTATCGAGTACTCCCAGCTGCCCCAAACTACGATCGTATCACCCGCTAGACAGACCACAAGTACATGCACGTGGAAAGCATCGTAGAGCATGCGCGCAGAGTCGTGTGCACATGCCTTTGGCCTCTACGTAGATCGCGGCCACGACCTTCTTGCGTCTGACATTGAAGATGGTGGCCTTCGTGGTGCTGATTTCCGCGTTCCCGTGCAGTGTTCTTTTTTCGAGAATGGCCAATATATCATGGCAACTCTGGGAGATGAGGATATCTCTGAAGTCCGAGTCTGCTGGAAAAGCATTTTCTGCCGTGAAGGATTGCTGAGAGGCTGTAATATAGCCTCGCTGGATCTTCTCCACCAGGGACGTGGCTGGCTCCTGTCCCTCGACTTCTGGAGGGCGCGAGAGGTGCCTCTCAAACAAGACGCACTTGGCGTGAGAGTTCGACCATTCCACATCGTCAATCCCTGAATCTGGCCTCGTGATGCTTGGGTTCTTGTACAGGACCTCACGGACGAACATGTTCTGTTACCGTCAGACCGTGGGAGGTGGCCCTGTTGCCCGCACGGAAGCTCAGCACGCAAGTCGATGGCCTGTCGAAGGCAGGCGCCTTTGTGTACTTCCACACCTTCGCCCAGATCTCGCTCGGCAGCTGATCCACCTTTTGGTCGGGCAAAGCGGCGAGGAGGCGACCGAAGATTTGGGGATGAAAGAGCTTCCGCGCGCGGACCCGGCGCGTCGGTTGCCACGACCAGTATGAGTGAAAAGGTCCTGGAGAGCAGGACAAGGACGGCCACCGTGGAAGGAAGCTTGTCGCAGCGGCCTGAGAGGGACCCACGCGGGTATGAACGTCACGAGGTCCTCCCCCTTGAGCAGTGCCCTCGTGCCCGTCGGCTCAGTTCACCGGGTGGCTCCAGGCTGCACCGAAATTCCGGGACGGCGATCGGGGGTCGCACCTGTTGTCCTCGTAAATGTGCCTCGGCCTCTCAAGGCCTAAGCCGGGCCGAGCTCACACCTATTGAAAACTGTTGAAGGGGACTGACCATAAAAATCTATCCATATATCTCTATCTATCTATATATGTCATCCTTGGTAGAATGGAATGGAAGACGATCTAGTTAATATTTATATTTCGTATGAGTCACCTATTTAAAGATGATGACTCTTTGATTGTTCTATCCTTGGGTTGAACGACTTTTTTCCCGTGTACATCCCGCTGGAGACAAACCAATTAAGGTCCACCCCGTGCCGGTGAACGCCCTCGACAGTAAATATAATATGGCCCCCCCAGAGCATGTTGAAGTATTTGCCTTGGACATTACACCATTATAATATGTCTGCACGCCTTGAATGTAAACAGAATTTACAACTTGCATTGTCACAGAGAGTTGTTTGCGTAAGAACTCGTGCTCTAGTCGGTTAACCGATTAATCGGTTTTTAGTTGAGGTTTTCACTGGACCACCTAATCGAACAAATTTGTTTTAATCGATTAAATTGTGCCTTCAGTACAGAACAGATGAGGTGAAGTCATGTCCACAGCTAATCTTTACACACCAAGGACTGTATATTTACAAATGGTATCAACATTTTTCTTGTCTGCTCCAGAATGAGGTTATTTAAAGGGATAACTTTACTCATGCGTGATTTTCAGGCTTGTGGGCATTCGCCAAAATTTTGAGTGGGCTCACTTCTGCACTCGTTGGGGTATTTTGACATTGGACATTTGCAGGGACTCAAACACAAGTGTACATTAGTTTGACGTTTGATGTTCATAAGGATGGTATTGGCTGCAAACAGACACACACACACACACATGTACATGGGGCCAAAATACGAGCGTCTCATTTTAGTTGAAATTAATCGATGAATTGGTCAAAAAAGAGGTAGAATAATCAACTTTAGTTGGTCCTCCAGATTAATCCAAACTCGAACACTAGTTAAAATTTCCTCGACTGTTCCTGTCTGTAATACCATTGTCACTGCATGAAATCCCTAAATTATGCATAACAGCGTGAAGAGTATCGGTCTGAGGATCCAGTTCACGCCCTGGTCTTGCAGCAACAACCGCTCTGCCATGACTGTCTCCTTCTCGGCTTGGACCATCTTCTGGATGACCTGGAACGAGTGGTGTACGGACACCAGCCTGGCTGGGGCCAGCAACGCCGGAAGGTACTCAGGCATTTCAGCCATCTCAAGTAAAGAAGTCTGGCGTTAATGCTATACTTATATTCATGCCAGATTATTATCATGTTGCTATGACAGGAACACACACGCATTTTCTTGACCTTCCAGGGCCAGGAGCCCGGTCAAGAAGATATTGTGGATGCTCCTTTTTATCTCTTTCATGGGGGCCACATTGTTCAACGTCTACGGGGTCTTCGACACTTATTTCCAGTACGACTTTGTCACCTCTACGACAGTGAAGAATTATGGAAACGTATGTTGATCCAACCACATCAGACATGTACTCGTGTCGTGTCCGGTCACGAGAGCGCAGCCCCTTGAAGCGTGCGCCACTTGAGCGTAGCCAGTAGAGTGTGTTGCTACTACAGCGCCAGGCACTACAGCGCCAGGCGCCAACAGAGCGCAGGTACCATTGGAGCGCACTTTTTGTACTGGCGAGGCGAGCGTTCCAAAAAGGTGAAATTTTGCCGTTTTTGAAGCAAATTTCAAAAATTTTCCACACCGTGGAGAGGGGGGAGCACCCCCCTCACCCCCGGGGCGGCTGGTCCCGCCTGGCCAAGATTCAGACAAGGCGGTGTCCGGGTCGTTGTGGACCCCGAATTCAGACAACCACATTCGGACGATGTGGGTGGTTGCCAGCACATACATGCATAATGTTGCATCTTCACATGGACTTGATGCATTATCTACATCTTGATGCAGTTTTGGCACACTTTCTTCGGCACACTTTGTGCACTGCTGCCCTGACCATCAGGCAGGCCCGGCTCAGGGTCTTCCCTCTAGACTATCTTTCGTTCTCTAATGTACACGCGCTCTACTGGATCACGCGTATGCACTAGGCTAGGTCGAAAATTGGAATTCCCCATGGGTGCCCAAAATTTCTAACCACATCCCATTTGAAGACTTTGTAGTCAAATGAAAGTGAAAAAAAGGAGTTTTAGCTATGCCCAAATGGATTTAATGTTGCATAGTGCAAAATAAGTTATAGTTTTTTTCTTCAGGACTTGCTGTAAAATATTTT
>JAAUXU010086884.1_pt1 | contig 16285 bp, 9 predicted proteins | sample 7278151 | NCBI WGS metagenome assembly JAAUXU01 (sample SAMN14350113, study PRJNA611818) | marine sediment metagenome | isolation source: surface marine sediment (1.8m) | place: French Polynesia: Moorea | collected 2018-08 | reverse complement strand
CGCCGTCGTCGACGACGACGACGACGACGACGACGACGACGACGTGGAGGAGGCATGGTGAGATAAACTCCGCCCCTCTCTCAAGCAGCCTTCCCTTCTTCCTCCTTCTCCCGGCTTTCTACTTGGCAATCTTTTGCCCCCTCCACTACATACGCGCCATCTCCTCGGCTCGTGTGCATGGACTCACGCACATGGAAGACAGAGAAAAAGCATTTCACTTCTGAGAGAAAAAGAATTGGGTAGTGGCCACGTTGGGTGCCAGGAGGAGCAGCAGAGAATACACAAAGAGCTGCAAGCGGCGCACTTCGGGGAAGACGGAAATAAAAAGTTTGCTCGCTCTCTTCTTCTCCCGTGATTGAGCAAGCAGAAAAGAGAGCGGGCGAATCTTTCCAGGAAAGTTTTCTCAGTTCTCTCTCACTCCGCTTTTCTTGGTAGAGGTGAACGTGCGCTCGTGCGCCAGGGGCGTTTATTTCAAAGAAAAAAAGAAAGGGAGAGAGAATTGGCCATACAGACTTGTTGGAGAAGGCGTGAGCAGACTCAGCCCACCGCACGATAAGGATCGCCCATCGCAGTCGCCCATAAATAACCGGCAGCACTCATAACAAGTTACCATATATTTCTCTCCAGTCTGCTTGCTTGCCTGCCTCTCAGAGCCAACCAAGAAGACAATGCAATCAAGCTTAACGCGCCGCAGACTCATCTCATTTTGTGCAGAGAGAGAGAGAGGCTCGAACTCTCTCTCATGCACGCATTCACCTCCCAGAATAGGAGGACCGGAGGAGGAGGAGGAGGGAACCCGGGCGATAGACCTCACACACAATTTGTTACCTGATAAATCTGCCTTCAAACACACGCGCTGGCCAGCGTTTCTCCGGGAGGGAAAGAGGGAGATGGGAGGAAGTCTTGCATATTGATCGGGTCAAATACCGCGGGCCAGGAGGGCAAGAGCACTATAATCGACTCATTTTTCTGCAGCCAAGCACGCTGCCACCGGTCGGGGCTGGCTGCTCGTCGTCCCTTTTCTCTCCGCTGACATGAGGGGTTTTGTTTCGAACCCGCTCAACGTCGGGACGGACGAGGAAGCGCGTGCTTGGTCGATGATGTAGAGAGAGACCACAATGAAAAGGGACCCCTTTTATCTGCTGTCGCTTCTCATTTGACTCCGGCGAGTGCCCGTGAAATATGGTGTTCTACTACAACACTCTTCCGCCTGACTCGTCTGCTTTCCCTTCTCTCATTCATGTACTCTAGTGAGTCCATCTGTTCCGCTTATTACACAGAGGCAGCAGCATCTGTGATGCTCACAGGTCTACTAAACCCCCTCGGGGTCGCTTTGTCCGGGGTCATAACAAAGAGCAAATGTGCGTGTCAACACCCACAGCAGCAGCAGCAGCAGCAGCAGCAACTACAACATCTATGGACAGACGCCACTGGCACAGACGACGACACATCGCAACTTGGCACATGCGTACAGTACAGTACTTTTCCACCCCAGCCAGCGTTGGCAATAAATTCGCCAAAAAAGAATCCACCAGCCCAAAGCGAGGACTCTTTTGCTGCACATCACAGGCACACAATCAGAGCCTCAAAGAAGTATGCGCCACAACTGAGAAGCCCCGAGAAGAAATATCAGCGCGCAGCAAATAATTCATTTGAAGGGGGGGGTCGACTTCTCCCTACCCTACAATTACTTGCACAGCTTCTTCTTGTTCTGCCCTCAGTGCAATCAGCAGCACATCTCCGTCCCGTCCCCTTTTTTGGCGGTGGTAGTTACTGGTGGCAGCAGAACGCACGCAGTATGGACGTTACAATGACACATATTTGTCACATGGTCTATGATTTTGCCCGCCTCTGCCTCATTAATCTCCGGCCATAAACAAGTCAGCGGCTGCGGAACTTTTTTGCTTTGAACAAGCTGTTGTAGTACTGGCACGTACATGCGTGTACACGTACTTGGCAAGACCCCCGACCGTGCACTCCGGCGAGGAGGAAGAGAGGACCCTCTTTTTTTTCTGGGTCAAGCCCTTCCATCAACGTGTCTTGCGCCCTCCTGTTGTCTGTCCTTTCAGTGTCTCCGCCTACTACCAGCGGGAGATGGAGAGAAAGGACTTTGCCTCAGTACAGCACACATGCGCCACCACAGCCACGAATTTACGTACCTCAACTGACGTTTGTTCTTCCCACTTTCTTTTTCCAGACTCTTTATTCTCTGACGAAGAGGATGACTTTGACGAGCGTGTGTCGATCCCCGGGATGGACCCCAACATGCTGCCGCCGGTCCCGCATCCGCCGCAGCAACATGGCAGCGGTCCGCCGCTGATGCCTGGTGATCACCACAATCACCTTATGCCGCCGTCCATGCCGCCACAGCCTCCGAACAACAACAACAATAGCAAACTGGAGAACAACAACAACAATGACAAGGACACTGGCGGCTCCGGCGGCGAGATGATGAAGGGCAACACGGAGTTGGACTCTGATTCCATAGACGGCGACTGCAAGGGTGACGACAGCGAGAACAAGAGTCCCGACGGAGATAGTGCTGGCGGGAAGCGGAGAGGACCCAGGACCACGATCAAGGCCAAGCAGCTGGAGGTTCTCAAGACGGCTTTCTCGCAGACGCCCAAGCCCACCAGGCACATCAGGGAGCAGTTAGCTAAAGAGACCGGCCTCACCATGAGGGTCATTCAGGTGAGCGGCGGCGGCGACGACCACGCACAGCTGAGTGACTTTTTGCTGGTTTCTTCACGTGACCTGACTTCATTTTTAGGTATGGTTCCAAAACAAGCGTAGCAAGGAGCGGCGGATGAAGCAGATGACCAGTGGCATGGTGGCTGGAAGGGGATTCTTCCCTGGAAAGGGTGGGCGCAGAGGATTTCCCCTCATAGGAGACGAGTTCGGCTATTTCCCCCACGACAAGCCATATCATGATTTTGGATACCCGAACTTTCCTCCACCCGACGGCTTCTTTTCCGGGCCAATGGGCTTCATGGGACCTCCAGGTAGTGATCAGCCATCTGATGCAGCGCAGGTCGGAACTAATGCAGAATTTCTAACGTTAGGAGGCCCCAATATGGACCAGCCCTTGCCTATGGGCCCAATCAACGGCCCTCCTATTCCTCCAGGCGGCCCCATGGGTGGCGCTGGAGGCCCGCCACCGCCGCCTCAGATGCCACCGGCGTCGGGCGGGCCGCAGCCCCCTCCCTGTTCCTCTGGTCCCGACGGATTTCCACCATCGAGTGGAGAAGGAAATTTCGGAGGTGGCGGCGGCGGCGGCGGCGGCGGTGGTGGAGGAGGCGCAGGCGGGCCTGATGTGCCGCCATCCAGACCTAGTCCAGGAGAAGACTTTCCGCCTAGTTCAAGTGGGTAAATGCGTCTTTAGTAATGTCCTCTGCTGTAATGCTTCGCCATGCTGCACTGCGCCGGCGTACCTGTCTTTGTGCTTGATCACTTGGCCAAGCAAGCAGTTGTCTGACCGCCTCTAATATGATCCGCAGGTAACGGCACCAATGCATCTTCGTCGAACAGCGGTGGCTTCAACTCCTCGTCTGGTTCTTCATCCGATCAGCAACAGGCCAACGAGCAAATGGTCTGGTAGTAACAGCTCAAGAAGAACAAGTTTTTTTGGTCATCCACTTCTTTCCCGTACCACCCGCCCGTTTTCGTGTCTCCTTTTTTGTGTAGCCCCAGTTCCTGCGATATAATGTTACCATTACACATAAGCTTCTTCTTTATGAGTAACTTTATGTGACTGTGTGCGTATCGAGACTGTTTTTTCTTCGTCGCTGTCAGATCTCACGACGAAGCCGCACATGCCGTTATTACCATTCTCCTCTTCTTACTGTGTACGTACACATGGTGTATTACCCAAATACAGGTACACTGCGTACCCATGATGATGTCCTAGAAAAAGAAGGCGTGGAAATATATCACCTTTTGTCCTTGTTAACGCATAGGTCGTTTGGTAGAGTCAATTCGCTGGTGCGGCGTTAAGCACACACAGGGGGTGTTGGTGGTGGCAGCAACAATGGCGATTGGTCACCGCCAGATGTGTAACTGGCGCTGAACTCTGACCCCGCACATATGTCAGAGTCGTCCGGGATTTCTCCAGCCTTATGGTAGCGTTGCTCAATGGCTCAGACCAGATTAGGCAAAAGCCATCCATACTGAACACGAGCTGTGGTTCTTACAACACGCGAAGCCAGCGAATCTGCAAGACTTTTTTGCCACCACCTTATACGTAGACCGTAGGAAGGAAGGTAGGAGAGTTTTGAGTGTCACGCAGACACGTCCTCTCTACCTGACTTGCAGACAGACAAGAGCAGCAACCTACGAAAAGCCACAAAGTCATCCAGTCAATTTTGTGGGACAATGGCTCACACACGCACACACGCACACACACACACACACACACCTTTCAGGCTCTTTTTCCGACTGTGCTGCTGCTCAAGTTGAGTAAGGGAGATGTGTATACATAACAGCAGCACCATGACGACAAAATTCTTCTCTCTCCATTTCACAAAAGGTGAGGAGATAGCGTACGGGAACAATTCTGAATATCATGCGATCGCAAGTGTGTCCGGAAAATTGAAAAGAGGAAAATCCTGAACACCTGTACGCAAATGAGTTTTCTCCTGCGCAAAGTCTCTCACGAAGCTTTTTTTTCTCTCCATTTCTTTTTTTTTCCCTGCTCAGATGATGACATTTTGGAGGTCAGAAGAGCTTTCTACCAGGTAGCCCCGAGTCAGAGACAGTTGTAAAAACGCGACGACGCCAATGTTGGTCATGATTTTTTTGCGATCCTCCTCCTGCGCTAATAGCCTTTAATGACGGTAATAAAGTCATCATTTCCCCCCTCTGTGCTCTTCTTGGCTGCTGCTGCGATGAATGATGCCGCCTCAGCCACAGTCAGGGAAAAATTGGGGGGACTCTCGGTGGAGCCCGTGGTGACTGGAGGGTGGCCCAACTAGGTGCAGCGTTGAACACCGTGCCCAAGTCGAACGTGCTCTATGGAGACACTCAGCGTGCAGGATCAGCGTTATCGCGCACCCAATGACTTCATCATCAGCATCTCACTATGTAATGGAGCAGTCGGATCCATCCCTAATGTGGCGCCAAGGGGAGAACCCGACACGCAACACCCTAAAAGTCTGGAAATCGACCCCAGGCCCTTTTTTTTCTTCTTTCTTTACCCTTGGCTGCTACCGGAGTTTTCTTTTCTTCTCCTCTTGTGATGATGATAGCCATTGCGTGTGCGCTCTCGCTCTCGCTCTCACCCAGGAACATCAGAGTGAGGGGAGCAATAAAACGTGGTACAACCACCACCAAAGCTGCTGCCATCTCAAATAAATTCAGCGTGAGAGCAAATCTCAGCGAGCGCTGGCGGATCGAAATTGCAAAAACGTCGCCCCCCTAAAAAAGGAATTTGCCCTGCGGGTTGCGTATGTGTAGTGAGACGTCGAGGTCTTCTTGTCTCTGTTCAAAGTGCGGCCCAGTCTGGGGCGTCAAATGCGCTTGGAGGATTTGACTGTTCTTTCTGCCGTGCCAAATGCAATGAGAAGAGGCCACTTTTGATCAGCACACACAACCAAAAGAGAAGCCACCCTCTCGACAAGTTCATTTTTCGTCTTACCGAGCGGCCTCGCGGTGTCGTCCAGAGGCCGCCCGAGAAAAGACATTTTCGGTTTTTCTGCCCTCGTGGCAATTACAATTTACACGTGTCGCGAGGACGTTTTCCAAGCTGTCTTGGTTTTTGCTGGCACCGGAGAAGAAGAAGAGTGATGCCAAATGAGATGCCAATCTCTCTCTCTCTCTCTCTCTCTCTCGCTTGCTCGCTCGCTCGCTCGCTCGTTCGCTCTCATACTACGTGCAGTCGCCGCTGGCGGCCTCGCTCGAACCAAGAAACCTCATCTCGCCGAATGACAGATGTTATGTCAGATTCCTCGCCCGCGTCCAATCAAGACTGAGAAGAGATGGGGGCCTCATTGACTCCGCGGCAGCACTGACGTCCGTAGGAGGACTGAGCGGCCCAAGTTGCGAGGCCGCGGCGAAATGCGAGAAATTCAATTAACATTCATGGACGTTGTCCATTCGTTTGTTGTGCGTCAGCTGAGTGGTCACGTCGAGTTGTGGCGCGGCCGGGCGAAGGACGAAAAGTCTCCCGATGACAGGCAAAAGGAGGCGAAACAGCGATCATTTACTCAAAGAGAGAGAGAGAGAGAGAGAGAGAGAGAGAGAGAGAGAGAGAGCATTAAGCATGCACAAGAATTTGCTCATTTGTGGCTGGAGGGGGGGGGGACATGCAGAAGACCGCTTAACTGCCGTTTTATTCCGGGCGTAAAAGTCCGAAATTGCTCCGGACTATATTTGTGAATGTGTCCCTGACGTTGCACACTTTGCGCCGGCCATTGGAGTGGAAAGCTCGTATCTAAACACGACAGAACCGCGTGCAGATCTCTTTAATTTCTGCCAGTTGTAGGCAGAGTTGGTGGTTGAGATACCAACTATGTAATGATACGACCGCGCGCATGTCTGGCGTGGAGGAAATCCACGCGTGCTGACAAGCTGGAATTAGCATTTATCGACAAGAGCGAGAATGAAGTTCTGCGTGCGTGCTCGACACACCTCACGTGACCACCTCCACGCGCGCGGAGGCACACGCGAAGTACACACCCATTGTGCGTAGCTGCAAGTGCAGGCCGGACGTGTGTGGGTGTCCGGTAAACAGCCCGGCGATGCAGCTCATGAAATCTGGAGATGACTGGAGGGACGCGTGCGTGTAGGTGTGGTTGCATTGGCTATGACTTCCACATGCTTTCTTGCCAGCCACATCGCCCCCCTCCTACATTGTCTTTTGGACGCCATTGACGATGGTGACGGCCAAATGCTGTATTAATGCTGTCTGACTGGGGGAGGGGGCGAGCAAAAGCTTGATCGAGACTGGGGAAGCAAAACTCCATTAGATTGCAAATCGCCGTAGCCTCAGCTCGCAACATACAGAGACAGAGAGAGTCTTGCGCTTCCTGCTGGCTTCATCCTCTCTCTTGTGTGTGCGAGTGCATGTGTTGGGCTAGCAAAACACTGAAAAGAAAGAAGCAAAGAAGAGTGGAGGAAGCCTCTCCCCTCTCCTCTATTTGATTGCAAATTGCTTTGAGCAGGCGAGGGGGAAAATCACATTTTCACACTCCCTGGGCATCCATCCCTGCTGCCCTGTGTCACTCTCAGCTCTCCTGCCAGCACAATGATCTTGCCAAGCACAGGTCGAGCCAGTCATGAGCAGGGGCTCAGGCTCTATGAATTTTTGTCTTCACGTTGCATAACGTTGTCCCATTTCTTTTTTAGGCCAATACGAACAATTTGTCGGGGTGGGCAAAAAAGAATCAAGGCTACCGTCATACTGTGACTATTATTCATGACTTGGAGTTGCTCGGCGATGTTGTTTTGCAGGCCTCCACCTCCCAGAAAAAAAGAAAGGTTACGTACCTGGTGCAAATGAACAAACGTGTATACATGGAAAAAAAAAGCCAGAGATAGGGGAGAGAAGAGAAGACCGTGAAATCAACTTTCCATGGGAAATAATGGGATCTGCCAGTCAAAGATTCAATGAATGGAGTCTCGGTCCTCCTTCGGCCTGTTCATTGTTTTGGCGAAAATCTTGGCTGGCAAAAAAAAAAAAAAAATAGTGGTGGAATTTTCGTTGGTTCCTCCATTTGTCACCTTTATAGGAAGACAGGGAGAGGAAACCATAAATGTCTCTGGCGAATGACGCATGGCGCAAGTGGATTTTCATTGCCCGGCGGAAGAAGATAAAATGAAAGAAGAGTAACCTTCGCTGGGCCGCCGACAAATTTCGCGTGAGAGGTTGGCAGCGTTAAAATTTAGAGCCTAATGACGTGATGTATGGCGCCAGCCACGGACGGTGCGACTCCCTCCCTCCCTCCCGGACGGAGCCGGGGTGCGCGGACCGGCGTGTGTGTGACGGAAATGCGCCCGGCCCGCCCCATTGGCGGGCAAGTGCAGTCCCGGGCGGTGCCCTTGTGACCACTTCCCAAGGTTAAGGCGCAGCAGTTTACTGACTGGTACTGGCGCAAAGAAGGACAGTACAGACTGAGTCCTCTCCTGGTATCCTTTGTCCCTTGTAATGAGGTTTCTACGCTGTCGCTGTCGCTCCAACGGAATACGCACAGTATAATATCCAAGCACAAACGACCCGCCAGAGCGTCAAATTGCACGCATTCAGCCAGAGATATAACTCTTTTTATCGGCGAAAGTAATCCGCGACTAAGCCGAACGAGCTGCACAAGAAAAGGCGACGACGGCAAAAGATTTTTCCCCACTGTGCTGCTACAGAACACATTTTTCGCACAGCGCGTTAAAAAAAAGTGTAGGGAGAACATGACTACATATGGCACCCATGCCGGTAGGCAGCGAGGAGCCCGGACAATGCGTACGTCGGTAACAGTAGGTAGGTATTTACTTATACCCTCGGAGCATGGGCAGGCAGGCAGGCAGGCAGACAGGCAGGCAGGCAGGCAGGCAGGTCTTCGCATTGATCACACAGCTTGGATTAAAAAAAAGATCGCGTTACTCTTCGAAGTAAAGAATTGCAATCAGCGCCAGCATGTCGGATTGACATGAATAAACAGAGCGAGAGAGCCAGGAAGAAATTAAAACTTCCAGCTGCCCCCCTGCTTGTTGCCGTTGCTGTCCTCCACGCGAAGAGGTGACAAGGGTTGTTACAGCTGCAGCGTGATCCTCATAGATGGGCTGCAAACATGTGTGTGTCTGCAGCGCGTGCTGTCAGACGGTGAAGCGCAAGAGCTTCGCTGACGAGAAGACGTCCGACGGGATGCAGAGCAGGACTCACCGGAGATAAATTGTAATTCTAGGCATGAGCAGCACCAACAGCCAATGGGGCTTCATGACAGATGGAGGTGTATTTTATAACGAGGAGGCACCCCCAAAAAAGAGCGGAGAAGAAGCGACAAATCAATATAGGTGAAAACGAAATGGCAGTCTGATTTATGGCAGGCACTAATGCATGTTATTATTGCCAGCCCAGAGAAGACCTTAAGTGCGTTCTGTGTGCTTATGTAGCAGGGCGCAGTCAGAGAGGGAGACCTTATTTCTGCTGGCAATTCAGATTTCATTATTTCGCTAATAGGAATATGAATATTGAATGGAGAGAAGAGGTGGGCTCCGACGGACGCCACCAGGCTACGGACGAGACACGAGCTCACGCCGCACACGACCGTGCCGTCGTCGCCGGGCGGCACCAAGTACCAGTGCTGCGTGGATGAACTGAGCAATCAATATGACATCCAATCATCCTAGGACCGTGCAGAGCAGCAAATTTTTGCATGTTTCATGAGGTGCGCACGGTTTCTCTCCGCGGAGCAAAAGCCAAGGAGACCTCAGCGTCGTTGTGTACACACAATATTGTACTTATAATCTGGCCATCATACCTGTTCACTCTAATACCGGGCAGAGAGTTTTAAATAAATGGGCCGTAACTTACTCCAAATGCTTAGATCCCCCTACTCTTGGAAGCGAGAGACGGCCTAACTAATGAGGTCTCGATAAGTAAGGCGCGCAGTCGATTTCGGAGCTGCCACATTGCTCCTCCTTCTGCCAAACCCCTCTCCTCCCTGGCACCAGATTCGTGTTCTACATGAATTCCGGGCATTTTTCACGTGATGTAGTTTCCCGAAAACATGCAGATTAGCTGTTCGGTTCCCCCGCCCCCTTGTCAGACGTCCCCCCCCCCCCCTACTCCCTCCCTCCCTTTTCTTTTACCCTCCTTCGACTACTACATATGTAGTAATCGACCCAACGGGAGGAATTCTTTTTTGGGGGGGGCAGCGGACGAGATTCAACCAAAAATCTGGAAAGGGGCAGCACGTGCTGAGGAACAAGAAGTAGGAGAAGAAGAAGAAGCCTTCAAGGTTTCTCTCTCTCTGTTTTTGTTGTTGTTGGGGGGGGGGGACTTCCCCCTCTGGGCTTTTTTTTTCTTTTTGTGCGAGCGTGAGGTCTTGTCTGAAAAGAGAAGAAAGCAAAGCATTCGGAACACGATCTGCTACGTACCAGTGCATAAGAAGAATAATCTGTGGAGAACAAAAGTCCCTTTTTCCCCCCTCTTTGCTTTACGTGATCAAAATGGAGATCGCAGGAGAATGAGAGGATGTCGGAAATAGGTCCCCAAGGAGTCCAAGGAAAACAGTAACAGATGGCTCGCGAACAGTGGAGAATCGAGCGAGGAAGCAATACAACACTTTGGTCCGTTGCTGTGTGCACTGCGGCTAGCCAGAGGGGAGGGGGAAGCAGGCTTTTAATCGTCACTTGATCTCACTACTCATTCCGCGTTCCGTACAACATTCATTCCGGACTCACAAGCTGACAGAAGTATGTTGGCTAACAATGATGGGCTTCTTTTTTGGGCAAATTTGAGCCCTGGATCTCCATCCAACATGGTGAGTGCTGAAGCCTGGCATTGTCAAGTGTCGAAACAGAGATTACTTGCTACGCATCGACCTCCGCGTACGTTGACGTTGTAACATAGCGTGTAAGTACCATTTACGTACGTAGACGTTCTTCTCCCTGCCGTTTGCTCTGTATCCGCTCTTTTTTTCTCGGCCGGTGGCAGTCAAAAGCTGCACGCGATTTGCACGCAAAAAAAGCCAGAAATGCCAAAAGCGTAAGGCAACAGCGCAGCCGCTCCAAATACACGATTTTGTGTGTGTGTGAGAGAGAGAATTTAGATTTTCATGCGTGGAGAACTGTGGGAAAATTTCTCTCACACGCCCTCAAATATTTGCCTTCTGGTCAAGATGAAGCTGAGAGAGATGATGACTTTGATCGGAGGAGGGTGAAGGTGGTGATTATCACTGATTGCCTTTGGTGCGCTTGATGCTTGCTCGACCAGGCGAGCAATTAACCGAGAGCCAAGGCTAAATGAATGGAGGAACTTCCTTCTCCCCTTGAGTGCGATTGAGCGATTTATGTATTATGCCTGCGAGTCCGCAGTCTATTCTCATCCCCATGAGATGGCATTTAACGATTAGATCGGGCTGTTTGGAGAGGCCAAGGCTTTGTAGCCCGGATTTCACACGTTTTCATGCTCGGCCGAGCGAGCATTGGCCGGCCATCAATGCGCAGTCAGTCGGCGAGTACGCAGGCAGGCAGAGCTGTGAGCGCAGCACGTACGCGGACCAGGGAAATATGTGTCACTGCACCGTGGCAGTAAAACGTGGCGGCGTTGGCGGCGGCGTTGGCGGCGGCGTTGGCGGCGGCGGCGGCGGCGGCTCACATGTTGCGGCAGCCGCTGACGATGACGATGATATCCAACACCTTCCTTCCTGCTTCTCGGCCAAGATGTGAAGTCTTATGACCCGTAACTGCTGGGTCGGGTGGGAAAACACCCCCGGTCCCGCCGGTTTCTTCCTACCCCCTCCATCTCGCACCAGATGGGTTTTCCACCCAAGTAACGGAAGAGGCGACAAACTGTCTGATAAGAAGACTTCAGCCTGGCACAACTCTCGTTTTCATTAGTCAAAGTGATAACTCGACGATAGGTGGCGGATAGGGTGTCTCATACTCATCTCACCCCTCACTAGCAGAGCTCGTGTTGCCTGCAACAAATTCCTGAGCTGCCTGACATTGACCTCGGGGTCAACAAGTGTAACTTAATCAGAGAGATGGAATTGGATCTACCAAAAATCCTAGCATGAAAGAAGTTCTCTGTGTAAACGGTTTTTCTCTTCAGCCGCTACATGCGCATAATGACCTTCTTCATGTTCTTCTTCTTGTCCTTGCTCCTGCTTCTCCTCCTTGCTCTTCTGCTAACGTTACTTTCTCTATGTAGAACATTATCGGTATTCGTTGATGGGAGCTCCAAGGAAAGGCATGAAGAGCAGTGCTACCAATGTCCCCACCCACCCACACGAACACACACACACACACACACACATATCCGCCTTCATGGCTGGTCGATATTTGGGGCAGAAGGCGTGTGAGCATCAAACTTCTTTCCCTCCCCTCTTTCTCGCCACGTCACCTCCTCTACGTATCTCCTGCCAGAACCCACGAACGGCGATCCGCGCCGCTCCTCGCCGGTCACTCTCCACTTCTCCGCAGCCGCCGCCAACGCCAGCAGCTACCTTCGCCGGCGCCTGCGCCGCCGCTGGCGCAAACGACGGCGCTCAACGGTCGACGGCGCCGTCAGACGCCGTTGAGAGGAGACGTTTCCAGCTCTCGTTTACTCTCTCTCTCTCCGAGGTGCACGCACGCACGCTCTTGTCCCCGACGACGATTCGCAATCTGGCGAAGAAGAAGAAGGGCACCACAGTCGAAATCATTACCTGTCCTTTGCTTGACCCGAAAGGATCTCACCTTTTTTTTTCTCCTGCCATGACCTCCTCGGACTCTGCTGCCGCAGCTTGCGTGCGGTGCAGTCAGAGCATCCGCGACCCCTACATCTACTCGGTGAGGGACTTGCCCCACCACCAGAAGTGCCTGCAGTGCTCCGAGTGCGCCGAGTACCTCACCGAGTCGTGCTTCGCACACGACGAGCGCTACTTCTGCAAGCGTGACTTTTACCGCTTATACGGACCTCGCTGCCAGGGCTGCGATCTATCCATCGAGTGGGACCAGTTCTCGACCAAGATCGGCGGCTGGTTCTTTCATCCAGAGTGCCTGGTGTGCTGCGTGTGCAGGCTTGCCGTGCCTTCGGGACGCAAGGTGAGGTACTCGTGCGACGGGCTCGTCTACTGTGAGGAGCACTCCTTCATGTGCCATATGAAGAACGGCGGCAACGAGATGTACGAGAAGGACTCGGGCATCGAATGCGACTCTATGACCCCGCCTGAGAAAGACTTGGGCAGCAACAACAACATCGCCAACACCAGCGCCAGCAGCGGTAAGATGAGCCCCACAAACGAAGATGCGGATTCAGATGGTGAGAGGAACAAGATGAACGACGACAGCAGTAAGGAGAACAAGAGGCGAGGGCCGAGGACCACCATCAAGGCCAAGCAGCTCGAGGTCTTGAAGAACGTGTTCGCCCAGACTCCGAAACCCACCCGTCTTATGCGGGAGCAACTAGCCAAAGAAACGGGTCTGCCCATGAGAGTGATCCAGGTGTGGTTCCAGAACAAGCGCTCCAAGGAGAAGCGAATGCACCAGATGCGTTTCATGGCTCGGGCGCCATTTCTCCCTCCCAACGCCAGGCGCTTCGGGGCACCCGGGGGCGACCCCCGCTTTTGCTTCCCCCCCAATGCCATGGCGCCCTTTGACTACGGTGGGCCGGGAGGATTCGACTGCAATGGTGGCCCCTACCCGCCGCCGCCGCCCTTCATGGCCCCGCCGCACTTTGAAGGTGGGATGCCTCCGCACTTTCAACAGCCGCCGCAGCCGCAGCCGCCTTCAGAAGACTCTTCATCGTCGCCGCCGCCGTTGCACGCATTCCCATCGCCGCCGCCCCAGAACCAGGACTTCCACACTCCCACCCCGCCTGGTAGCGGCAACGGCAACAGCGGCGGCAGATCCGGGGGTTCCACCGGTCCCAATACCAGCACCGAGTTCTGTCCCCCCAACGAGCAGTGCTTCCCCTCGCCGCCGCTGTCGCTCGAGTACGCCACCCCACCGGTCAGTCAAGGTCTAAGTTCCTGAACAACACATGTTCGACAAAAGCAAGAAGAGATGAACGAAGAAGAGCCTGTGATACCATTTACCATGATATTTTTGTTATGATAATGAATGATGCTGCGCACCTCTGCAAGCAATGGAATAAAGCCAGAACAATAAATGTATTTCTTTATGGAACTGCTGCACTCAGTCCTCGGCTTTTAGTATTTTCGCCTCGGTGGTGCCTTGACGAGCGCGTTGCTGTCCACCAGTGTATGTGTGGCATCCGTCCAGAGCTGTGCAAAGCAATCTCTCCTCACCAGGAGTTTTCTCTTCTCCAATGTAAGTATAAACGTATGGTGGCGGTACCATACGACGTTATCTCTTTTCTTGCTGCTTTTTGGTCACGGTCGACCCGTCATCTCTTCTCTTCTTTGGTCCCCCTCTTGGAGATTCGCTCCGTCATCCTTGAGAGGCTAGCATGAAGGAGCCTTGGGCCAATCAGATTCACTGGTCACCTCTGAGGCTTGCTGCCAACTTGCTTGGGTGCCAGCCAGCAATAGCCATGTCATCATCCCACGCCAGTGACATCTCTGGGCGGAGCATTTTAATGCCAGAGGAACACACTGTCTGCCATATAGACCTACCCCCTCCTCCTCCTCCTCCTCCACTCCCCCAACCGACGTTTGAGACGGTGAACCCGAAGAAGGTCGTGGTGTGGATTACAAACTCAGGCATTCAGCACCGGGCGTCGCAAAAAAAAAGTGAATGCACATTTCGTGCGGTGAAGTTATTGCATCTGGGGAAGGTGAAGAAAAGGAAAAACTTTGCTTCCTCGACAGTCCCTGATAGTTTGAAGTAGCAGAAGTATACAGAGATCATGCGAGACCAATCAATGATCAATTTGTCGACAGGTACTAGACAGGAGAAGGAGGCAAAAAAGGGGGGCAATAAAAATTGAATCAACTACGCTGAGCTCTGACTCTCCCAATGCTCCACTTGTGCGCACGTAGCAGTCAACGGGATGTCCGGGGTTATTAGGGGGGAACTCTCGGGTTCGTCCTGCACGTACGCTACGTATATGATGACAGGTCTTCAGTCTGTCTATCTGTCTCTAATCAACCCGTCTCATGCAACTTTAATCGCGAACTACGGACGCATTTATTGCTCGTGCCTGTTCTGTCGTGCAGTTGTTTGCCGATGTTTTTATACTGTAGTAAAACTAATGCTAAGTAGCAGTACCGACTATATATCGACCAGAAAACAGCGGAAAAAAAATCGCCTGACAGTGATAAAGCGTCGACGCAAAGCGATGCCACCGCAGCACAAGCTAAAAGAGAAGGAGGAGGAGGCGAAATGAGGTTGCCGCTGTGATGGTGGTGGTTGGTTCTGACCCCCGAGGGCTTGCTTTGCTCGCTCACTTTAGCAGGGGGGGATAGAAACACTAAAAACAGATAGCTACACACAGAGTCACACAAAATGCGCACACTGAATCACGACGGGGCCAAGAGGGTGGAGACGCGCGGCAGCCCCCTCAACTCCAACCCCCACCCCAAGTTCGCCGCACGCCAAGGAGTGGCGTGCAGAAAGCCCACCATCCTGGCCACGCAGAAGTGCGTATCACAGCGCTACGTACGTGCTTCAGTCCGTTACCTTCAATAGCTAATTGCAGCGAGGTATTTGTAATTGCTACTCTCTTTCTCGCCCCACAAAAAAGGCCGGCAAACAGGAGCCTCCGACCAAAGAGATGCAACAAAAGAACCAGGAGGAGGCAGAAGGCGTCGGGCGAAAACAAGAAATTAGAAAAGATAATGGTCCATAATAAATTATCGCCCAAGCGAGCGAAGCCAGCGAGCGCCTCTGAATTTATGACGAAGACACCGAAAAAAAAAACACTTTGCGCTCGTCCTGGCGTGCCTACCAACAAATCGAAAATAGCAAAGCCTGGCTGATAAAAAAGAAATAGACGCCACCCACTGGAAATGCCCAAGGTGGGCGCGGCCATCTTATTGGTGGCGTCGCAGCTACTCCTGGCGGCCGTGATCGGCCTCGACTTACTGAATCTGTTGACGGACACGCATGAGGACTCAAGATAGTGATTTACTTGTCCATTACCTACCTCCAGGACTCTGTACGTGTTTGCACTAGCTGTGTTTGCAGAGGGGAGAGACTTGAGTCTCTCTGTGGGCGCCAAATAAGAGGCTGCTTGAACAAATTGGGGGCTGCTCCTTCAGGTCAAGGACTGGAAAAAGTGTAGACTGTGTGTGAACAGGTCAAGCCCAGCCTGATTTACTGTCTGCGGTAATAAGTTGAGGCGGCTGAATGCGCTTTAAGGTAGGACAGAGAGAGAGAGAGAGAAAGAAAAGGTCCAGGACTCACACGTCTGACTTGTCCTTGGTACAGTTGTGATTGTGTGTCAACTCGTCACATCGGACGAGTACACCAAAGAGAGTAAATATGTAAGTAGACTGAGTTAATTGCGTGAAACTTGGTAGAAGAAGACCAAGAACTGAAGTTAGGTAACATGACTGCTCGAAGTCCTCCACGTTCGTTCTGGTCTGCCTACAGCCTTGACCTGCTGGACTTTGCTTGGGGGGGGGGGGGGGGGGGAAAAAAAAACAAAATTGCAAGCCAATGTGGTGTCACAAATTTTTTGGGGTATTGT
>JAAUXU010137601.1_pt1 | contig 16296 bp, 17 predicted proteins | sample 7278151 | NCBI WGS metagenome assembly JAAUXU01 (sample SAMN14350113, study PRJNA611818) | marine sediment metagenome | isolation source: surface marine sediment (1.8m) | place: French Polynesia: Moorea | collected 2018-08 | reverse complement strand
GCGCAACCTGCTCAACCTGGACGTGATCAGGGCTAGGAATAAGCCTAAGAAGAGTGACCGGCTTGTTGAACAGAAAGCTGCTCCCTTTTTCTTGCCCACGGTGACCTCGGGGCCGAACGCCACCAGGTTCGACGTGACCACAAAGGTTAGTGGTCAGGAGGAGGACGTAAAGGAAACGTGAGTCAAAGAAAATGAGCGACAGTTATGATTTCAGTGATCAGTTTCTCCGCGGCTCTCAAGCTATGCATTTTCTTGTTTGCTTCTTGTCTCTCAGGACCAAGGAGACGGTTCCCCTCACTTTCACCACTTTTGGACGATCCCTGATGGACTCTCCAGAGGATGACTTCTCCACTTCGCTAAACCTGCTCAAGGACCTAGGACCCTCTGGGTTGGAGCTAGAGATCCGGTGTCTATCCGGATTTCCTGAGCTTCTGTCCAACTTTCTGCGCCTGATCGGGTGGACCCTGACGACTCGGAAAAACTTTGAGGCCGGACAGGCCTACTTGGGTCTCTTTCTAAAGATTCATGCTGAAGAGATTCTTGATGCCGAGGAAGTCGTGGATCAATTGAAATCTTTGATACAGCCGGAGCTAAAGGTCTTGGGCGAGCTAAGGTCGGCACTAGATGCCAGTGCAGGTCTCGTGGCCTTCTACAGAAACACCATTACTTGAAGTTATGAAGTTGCTACAAATACATCGCTGAATCATCGAAGTGACATTTATAGCTAGTCTTGTTTTGGAGTCTGTACAAAGTACTTGTAACAACAAACTCTCAGCAGCATATCGCTATTACTGCTTTCATAGTGGAAGTACTTGGACACCACCAAGGGATAGAGCACGAGGATGCTGAGAGTAGAGCAGTGGGATGTCAACGGGGCGCGTGTGGACAGTGCAGGCTCATCCACTATCTATAAAAGCGCCACGTCCCTCTCTGTCTGTCTGTCGCGGGGTTGGCGCTGCCACCGCTAGACATTGTTCCCAAACTTGGTCGGCAGACACAAATTGCCATGGATCGTGGAAGAGGGTTGTGGGCAGAGAGAAGAAAATAGAAGTGCTCTCTGGTTGGCAGATGTAGAGGCTGAAATCGAGATTGAAGTCTTCATGTGCTACGTACACTGCAGCGGCAGTAGGGAAAGATGAGGAGGAGGCGGGGTCGCCAGGCTCTGACCAGGAAATTTATCATCCTCGCAGCTTTACAACAAAAAAACTATCGAAAGATCATGCCACCCGGCAGCAGTGGAGAGGAGAGGTGCCTGGAGCGCTCCGGGATCATCAGTTCCAGAAGTAAGCACACGCAACTCGGTTACGACTGGGACAAAACGTAGATGATCAAGGCGTGGTGCAAGGATGACACGGGGTGCTTGGACGGCACATAGCACGCGGATGGCACGGAGAATGTGGACTGCGTGGAGCCCGCGGTCTTTGTAATGTATATTTTATTGTACTCCTGAACCCGGGCAATGCTGGGTAGCTCCGCTAGTGATTATTAAAGTCACAGTCCAGTGATGACAACAGCGATGTCGTGACGCCGAAGGGCATGATTACTAAAATTGGCAGTCATTGGGCTTTTTTTCCTCAAGACTTCATAAGAAACAACAATACTTGCCTGAATGGACAGTTACCCAATAAATTGCTGAGTACGTAGTCCATCTGGCTGTTCTACTTACACTACTTGAAGCAGAGGGTTTGGGATCAGCTCAAGACTTCGGTTTAAGTTACAGCACTATACGATACCAACAATGGCCGGTCACTCAGTGATGACCCAGACATTTTCCCTCGTGGCTACTCTTCAGGACTCTTCTGGCAGGCCAGAGTGTCCAGACACTTCTCACAAGGCTGGTCTCTGGCCATTCCAACAGTTGTCAGGTCAATACAACTCCCTCGAGTTGGCCAGCGCAAGATTACAGTTAGTTCGCCTAAAAGTGGGTTGCCCAGCCCGTTAACCCTACCGACGAGGGTGTGGGCATAAGTGTCACACCTGCACCAACCCTTACAATGAAATGTATTTTGAGGCCCACAACTTTGCCTAACTCTTTCGACACACTCGTATATTGAGTAATTACTACAATACTTACTCATTGTCCGAGAAAAAAAGATGCATGGCAGGTTAGGTACGACTTATTATTTTCAATAAATAGCCCAAGCACGGGGGGACAAAAATACAGCACAAAATAAAAGTTTCTGAATGATGAGAAAAGCTAAAAGTTATCATGAGGGGACACTCAAGGCGGACACATTTTCCTCCACAGTGGCCGTGCTCTCCACCTGAACATTTGGCTGCTGGGAGTCTTCAGCCTCTTCTTGTTGTCCGTCCAATCCAAGGTATGGATTGATCCTGAGAAGGCCAATTCGGCGGAGGATGAAGGTGACACACGGAGCTGAAAAATATGATGTTTTTTTCCCGTAATCTGACATTTCGTGGTAATAAAAAGTTATGTTCGTCAATTTGTCACATCCATATACAAATATATGTTCTCCTCTTTCATTTGACCGGAAATGTAGTCATTTCAAATGTCTCACCAATGACAATCTCGTTGTAAACACACATGCCGGTGACGAGGATCGCAAATCCCAGGAGCTGAAGCAAGTGGAATTTTTGCCAGCCAACTGCCAGGGACACGCCCCAGATGACGAGGGTGCGCACACTGTCCAGGACCATGCGGGTGGTTGCCGACATCTCTTTGGTGACGGAAATGCCTGGTATGTGAGGGAAGGATGAGAGAAACCTTCCAACTTCAAGAGTTACAACATTTTGTAGCCTCTTGCCATATGTACCTGCGAAGTTGAAGAAAGCGATGGACACGACCGTGCCACAGAAGGCAGTCAGAAGCAGAGGATTGTGGGCCAGCTGGAACAGCCCATCGTATGCATCTTCTAACACATGTCTTGGATTGTTTCCAAACTTTGACCCCACTGGTATAAAGTACATAGGGATGAGCAGAGCCGACAGGGTAATGAACCCAAAGGTACCCTCCCACCCAACAGCCTGCAGCGCGGGGACATTGTACTTTGACACGTACTTCTCCTCATAGACCATCTGAGTGGCCACTATGACCTGCAAGACAAAAAAGAGACATGTAGTCCTACCAGGCTGCGTTCGAACTCTGAAGAATGTTGTTACCTGAGCACACACAATGAGAATATCTCCTAGTAAAATATCCGAGCTGGATTTGTCATCTTCGCTGCCTCCCAATTCAATGTTGTCTCTTCCTTCACTGGACCTGTTGAAGTGTTCAAGGTGAAGCCGGGGGTGGACAGGGGGTTCGATCACTGCAGGAGATGCCGAAATTAGAAATTACTGTTCAGTTTCAAAGGGTAAAATTATAGTTTGGCCTACCAGTCAGAGTGTGATTATGTCCCTTGTTGCTGTAGACCATGTCGCAGATGCCCACAGTCGCCAGCCCGGCAATGACGAGGGAGATACCCAACCACTTGATCAAAGTCAGGTTCTTGCGAAGGATCAACTTTGAAAAGATACCGGTGAAAATGATGACAGCACCTAAAACAAAGTTATTGAACTGCAGCCTTCTTGAACTTTTTTTTTCATTCGGTGCTGACCTCGAAGCATCTGGAAGGACGAGGCATAGGTGAGGGTGAGACCGATATATTGGATGGAGGTAGCTGTCATGTCGCACATGGCGGGCGGCAAGAACACGAAGGGGTTGAAGTTACGTCTGCGAGTGAATGGGTCTTCTTCATTTGCTCCTTGAGGCTAAAAATCAGCAACGAGTTGTTCTTTTCCTTCGGTATTGACCTCTCCAAGGAGACCAAGGCACACCATACCTGCTTCCTCTTTCTGTTCCACCTGACCAGGAAAAAAGCCACCATGCACATCATCTCCCCCATGAACATTCCGCAGGCTTGCAAGAATGGGTGATCAAAGCCCCTTTGCTTGCCGTCTGTGCTCTCGGACGTCATGGTGTCCGCCCACCTGAAATTACATTATCTCACATGAATGCACACTCCTACAGGGTGTCGCTGAGATCTTCATGATGAATCACGGTGGCATCTCCACAAACTTACTTGACCGACAACGTGTTGATGGAGCCCGTGACTAGCATGAGCGTGGCCAGTCCCAAGTGAAACAGGTTCATGTTGCCAAAGATCTTGTCTGTTCCAGAATTCAGAAAGGAGTTGACTGGGCAGGGAGGGGTCGCTGCTGTGATGAAGTTGCTGTCCCCTCTCTAGCGCATCTCTCTGGTCTGATTCTGAACTGAAGAAGTCTTTGTTCCGGTCCTCAGAAGAACTGGCAGACTGTCAGTTCCTAGAAGTAAGGTCGTCTGCCAGTGTCACGACACATACAAAATGGCAAAAGTAACATCCGTTATTTCTTTGGCAGAAGTCAACTCTCCGGCCAGAAATGACTAAGCTGGACATTGAATTCAGTCTTTAGGTAACAAATCAATATAAAGGTGACACAGCTGTCAAGCAGGGCTTTGAACCGCTCTTTCAACCAATCTTTCTTGCACATTGTTTCTACGCGCAGATTTCTGAGCTGTGTCCAAAGAACTTTTGTCGAAGCACTGACAAGTTCTCAAGGAGAAAGAAGGGAACTCCTACCTAAGTTGGATCCACCGAAATCTTACGGGCGCTTAGGTTCAGCTGCAGTGTTAAGTGGCAACTACACAGCTACTGCTGTAGCTGACAAAGAGTGTTTATATCGCTGCGTTGTGAACTACGAGCCAGTAGGAATGCGTATCACAGGGGGAGCAGGCCGAAGAGCATTTGTCAGCTGTTGCTACAATCAGCTGTTGGATTCTGTGACATAAATTTAACAGTTTACCCAGACCCTGAGCCTCGCGCAGCCATCTACTGGATATCTGTCCAGTAGCTGGGAGGCAGAATGACAGCTCTTCCTTCCTTCGCTCAACAGCTTGCCGGGGATTGGTGGAATTGAACAATCATCGGTTATTGGAGGTAGAATATCGGATTTTACACGGATTTGATAACTCAGACTCAACATCACCACTTTAGCGGTAGTCATTCTGCCTCCCAGCTGCTGGTCTAGGATCCACCACGAAGTGTGTGCATAAAGGGAGTGGATGAACGAAAGAAGGAGGAAGAGCACGGAAGTGCGACCAGTACTGCGGGCCTAACAGGGTCACATTACTAATACGTTTCTGCAACTCCGCTTCTCAGACTTCGAAGTAACAGCTCATTTTCGGTTCTGGGCATGAGTCGTCGGATGTGAAGATCCTGTGAAGGTCAATCACCAATAAAAAAACAAAATCAAAGTGAGGTTTTGGTGTTTACCACCAGTGTAACCTTCTACAACGGCTCTAGCTCTGGGTCCTGCCCAAGTAGAACATAGATAGATAGAGATAGAGAGCATGAATGGATGTCGACTCAGCGTTCACGGTTCTGGACATAGAGAGTGCTTAGGCAGCAGCAGCCCACCTGAAAAAGAGAGTCAACTAGGCGAACCAACTTGTCAGCGGTTGACACTGCAAGTACAAAGAAGGGAAGTCTTTTTCCTTTATGCCGCAAATTTTCTTTACTTGCACAGTACATCGTCACATATCATGAGAGCTGCAAGGAAGCTGTAGAGTACAGTTCCCTTGTAAGAGGTGTCAGTGCAGCCTCCAGTCCACAAGCTGTCGGTGCAGCCTGTGGAGCCCATTTTTCCACACTGACACTTCTCACGCCAAACACTGCATGTTGCATTGCACGACAGGAACAGCGTCATGCATCTGCAGACATATACACGGTACGTGTGCGCACCAACAAAGCGAAACCTGGGGATGTCAGAATTTCCTTAACGCTTTATGTAACCGGACGAGAAAATGATGATAATGATGCGTTTTCCATGAGACAGCCGCGAACTCGGCTTCCCAACTGCTGAGTTTGTCTGGTGCAGAATCTGTTGACGCAGACTGATATGAGACTTCGCAGATAAGCAAATAGCAGCAGTGCTCACGTGTTGCTCAGTTTGAGTACACCTGCTCGTCAAGTTGGTCGCATTGTTTTCTGTGAAATCATAATCGATCTCAGGAAGTTCGTCTTGAGAAGGGTTCAAAAGGGGAAAAATATCCTCACATCATGAAGGTAATGTAGAACCGGATCTTCAAGAATAGTGCAAAAAAACACAACCTAGCAGGGGGCGACTAAAGCTTGTTGGGGATTTCCAGCACTTTTGCAGAGAGAAGTGGGAGGGCCAGACGGCATGGGGCTTGCAAGGGAGCTGCGCATTGGCCGGGGCAAAACAATGATGTAGTTGTCAGCTGTCGGAACAGGCACCAAGCATAGAGATGTGCATGTGCAGATCTTGAATATGCATCCTAGGTTGACTGATTCGATGGCCCCTACCGGGTGATCCAAAAAGTGAAAAGTTAACGCCACTCTCTTAATTTGGAACACAACCAACCCCCTTTTCCCCCCATCATTTTCTGTTCACCAAAACGTAGAATTTGCGAGTAGAAAGCCTTCTTGCAGTCTTTTTGGGCCACACTGCACATGACCGTTTGGGGTCTGTTTAGACTGCAAACGTTCCGTTTCTCGCAGTGATCTGTTCCTTCACTAAAAAGGAACACATCAGTGGTGTCACACAGGCAGAGCGTTCGCTGTCTCACTTACTTCTGGCTGATTTGGCAGCTTGTGGAGAATTATCGGTTTCGACCCTCTAGAGCCCTTGGTCATCATGACTTCAATAATGCTTGGCTTCTCCCAGGACATTTGTTCGTCCCAGCAGCCTTGCTGGTTCCCAGGTGAAGACTGTGTGGTAGAGGGGCCTCTCGTAGGCCACTCGAGGCGAGTCAAGGAGTCAAAGATCAAAAAATCATAGAAAAATCACCCCAAATTCCTGTTTTTTACGATCTGACTTAGGTAAAAGACTCGTGATTGAATTGCAGTCAAATTCCTACTGTTTTTTTTGTCTATATTGGAGATTAATCGATATAATTATATATTTGCGGGCCTAAAGCTTCTTTGGCCCTCGAGTTGTTTTGCTTGTCAAAGGAACAGGTTCCTCGGTCACTTTTAGGAAAGAAAACTTTTTTGAGGAAAAGTCAAGTTTTATTTGAAAAAAAAGTCGTCTGTCAAGGTAAGCTGAAGGTGCTGTTGCCCCAGTCAAATTCTGCTCTTCAAGAAAGATTTTTGGCGAAAGGTTTGGGACGTTTTTCGGATGGTGTCAAAAATCTTTCAAAAAGTTGTGCGGTTTTTTTGCAGCCCTTACAATGTCTTCGGAGAACGACGGCGACTGCCAATCGACGAATTCCGCCCTAGGCGATATTATCAAGGAGCACAACCTTGACGAGAACGCGCTAAACTTGGAGTTTGCCTCTGCCCTCGCCGCCACCGCCTCCAACGAGGACTTCGCCACTCTCCAACCCGTCGACACTAAGCCGGTGCTTGAAGACGGGCAGCACGTGCAGGTGAGACCCGCCCGTCACGTGGATGAGGGAAGGCCAAGAAGAGAGGCCCTATGAAGGAAGGCCTATTGAGGGGAGGCCCGTTATCAAGACTGGACCACTTTTCGGTCTTTGTCAGATAACAATGACAGATGCGTCATTCTCCAACTGAAGGAGTAGGATTGTCACCAAGCCTTAAAGAAAGCAAATTAACCGTTACCGTTTCCCAACGAGTGACGTTGCTAGGGATACTTTTTTAAGTTGTATCGCACATACCTAAGATCCCTCTTAAGACGTACACGTGCCGAAAAACTAAAGTATAAACTGTATAGCAATACGGGGCATCCTGACAACTGAGACCTTCAATGTTCCACATGACGGACAACAATGCCATGAGTCACGCGGCAAAGTATAGTAACGCTGCCGCAACGTTATTGTGTACGCGCGACGCTGTTCCTGTGGCGAAGGTCGCGGTTGCTGCGCATGTTCAATTTTCTGGGATTCCCCATGTTCCGGCTGCCAATGATTGGAGTTTTTTTCGTGCCCCACGCATTCGGGCACCTCGAGCTCGCTCCAGGTGAGACAGGTTCACTTGGGACATGGATTTGGTGAGTTTGGCAAGTGTGGAGAAGCGCATCAACTTGTGGACGGACAATTTTGAGCTTCGTTCTCTCCCGCAACCTCTCTTTGACGATAGCCAAGCTATCACTGTGCTACGTTCTTATATGAGTGACGTCACTCTTTTACTTTATATACCTGTCTCACGTTCTTTCAAAGTGGCGCGTTAAATGATGCTTGCGCAGACGGACAGATAGCTGTAAGTTGTAATTTAACACACGTTTTCGGAAAATTTCTCCGTTGTTCGTGAAATACGAATTGGGAAAATGCCGTGCAGAAAGTGAGCCAGCAGAATTCGATTCACGATGGAGAAACGACTAACGCCCCACAGGGGCATATAGTGCCAAAATATGTCCCTGCAGAGAGTAAAAGACGGGGAAACATTCCGCAAGTCGTGCTTTAAAATAATGTAAACTATGAACGTTTGTTTTAGTTGGACTCGGATCAGCAGTTCGTCGTCGATTTTGTCCTCCACCCGTCTCAACTGCCCAAAGTGGAACAAGAGGAAGAGGGGACACGGCCCAAATCAGAAGGTGAGCTTGTATTTCATTTTAATTTCTCCCACAAAGTGCGATGAAGAGGCCAATACAGGCCATATGTAATAGAAACGTTAAAACGCGTGTAGATACACGCGTTTTAACGTTTTTATATCATATGTTCATATGCATTCATTACAGCAAGAAGGCGTCTCAGAAAAGGTTAGTTAATCTTAAGTGGAGTTTTCAAGGGTAATGCCTGAAATTCTGGCTTTAAGAAGCACTTTTTGCAGTTTTCATGCACTCGCCTAAAGGTTCATTTCTTTATGTTATCGCTCTTTGAAATTGTCTCTTTTCTTCTTTCAGGGGAACAGATCATGGAGATGTTGCATGGCTTTGGTAAGGTTCAGCCCGGAGGGCCCCCTGCAATCGGGGTCTCACCCCAGACTCGAGCCCTGAGCGTGCAAGATCCACCTAAGATTGGAGGGCCTAACGGAGTAAGAGTGGTCATTCTAGAGCAACCAGAAAAGAAAGTAAGATTCAGGTAGGCCTGAAATTCATTGCTTTCTTATGGCGAGAGAGAGTTTTTCGCGCATCAAAACTGATAACCTTGCAAAATTTTATCAGGTGCATCGTTTAAGCCTTTGCCTGCCAATCTAATCAGCAATCTTGTACCGTACAACAAAATTGATCTTTGTGCCTGAAATAGTTGGATTGAAAACGCACAAAGTTCGTCAATGGTGGCACTATTTAGGTGACACTTTACATGGTGCAACTGGTCCTGAAGCATCAATCAGTCCCCCTGAAGGAGGACGAACTGCTTATTTTACAGTTCTACACAAATATGCAGATGACTGACCAACTGAGTGTGCGTGTGCATTGAAGGTACATGTGCGAGGGTCGTTCTGCCGGTGCCATGCAGGGAGAGACCTCCACCAACGAGCACAAGACGTACCCGACGATCCAGATCCTCAACTACCAGGGCCCCGCCAAGTGCGTGGTCTCACTCGTTGAGCACAATCCGCCACACAGGGCGCACCCGCACAGTTTGGTGGGAAAAGACGGTACGACCCCTTAACAATATGGACAGTTTTTTTTAAGGTCTGTAGTTTCTGTTTCAGTTAAATTTGTTAAAATATTGTTCACCTAAGTTCATTGCTTCTTTAGTACAGGTACAGGCCGAAATTATGAAACTACTTCACCGTTGCCAAATTAAAAACTGCTTTTCCAAGGTGAAGCAGGGGGTGTTTTTGAACATGTCTCCAGTGGAAATCTCGGTCCACAAGCACCCGATTTAAGTACCTTATAGTCTCAGCTGGGGCTGGCACTATTATGTGATGCTTCATGGCAGTCAATGCAATGCTTAAGGCATTTAAAACATACAGTATTTAATCACACGGCGGACACCACTTTTGATGCGCGTTGTACGGCACGACAAGAACAAGATCACTAAATGGTGGCTGGGGCAGACGAGAAGACAATAATAGGACCTATAGCTATTTCAGCCGACTAGAGGACAAAGTAACGCTTGATTTTTTTTGCTGTGGTTTTTCGATCTTACGTCACCAATTGGGCTCTGCCGATCAAAAGTAACAACTTTAAGTTGCAGGTTAATAAAATTAAAAATTATGTAGTCACCTTGCTTACCATGCAAATTGTACGTGCAAATTAACCTGGTGAGACCTTACCTTCCAGGCACGTGCAAGCACGGCGTGTGCTCCGTCGAGATCAAGGACATGCTCTACTCCTTCCAGAGCCTGGGAATACAATGCGCCCGAAAGAAAGACATACCCGAGTGGCTGGAACACAGGCAAAAGATCAAGGTGGACCCCTACAAGCAGGGATTTGATCACAAGGGTGGATCTATTGACCTGAACCAGGTCAGGCTCTGCTTCCAGGTCAGTGTCCTCCCCCCCCCCCGTATCAACGTGGAGAATAGTTCAGTCTTATGCAAGTGCTCAATTTTCAGGTCTTCCTCAGCACCGGCGGCTCCCTGGTTCCCCTTAAACCTGTGGTTTCCAACGTCATCAAGCACAAGAAGGCTCACGCAGATCTTGTGGTAAATGAGCATGGACTATCATGGGCGCGTGATTTTGCTCGGAGATCCTCAAATGTTGCAGATTTGCGAATACAGCGATGATCGGTGCACAGTAGAGGGGGGCAAGAAGTTGTTGCTCTTCTGCGAGAAGGTTACCAAGGAGGACATCGAGGTCCACTTTCTTCAGTACACTAAAAGTAAGAAGTCTTCTGGTCCTGTAAGCCGTAGCAGTGACATCTGCATATCTTGCCAACTATGTTTCATGCACCAACGGAGTACATTAGCATAGGTACCAACATCTAAAAGTTGCATCATTGTGTGCCGGCTTCTTTCCCCGAGACCACTGACCTGGTCGGGCTTAAATTGGGCAAGATTGGCTCAGTCATACGTGGGATGTCAGTTCTGCAACAGTCATGTCAACAAGTTTACCATTTTTGCCGAAGAAGAGTCGGTTTCACTTGAATACTGCGCGGGTGTTTATCCATGTCTTTTGGCACTCATCAGGAGGCGAAAAGCATGTGGCGAAGGGGGAATTCAGTGCCAACGACGTCCACCATCAGTACGGCATCTGCCTCAAAACGCCGCCCCATATCAACAAGGATATCACGCAGCCGGAGCAGGTGCGGGAAGTCTGGCAGTCTTATATTGTCCCTCTGATTGTTTGATTTCGCTCTTCAGTGCCACATGTACCTGCACATTCCCAAGACTCAGGCCTCCAGTGAGCCAGTGGAGTTTTGGTACTTGCCCTCCAGTGCACAGCAGGAACAGCAGCTTGGTGCGATACCACGACAACTAGGAGCAGCAGCTGGTGCTGGTGACCTCCGACTGGTCAGTCAGCCCCACAAGAGGGGCAGAGAACCCAAGGGTCACCAGGATCCACCCTCCTCAGGTGGGGTGCAATCGGTCCTGTAATGATGAATAAACAGTCGAAAGACCAGTTGAAAAGTAGCGGAAAGTTCTTCTAAAAAAATCGAAAGTTCAGTTCAAAAAATCATCCTTTTCATTCTTAGGGAGTTTGATTGTCCCCAACAAAGTCTCACCAGCCCAACTGCACGGCGGAGGCGGCCGAGTGGTAAGTGAACTACAGACTTGAGCTACAACAACTGTACATTACCGGTACTAAGGGTAACGCTTAGTATTTCCATTTTACTAACTCTGTTAGGTATCAGTGACCCCACTGGCTCTTCATCAAGGCTCCAACAACATTGGCAGCTACATCGAGGGACCAAGGAACGATCTCAACCTAGGCACAACCTCACCCCACAACTTTGCACCGCGTGAGCATCCCTGTTTGTCTGTTTCACTCCTAAGTTCCCCCATCTTAGGAGAATATGATGTTTAGGTCCCGAATTAAAGGGGAGAAGCAACTAAATATGTCGGCCAGGTTATATTGTTAGGTTAAGTCACTGTTAGTTGCAAGCCCATGTACTTGATCAGTTTTAGTTTTTTCTCTTTTTAGCACGCTCTTCGCCATATGAGCAGGTGACCTTGGACCAAGTCAGCAACAGGCTGATCTTGAGGCCAACTTCAGGTGTGGCTGCGACCGCGGTAGTTGCAGCAGCAGTAAGAGGCGGCGAGGAGAAGGTCAGCGAGATGACCAAAGAGGTTCAGGAGTTGTTCAGGGCGGACACAGGTGAGTCGGGATTGCAGTGTGAGAGCGGCCAATACAAACCCACCTTTGCCCAAAACTTCACTCCTTCTATATTGCGTTTTGTTTTGGGATGGCGACCCCACTCCCACTTGTCCGCCCCAAAAGGGGGTGGCGCTGCCTACTCCACTTTAAAGACTTCCATTCCGCTGCAGCTTCAGAACACAGTTATTGCTGTTGCTCATTAACGCTTGAAAAAAAATCATTGCTGTACCTGCAGAAGCCCAGCCAGGGTTGCCAAAGGGAAGTCCCTCCACTCCACGAAAAGGGAAGTGCCACTCCCCCCTCCCCTCCTTGAATTTGAAAAGGAGTGCCGTTTCACTCCGCGTCCCTCAAAGAAGGAATGGCGTTCACTAAATCTGGCTTAAGCACATGAAAGAGACTTTCGTCCAAGATCACATTCATAACCTATGTGCTGTTTACGCTGTTTTTTACGCAGCGTGTAGTCTTTTTGGTCTTGAAGACTGGGTTCTTCGTGGTCCTCTCAGGTCTGTTTCTCTTCAGGTGAGGCCTTCAACACTGTTCCAGCTGGGTCCAGCCCTGGCCAGCCCCAGAACAACTTTGCAGTACCTTTACCCTACGAAGGTAACCAAAGGTGCTTGTTTCCACCTCTCCTAGATGCTACTAGTTATGTTCGCAGGTGGGCCTAATCCAGAGCCGGTGGGCCCCCAGATGACCAACCTGAACGCGTTCCTGCAGTCGCCTGAAGGGAACTTCCTATTGAATTCGGAGGCGCCCGGAGCCTCCGGGACACTCCCGCACCTATCTCTTTCCGGAGGTTCGTATAGCGTGATACATGTAGAGCAGGAGCCCAGGTTTGAAGTGGGTACGGTACTTCTTTACTGCACAGCCGATCTGACAGACGGGGACATCGACAGCTTGAGCAGCAAACTCGACTCCAGGTTGAGCATCGAGAAGACGCAGAATTCGGAGGCGCAGCAGCCAGGCTTCACTCGGCAGACGTCGCAGCTGCACACGCCTGACGTCTCCTCTATATCCGTGGACGGAGCCTCGTCAAGCGTTGCCGCAGTCGCCGTCACCAAGAAGAACAACCTGAACAAGTAGTGCGAGACAGAGGGGGGAGGAAAAGCATGGCGAAGGCGAGCAATTAGTGTTGAAGTACATGGTTTCAGTGAACCTTGTTAGTTTGTATACTTTGCACTTACTACAGATCTATTGTATTACGACATAGTTATTTTTCTCACTCGATTTACTCTCGTCATCTGTTTTTCGTAAAATCGAGGGTCTGAGATGTTTACAGATTCTACTCTTCAATGAAAAATGCGTGAGTACTTTTTTGAAGATTTTTATTCGGTGTCCTGTGAATGTTTACAATAATATTCAGACATAATATTGACTGCTGCCTCCAGAGGATGATATTCTTGATTCTCAGACGATGATAGTATAAGCCACATTTTTGCCTGTCCTTGGCGTAATTTGTTTTTGAGTGTAGAGACTTTTCCTAATTTGAAAAATTCTGCTGTCGTACAATGCGCGAGAGTCGCATGTGGGTCTGTATGTGGCTGATGGCGATGGCGATGGCGATGGCGATGGCAGTGGAGACCCAGACATTCGCACAGTGGCCAAATGTAACCGCTATAAGCGTGTGTGCCCGTGTCCTGTGCGTGTGTGTCTCCCAACTCTGGACCAATCGTCCCCAAACTTGCCAGCCACCCACGTGCCTGATTGCCCCAGAAGCCGTCATTTGATCGCCATCGCCCAGATTGACGTGCAGACTCACTTATAGCGGCTTATATTTGGGCCACTCTCCCCACCTAACGAAGCACGCGGCCCGTAAGCACGAGCTACTCATTTTGCGAACATCTGCAAGTAGCGCTGTTTGGGGTGTTGAGCCTCAAGGACCATGATGATTGGAGGATGAAGCCGAGGGCAGGCCCAGAGAATTCGCAAGGTTGCAGGGCCTGCGCTGTCGGTAGAAGTCGGATCAAGTGCTCTCCATAGTGCAATTCAAGTCAGAAATGGCACAGATGCAGTTGCGGTGCTAATCGCATGACAGCTGACGAAGAGGTGTTCGCCCACGTCCGATCTTGGATATCACGTCGCCAGAATGGCCGCCAGAACAAATGGGACGCAGACGAACACGTCTGACAGAGCAGCCACACTGCCTGCTTCCAGCGATGAGAGCCGATGGGGTCGTATGAAAGAAGTACAGCCTTCTGTGGCCATCACCCCATTGGGGCGTCAGGAACAACTTGCACGTCATCATGGCTGCAAGTTCAAGTTGAGCGACCCTGCCAAATTCACGTTGGCATGCGCAAGTGCTTTAATCGTGTGTATTCATTCAAAAGTCCAGTCGTTCCGTACATCTACACACATTTTGAATTTTGGATCTGCTGACATTCCAATTCCAAGCGTCAGCACCACAACTACATAAATATTGACAGATCATTCACACATCGGTACATATAATTGAGGTTCTCATCTACGCACTTTTAGACTGATTCGACCTTGGTCCGCTTCGCCGATGGTTTCTGCAAGGCGGCTGCGGTGCTGGCCTTTGGGTCGAGCAGCTGCTGGAGTTTCTTCAGTTCCGCCTGGTCGGCCGCGTACTGCTTCAACATGTGGTGAAAGGCCCCGCTCGTCTTGGATATAGTGACGAACGCGCTTTTTCCCCTCCCGCCCGGTTTCCACTTGGCACTCGTCTTCTCGGAGGAATTGTACCCTACTCCACGGGACCCCGCATGTTTCACTGCAAAGTTACGTGCGTGCGCAATCCCGTTGAATTGCGAGTAGGTCATGGTCGTCCGGTTGCTGTGGAAGAACTCAGTCACCGCCGGGTGTCCGACGACATTGGCATGAGGCTGGTGGTTGGACGGCGCTGGCTTCGCGTAACGCAATTGGCTAGCTCGCGCTTCGGCTAAAGCAGCCACATGAGGGTTGCCGGCGGCATGCACAACCTGCGGAAGCTGAGTCAGGGACTTGAGCAGCATGGGATCCTTGTGCTTGCACACTCCCTTTACAAAGAAGTCCTGAAGGGCCAGGTGTTGCAGCTTCAGCAAGATTTTGAAGACGCGTTCCGCTTCCTGCGCGGGGGTAGATTTATTCGGAAAACCGAAGGTCACCGCGCGACTCATGTGCCCAACGACTTTCGGCGAAGAACCATTGAAAGCCACGTCGCAGAAGTCCTCGACGACTTGGACAAAAACGCCTGGAAGCTCCTTGAAGTCGCCATTGCCAGTCATGTCCACCAGCATTTCAATAACTTGCCTCAAGGCGCCCACGCCACCTTCTTTGACACGAGAGACAAACGGCCCACGAAAAGCCTCGCACTCTTGAAAAGTATAGAGCATCTTCACTAGCGTCCCGCTAGCTTTCCGGATGTCTCCGAAGCAGGTAAGGGCTTCGACTTTCTCACCAACTGCGCGTGCAACGGCGCCAGCGTCTGCGGCGCCCGGACATCCACCTTCTTGCAGAGCCAGCGCCAGTTTCCCTGCACTCCCTAGTTGAATGTCCGGCGTTGAGGTCACCAGCGGGAGCACAACATCTTTTAATGCATCCCAGCCAAAGTGCTGAACTGCAGCAACAACGGCGTCCTTCCGTTCTTCGGAGCATATGCCTTGGACAGCCTGGTGGGGGGAGCCAAACCCGTTACTGTAGATGCTACAAGACCGACCTTCCTCTTCAGGAGGCTCTTTCATTCGCTCCAGCACCTCTACAGCCAGACCGAGGTCGCTCAAGGTGCGCGACACGCCCAGGGCCCCATCTAGATGCGGCGCGAGGTCGGATTGCCGCTGGGTCTTGGCAAAAGCCCAGATGGCCTTTATGTCTTCAACGGCGGCGGCGTCAGTTTCACTCCCTTGATTTCTGAAGTTGCGGACCTTGCGGCGAGCGAAGTCAAAGGCCGCTTGAAGGCCAGCGCTGCACGCAATCCTGAGCGAAAAGGAGGCCGGCCAAATCAACAAACACGCCCGATGATAGAAGTGATCGACGGTGGTGCCTTCGTTGCCTGTCGGGCCTGAGTAATCCTCCTCGTCGATTTCGTCGTCGCTCTGGAACAGGCCTTTGCCGTCGAGCGTCTCCTTCTTGTTGTCAAACCCCAGCTTGTCGAAGTTGACCGTCTTGTCACTGGTATCGACCCACATGGCAAAGTCAATCGAGTCTTCATAGCAATCTATCATTTCGTGCCGTTCATCTTCGGACTCATACCTAG
>JAAUXU010121854.1_pt1 | contig 16306 bp, 13 predicted proteins | sample 7278151 | NCBI WGS metagenome assembly JAAUXU01 (sample SAMN14350113, study PRJNA611818) | marine sediment metagenome | isolation source: surface marine sediment (1.8m) | place: French Polynesia: Moorea | collected 2018-08 | reverse complement strand
GTTTCCGCCAAAAAAAAGTTCACGCCAGGCCCCCACCCCCCACCTCCAAAACGGGGCAAAACGGTGGGTATTCCATCCCCGGGCCCCGGGGGGGGGGCGGGACTCGAGTCGGGAAGCAACCCTTCCCCCCCCCCCCCCGCGTGCATGTATGAAACACCATCCCTCCGATATAAAAAAAGAGCCAAACTTTCCCTCCCCTCAGCATAAAAAGAAGATACTTTGATGGCCAAAAGTCAGGAGAAATCAGACATGAACTGTTGGGGAAATTGTAGGAGAAGATTTTCCCCCAGCCAAATGGGAGCTCCAAATGGGAGCTCACGGAACATGAGCAAACAATGCCTTTGGTCATAACCAAAAAACACTCACATTCTCCTTAAAAAAAAAAAAAGAAGAAGAAGTCATAAGCGATGATTCCTTCACGCATAAACTGGCGCTTGACACATATCTTCCACGTATATATAGCCTTACCCTCCGCCTGCTACTTCACTGCTGCCATGTTTTGTGTAAAAATATACGTATATATACATATATGCTGGTGAGCGCTTCACAGGCTTGGCCGTACTTAGAGTCACGCACCATTTACCCCGACCGATCCTCTCTCTCTCGTGCACGCACACACGCGCGCGCGCGTCAAAGTGAAGCCAATGATGGCCTTTCTTCCCCCCCCCCTAGTGTGGAAGCATCTGCCAAGAAGGCCAAGCTGCTCACTCAGTGCATACGCAGCGCAGCAACAAAAGGGGATGCGTCTAAAGACGCGCTCACCGTATGCCAAATTATCCCCTTGGGCGGCCGCCGCGGCCGCGGCGGCCGCCGCCTCCATTCCCCCCCCCGCCGAGGCCGTTCGAGGCCGCTCCCAGTCTTTTGTGGCCAGGGCAAACGAGTCTTTTTCACGGGGCAGTTTATTAGGGAAAGGAAGAAGGGAAAAAAAATGAAGAACAACAGCGAGTTTTTAGCCTTAAAAAAATCGGGATCCATTATTATCATGCCACATTTGCTGCCAATCTCGTTTCTTCATCCGCCCATAGCTTTATGGGTCTGGGCCTTGGCACAAACAGGCAAGGAGACACAGAGATGGCAGCGATTAAACAGACGCATCGGTTTACCAAATTTTCTACTACTTAAGAAAGAAAAAAAAAGGAAATAATTCTTCTGCCCCATAGGAAAAATCCGGGAAAGCAGATTTTTTTCTGCTCTCGAACAGAGCATCCGTCTTGCCTCTCATGTCCTGACCCCTCTTTTCTCCTTCTTCTTCGTCTCGTGATTGCGCTGATTCGTGAAACAAAAGGGGCTTTTCAATCATGTCTAGGCAAAAACGATCTCCTTCCTGAGGAGACGACAGCAAACGACGTCGGATTAGTGTTTCCCGAAAAAAAAGAGGGGGAGAGAAAAAATAACCCTCAGTGTATACAGCACAAGGGTTGCCAAATTACGATCACCTAAGCGCATTTCTTTTCCGGAGACAAAAATAAAAAGGCCTTCGAGTGCTGGCGGCCTTTTTTTTCCCCTCCTCCCCACTGATGCAGTTCGAAAGAAAAAAAAAGGCCAAGGAAAAGAAACCAGAGCACGTTAAAAGGTCCGGGAAAGTGAAGAAAGAAATGACAAAAGTTTGTCTCTCCTCATTCAAGAAGCTTCTTCTTCTTCTTCTCCGTCCTCCGATTAATAACCGGGTATGACACGCGCGCGCGCGCGCACGGGTGCGCGCGCGCGCCCTGACTGATGACCTTTGTATAGATCCATGAAAAGTAGGGAAGCTAAGGTAAAAAGGGACCCCCATGATGGAACGGACGAGGGACGAGGACGAGGTGATTGTTTTTTGCTCAACTTTCGGACCTAAAAATCCGGGAAAGGACTCAAAAGGGGATCTTTTTTTTTAATCACAAGGGAGGGAGGGAGGGAGGGAGGGAGGGAGGGGATATAATAATATAGAAGAAGAAGAACTTTTCTCTGGCAAGGTACGATTCTTGACGTAAATATTTCATAGACTTATATTATTAAGACTTTCCACTGGCTGGCGCAGGAGCCTTTGTTGGCGGAAAGTCGACAATACTTGTCATAAATAGCGCCAAAATTCTTGTCAAATTTGTAAAACAGAGGGGGAAATTTTCGCTTTTCTTCACTCAAGTCTTTGCCAAGCAAGCCAGCAACCCTCTTCTCTCACAGGAAAGAAAGAAACTTTTGACCCTCCATTTCCCCCCCATCTTAAGGCAGGCTCACCCGGGCCACCAGGTCGGCCCCGCCCGCCCGGGGCAGGCCCGCGTTACTGCAGGCACAAATCTGGCCAAGCAATGGCGCTGAGCAGGGCTTCCCTTTGCCTGTCTCAGCCAGGAGAGGGGGGGAATTCCAGCTGAATTTCCTCGTTCCCGAAGTCGGGGGAGGGAAATGGGAAGCCCTGTTTTCGATTTGCCGGTGCAGACGCGCCTTTAGTAAAAAAAAAAAAAAAACCTCCAGCCAGGGCAGGCATTTCAGGGCAGGCAGCAAAAGAATAAAGTTAATGCACTTTCTTGGGAGTTGATTTAACTTTGGAAAGGACTGAGGGGGAGGGGGGGGGGGAGGAGACGCCCACAAACCGACTTCTCCAAAATGGGAACGTGCAAAAAAAGAAGCCAACAGCTGAAAAAAAGAAATCAAGGCCGGTGCCAGAATGCCAAAATGTGGCATCCTCATCAGTGGCTTCCCCAGCGGGAATACCTGACATGGGGAAAAAATGCCACTAATGTTGTGTGGGAAAAGCAGAGAGGTTGTAAGTAAAAAGGGGCATTTTCTTGTGCTGGCAGAAGCTTCTTTGAAGAAGTTTGAACGTTGTTTCTGCTGCTGCCGCCCCCTGGGAGAATAACGCGCCTACTTTTTTGGGCGAGGTGGGTGTTTTCTGAGTGGGCTCAGCCAGGCACTCAAAGAGAGCCAGAAATTGTAACTACCAAATGACATTTTAAACTTGCTTCCAACAACTTTCAGCTGCACAAATTGTTTTGGAAAAGCTGCACAAACTTTGCTTGGGTTTGATCTTGCTCGAAGGAGCTCACCAAAAAAAAAAAAAAAAAGGGAAGCCTCCTGGAGCTTCCTGTTGTTTCTCAATCATTGCCAGCCTGGGGCAGAGGAAAGAAAACAGCTCCTTGAAAGTGCTTGAAACATGGCAAAATTTGGACTTTTACTGCTTTTCGGCCCCTCCTGCTTTTTCTGCACGACTTCGCCACTTTGTTCTTTAGGGCCTAATACTGGTAAATGGCCATCATTTATCTCCTTAGCAGCGGAGAGAGAGAGAGAGAGAGAAAGTCCATCACCAAATCACCAACTTTCGGCGGGAAAACACCTCTTTCCCTCCAGAGACAAAAGTGTGTGAAGCATCCTTATTGTGTCTGTCTGTTTGTTTTTGTTTTGCCTTCCTCAACCCTTTTTTTATTTCTCCTCTTCTTCACATATTGGATTTGGTTGTGAGCAACACTTCTCTCCATGGAAATAGGGAGTCCATACATGCTGACATGGGGGGGGAGGCCGAAGGGGGGGTGAGGAAGAAACTTTCCGCCTGAAAAGTCAAGTTTCCAAGGAGGAAAACCCCTCCTCATACTTCATTTTTACCCCGCTGCGAATGAGGAGAACAACATTGTTGTGTTAAAAAAAAGGGAAGGCCAAGGAGGTGATCACTCTCTTCATATATATGTATTTTTCTGGGAGGAAAAGGAAAGTCAGACATGAGAGTAACTTTCTTCTTTCATGCACTTTTCTCCAACGGGGGAAGCAGCAGAACAAAAATCACGTCATAGAGAACTTCTCCGGCGCTGTCTGCTCCAATGGCTGTGGTGCCAATCCGGGGCTCTCCGGGTCCAGGGGTGCGGGGCAGACCCGGCCTTAAGAGGTCGACTTAAACAATTGGAGATAGGAGCCTAAATCCAAAGTGACTTTCTTCCCCCCCCCCTTCATACATTTGATGGAAATACAACTCCCGTCGCTCCTTCTCCACCGGCTTCAAGAAGTCTATGGCCTCTCAAGATAAATTTTCTCTTTGAAATTCCGGGAATGGAATCGGTTAGAGAAATGGGTTTCGCAGAAAAAAAAGGAGGGAAGCAAACAAAAGATCAAAAAGTTTGAACATGCTTTTCTTTCCCCACATGAAGATTATCTATAGAGGGAGGAAAATCCGCACATTTCCGAAGCCCCTCAAGGCACGACTTCTCCTTCCACAACTCACTCACCTCGTTGGTGTTCCACCTGTGCCTCTGGTTCGGGAAGTGGTCGGACTTCGGCAGAGACTCGAGGCTCTCGGGAAGTTTGATTGGTTCTCCATCTGTGCGGGGAAAAGAGAAGAAAATCCATTCAGACGCCTGCGGCTTCAACCACCACCACAACAACGACGACGACGACGACGACAACAACGAGGCCTCTAAGGAGGAAACCTCATGATAGAAAGTTCAATGAACAATCTGGACTCTTTCTTCTCGTCAAATGCTGTACAAATGCAGTAGAGTAAAAAGAAAGAAATATATAATGCTGACGGATATTGTTTGTTATTAGGCTTCTTGGCAACATCATCAGCTTAACCCTTTCTTCAAGTGGCTCTGTGCTAGGGTTTCCCTGTCTAACTGTACGCTCAGATCAAGGAAACGACACCAATGATAGCGATTCATAGTCAAAGTTCTCCACAATGAGTGGCAACCCTTCCAGAGCCGCTGGCAACCCTGTAATGGGCACCGAAAAATCACGGTCGTGTTGGCGCGCAATAAAGCGGTGTGAAGTGCTGGGGCCGTTATAAGCGGAGGCGGCGATGGCAAATTTCGCCACCTTCCTCTACCTGCTGCAGTCGGACACGGGCAAGTAGCCAGAGCTGTGGACACCCTGTGCGTCCTGTTGAACATCCAATATGAAGGTCTCAGCTGCTTCCGATCAGTGCCCGGCACGAGTCACACGCACCAGCCCGGTTGGAGGTTGATCAAATACATCGCAACGACCGGATATGGGACCCAAGTCAGGGTTGCCATTCACTCTATCCGCCTCATCGCTTGGTGAGTGTGCGTAGACTTGAGGTCACTACACAAGCTGCCACCAAAGATCCCTTACTTCCTTTTTAACAAAAAAGTCCTCGTCAGTACCAGTTACATGCATGCAACCTAACAATGATGGGCCATGCCCATTGTGTCATTGATACAATATTGTATGCGACCTTTGTTGGCTTATGAATGAGCCCCAGCATGATGACATTAATAGCAGTTGCAAGTCATATTCTGGGCTCATACATAAAAGTATAAGTCATGTTTATCCTTATGAATGAGCCTCAATAAATGGACATCACAATGAGTCATTACATCCCTAACCATAGGCCCGAGCATGCGAACTCCACACTTCCACTGTGTCAAAGAGTCCAACTTGATCATCTCTGAGCCTCAGTCAACGGTCATGTTTCATGTGGACTCCAGCCTGGAGTGCTCGAGACCAGCATCGTGAATAGGCTGAGTGGAAATCGACCAAGAATGCGATTTCAGCCAGCCCCAAATCAGACTGTTGTGTGGATTTCCCAGCACAACTTTTCCCAGAAAAGCATTGAGGGCGAGAAGAAAAAGTTCTTTTCACTTAAAATCAGTACTCTCCAACAGGTACTGCTTATCTAAATCCGGAATCCACTTGTCGCCTATTTTTTGTTCAGCTTCTCTTCTTTTTCGCCCAAAAATCTATTTGAGCGAGAAGAAAGACGAAGAAGAAGAAGAAGAAGAAGAAGAAGAGGAAGCAGAGGAGGAAGAAGAAGAGGAAGAAGAAGGCACTGATCCCATCTAGGTCCTTTTCAACCCTTTTTTTGCCTCCGCGATTGGCAAAAAGTTGGGGAAAGGAGGAGAAATCACGATTTCTTGGCCATTTACCTACCTCCATTGGAATTCCAAGACATTCAGCTGTGTTATAATAACTGCCAGATGTGCTACAAAAGCAGATGGAAAGAGAGACAGAGGGGAAAAAGTTGGGAAGCTCATCTTGAATTAATAAGGCAAAGGGTTTGATGACGAGACGAAAAAACACGAAGGATACTTTGAAAAACCGCAACATCCGACAAAAAAGCCTTTGAAAGTCGTCTTTTCTCTCTCATGGAAGAAAAAAAAGAGATCTTCTTTGAGACTTGTGGCAATCCTGTAATGCCTTGGTTGTACCTTCATCTTTTTTCTTCTTAAAAAAGATGATATTTTTTTATTCGTGGGGAGCTACAGATACGATTCTTCTTCCTCAGAAGAAGTAATGGTGCGTAAGTGGAACTAAGGTTGCGATTATTGGCACAGATGATAATAATACTGTTTGCCTGAAATGATCTCTGGTGTCCACAAATTGATCGGGTGGCTGCACAGGATCAGAAGTGCTTGTTATAGTTGAGTCAGGAGCCAACAGAGTTGTTGACTTAAAGGTGAGATCAACATCTCGCCTGCTGTGACTAAAACACTTCAGTCTTTGCACTCAAAAGGAACAATTTTGCTCTAGGAATGTAACAAAGCTGGGGAACAAGGAGCACTTGGAGGCCTCGCATGTCCTACTGCAGAGAGACCAAGATGGTCGATCAATGCAGAACGCTGACCACGATCATGGTCCTATCAGACATATGTGTAATACATTGCAACATTTGTCCTGAAGCATTCTCGCACTCCAAACAGTGAATCAATGACTCCTTTTTTTTAGCAGCATCGCAACGATACTATTTGTGTGTACAGACCGGAGCACAACACACTTAAAGATACTCTTGGCAATGCCTTTCCGCATTGACCGACGAATGACCTTGCTCCAGTTTTCATCATCCCATTCCTAGTGCCAAGTATCGTCTGACTGACGGTGCCGTGACCTCCGACACTCGAAGTATCAGGTTCTGGACGAGATACTCAACAAAGTATCGAGATGGTATCGACTTGGGACGCAAAAAGTGCAACTGACTTGTTCTTCATTCTCTGTAAAATTACAGCTACGATTATACAACTCACTTGTCACTCAGGCTCTTTATGGCACTCCACAATGTTATCTTCTGTAAGGCTTATCTTGAAAAGTGTGCGTGTGCGTGTGTCTTTCTTCTGACCTAATGATAACGGGCTGTACTATAGGTCAACTTTTTTTTTTAAAAAAAAAGAAAGAAAAACGACTTTCAACGAATGGGGTAAAACTCGTTTGACTTTAATCCGATTTTCATGGATTTTTTTAATGCTTTTTCCAAAGCAACCATGGGTCTCACAAACCTAAGAAATAACTTACGAGAAACAACTTCTATTCTACCCTGTATACACAGTTGTGGTCAAAAGTTTCCATCCACCTTTGTGGCAAGTAGACAGAATAACTATCAATGTGTTGTTGCTTTAACTGTGTTTTTTAAGCAGAAATGATCGGTGCGGCCACTGCACTCTGAGGACATCGAGCCTCAACAGTCAAACTTCGACTAGCACTGAGCAGTAGTAATTTTTAAACTTTGCTTTCTTCTTGCTTGCTCCTAAATGAACCAGACGGTTCCAAAGCTTTGTTTGGAGGCAACTATGAAGTGATCGGTCGACTGAGACCTGAGCAGTTAGGTGAATATCACGTCTAACTGTTATAACACGCACACATCAATAATGAAAGACTTGGCGACAACCGTAATCAACCGATATCATTGTACTCGAGACTACGAGACCAAAAATTGTGATATTGGTAAGTGAATGCAGAAGTCATTGCTTGGTATGAAGATGATACTTTAGCTCACAGTTCAAAGATCTTTGTTCTGGGGATTTGGGATTTTGCTGGGCTGACCCATAAGGCCCATATAGACATGTCAAGGGCTGGTCTGAACCCGGGGGCTGCTGCTGGAACAGGGTGTGAGGGCAAATGCTTCAAGGTCAACTTTCTCCGATGCTAGTGAACCATCTAGCCTTGAAAGGCTGAGCTGAGCTCTCGTCTGATGGCTGAGAGCTTCATCAACAATGCATCTACAGTGATCCTTTATGGACATCAGTCATAAGTGTTCTGAAAGCCAGAAGGCAGCCAGGGCCCCTCCGACTTTCTTGGCACCAGAGTGAAACACGTCCACACCTCACAGACCTCGTACGTGTGACAGCACCAACGACCTCTTCTGCATGTCACTACGGAGTGTGAAGACGGATTGACCGTCAGACACTGAGGTCACGAGACACGAGTCAGTGGCCTAACCTCATCATGACCTGGCAGGCCTGACCTAGGCATGGAGGATGAACTGGGTGACGTTCAGAGCTGAGGTGAGCCTCAGTAACTTTAGTCTTTCTTTCTGCCTTTGTCTTACATCTGTGATGTTTCTCAATATCAATGCATATGTACAATGGCAATCTCCTTCCCTAACAATGCAGTCTTGAGGTTTCTCGTACAGCAGAAGCCAGGTACAATGGCCTCAGATGCACCAGCAGGCTGCTTATGCTGGCAGAAATGGCTGCCATTGTAGTAAAGGTGATCGGCTGTGCCAGTGGTGAAGCCGACTTTGCCGTCACCCTGTTTGCTTGGTCAACGCCGAAAATACCCTCGTGACACCTGCAGGAACAAATGCTCTGTCCAAACATCCAGTCTGACTGAGCAAGATGGCAAACAATACAATTGTTTGCGTCTCCTTTGAGGCTCCTCCGCCTGTACCGGCTGTGTTGGCCCGCCCCGAGGGGGCCGGCGCAAATAACTTCCAACGAGACGCTAATTAGGTAATCATGCCATTAGTTTGATGCGTCCAAGACAAAGTTGGCTAAGAAGCGCTGAATAAAGCCAGTGAACAGCATGGGTTTTTCCCCCCACCTTGACCAACTCTGACTGAGGACAAAAGAGCCTCTCCCCCAACTGAGGGTGAGGTAATGACCAAGAGGAAACAGTTCCAGTGGTGTCCAAGCCTCAGCACTGAGCCATGGCTGCACGGCGGAGCTGTTCAGCAAGGGCTGTCTGCTCAATCTGGCGGCTGAAGCCACTGAGGAGGTCCTCTTCTGTCATCTGTTGAAAACACCCTTGAAGGCTTGAGCAGCCAACTGAGCTTGAGGTCACTTGTCTGCTGTGAAGAGCTTGGTCAGAGAGACCGCTGACATCCTCACAAAAGAAAAAGTTGGACAAGCTGTTTGAGAAGAATCCTGCAGTGAAAGCATCTGTGACTATTTTGAGAGGAGAGAAACGCCATAATCTTCTTTAAGGAAGGAAAAAAAGGGAGCCAAATGTGGTGTCAGAGTCGGAGTATTTACATCAGCTGACGCAGAACAGATGGAGGAGTCACTGTCAGACTGACGTCCGGCAGTCGAGTAAATCATCTCATAATTATTATTGCTGCGGGAATGAGAGAAAATGTTGTTCCAAAGGAAGAAGCGAGGCTCATTTGAGCCGGGACGCCAGTCAAATTGTTCCAAAATTCACCCAACGTCTGCTGCGAAGTCAAGCGTGATTTGCCGCACACTTCCTTCCAGCTGGAAAGTATCATTTGCACGTAACTTTCCGGCGGACTAAGTTGTTGCCCTTTGTGGGCATCGCACTGCAACGGCTCTGTGCGTAGGACAGGCAGCTGGAGCGATTTTCCGCTTGTCCAAGCCTTTGAAGTGATGTAAAATCCTTTTCTACACCTGGACCTGCACAAATAACAAGCTCAGGCCTCCAACGCTCTCTTTTAGGAGATCTAGGAGACTGCACAGCTCATTCATTCTCTCATCTCTTCTTCCATTGACCAAGACCTGCTGCTCACCTGCCAAGACTTCCAGCGCCTTCACTGCCCCAAACTGGACTTGGAAAGCACTGACAAGGTTGGACTTTCCAAGAAGGTGCAAGGCTGGACTTTCCTCGCAGCAGGAAAGTACTTTTTGGCCCCCGCTGAAACATGCGATGCCTTCATCGAGAAGGTAGAGGAAAGTGCCACATCTGAACACACAAAAGCTCAGGTCCTCTTCATCTGGTGGATATAGCAAAGTATCACGACTTCTGCGGAAATGTTCTGGCTTCAGTCAGTCAAGTTGCCGCCGCTATCAACAAAAAGCCCCCCCCCCCCAAATAAGATGCAATTAGATACAGCTATCAAAGTTGCTGCTTTCTTTGCCACCTCCACAAAAAAGTCTCTCAAAGCAGAAGACAACTGGAAGAATTTATAATTGCGAGTTTTGTGGCCAGGAATCAACGTAGCTCCGTCGCTGTCACCAGAAGTCACCTAAAAATCCTGCCTCCATCGGCTGCTCCAGAAGAGCTAATCTGCTTTTTCTGCCCTCTATCTCACTCTCTCCAACGAGATTATGTACGAAGTTAGAAGAGCAGCAATTATTGTGTCAAGCTGTCGCAAATATCTAGAAGGCATCGTAAGTCAAACTTCCCCCTAATAAAAAGTGGCAACTTCCCGAACTGCTGGACAGGGTTGCCACGCGCGCCGGGACCGACGGGGCTGCGGAGGGAGAGAGCGGCGCCGAGCAACTCTGGCAGGGGGCTCCCTATCTATCTACTTACCGGAGGGTATCGGTAAAAGTAGCAGAAACTCCAGAAGAAATAAAATTCCCAAAAGTTTGTCTATAAATTCTTCTTCTACCCCTTTCACCTCAGGCCCCCGGGAAGCTAATATTGTAATGTACAGTATAGAGGAAATTATGCCAAAAAAAGTTTTGCCCTCAAAAAACAGAGACAATAAGAAAGGTTGAGTAACAACATCTGCCTTCCATCGGTCTTTTTCCTGTGTTCTATGGCGGAGGAAAAATACTGTGCCGAATTATGCACCGTGTGAGGCTGAAAAAAGGGTGCGCAACACGCGTCCTCCGCCAGACACGGAACCACCCTGGGCCGACGACTGGCAGGCGGCTTCTTTGAGGCTCACACAGTGTGTGCCATCAAGAACACGATACACATAATGCCGCTCATAAAGGCAAAAGACCATATTGTTGCCTTTCTCCAATGTGTCGTCAGCAGAAGAGGCAGAAATTCAATTTCTTAGGCCCCTTCTAAGTCTCCCCCCCCCCGTTTTTTTTTTCATTTTCCCCCCAAGAAGAAAATTGGGAAGCACAGCAGATGCGTCAAAGCGGAGGCGATTCCGTGGCTTTGATTCCGATCATTTCACTGATTGTTTCCTGCCAGACTTTATTTGATTTCCCGAAAAGGGGGGGGGGACGGAAAAGTGAAGAAAAAAAAAGAAAAAAACCCTCAAGAATCAAGAGGTTAAACACCAGGGGAAATGTTTAAAGAAGCTACATCGAAATGGAGCAGTGAGTCAACACATGCATCACAGTTGTGCACGTGCAATGACTGGAACTTATAGAAGAGTGGGGGTAAAAATCACCTGATAGTGTATACAGAATCCATCCAGGTAACAACAATGTCGCTTACACTCACGTAACACATGTAAAGCATAGGAACTATGCAGCATACACTCATGCGACGCATGTATTGCATACAGCCATAAAACAACTATGCAGCATACACTCATGTAACATATGCATAGCATACACCCTTATAAAACATATGCGGGATGCACAAACGCCTGATGTACATGTATGACATAAGCGTGTCCCCCCCCTCCCCGTCAGGGACTGGCATGGTCCCCGTCAGGATGTGACCTGACCCACACACCTTGATGAACTTGGTGTCGTTGCCCACAACCTTCACTCCCAAACAGGTATGTGATGTCCTCACAGTGAGTGGGCAAATAAAGCCCTGCTTTCACTGAAGGATCAGTCCAAATACTTTTCTCTTCAAGCAAGTGCAAGGCAAACACAAGAATCTCCACTGATTGCAGCACTAATGAAGTGCAACCACGCGCAGCAGGCAGAGGAACATCAGTGCCAAGCTAGGGTTTTTTTCTTCCAGGGATGCCCAAATGGGGGCAAACAATGAATAACTTAGTTAGCCGGGAGAAAGAAGAATATGACAACTTTCCGTGAGGGTGACAGCATGGAAAGTAGCTGGCAGGCAGGAATTTTCATTCAATTTGGCTGTCTCCAGAGGCTGCAGAGTGCAACAACTCCTCAGAAGAGGAAAGGAAGGCCAACAATAAGAAAGTCTGACAAATTTCACCAGAGTAAAGGCGTCGTTACTCCTCCTAACAGCCGTCATTCTTCAAACTACACACAGTCAAACCTCGAGAGTGGCCATAACTCCAAGACTTTTAGAGTAATATTGCTTGCAGTCCTTCCTGTTGCAGCACCCACTTCACAGTTGCCAGTACAAACAGTCGTGGCCTCGAAAGAATTCGTCATGATAACTGTGTATTTCCTCATGTCCAATGGTGTATTATTAGCCTTAAAGTGTATAAAGAACGTGACCCGGTGAGAGACACTCGAAGCCGAGGTTGAAGCACCCGTGCGAGAAGAACTCGTCGTTCAAGTCCATGCAGAATATCAAGGTGTGAAGGAGGCTCTGACTGCAACTTGGCGCCAGCACGATTCTTTTTTTTCTTCTTCTTTTTACACACAAAAAAAGAGATCTGCTTGGATCAGAGCTTCAGAAATACATGAGTCCCCTCAAACCCTAAGGACCCAGAGATATATGACCTTCCCCCCCTCCTCAAATACTTTGTTATCCCCCTCCCCTCCGACTTTCGCCGAGTTCGCCCACTTTTTTTTCTTTCTCTTCTACTAATTTCTCCTGTGGAAGAAAACATGCAAAGAAGCGTGAGGCTCAGATTATTATTTCCGATCTTCTTCCCCGAGAATGCATATTTCCCCCGACTACCATTTACCATTTTTCTCCAGCTCCCTTTTGTCCGAAGTAATTAAGACTTGCTTCTCTTTTTACAATTTAGCCTCTGTGGCAATCAGGGTTGCCACCTGAGCAGGGGGGATTTGGGGCCAGAAAAAAACCGAAAAAATATGCTGTATTCATTGAAGAAGAAGAAATAGCCTCGTTTACTCTCCTGCTCTAAGCCAATGGGAAAAGGGGGGGGGGGCTACAGTCGTTATTTACTGTGGCAACCCTGTGGAAGTCGTTTGCGTGCTGTGGAATCATCGAAAAAACATCTCACCGTTGCCTCTGCTATAATTCTTTGCTGCTCCTCTGGAGAGAGAGAGAGAGAGAGAGAGAGAGAGAGAGAGAGAGAGAGAGAGAGAGACTGGCCTAATGCTTATAGTCTCTCCAGTGGTTGCGTATTAACTCTCCTTAATACACTACATAATGTTCTACACCTTCATATATTGCCCACAATGCGCCGTCCAAAGTGTTTTGTTTTTAAAAAATGTGTGAATAACGCACGAATTTTTCACGGTGGCTCTGCAATTCCTCTCCAACTCTACAGGTCAGGGGAAATGCTTGAAATTCCACCTCCTTCCAACAGGCAGAGAGAGAGAGAGAAATGGCATTCGGATATGGGATGCTATGGTTTGTTAATTTCTACACGCAAGAGAATAATAGAATTTGCCATATAAAAGCCAGCCCAGCCCCAGGTTGGCTGGGCCCAGTCAGGGCTGCTGCTATACATTCCTTGTAAGTCCTGACAGTCCACTCCTATCTGGATCCTGCTATCTAAATGTCCCTCTAAAAAAAGGAGGCAAGGTCATACGTGAGCACGGGAGGAGGGGGGGGACAAGCAGGTATCACTGATAACGACATTTGTTTTTTCTCTGTCGAGGACCCCCAGACATTTAACCCCTCCCCCCTGCGCAAGCGTCAGTTCCACATGAGAGAGGCCAGGCTTGTAGAAGAGGGAAGGGGGAGGGTACGACGAGGAGGGGGTCACCAAACAAGGCTCGGCCATTAAAGGTTATCTCCGGTAGTGCAACATTACCATAGAAAAGAGTGGCAAAGTGAAATGGGGCGTAGGAGATGGATTGTAGGAAAAGGGTTGATTTTTTTTGGCACACTCTACAAACAAAGATCTCAAGATTGTTACCACTTGAGCGAAATCAATCGGATTGTTTGCCAAACACCAACACCTGGGGTCTTTTTTTCTCCCTCTCTAGCCTCGTGTGTGCGTGCGCGCGCGCCTTCTCTCTCTCTCTCTCTCTCTCATTTCCGCTTCTCCTCTGGTAGGAAAAGGAAGTCAAATATTCACATACAAACACACGAGGGAGAGAAGCAATATTATTATGTGTGGTAAAGCTGACTTATTAGACTTTATCATATGAGCTCGCCACTCTGTGACAAAAAAGGGAGCTTCCTCGCTATATTTTCTCGCATTTTCGGCCTCTCATGTGACACCTTTGCTACATCTAAAGTTACAGTAATGTAATCATGTCGTCAATGTGCGTACACCTATTGGGGGGGGGGGACCCCAGGCGGCGTCAGAGTAACTTTATAATATCTTACTTGTGTAGTACGCACAGCTTAAGTCTCTGGGCTGAACTGGTGAGTTATGGCCATGCTTGACAACAGAGGAGGAGGAGGAGGGGGGCTATTGACGGGGTTGTCTATTAACAGATGGAGTGCGTCTTGCTGACGGGGCTCGTTCGTACCTCTTACCCGCCCTTTGATCATGTATGAGCATCAGATCCTACAGTATGAATATTGCATTAGCATCCCACGCCCCCTTACACGTGCACTCACACACACTCCCTGGGGTACCGACACTTGTCACAGAGGGGTGGAAGAGGTCAGGGGGGCCACATCAGTGAGTCCCGAGAAAGTCGAACGAGGAGGGGAAAAAAGGGGGGGGGGGGTTATCTCGAATGCGCATTGGGCACGAGGTCTGCGATCGCCGGCCAAAATGACCAAATTTGAAGATAAGATCGCCAAATTTGGCCAGAAACTGACCAAATTCGACGAGACTGTCAGCAAATTCTGCTGCTGACGCTTTTTCCTTGGCCCCTTCCCTGCTGGAGCCGCCGGCCAAGAGCGACCAGACCGACAAATCCGACTCGAGCCCCAAGTCTAATATGTGGCAACGCTGACCATGGTCACATAAGGCAGTCGTCTGAGAAGAAGAGAGGCCACGGCCTCATACATGTTAGATGGCCTCATAATCGAGAACCAGCTGAGGACAAAGTGAGACTCACTCTCACTTCTCCAGGCTGACTGGGTCCTGGGGAAGAAGTTTTCCCCTCCCCCCCCCTCTATTTATCCCAGAAGTCATGGGTATTTGAGCCTTTTTGCCTCCCCCCTGCCTTCAAACGCTCGTCTGTCCCACGCTCATTTACTGTGTGCCAAAGAGAGAGAAAAGTTTCTTTTCTGACAAAGCTGCATCCACTGCTAAATATTACTTCTTCTTCCTCCTGCTGAAAGAAGCTTTCTTCTTCTCTTTACCCAAACTTTTCTTCTTCATGGGAGTTTTCAAAAATTCAGGACAGGAATGGAAGGGTGCTGAGCCGTTCAATATTTAATGAACTTGACGTGCACGTCCGACCAATAAATTCTTGTTCATTGCGACTTCTTTTTCCCCACATTTTTAGGCCGTCGTCGTCGCGAGGAGAATATTTTTTTGTTCAAACGGGTCTCTCACCTTGGGTCAAAGAGTCAGAAAGTTTCAATAGCGGAGAAATGTCTGATATAGAAAAGTCAGAGCAAAGTTGTCCCATTGCCAGTGACACACAAAACAATGAAGCAGAAAAAAGGGACACTCCGAAATTGGAGTCGTATGAGCCAAAGAAAACACTTCTCTTCATCCAGGAGCAACTCTGATTTTTGTAAGCTTTAACCTAAAGTTTTTTTGGGGGGGGAATCCCAGAGCGTGATCACTTGTGAGCTGGGCAGGACCTTAGCAGTCGTGACATCAGTATGAGGCTCAAAAAAAAAGAGATGAGCACTTGGGACGCAAAAAGTGTGCACTCAATGCTGACCAGCATGTGTAAGGACATTGCGCTGTTCTTCATGACCTGGGAGCAGTTGGACACGTTCTTCGTACTCTCCTCCTCCTCCTCCTTGCCCGCTCTGGTGTACAGTATGAGTCAAAAATTCCCTTTTACTCAACTGAGACAGAATATTAAATGATCAAACTCTTAGTTCCGTGGAGAAGAAGGCGGACGCCGGGCACAAGACGGGGAACGACCACACGCGCGCGGTGTCCGCGTGCATCTCCCTGAGCAAACCCCAGATGTCCCTCAACCTCCCCTCCAGCCCCAATGTTTTATTACAATTCTTTTAGCTGTCACAACTTAAAAAGTCAACAATTGAATGCAAACAGGTAAACAAGACCTTCAGGAGGGAAGTTTCTCCGTCTCTTTGATCGTATAAAGTCGTCGTCCTTTTGTGGATACAACAAAAAAGGCCTTTCTAGAGCCCGGGCTGCGGCCTTGCAAGGCCACAACACACACACATAAATGCATCTTCAAAAAAAGAGAAGCCAACTTGATGTTTGACAAGCTCCACCAGCCTCTTTTGAGTGAAAGCAATCATCAAAGAAACCACAAGTCCGCGCGCCGCCCCCCCCCCAAAACACAAAGAACCAAAATATGGGGGCGGGCGCTCTACGAAAAGCATTGACACAAAAACGGGGACGTGG
>JAAUXU010023368.1_pt1 | contig 16308 bp, 17 predicted proteins | sample 7278151 | NCBI WGS metagenome assembly JAAUXU01 (sample SAMN14350113, study PRJNA611818) | marine sediment metagenome | isolation source: surface marine sediment (1.8m) | place: French Polynesia: Moorea | collected 2018-08 | reverse complement strand
TGTCCGTCTGTCCGTCTGTGTATCTATCTGTCCGTCTGTCCGTCTGTGTATCTATCTGTCCGTCTGTCCGTCTGTGTATCTATCTGTCCGTCTGTCCGTCTGTGTATCTATTTGTCCGTCTGTCCGCGGCCAACTTCCAGCTTGTGCGGGGCTGATTTGAGCACCGGGCGCGTGATGAGCGCGACCCATGTGGTGTGAGACACAGACAAACACACGTTACGCTGTGCATAGTGGCCATTCTTTCTCCCCAACGAGGTGGGGAGCGCGTAAGCATAGCTTTTTACATGAGACCAGGTAGTTAGAATAAGTTTCAATTGTAAGACTGCTCACTGGCTTCGGTCCGCTCCAGCATCAACTCCCGACACTTAGGCCTGTCTTGGAAGTGGCGGTCGTCCCAATCGTAGAACCTGGCGAAACAGCAGGGGCAGATGTTCTCGAACTCCGCGGCCAAGTTGACGATGGGCACGTTGCTGGCGTCTCTCAAACCCCTCCTGAGGCCCTCGCCATTGATGTTGCATACGCGGCACGCATTCACCTGCTCTGCGCACGTCAGGCAGAAGAAGTGTGAGTGTGGACATTGCATGACCTGATGGGGCACCAGGAGCTGGGAGCAGCTACGGCACCAGAGCTCGTCCTTCAACCTCTTTTTGTAATCATTCAGTTGCTCGAATAAGTCCGAGATGTTGGTGTTCCTCTTGGCTCGGTTCCACTTTCCACTACCCTCTCCAAGGAAGGCAGCCAACAGTTGCTCGTCGTCGACATATCTGCTCATACGGCTCCCGATGTTGGAATTCCTCCTGTTGTTCTCCTTAAACGCCTCTGAGAAGAATTTGTCGTTCTTCAGCCATTGGTCCATGATCTGGGGTCCTTGGCTATCCACCATGTTGTCTTCCTTTTTATGACTGAAGCGTTTGGTGACGCCAGCATCATCAAGTCCACCATGCTGAAAGCCAAGGGCCACCATCCGGCGGAGTCCAGGAAGTGCGGCCGATCTCCTCGGGTAGGGGCCAAGAGATGCAGCTGGCATTGCTGATATGATCAAGTTGAAGACGATGGATCCAACTGGTGGGAGCACATTCTAACACCCGTGTCAGAGCTGGAGTTGGACGCGGTGACCCGCCCAGCCCTGCAGTTGCTCGTAGACGTCCTGGTGCTGGACACTAGGCTGAAGGTTATGGTCGGGATGCTGTTGACACTCCACCCCCCATGCACAAGGCGTCGTCGCCTATAACGGAAGGAGAAAAAAAAACCTCGATCAGTAGCTGCTGGCACCCTCAGCGCCATCTAGTCACATTTGTCGACGTCACAATTGACTCTAAAGCGCAGCACATTGTACTGCAGCGTTTGAAAAAATTGCTGAACGAACCCCTGCTAGAACAGGGGTTCTCTTTCAGCGATCAAGGCCCTTTCCCCGCTTCGTACCCTGAAAAGTTGCTGCCACGTCTTGGTCAGAATCCAACTCAAAGCACTCTGAAACTCTTTTCCTGTATCATTCCTCATCAGTGAGGCCGGAATTCGCCACTTTTTCTGTCTTCCTGGGCAAGTCTTTAGCAACTCAGTCTAGTCGAAGCACGTATAACGCATGTTCCACTGCAACGAGGCTATAACGTGCCCGCGCACACGAGCATTGGCCATTTGCAGCTGGTTTGGATGGCGTTGGCTGGCTGGTTGCCTCGCTCACACATGACCTTCAGACTGTTTTAAGTTGTGGCAGATATTTGCAGGCGCCAAATCGTCCAAGGTCTGCCCAAGGTCTGCCTGACTCCACTCAGGGTGCGTGCGAATGACCTCACCAGAGAAGAGCTCGGCAGTCGCTGCTCGAAAGAAGTCGACACCAAATGTCACGTCTGGAGGATCCATGACTCATTTTTGAAAAAGTCCTGGCTCACGCAAAACAGCCAAGCAAGTCAACATTTGCCTACCCGCAGCTGAGGATGACCCCGCCGCAGCAGTGCACGTTTTAGCAGTGTTACAAGCAGTTGAAGGAGCCAGAGTCAATAGGAGGCTAATTTGACCACACCCTTTATATTGGGGCGCCCTGATAAAAAAAAAATAAAACATCTCAACGCCGAAGCTTTTAAAAAAGAAAAACATCTTTGAGCCGTTCAAGCCAATTACAACTTCTGATACAAGTCGTTAATCAGTGTCGGAGAGCATCTCACAACTCGGCAAGAGCCGAAAATTTTCAAAAATTCAAATTTGATTTTGAATTCGTTGTTCTTAGGTGTCCTTGAAATATTTTTCTGCATCACGAACAGAAAGACAGCATTTTTCACTTCGTTTTGTGCACACACACACACACACACACACACACCAGGCAAGCGGGGCCTACACGTTTGGGGCCCACTAATATTTTCCATGAAGCTCAAGATGTTAGTGTAATGATTCTTTTTTGCACTTTCTCTTACAGCATGAACAAAGCATAGGTCTGTTTGTCATTGATCCTTGGACCTTTTGTTAATACAGTGGAACACCCCTATAACGGTCACACCCATGTGTCGGTCAACAAGTCCTGCCCCATTGTTTTCCCCACTGTTCTGCTGCAACACTTTTAGAGCGGTCATGTGGATGAAACGATCAAATTCATTGGTCTCAACACGATCGTTAAAGGCGTGTTCCACTGTACAAATAAAAGAGGAAAAGCGAATAAAAATGCAAAAAGTCCCGAGCTCCAATCGGTAGCTGAACGCCAAGTGTTGCCAGAGTGGAACGGTTCATCGGTGGAGGAGAGGCGGTATCAAAATGAATATCAGAAACTCATTTGATGAACTTAATGAGTCAATGATAGATGAGACAGAATCGGTTGCTCAGTCCGCGGATCAACTGTGTAAACCTCGCCGGGTCCACGGATGCTTCTGCTCGGAGGAAAGCGTGATGACCTCCAGGGGTCATGAAGGCCTTCACGAAGGCCCGCCAACAGTGAGCGGGAATGCCAGAAATGCCCTAGAAGGACCCGTGGACCAAGAGTGCTGCGAATCTCAATGTCTACGATGCTCAAAGAGTTGCATACACGGCGAGTGAATCAACTCAAGCGAACCCACTACAAGAATATGAAAACGTCCTTCAATGGAGGGGAAACTAAGACGTGTATACGACTGTATTCTGAACTGATCAGTACTTGCTTGGGACCAGGGTTGCCAGTTTTTTAGGGGAGGAAAAACGCGAGGTCGACCTTTCCGAATGCGCAAGTTTCCCCCCCCCCCCTTTTTTGAGGTCGAGCTTTGGCCCCCTTTTTTGTGCAAAGTTTGCTGCAGCTTTAGTAAGGGTGAACACTTCGATCCTCGCACATGTTCCAGATCGGATCGAGTTCGAAGGCTTTTGTGAGGTTGAAAAATTGATCCAACAGTTGGAAAATTTGCCCATTCACACAAAACAGGTCAGCTGACGGAAGCGCAGCAGGGAAGACTCCCCAAAGGAACCTCATACTAAGGCCGACACGGCCGTAGTATGAGGTTCCTTTGAGGCCACAAATTCTCGGGCTGGCAACCATCGGACTGAATCGAGCCTGAGGCCAGCCCGGTTTTAATCGGGCCACAAAGCTCCGGCCCATAAGTCGGGCCTCAGGTCAGATCTTAAGACACCACGCAAGTGTAACAGTCATAGGGGGATTGTACCATGTATAGTCTTATTTGCAATGGTGCCAATGAGCTGCAACAGCTTCCTGCTTTTCCCATGCTCCAGTCAGGGATGGCCATTGTTATGGGTATGCACAGAATTGATATGACTGTACACTAGTCAGCTATGACAATATGTGGTCTATGACCATATATTAGAAAAGCTTGTTCAAACTTGTTGGGTGGATATGTGACCCTAGGGGCCAATACATTTCTGTTCATTCTGCATTATAAGCTAGTCTCTCCAGCCCGAGGTTGTATCCAGAATTTCCTTCAAGCTTTGAACTTCGGACCTCGGGCCACCTCGGGCTGGTAAAATCTCGAGCCGAGCCTCGAGCTTTGGGGCCAGGCCCGAGCCCGAGCACGGCCCTACCTCATACCCAGTACTCATGATAAGTCTTTCCTTAGGATAAAGCACACGACAGAAAGACCACGACAAATGTTATATACGTGACATGAAATGGAATGATCCGCGACCACCTTCTGGATTAAGCAAGGGTTTAAAAGCTTTTGGTATGCCAAGACCATCTCGCTACCTTTTCGCCCGTCTGGTCGACCTTATTAGAGTCTTGATTGATATTTGAAAGCTCGATCCGAGGTGCGTCGTGTCGTCCGTCCGTCGGTCCTGCAACGTCTCCTCCTTCTCGCCGACCCAAAGCACTGGCCAAAGCACGTAGTCCACTGCTGGCAGTAGTTGTTCAGCTCCACGATGACTTCCTCGAGATAACCGGCAGTCAGCGCAGGTACAACATCGGTCTCAGCATCGAAGACGGCGTCGAACGAACGGCGCTTTGTCAGAGTACACGGACTATCCAGCTCCTGCCGGAGGCCACATCACGAAACTCCAGCAAAAGATCTTTCAGTTGATAACAATAGAGTAGCATCGAGCAAAAAGAGAAGTACGCGGACATTATGCACTGATAGTAACGTACGTACACGTATGTACAAAGTCAGCTCAGAGATTGACACAACACTTTGGGCGGACACAACTGGGATGCAAGACATTGTCAAGGCTGACAAGGGTGAGACTTTGGGCCAAAAGCACAACTTCTCAGGCTCCAAAAAGCGCAACTTTCAGCCTTTTTTCAGGCAAAAAGGACACCTTTCTCCCCTGCGCCACTGGACCGTCAAGACGCGCCAAGCAGCCTTTGAAAAGCGCAACCTTGGTCCGACAACACCGCATCCGGCAACAAAGAAACACTCACGAAACTGCTGATTCGGGTCCAGCTCACTTTCCTCACCCCAGCCCAATTTTTTGCACCTCTTATTCATCACACCTCAGATAGATACTGAGAGAAATGATCGAACCTGTGAGGGCTGAGTTGAGCTCGAGTGCTCGAAGCTCGGCCAGGATCTACAGGGTTCGTCATAAGTTCTGTTGCCAATTTAAACGTTAATTTTTCAGCTATCCGGGCTTGCTGCACAGCGAATATTTTTTTATCCGAGAAGATGAGGTTTGGTGCCTTGCCACTCTTGAGCTGGTTCAGGAAGATCTTTGCCCTGATGAGCCTCTTGTTTCTTGTGACCTCAGAGAGAAGCTGCCGCTTTTTGAGACGGTAGGGACACATCTTGAGGTCTTTTCTGACCAACCTCCTCATTGATGAGGCAGGCATCTTGGCCTCCTTGGCCATCTTGGTCAAGTTCCTCCTGGGATCTCGTCAAATCTTCTGTCTGATGACCTTGATGGCCTTGGATGTGCATGCAGTTCGAGGATGACCAGAAAAAGGACGATCCAGAGTGTCTCCAGTCTCCTTGAAATGATCCAGAGTCCTTTTCACGAACATCTTGTTCACCTTGGCCTTCTGGAGGGTCTTCACAATCTGTGGGTGGCTCAATCCCGCGTGGTGCACGTCCAAGACCATTTTCCTTTTGGCTTCCAGGTTGGCAAAGAAGGATAAATTGAACAATGAAAATGTTTCACATTTGTTTACAAACGTTTAGTGAAGCCATGGTAAAAGGGAGAAGTCATGAAAAATAATTTTCAACAAAGTTCTATAATACTTAAATTTGGTAACAGGACTTATGACGGACCCTGTAGAAGTGACAACTTCCAGTGAGTACAAAGGTGAAGATGGCACTGAGCATTGTGTTTACTGTAAGGTTAGATATTAGTACAGAGTAAGGCAGACTCAGACCCCTTCGACTGAGCATGATCGACCTAAAGCTTGATGCAGATCTAGTTAAAATGGTGTAAGAAATTAAATTAGCTAAGATGTTCTCTTTCAATTTGTCCTTGTCGACTCAGCTGGGCTGAGTAGACAGTCTTGGCTCAGCTAAACCTACATCGTTAATCTAGCAGGACTGGAGAGGTAAAGTGACGTCTAGATCTTATGAGCAGTAGGGAAATGTGAGGAGAGGTTGTCTCCCTACCGACTGCCCATTCCATGAAAGGCTGCCAGATGAGAAGTTGCACTCAACAAGGCTTTTGTGCTGATCAATCACCTTTCAGGCCAAGATAGCTCTCAAATGAGAGGTTAATGCACCAGACATAAAGAGCTTGCACTGAATTTGTCTCACAATTGATCCCTACATACAGTCCTGGCCATAAGTAATTGTGTCAAGCATGACGGCACCTCCTACACTCTACTGGAATGTGTTGAAGTGGAATTTTGATGCGGGACATGTAGATGTGATACTGGGACACAACGTTGAGTAAATACGATCAAAGTCAAGGCTGCCCCTTTTTGGTGCTAGAATGCTCAAAAGGAAGCCACTTGGAGAGGGGGACCATGCCAAACAGAAGAGAAATTTGGCTTTTTCAAGGTGTAAACATGGATGAAATTGGCTGAAATTGTCATGGGGGAATCTCGACATAAAAAGGTCGACATTTTCCAGTGGGATTCACTTCCCAGGTCCTCCGGAGCTGAGTAAGCATACAAAAACCCTATGTCAGAGTTGAGAGGTTGCTACATTCCATGAAGCAGCAAAAAGAGAGCGACAGGGTGACACTTGGACAGGGCAACAAAACTCATCAACAGATTGTCTCCAGCCGTAGTAGCGAGAAAAGGCAGTCCGAACTCTGGAGCTTTGGGCACCTGATCATCCCCAGCATCCCGCTCAGGGAGAAGGCAGTCCGGATTGCCGTCATTGGCAGGAGCAAGAGAAGAGAGTCCGGACTCCCGAGCTTCGCGGACCTGATCAGACTCAGCAGCAGTAGCGAGAGAAGGCAGCCAGGATCACCCTCAGCAGGAGTGAATGTGGCGGTGCAGATCAAGATTTCCCGACTGTTGTTTTTCAATGAGTTTTGTTTATATGTCAAAGTGTCATCCCATCACTCACTTTTTGTTGCTTCACCAAATGTAGCAACCTCTCCACCTGGACATGGGGCTTTTGCATGCTTGCTTTTGGCACCGGAGGTTCTGGGGAATGAATCCCACTGGAAAATGTCAGCCTTTGGGTCCAGATTCCCCCATGAAAATTTCAGGTAGTTTCATTGACATTTACCCCCTAAAAATGCCAAATTTCTGTCCTCTTTGGCATGCCCCCCATTAGTTAGTTGTCTTCCCTTTGAGCAGTCTAGCACCAAAATGGGCAGCCTCAACATTGACCCTGTGTACTCCACGTTGCGTCCCAGTATCATCACATCTACCCGTTCCACCTCAATACATTTCAATGCAGCGTAGGAGGTGCAGTCATGCTCGATGCAATTACGTACAGCCAGGACTGTATAACAAAGAACAGGCCCTTACGTACGTACGTCTGTCTGTCTGCGGCTGGTTTCTACCATCTCACAGCTGACAATCCCTTTTGCGGCCGATTTTTGTCATTTTTGCAGTGTTTTTTGTTTGCGCACGGCCGGTGTTTGTCATTTCATCTCGTGGCTGACGGGTGCTTTCTGCGGCTGGTGACTGCCCTGTGGGAGTGTGTGCATGGGTGTAGGGTATAGAGTGCAGAGTGTGTGTTGAGCAAGAAGCGTGATTTTTGTTGACTCATGGGTGATGGGCCCTTTGTGCAGCTGATTCTTGTCATTTTCGCAGTGTTCTTTGCTTGTGCACGGCCGGTTTTTGTCATTTTCGCAGTGTTTTTTGCTTGTGCACGGCCGGTTTTTGTCATTTTCGCATTTGTCATTTCGACCTTTTTTGTTCGTGGCAGATTTTTGGTCATCCGTGGATCAAGTAGTAGTGCATTTGTTCCTACCCAACGAAGTGGGCAGCCAGAATGTAAGTCATCTATCTATATATATAAAGCAAAGTTGCTGTATTAAAACCTGCTCGCCCTGTACTGTGTAAAGTTCCTATTCTCATCCAAAAGACGCGTGCCACAGGGGTTCACAGACTCCGGACCGCACGAGGCAAGACTGATTCGATGATCGATCTGGCGCAACACAGACGGTTGGGAACCCCTGTATGTCCGCCAGCGCAGAGCGCAGCGCTGTCGTCGTGCTATCTCTCCTCGCACAGGCTCAGTTACGCCCCAAGGAAGCTGAGGCAGAGCCATGTATTTGGATCCCTGATGAGCAGCTTGGAGGCAAAATGACAGCTTCAGTAGTGATGTTGTTCGTCTGAGTTTTCAAATCCGGCTACTGTAATAACGGAGGACTGTCAACATCACCACTGAAGCTGTCATTTTGCCTCCAAGCTGCTCATCAGGGATTCAACAGACTGCTCTGCCTCGGTGGAGGCCTGGGTGTAATTACTAAGTCTGTGCTCTTCGTGAAAGTGCATCTTCTCCTACTACTAATAATGAGGGGAGATTTGGTTTTAGCTTTCCACTCTTGGCACCCGAACCCTTTGTCAACTCGCCCTGGTACAGGATTTTAGTAGTCCTCATCATCTGTCATCACTAAAGATCCCAAAGTTTCAAAAAAAGTATTTCAATCTGAAAAAATCCAGCAGCTCCCGTGGTTGCCGCAGCCCTCGTAGGTCTTCGGCCTGGCCTTTCTAGTAAAATGAACCCTCAAATCAGTCTCCTAAAAAAAGAGAGAGTCAGATCTCAGTCCTTAGGGCAGGATTTCCTGGAGAGCAGAAACACGTACTTCCCCCTTGATCTGCTCACCGCATGCATAAGCTTGGCAATGGAGTTTGTCAGTACTTAGCGCGTCATCGGACCCGGGCAAAAGGACCCCCTGCTGCCGGAGGGGCTGACTGGACTTCGTGTCAATGGTGCCCGAGGCAGGGGACGCCTGGAGCTGTGGCAACGCTGTTGGAGCTTCCGAGAGGCTCCAAAAGTGGACTTTTGCTGGTGATGCAATGAGCTACCCCGCACGAAGACACAGCTGTGCAACGTCACTTCTAGCATTCATACGCTGCGACTCGACAAGTCAGTACCACTACATGCGTGGTCGAATTTTAAATCTTAGCTGGCACCCCTTAGTATATTACGTTGAGTTATTTAAAGACTCTGTACTCAAATAATGTTGACTTTGAATGGGTTTCAGGCAGCCAGAAACCCGTTGGTAAAGTTTTACATTTGTGATCATGTTATTCGGCATTTTTGAATCTGGCTTCATTTCTTTGTCGTAACATTGCTTTGTCATGTTTGAATTGAGTTCACATTGTGATTTTGTAATGTTTGGTCAGAAATATATATCTCAAAGTAAGCCATTATATAAGTTGTTTACTGCTGTGTTCCCACATGCAAAGCCCTCACAAAGAAACTGCATAGTTGTTCATTTTTCTGTACTGCACTGCTCAGGTGCTTAGTAGCAAATTTTCAATTGTCCTTCTTTGCGTGACCCAAAATAATTTTTTTAAGAAAATCTATCTGACTGCAAGTCCATAAAGCAGTAAAATGCAACATATTAACCGGTGCCAGCATCAAAATTCCCCCAAAAGTTGGTTTTGACCTACGATAACACCTACGTATAAAGCATAGAAAGCTATGCGATCTTCGACGAGATGGTGGACACCGTTGTAGTCGACGTTGGAGGTGTCGTCGCTGATGATGTCGTCTGCGCAAGGAGAGCCGGCTGAGCACGTGTGCACTGTGAGACGTTACGCAGAAGAATGAGAAGAGAGGAGGGTAGAGACGTCTCGAGCCTAGGCCAGAGTCCGAAAGCGCGACCCAAGCCGAGCTCGAACTTCACCGACCCGACATGAGCTTGAGAGAAAAAGCAAGTCTCGGCACTGGGGATACATCAAGCCCGGGCCCAAGCTAGCAGCCACTTTCAGACAGCCCGATTCGACCGGAGCTCGGGAAAAGCTAGCCCGATGCATCGCTTGAGGCGCGATGTTTTGAGCTCCTTATCGAGTCGAGTTGTATGGAGCTTGGCTCAAAAAATCGACTTGAGCTTTCGATCTTTTTGTCCCTTATAACTTTGAAATTTTTGAAGTTCTCTTAAATGCCCCCCTTGTAATAAGAACCACCTTGGCATTGAGTTGGACTCTTACCTCGGGCTGCTTTGAATGAATACGTCCAGCAAGTCTCACATTGCAGATTTCTTTTCAATGTTTTTGGAGTTTTTACAAGCCAGCCCTGAGACCTTTTGTCTCAGATCGAGCTCGGCTCGATTCGAAAAACTTCCGGCTCATCGACTCATCCCCAGACCAGAGTCCAGCTCACTGGTAGCGGGCAGAACCAAGAACTGTGAGCTGGACCTTTTCAGTACTTGACAGTCCGCGACAGCATTGAGGGTGAAAAACTGATGACACGCATCAGCATTTTAATTCATGTGGAGGGTCTTTCACCATCAGAGCTACTCACATTTAACCCTGAGGATGTGCATTCATCATCAATGTCACAATCCTCCTTACGCAGGTTGTAAATCTCCTCAATATGTTCATCATCAAAAACTGTATCAATGATACGTTCCGGCTTCGCCCGGCTCCTTGTCTCCAGAACTTGGGTGGATGATGTGACTGTTGACTTGTTCACAATGACGGAAATGCACCAAAGTTCAATAGAAAAGTGTTTTTTTGCGCGGTGTTTCACAACATGGATCATTTAGCCATGGTAAAGTCACGACTGCACATGAAATCAATGTCTTTAAAATTTGATATCCTTGAAAAAGAACACCTTGACGTCCTCCAGGCTGCCTCGGGCTGTCAGTACTTATCCAGACAACGAATTTGAGCCGGTCAGCTCGATGGTAGAGATTGACAGAACATGCTGACAGGGAACGAAACAAAGGGATCTTCATTGGTTCTCTACTGAGAAGGTCTCGAGACGCTCGCCACGCAGCTGGAGCTTCATTTGAACCCCGTCGCTGAGACTCGATTTAACACTGAGGCGTGATAGAGTAAAGAGCTTTAGTGCAACACTGACAGAGCATCAAAGCACAGTCAAACTGCGCTACAGCACAGCGGGATCTAGTTGACTCTTTTAAGTTCCTTACTGCTTTTTTTTAGGAGCTATGAGTTCTGTACACAGGGCAAATTCATTCCGCGGAGTTTACCACATTGAAGTTTGACTGTACACTGCAATAAGCGAGACGCATGCGTCTATACAAACGAATGTGCTGGGTTTCGTCAAGTCCGTCGACTCATACGTTTCCGGTGTGTACCGACGACCATGACTGGATGCAGTGGAACAACAAGACACCATAGGTTAATACACAAATTGTGTTCACAGTGTCTGTACGGAACTGACTTGGCGACTACGTGCAAGAAGTAACGCCCGACAAGCAGTTGGGTGACAACCAGTCATGGAGACCATTCCTCTCTGCTCAGAAGATCTTGATATGAAGGGGAGGTGTGATACCTCTCCAGCCATACGAAGTGAAGTTTCAGCTGAGCCAAGGCTGTCACAACAAATTGAACTCAGTTAACTTACAATTTCTTACTGCATATATACAATTTCATTTCAACTAGATCTGCAACAAACTTTGTATCGATCAGATCATCCTCTGTCCAAGGGGTCCAAGTCAGCCCTAACTTGATACTGAATACGATGCTCAGTGCCGCAGTCACTTTTGTACTCACTGGAAGTCGTCACTTCTGCATCCTGACCCAGCTCAGTGCTCAAGCTTGGCTCCACACCCAGCTGCACTGTTGGACCAGAATCTGTAGACGACTTATTTGACACATTGAACAGTGATGGTTGCAGAGCAGCCAGTGGGAGTCGCACTTCGGGGGCAGCTTGTGGCTCTTCTGCCTCTTTAGGTATATTTGTATATATATATATATATCCACATGATGCTCGAGACCCTGACATTGGCGAGTCAATCAGATGATCTATTCACTTTGCGTGTTTAGCATTTTGCCATCAGTTGCCTCGACACGAAGTGACAGAAGAACCTGTGGCATACTGAAGTATATGTTTTTCAGTCACTGGGAAACAATTCTCCCTTCATTACTAAAATGTCTAATTGAAAAAAGTCAGTTGCTGCCCAAAGAATCTGACATTGCACACAGTGGGAAAGGAGTTTTCTACCAATCCAAGGGTGTACCTAAGAGCTTCGATCATTCATTGGTCTGAGATGTGACAAAATCTGCGGTGCAAAAATGAGTACGAGGGGAGGAAAAGTCGCTACTGTCATTGTAGTGAGGAATTGTCTGGTGGAGAGGTTGTTGGCGGACCAAGGAAACCTTTGCTGGTCGCGTTGACAGGGGTTCTCCTACTCTATTGTACTGTACATTGGCACTACTCGCGCCTTGAAGCAAAGACTGGCGAGCACCGACCTGGCTGAACGTGGCATTCTGTCTTCACTTGCATGAGTTCTTGCCTCCCTCGAGATTGAACCCATTTAAAACTGCACTTTTTCTTACAAGGAGCGCCATCTTTCGACTACCTGGTGAATGAATGATCAGTGTGATTTCAACGTGAATGTAACAGATCGATGATTTTGCGACAGAAAAGCTCGGAGTAAGATTGCATGTCACAAAGGAGCATTCATTGAAAAGGCATGTCAACGAAAAGAGCACATGAGGGAATGCGCATGATACCAGGTAGACATGCAACAGATCAGCTTGCAAACAAATGAACATTTGTTGAAAAAGCATGTTAACAGAAGAAGCATGCAGATACATGCAACCAGAAGAGCATAGACAAAAAAACTGAAACAATTTCCATCGAACTGTTGTGGAATCTATGGTAGTTTGCCACTCGTGGGAACCCTGCAGATATCCACATTTCGTGCCATATGTCAGCTCTGCCGCTTGTAGTGCTTTCCAAAATTGCTGAGTGCAATTCTTGTGGACAAGTGTGACAAACGTGTAGTCGTACATGGAGGGTAGACTAGTTCAAAAAGGTACTTTTTCTGGAAAATCACATTTCTTCATCCTGAGTTTCTGGGCATAGGGTGAAATTGAGAGGATTTTACTAAAAAAAAGTTGTTTCCTAATAGACCATTTGCAATCTGCACTTTGACTCTGAAGTTCAGTATAGTAGCAAAGTACATAGAGCTGTCTGAATTTGTAACTCTAAAAATGCTATGTTACAAAAGTGTCCCTGATTGATCTTAAAATTTAGGAGGCCATAGTGGGGAATGTCGAGTATTAGCCAAAAAAATTCAACTCAACCACAGACACTTTTATAACATAGCATTGTTCGGAGTTTGCTATGTGCGGTCTATACATAAGTATAAAATGTTCAAATTAAAAGTGCAGATAGTAAGTCAATCTTCTTCTCAAAAAAAGAGACTTGTACCAGCTGTGCCAGTGTCTGGTGCCCATTTTCCAACATGAAAATCCAAAGTTGAAATTTTTGAATTAGCCTAATAATGGGGGATGCAAATACATTGGATCATTGGCTGAGGTACTGCCATCATCTGTGGCAGTAACAATGAGGTATGCGAGGGCATTCTGCCAGCACTGGGGAAGGTCTTTCCCCTGAACTGCAACAAATCCGACATCACCAAAGGGTCTGTTGGCATGAGTGAGGATTGAGTGAAGAAAATAATCATCATGGGATCAAAGTGGCCCAACACGTTCAGGGCGTGCGGGCCGACAAAGTTCTTGCTGTTGTGCTTCGGGCTACTGGAGCTGGTGGTCAAGGCGGGCCGATGTGTCGGCCCATACCAGAGTGGAGATGTTATTGTCCTCGGTCAGACTCCTCCACCCCAAAACCCAGACATATTCTGTTGGGACAAGTATCACTGAGATATTGGTGCTCATACACGATGTTGCCCACATCGCGAGTATATTTATGTCAAATTGTCCATTATGCATTCATTTCCATTGCTCAAAAGATGTCAGGAAAAGAACTGCTTTACAGCACACCTTCTTTACTAAGAGTGAGTGGGTCGTGATATGTGGATGTGTGTTTAGAATGCTACTTAGCCCACTGCCAGCAATGTACTATCGCAATGGACTTGTGCAGAGCATTTCATCAATGTTCATGAAAGGTCCATAGATGTCACCCATCCATGACAATTTACATGCACCCATAAGGAGAGAGCCAAGACACCCTACCTCACAGCAGCTACTGAAGCCCTGCGGGAGCCACTGCAGAAAGCACTGCGGGTGATTTGGAGTTTGTGGGTAAGACTTGACTCGATTTTTGACAATAGCTACGTCAAATAAAGACTTGAACTGATGGGCTCTTCTACCTCTACGTAGGCATTGTCACAGTCTGTGACAATGACGCTTTTTTTGCAAGGTGTGAGCTCAGCCAGATGCCAGATGTGGCCAGAGGCCAGCTGGAAGAGGAGCAGGAGGATCTGACAATCTTAAAAAAAACTTGGCAGTTTTCATGAGGATGGTTTTTGTCAAGGGACCATGAGTCTTGGAGTCTTGAGGATGGTTGAGAATTTGTAAACCAGTCGCAGAGTGAAAGAAGAAAGTAAGGAAGAGGTATAAGAAGACACAAAATTTTGAATTTGTATACCAGTCACAGTATGACAAGCGTACTCTTGTCCGAGTGCAACAGCTGGGTGCCCTCAGCATGGCAAACATACTCCCACTGACGGGATCACGCCATACTATAGTGGAAGGGCTGTGAGGCACTGGTTAGTAACGTTAAGATGTAAATGAACACCTTAGTGTGCCCCTTAGTGGGTGCACCAATATGTGCGTGCTAGATACATGTCAGATAAGCTTGTGAAGGGTGGACGTATTAACGGTTTGCCAGATGTGACAGCATAAGTACAACAACACACAAGTGGGCGACCCAGTTCATTGGCCAAGGTATATGACCTGGAAATGACACACATCTGATGGGGAAGAGAACAAGCTGCCATCCCTATAAATATAAAAGAACAGCCACTTATCTACGTGTGTGTGTGTGTGTCCGCGGCCAGTTTCGAGTCTTGAGCACGGCCGATTTCTAGCCAGATGCACGTGTAGAGCGCGGAGTGCATGTAGAGCGCGAAGCACGTGTTCGGTCAGGTCAGGATTACATTGTTGCTAATATTCCTTCCCAACAAAGTGGGTGGTATAAAAGGGCCCAAAAGTGGAGGAATGCAAAAGAACAAGAAGATAGCTCACTGCAATCAGAAGTAGAACTGATCTTCCCAAAGTGTAAATATAATTCAGTGCACAGGCTGTGTTGTTCGTAGTGTGCCTACATCAAGGCACCGAGTGGGTATACACTAAGAACTTACGCTCTTAGCCTACAAACAGGGTACAACCCGGGAAGGACCTAAAACAAGGCCACCACAAGGAACAGAAACAGTCAAATACAGCTTGTTAGGTATGCACCATATACGGGCTTATTGTGGTAGCAGTCAAGCACACCACTGCAACAGTCAAATGCAGCTCGTTACGCATACACCGTATACGGGCTTATTGTGGTAGCAGTTGAGTACCATCACACTTTGTTGACAGCCAATCTGCCCTCTCTGCCCTACAGACAAGAGAGTATCACTCCTGGCTGGTTAAAGAATGCATTGGATACACTGAATGACCTGACAGGCAGATACATGCTGTACTCGTTCCAGAAGGTCAAGTCTGTGGACAAGGTTGTTATGGAGAGGAAAGGATCAGGGCATTCAAGCGATTGTTCTTTTGTGATTGCCGATCCCGGTCGTGGTCACATGACAACAATCAGATTGGCAATCAAAGAGTGGCTATCAAAAAGCAGCAATCCCAATCAATACTGCAATCACTTTGGCAATCAGTTTTGTGCAATCATAATATTAGCACTCGCTAGATGGCGCTACAGCTTGTTTCATTGTTATGTATATTCTCATGAGAAAAACTAGTAACTTGTCAGAAAACACTGGCATTCAATAGAAGTTGGGCTTCAAAGATTTCATCCTTCAAGCTGTGTCTGTTGCACAGATCAAGTAAAGCCTTTACTTGGACTGTGTCTACACAGCCTCTGTATGATGCACTCCACGTCATGTGTGACCAGTTTGTCACCAGTTATTCTAAATTCTGTTTGATCACCACATGTATTTGAGTGTACATGTGATTGCCGTAATGACCATTTTCTAAGGACAGTCACTCATGATTGCTGATCGTGTGCTAGCAATCAGATCGGGTGACCAAAGAGAGCAATTGCCGATCGAATGATCGCTTTGTTAATCCCTGTTAAGGCCCAGGGAGGGCTGGCACTATCACGTTGGAGTCCTGAAGGACAAGACCATTCAGAAGGATAGTAAACTCCACCTGCTCCTTCAGGAGATATTGTAATGGAGGTGCCGTCTCGGTACCTCGCCCAGTGGTTGAAATGAAGGGCCTCGAGTAAACAACGTGCGCAAACAAGCATGTATTGAATGATCAAAATAGTGCTAGTGATTCTGATATCGGAGGTGCGGTCTCCGTTTGACAATCTTTTCCTGATCTTCTGGCTGTGTGATCCTAGGGGCTTGTTCCTCCTCTTGCTTTGTGTGTGAAAAGCCAAGAGCCAAGAGCTGAGAGCCAAGAGAGATGAT
>JAAUXU010080282.1_pt1 | contig 16311 bp, 12 predicted proteins | sample 7278151 | NCBI WGS metagenome assembly JAAUXU01 (sample SAMN14350113, study PRJNA611818) | marine sediment metagenome | isolation source: surface marine sediment (1.8m) | place: French Polynesia: Moorea | collected 2018-08 | reverse complement strand
GTCGTCCATCAGCCGGTCGCTGTCCAGCCTGCCGTCCATGGCTGACTTCAGGCTCTCTGTGACTTTCTTCACGTGGTTTGAGCCTTGCCAAAATTCACCTGGCACTTCAGTCTTTTCTCCTTTTCTTGATCTACCTGGTCAGGTTGTAGATTATCCTTTGAGGTGTAAAAGTGCTCTTTTCGGCAGACTCAAAAAGGCTATACAATGATCTGTTTAGGCTAAACAAAAAAGTGGCATCCTATTAGGCAGTCAAATAAAGGGAGTAATAGCAAAGATGTCACTGAATCTCTCAATCTCTGGCCACATCTTGGTGATGGAGTCTCTTAAACTCGGCCCAAGAGTCAAATTGTTCAAGTCATTTTCTTCCTCGGACGCTTTAACTCTCGGGCCGAGTTTAAGAGACTCCATCACCAAGGTGTGGCCAGAGATTGAGGGACTCAGTGACATTTTTGCTGTTACACCCTTTAATTCTATGCCTATCTTTCTATGGGTCTGAAGCCACTGAGCCTCAGTGATTGCTGTAGGGTCTTAATAAACACGGGCTGAGGGGTGAGAAGAGCTGCGACGTTCACGAGAAGAAAAGGCCGCAGTGATTTTTTTACATCTTATCGCCTCTCGACGTCAAAACAGGAGATAGAAATGCGCTTTCTGTTGCTTCCCAACTGCAGCAGTGGAAACCAACAACACTTATTTTTCTTCTTCCCTCTTGCCAACCCCCCCTTCTCACTCTCTCTCTCTTTGAGAGGCTCCTACTACAATTCCCCCGCGGCAGACGAGTCGTCCAGGGAAAACTCTTCGCTGTTGCCAGAGTGACACTTGTCGGAAGGGGCCGTGATGTTGGATTCAAATCATGCTGCAGAATTTGTCTTTGTTGTGTACATATCTCCACGGCTGGGGGAGGGGGGGGTCCTTCCTCTCACATTTCTCTGTCCTTGTGCGCCATGGATCCATTGGCCTTTTTCCAAGGGCCTTTGGTTGAGTCGAAGAAAAAAAGCACGGAGCAACGCAAGTAGCGACGTTCATCTCGGTCCATGAGTGCACGTGAGGGAAAAAGCACTTAATCGAGTGGACATCACCACGGAATAAAAGAAACGTGTCTGCAACTGGAGCCTTGAGGCACAATGGGAGTGATGCGTCCCTCTCCCACACAGTCCATTGCACAGCACCAGCCCTGCCCTCCTCGCACCGCTCAGCGTGTGCTGTATTATTCCTGAGAAAGCAACTGTTAATTTTACGTTGAGGCAGCTCTCACTGCACAATCCCCAAAGGCAATAAACGAATTCCTTGAAGGCTTGCAAGTAGGACTTCTTCATCCCTACGTGGCAGCTATTTTTGTTCACATGTATGTGTATATATTTTTTTGCATGTGTACGAGAGCACAGAGGATGCCGCTCTGTTGTTGGGAGGAAAGGAAGAAGGAAGCGAACTTTCGGTAGTATACTCGCCATTTATTTGTTTTTGCTTCCTCTGGGTTTTTTTTTCTCTGGGTTTTCTTTTGGCAGAATAATTCGACTTGATGATTCGACTTAAGGAGGGCTCTTCGTTAGGGCTCTTTTCCTCCCTTCTCCCTACCTCGACTTATTCAATTTTTCGGCCAAAGGAGTGTTTTATGCTGGTAGAGTAGATCTTTCCTTCTTTCTTTTGGCAAAATGCGGGTAGAATTTCCATTCATACGTATGGGGAGTTCTACAGTACCCTTTTCTCTTTGTCTGCAACGTTGTATTTCTCTTCGCCACTAATAGAATGTCTTGCAGGAATGCAATGCTACCATTGTTGTTATTTCCAACGTTGCCAGGGAAGGACTTCACTTCGCGAAGACAAAGAAACTTGCTTTGACCCCACACTAAGGAAGGCGATTGTGCAATTTCAATGGAATCTAAATTATCCTTCGGAGAAAGCACGGGACGTAATTGTTCCAGTTGGTCGAGATCACGGGAGAGACGGGAGTGCCAGGAATTTGGGCGATATCATTTGAACGATGATGGCGGACGTCGATGAGGCTGCGCCAAAGCAAAAAGAATTCTAAGTAAGTAAGAAGGGATTCCCGTACTGGGCAGGGGTGGGCACGTCCACGTACGCAGCTCACAGCATACAGTTCACACATCAAAAACAGGAGATTTTTGCAACGCTACACTGTACGTCACGTGGTGCACGCAGGCGCTGAGAAACCCCTTCTACACCTTTCTCCAGTTCTTGAGCCATTGCAGCATGGGGAGAAGGGGGGGGGACGCGCCCCCCCTGGCCACTAAGATCTAGTATTAAATCAAGGCACTTTGAGCAAACCAGAAGTGAATACAAACAAAAAAGGAGAACCATCGCTGAGAAATTTCAGGGAAGAAGAGGAAAAATGTGACGTAGACTAAAATTTACGGTAATAGCAAGAGACGACAGGTCAGTGGAGGAATGTTCTTCCAGCACCAAGCTGACACGTGACTACAGCTACACAAGACTGATCTTTGGTGCCCTTGTAGGCGATACGCTCACTGTATTGCGGTATGGGAGAACACGCATGCATAGAATGATTTCTTTCTATGACACCTTCTCTCTGGGTATCTTACTTTTCTCTGTTCCCGGACAGTAATGGCCTTCGGCAAGATGAAACCGCTGTTAACAAATGGTTGACAGCGACGAGGAAACCAAGTTTGCCTGAGTTATGAGTCCAATATCACATCGAAGAAACACCAGGCGGAAGAAGGCACCTATATGTGGCGCTCCTTGGCACGATGATAGCTCATTCTTGAGGGACAGCTGCAAAAAACATCCCGGTGGCCGCCGCCACCTCCTGCAGCTTGTTTAATTAATTTACAGAGAGCAGAGGATTCTTCCTCCTTCAGAATTAGCGACCATTAGCTCTAAGGGGAAGGGGAAACTTGCCTACCCCAGTGCTTTGTCTTCCGTGGACCAATTTGCACAGCAATGATAGGAGGCAAACTACGACGAAACGATGCGTGCGTGCAGTGAGCACATTAGCTAACAGTGTCCCAGATTCCTACTTCCTCGGATGAATATAGGGTGTGGGTGTTCCCTGGATGGCACAGCGATTTTGCCCCAGTTGATTGTGTGCGTACTGCAGTTAGTCTCTCCCATTCTCTATTGTCATTCAGTACCTGACAGAGAAAGAGGGAGGAGGAAGAGATGGGGTGCAAAAATGATCAGGGATTGTGTCTTCTGCCATGCATGAGAATGTTGGGGGAGCTGATGTATGATTGCCAGGGAGGAGGGGAGAACTGAAAAAATCATTCTTGTACCACTGTTTGGCTGATTGTCCCCCAATAGTTGGGGCTCCACGGTGCAGTGCAGCTGGAACAAGGTATCCATTGTTGGAGACCAATGGAGTGGCATGACAATCCCAGATTGCTTCAATTATGCACGGCTGATTGCGGTAGACGTGGAGGGTAAAAGGGAGAAAACGGGTCTGAATCAGGGGATGAGTGAGAATTCTTGCGTGGAGAAGAAATGAGAGGATCTTTGGCTCGACGCCTTCGTATAATGGAGTGTGCATTACCGATATGAGACGTGAGTGAAGAGGAATGCAAATTCTTCCACCACTTTTTCAGCTCTGTAGCTAAAGACAACGTTAAATGCACGGAAGCCTCGACGAATACGTCCTGATCTAAACATACCTTGAATTGGAACCCCACAGTAGATTATTGTTGCTCGTGCTGTCAACTGTTGCCAGCGCCATGAAAATCTGTCCAGAGTGGGGAGTAGAATTTAAAATATGTCATCTCTGTCTTCATGAGTACCTTTAAAGACTAAAGGGTGTAACAGCAAAAATGTCTATGAGTCTCTGAATCTCTGGCCACACCTTGGTGATGGAGTCTCTTAAACTCGGCCCGAGAGTTAAGGTGTTCAAGTCATTTTCTTCCTTGAACGCTTTGACTCTCGGTTCAAGAGACTCCATCACCAAGATGTGGCCAGAGATTGAGGGACTCATTGACATTTTTGCTGTTAAACCCTTTGTGATCGAGTGTCCCCAAAAACCCTGTTGATGTATTTCTGTTTTTTAAGAGCTCATCGTCGATTCGTTGCATAATCTGATTGTTATTGATATCAGTTCTTGGTCTTAGTTGGGTGTGTTTGAGTTTCTGCACAGTGTCTGCAAGAAGTTGTGGCTGCTCCGTTGCCTGTGTGTGTCCGTTTTAAGTCGCGCCTTCACCGACGAAGTTTTGCGCACGTGTACGTGGAATACTGTGCGCTCCCAACGACTCAGGCCACAGTAAATCAGTGGACTGACCCGACAGTTGGACTCCGCCAGAGCATTTGTCTGTGTAAAGGCGACTTAACGGTGGCGGTGAAAAGATACTGGGGTAGCTCTTTGCTCCCTCCCACCCTATGATATTTCCGCAGGCGTCAATAATAGATGGACATGCTTATTGGTCTCCAGATCCCATGTGCAATTCTTGCTGACTCTCCCACTGTGTGCATACTTTTTGCCTTGGGGAATACATAACGTTACGTACTGAGCTACTGTGCGACCCATATTGGAACAGTGGATGCATCATGCAAAGAGGGTGAGGTTGACACATGAGCATTGCTTTTCTGTTTATGACGCGCGCGCATGCATTTGCGTGAGGGAGAAGATAGAGTGCACTGACGAGAGGTTAGAAGACGTGCGCACATTAGTCGTTGGCCTCACAACGTATCTCACTTTTGCATCCTACGTTGCTGTATTTGCACCAACAAGTACACCTACTCGTAGCTACGAGACGCTGGATACGAGGAGTGCGTATAGATACAGTGGCAGTGCCTCAATCGGAAGCAGATTCATCTTCATTCAGAAACAGTTTTCGTAGAACGAGTGCGGTCTAACGTCATTTTGGTACGCTCAACGCACCCGTGCGTAAGGTTAGTAAGCATTACCCTGGAGTCACGAGACTCGCTCAGAGGTGCATTCCACTATGCACTGACGTGCGTACAAAACAGCAGGACGACGTATGCTAAGTAGCAGGCGAAAGCGCAAATAAAAGAAAGGGGTCAGCCATCATCATGGAGGTAGGGAGGAGACTATGCGAGCAAAGAAAAAGCTACTTATGCGAGTGGGTCTCATACGACGCTGCTGTGTAGTGCTATTGTCGTGTGTATGTACATGTACGTACATAGACTGCGAAAACTCAATGATGTCGCCTGCTGTGCGCTCGTGTGGGTGGGATGGGTGGGAGGGCAGCCATCCATATCTCTGTCGCATCCCTCCCTCTCTCTTTATGGATCGATTTAGGAAAGTTGAGTAGTACACAGTGGTGGCATTACAAGCTGCAGCATTGTAGGGATGTCAGAGACCGACCAACTCGAGCATGTGCGCGCATTTGGCAATGCAAAGAGAGCAATGGCGCATGGGTCCAATCCACAAAGGAGATAATACGGCAAAACTTTTTTCACCTTCTCAAAACATGTCAGCATGTGAGATGTGATAGTGGCGTGAGCTTCTCTCTCTCCACTGAAACAACGCTCAGTCCCTGTGGGGTCAATCGATCAAAGGAGGTTAATACACTAGCGTATCTGTTGACTTCCCCCAAGTACGGACACTGGGTCAGAATCTAACTTTTCCTAAGCAACGAACGTCGTCATCATGATATATTATAGATAATATGGGTGATGAAGCTTTGTGGATGTGCGAGTATTTTCAACTTTGCTTCCCGCGCCATTCTTGCCATCGTCACCTCTGAGGGAAAAGTGCGCTGCGGTGGTGATGATGAAGAAATAGCATCGCTTAGGTATGTTGTGTTAATGCAGTTTGCCAAATAGGCCGAGCCGCGACGTCTCCATCGTAAGCAGCAGTAACCTCGAGCTGCATCGTCCAGCGCAGCGCACAGAAAGCTTGCAACTGCAACCCGAAGGTGTATCTTCAAATTCCTCAGGATGGTTTTCGCAGCTCGATTGGCCAGACAACTTTCTAAGGGCTTCCCCATTATACTGCTATCAGTTGTCGTCGGCGGTGAAAAGTTAGCTGCTGGAGCTTCATCGACTGACATCGATGCATGAAGGAGGAAAAAGACGTGACGCAAAACTTTACACATTTTTGGAGCAACGCGTAGGCAGCTCCTCCGAGTCGCTGGGTGGAATTAATAACCTGATCCAGCCTCAAAACTTAGTTAATCTTCTCCCCAAGACGCTCTTGTATATGCGTGGTCACTCAAAGAGTCGTCGTCTCCTCTGGTAGGCAGCACTGACAAAGGGTTGCTACGCAGTGCAGAGAATGCAGAAGGAAGCGAACGCACCCAAGAGACGCCTTTTTCAAACTTTACTTTGGCTAATGAATACTGGTGATGGCAAGAAACTTCGGTCCCACGGGCAACTGAGGAGAAAATGCCACTGCTATTAAGGAAGTGCGTAATGGCGGCATCAGGAGAGAAAGCAAAGAAAAGGAGAAAGAAAGGCCCTTTTCGCGCTTTTTGGACTTAGGATGGGCTCACTCAAGTCTAATTTGTCCCTGCCCAACCCGGCGTGAGTCGTCCTCTCATCCAAAAGCCTCACGAGTAAACGCTTCCTCAGGACTTTTTTGTTGCTGCAGTGGCTTCCCACGCCCCTTTTCTTCTACTGTAACTGGTGCTGCTGCTCCCGCGGCCGTTATAAGATTTGCATACTTTTATTGGACTTTTTTTGCGCGGGGCAGCAGAAGGGCGCACACATTTCTCTTGCCTCTCATTCTCCCGCTCCTCAGTATGGTATACACAGTTCTACATTACTACCCTGCACCCGATAGCAGTGTTTTTCTCAAGCTTGAGGATTTCTCGTTGGCAGGAAAGAAAAACTGTTTTTCCTCCTTTCTGAAAAATCTCCGTGCGGAAAAAGAATTGCTCTGACAGAATCAAATATTAACATCGTTCGTCTTGGAGCGCACTTGCGGTCGTGCTACTCGCAAATTGAGGGATATCTTTCACATACGAAGCACACACAGTGAGAGTACATTTGTGGCCGGTTGTGGCAGCAGGGGGGAGAAAAAACCAACAACAATGAACACAGGAGCAGGAGGGGCACGTAGATGATCAGGTGGGAGGGGTAAAAATAAAGGCTTTTTTAGGGGGGGAGGGCATCGACACTCCCTCACCTTGGAAATGGCACGTGTATAACGTTCACATGTAGTAAGATGTGACGTATGCGCACTGGCGTGCGTGTGACACCTCCATAATTTCGCCTCGGGGGCTTAGGGACTGATCTTTTGACGGCAAAACTGCTCTCGTTTTGCACCTCCTTCTCTCACACGTTTGGTGGTGAATTTCCATAGTTTTGGCGGCTCAAAAAACGAGGCGGAAAAGTTTTCCCATCCCTCTCTTTGGCTTTGTCCTCTCCTTCTCCACAGTAAGCAGAAATCGCTGTACTTTTCACAGGCAAGGAAGTGTGGCAGAGGTGGCGCAATCTGATTTTTATAGGCCTCCCTCTCTCTCAATGGGTGCCATTTTTATTTTCAATTTTGTGGGGAAAGAGAGCACACAGGGCAGAACGCAGTGGATCGATAAATCGGGGGGCTGCTCCGAGCTGCCAGCCTCCAGAGCGGATAAAGCAAAAGCGCTGACTAGAAAGAGAAAGACAAGAAGCACATTTGACCTGACCTCGACAAGCTGTTGTTTCTTAACAACGCCAACTTGAGCTCCGGTGCACTTTTCAGTGCATAGTGAAAGACGAGCGGTTTGTCCGCACTCAATGAACGACACATACAGGGGGGGGGGATTCCGAAGGGTTTGGAGGGACATGATGTACAATGAATAATGATATCCTGGATGGGGATTCAAAACTCAAGTCACGCCACGTACAAAAACACAAGTTTAAGCTTCATCAGAAGAGTTTAAGCAAGTTTTAATCAGTCACGTCACTCGTGCTCTTGCACTTGGAATCGGTCCTTTATTGGTGCCAATTTCTGCTCAACATGGTACTTCAATGCGACATCATCTCATCCTTCCTCGCTAGCTACGTACTTTGGCCGCAGTCTCCAGGATGTCCAAGGTACTGTACGCTGAAGTATCGACCACCTAGTTGCAGATAGGAAAAAGTAAGGCGGATTATGCATGTGGCAACGAGGAAAGCTATTGGTCCTTCAGTCAACTCTGTGTCTTGCTGCTTCAATGAGCAGGGGTGCAGTCTTGAACGAAGAGGAGCTTGTTGATCTTTCCCTCCTCCACGAGGCCTCCGGGGTACCCACTGATGAATGATCCTGATCTTCACTTTCTTAAGGATGTCAATGTAGCCTCTCTCATCGTGTGTGTGTGTGTGTGTGTGTGTGTGTGAGAGAGAGAGAGAGAGAGAGAGAGTTTAGACAGACATTTTTAGCTGTCTTCTAGTCGACATCCAGCGTCTGTTATGCGCTGCTTTTTCGTTTCTTGGTCAGAACAGCTCCTTCAGCTTGACCATGAACTCGGCACTGCTCTGGACGGGATTTTTCAGCCCAATACCTCCCTAGCCACAACGCTTTCTTTCCGGTCCTTGACTTGCTGATGAGGTCATATCACAGCATCTATATAGGTGAGCCCCGAACATGGTAGCGATAGGATTGGTCTTGTTCCTTCTGCAGAGGGCTGCCTTGATTCGCTGCTCGCACTCCAGTAAAAGGTGCTTCGGGATTGCGGCAAAATGTGCGCGGCAGAGGATTCAGCGGCTGTCGATGGCAGTGAAGTTTTGCTTGGCCCCCAAGTGGTCACCATTTGTATACTACAGTCTCTGTTGGGTCTACATACATTGTCTTGCATGACAAGGGTGGTGATGGCAGCAAAAGTTGGGAACTTATCATCACCCAGTATGTGCGTCTACGGTTCAGTGTGGTACCCCGGCAGACACGTACTACTCGTATTTGTGCAGGCTGTTCTGTAATTCGCTTACACACAAGTTTAACCTTTCGACCAAAAGTTACTGCGACAGTGTAACCTTGTCAACCTTAATTTACAGTGCGCATGCTCTACTGATACCTACCCTGTGCACCAGAGCCATGGCAGAGCTTGTCAGCGACCGCAATCTCACAGTACAACTTTGGAATGAGGCTCCTTTGGATTCTCGGAACCCGCGACTTCGCCGTTGCTGCTTTTTTTTCGTCAAGGCGGCAGCATTACTGAGCTTTCTAATCTAAAATTCTTATCATACCTAAGAGGCCGCACCATACATTGGGAGCTGGGGGTCATAAAATGCCTGATGGCCCGGAAATTTGTGGTAGCGTCGTGTCTCCTTCGTTGGTACAAATCGTGGGAGAGGAAAACCTCCTTTTTCTTGCCCATTTAGTTTCTTCTTCTTCATCCCCTTTTCCTTTCTTTCTCTTGTCAGAAGACATTTCCTGTGAAAGACAATTGCGTGGTCGTTCAAGTGTGAAATGATACGTTTGGGGAAAGCAGGCATTCCTTCATTTACCACGCACATGATATTTTCCTTCTCAAGAGTCAGATTAGTCTTATTTTGAGGTGCCCCGGAATGGATTCGACAGGAGCATCCCCCTTTTTCCTGGCTTGTGTCTAACTTTTCCTCCTGCGAACCACGCATTTACAGGGCAGCGGTAACAAACTTGGCAAACTGTGAGTGCCGGTCTTGGCCAGTGGGCTGGGAAATTCCCCTCGGCCTGCGAGTATCTGTTGGAGGGCAAAGAGTCTGATGAAGAAATATTCCCTCGGCCTCTGATCGGCGGCAAACACACGATCAAGTTCGAAATGGGAATCCAATGTCAACGCCCTGACCAAGGTGTGCGTCACTCTTCATTCTAAGGCAGAGAACATGGAATCTGCCGACCCCTTAGAGGCCATTTCCACTATCAAAGTCATGTCCACTCTACAATTATGGTCAGAACCGCTCCTGGTCACCAAGCATGAGACAAACTATAGTGAGACCAACTACGGTGAGACAAGCAAGCACAAGGCCAAAAGTCGGTGAGTCAATGCAAAGTGAGGCGAAAGCAGCAGAGAGTCTTTTACTAAGCCTTGCATGAAGACAACACCCCCTTGGATAAAGTGCCGCATAGGGAGAGCAGCTCACATAAAACTAAAACCTCTTGACAAAAGTAGTAGAAATTCAATCTGTCTTGAAGTGACAAAATTTCCTTAAAGGCCATGTTTCTTTCTTTGAGGGCCCCTTTTCCATAAAAAGAAAGAAGAGCTTTCTGCGCGTATGCACAAGTCGAGCACTCTGTCAAACGAACTGCCAACATTGGACCAATGCCCAAAAATACACGTACAATCCAACATCCAAACTAAATTGAAAAAGGCACCCGTAAGTTTACCTTGGCTGCGGCGTAAGAGAACGGTGACTGTAAGATTTATCAATAATAAATCGCTGGCTGCATACGCTCAGTGCCGCGCAATTTTCTGCTTGTCAACAGCACTGCCGACGACGAGTTCTCAGACTTTTTGTGCATGATCCCGCACACACTGGAAGTCAAAAGTTCCCATGCACCTGGAAAACAAAACTTATTTTGCTCTGACTCTAAAAGCAGATCTTCAACTGGATAATTCATAAATGTGGGGGACGGACGTAGGTCAAGGAGAGGAAGGACCAAGCAGGAAGTATTTTAAGAGCTGATGTACACTTTAAGAAAGAGATAAAAGTGTCACGGCTTAAACGTTACCATAGACATTGACCCAATATTTTGTTGCCACCACCTTTGGCCTTGATGACAGAATATTGAAGACTTGTTAATTGTTATGGCTTGCAACTATTTTCTGACAGACGCGTGCTGGTATAGCAGTCCACTCCTCGGCTGGTAAAAGTCAGCTGTTTAGACAAGATTACTTGTGGTCAATGTCATGGTGGAAAATCCCAGATCAAGTCTGTGAGTTGTTTCAGGATGTCGAGGTCATGGTGTCATCCAGGCGGTGAGCCGTCATCCTGGTGCCATTAGCTCTGAAGCAGCCCCACAACACCATGCTCCCACCCCTATGTCTGCGAGGATGATGTCTCTTGAGTTGCAGGCCTCACCGTTTCGTCGCCAAATATAGTTCTAAGCTGATCATTGCGTCTGAATAACTCCACCTTTGTCTCATGGGACCACAACACAGAAGGACTAGACTTTCTCCAATTGCTTCTTTCATAGCCCAGATACCGTCTTAAGTGACGGCTTGAGTGAAGTGGAGTCATCTGTGGTTGACAGCCTCTCAGTTCATTGCAGTTGGGACCTCGCTTAATGGTGGATGGTGATGCTTCAGTGCCTTGGGTTTGTAGATCCTCAATCAGGCTCATTTTGTTAATCTAAAGTTAAGCCATGTTTGCTTGACAGCAGAAATCTTTTTCCTTTGAGACAGTTTTCACAGCTGACCACTTCGAGGACGATTATTCATGCGTCCAACCTCCTTGTCACTTCTAAAGGATTGTCTGAACAGCAGCTGTTGGCATGTATAGTTTCTTTCAGATGGCCTCAGGCGACATTCTCTGGCGATAATGGTCCGTGTTATGCCTTAGGTACATGATTAGACCTCGGAAGATCCCATAATAATGGCATGCGGAGGCTTGGATCCTTGTGACCAACTTTAGACTCGAACCAGTTCTAGACTCTCTGGTCGACACAGCGATGACATAGGTCAAGGTTGAGAATACTCAAGGTGCTCCATCCATCATTGAGACATCATACCTGCACACGCTTGATGAACTCCATGAGATACATGGAGTTCATCTAGTGTGTGTGCCAGCAAGTCGCAGATATGCTCAGAGACTGGAATGACATGTTCAGCAGTACAAGAGCCTCATCCACGATCAAATGCTGGAAAGAAGGCGGCCTCAATCTTAGGCCTTCACTGGGCTCTCGGGATACATTGAGGGTCGAGGCTTGCGGAGAGAAAGCCTTTGGCTACCATGATTCTGTTCAGGCTGTTTAGGGAAACTAGACTCAGATGATGCACTGTACGTTGAGTAAGCAAAGGAGCTCATGCGGGCAAAGGAGGTAGAGTCAAATCGGATCTAGCATGTGTTTGAGCCCACTTAGACTTTCTTCCAGGCTCCATTACAAAGCCCGAAGAGGCAGACCTGCCCTTGACTGAGGCTCTGTCAAGTCTGGAAGATGTTGGAAGAAAGATTGACAGTATTCCTGGCATTAAGGATCAGACACTTCGCAACAAGTGAACAGTTCGGCAGTTGTACGAAAGACCCCAGACATTTTTTTTTCCAGAAAATCTTTCAGGTGCCTCATGGGGCCGAGGAAGTCCTTACATCCGAAACAAGTACTACCGAATTTGTTCACTAAGCATGTTGTCCTAAAGAGACATGGATCAGGAAGAGGAGGTTCTCTCTGGAAAAAGGTATCTTATTTGATGGGCACCAAAATATGACAACAGAGAACTTGAGAAGAATGCTAGCGTTACAGTGTTTCTGTTAAAGTGGTGAATAAATTATTGCAGAGGCAAAACAATTTCACCTATGTCGCATTTGTCTCTACCGATTTTAGACGAAAAGAGAACCTAAGAAGTACCGAAAACACTAACTTTCCTCACTTCAAATGCCGGACTCAAAGAATGACTTTACCCTTTTCTTCACTTTGGTGCTGCATCCTATTGAAAGTTGACTCTGTCCTACGGCATGAATCGAATGTTCGGAAATTCGAACAATGTCCGGACAAATTGAATCCGAAGTATCATACGGCTTGTCTTGGGTAGCAGTAGCGCAACTTGAAAAGTAGCCCCCTCAAGTAGTAGCCCTTATTTATTGATGAATTAATCCTGCGACCAAGTTGCCGAGGAAATCTACATAGTTCATCCGGAGGCTAAAGAATTGAAGTGGCATCATGAACATTTTTGGAGCATTGTGTACTGACCAAAAGTATTACAGGAAATTTTTCTACTTTTGGTCAGGAATATAATTTGTTTCAGTAGGAATCTCCCCTGTCTTTGACAGGGGCTACGATTACCGATTACTACGATTACTGATACTACGGGCCCTGACAGCGTTTGAGTAGTAGCCCTGGGTTACAATTGGAGAAAGAAGTGGTACGGATGTTTGAATCTGCGGATCGAACATTTCGGAAGCGAGAGGTCTTTCTCCACGACAGAACTTTTTATTACCATATTGAGGCTTTCTGTATCCGATGACACGACCATTGATACTCTCCGCTCTCAAAAGTCTCATCAGAAAAGCTCTTAAGGCAAAGTCAGTGACGGGGCAGAGTATAATTGTTCAAGAAGGACACGTTGGAAGTTTAGTTGGTACACCTAAAAGTGGCAAATCATCACGTGTCTTCAGGGTTCAGATACTGCTCGAAAATGTTGGAATATTTGCTCTAAATTTGCGGAATATTTAACAAAAGTCATACCTTCCTGGACCCTGAATGTTCTTCAACTCATTACGAGTACTGTCGATGAGTGCAGAGCATGCCCGAACATTGTATGGAAACATTTAGGTCGCCAGATTTTTGTCATTTCTCAAAGTGGAATAAAAAGTTCTTAAAGTACTGCCTACATGGATCTTCCTGTCCCTAACTCTGGCCCACACGCAGCGCCTCCTATTCATACTGCACAGTATATTCAGTTGCACTTTGAGTTCTTATTTTAGAGTTGGAGGAAAATGGATCCAAAGTTTAGTTTCTCTCGAGCATGGGGGTACGTTGATTTCAACTGTACTTAAGTACGTTCAGTTCAACGACGCTGAAAGTACCACCGTCAAGTATACTAAACTGCTTGTAGGTATTGCGCATTCGCGTATAGCTACACACGTATGAGACAGAGCACGTATGTGTAAGGGATGGATAGATTGCAAGTGTACATCAGCAGCGCAGTCTCTCTCCATGCATGCGACATTGCATGCCTGATACGTCGGCCGGTATACGTATGTAAATTACAACCATGCCGAAAAGATGCATCAAGTCCCGACAATGACACACATCTTGCCCGTGAAGGTGGCCTATTAACAAAAGGAGAGACGCATGGGACTGCAGGTTAAATATCATATGTATGTAAATTTTATTGTACGTTCATCGACTCGTATCATAATACACGTGCAAAGTCTACGCGCTCAGAGTTAGATCATACACCGGGTGCGCTAATCTAAGGGGAAAATGCAAATTCTGTCTTCTCAGACAGAGTCAACCCATCCATATAAAAGATTGGTCTTATCTAGTGAACCACATCCAAAGTATGAATGTGCAAATGATGTGGGACGACTTTTGAGACCGGACTGAGACTTTGATTGTCAGTCAGATGCTCATACTTTTTTTTTGAAAAAAAACACCGTTGTCTTTTTCTGACGCGCTGCCGGTGGAAGTTGTCAAGGTAGGGACCAACATTTAAGTATCTCACCGTGTAGGCGGGTAAGATCACCTGCTTAGTACGTTGTGCATCTTTTTTCTCTGCACTGCTGCAGCTCCACTGCTACGGAGCGCCCAGAGGATGTCATGAATGCATAGCGCAAGCCGGTGAGGTCCCCTCCGGGCGCTCAAACTAGGCCAATCCTTATCTGCAGTATCGATTACCGGAATTAGCCAAGCTTCGCATCAGTCGAGAGGTCCCTCCTGCACTCGCACTCGCTTACGGACACCCGCACGTACACTCTCGCACCCTCAAGTCCTTGGGGAATTCATTGGCAGAATTTCTACTCTCTCCCTCTTTATCACCAAGCTCCTTCTTCGGTCTTCTCGACCTCCGTTCACTATCGAGAAATTAACGCAGCAACTCGATTTCTCCTCACCCACGTGGAAATCTAGTCGACAAAGACGGCGGGGGCCTCTAAAGAACTAAGAGGACGGTGCAACGTAATGTATATACAGTGTATAGATACATATGTACATGTCCGGTGCCTATAGCGGACCGCATACGTGCAGCACACGTCGGAAACTTTGTCCATCGAGGATGGACAAACTTCGTAACTCTTCCTTCGCAGCCAAATTCCAGCTTCTACATAGGGAGCTACGTCTACATAGCAATAAGCTCGTTTTATCCGTAATATCTTGATAGATTGTAACTCCATATAACACATTATTTGGCATGGTGAGATAAGACTCCTGTCGTAGACCCAGGATCTATGAGCTATCAAGTGGGTCTAACCTCCCGCTTTCTCACTGCTTTGTTTCACCTATGCTCTTCCTTAAAGGAACCGAGTTATCCTGGTAGAAGAATATATCTGCCCTGTGAGCAGAGATCGAATCGAAAAAGTCCACATGAGGCAAGTTCTGATGGAATGTATAAAGGTCGGTCCAAGACGAGACGTTCAAAGGATTTCTGCGTTTGTGGCGGCGAATGAAAAAAAGATGCGCGGTCAAAAGAATCATGAATTTCCAATCACGTCCATGACTCGCCGACTCAGAGAACTGTTGACTGAACAAAAAGAATAGCTGATATTCTGAAGAGATAACAGTGAATCTTATGCCTAAAGAAGGAGTGCGTGTGTTTGTCTGTCTGTTAGACGCTCAACTCCTCCTCGGATGGAACTCTCCGTGATAGTTGGTGGGGCCGGGTTGTCTTTAACACGAAGAATGGGTAGGCTTACTTACGTTAGTAAAATTCCTACAGTTGAACTCCCCCCTTGGCTGGACCGATTGTCCTCCGACGCGGTACGGTGGTCGACGACCCCTGAGGGGAGTGTCATGGGGGTAAGACTAAGGCCCCCTCCCCCAACCGTGAAGAATAACAGAACTTGGGATATGGAGAAGGTTCATTTTTCATCAATGGACGATAGATAGGTCGTAGAGCTAAGAAAAAAAGCATTTATTTAGTAGATCTTGCATAGTAAAAGTTGTTCGAGGCTGTGGGAGGACCCTGGGGAGTGTCGCAAAGGGTAAGAGTCCCGCCCTCCGTTGTGAAAAATGGGCAGACCCGAGGAAATGTTTTATTTAGTAAAAAACATAGATTACATATCGACCCCAGGACCCCTAAAAAACACGCACCGCCATCACCAATGGTTGGCGGGACCCACAAACAATAACACATCATAAAATAGCTGTCAATGTCGTCTTGAACGAGTGATGCGTACGCTGCGCTATCTTGACGTTATAACACATAATAACCCAAAATACGATTCCCTCTGCTGTGAAGAAAGGGGAAGGGCAAAAAAACACAGTTAAGTAGTGAAAGTTGCTTATTATTAGGATGTAGCACCATGGAACCGAATCTGGTTTTTTTGGCTCAGAAGTCCAATCCCTTCAGATTGGAAGTAAAGCTATACGGCCTAAAACAACACTACTTAGCTCTCACTACTCACTCCAAGAGGATGGTCAAACGATCAGTGATTTTTGTCAGTGTTGTTTAGCATCCAAATCGGCTGCATTTTGCGTCGTTGCTTGACATCTACCTGGAATACCATCAAGCTGATAAAATTGTTTGAGAAACTCACAATTTGTTGCGCAGAGACCTGTTGCAACAGAGAATACTAATACCATAGTGACACATTACCGGGGTGGCTGCAAGTGTATGTGTGTGGCTATGTGAG
>JAAUXU010012337.1_pt1 | contig 16313 bp, 12 predicted proteins | sample 7278151 | NCBI WGS metagenome assembly JAAUXU01 (sample SAMN14350113, study PRJNA611818) | marine sediment metagenome | isolation source: surface marine sediment (1.8m) | place: French Polynesia: Moorea | collected 2018-08 | reverse complement strand
TCTACTCGAGCTCCGCGGCACGTACCTCTAAGACTTGGTGTAAGCGTACTTTGCTTGAGTATGAGCACTTTGTCCTGGGTCGCTTACGCTGTATCTCTCTCGTAAGGACATCTCTGCTCTTCCCTCAAATCTGCTCTTCCATCACACTGACTCACCTTTCCGTCCTTGTACCAGTACAGTCTCGACCCCAGTTGCTTTTCCCGATTTTGCACGATGCACGTCAGGTTGAGTGCGCTGTCTCGCTCCACATGAACTGCGCTCTCGCCCAGGATCTGAGCGGTCGGCACTATAAGAAAATGAGACGTGACAACAATTTCTTATACAGTACGAACGAGCGGATATGGAGCAAAGAAGATGTAGTAAATGCATCGGCCCATTGCATGGGCCTGCCTCCCTCCAGCAAAGGCCTCCCTCTTATGGTCTGCAAGCAACAAAGAGAGTCAGAATCTGCTGGAACAGAGATCGTTGAGCTTCTGAGAAAGGAGGAGCAGAAACACTGGACAGTGTGAGTGAATCTTGTCTCGTGTCTGGCGAATTTCTCCACTGGCTTCTCTTCTGCACGCCAAAGTCTTGCAACAGGATCTTGGCAAAGGCCACGTCAGCTACATAAGTCTGGCCTTAATGACTTCCTCACATCGCCTTTTAACTTTGTCCTGGCCCTAAACAACGTTTCGATTAACATCTTTGGCATCGAGACCAGATATGCATTGAAGCCTCCACTCACGTACTGCTTGCGCTGTATTTACGGGGTGTGACAATATTGATCATCACTCGCCAAGAATTTCTTGCTCACTCATGTTCGCATGTGCTCTTCTATTTCTTCCTCTCAAAGTCGGGATTGCCTAAATGTCAGAGTCTTACTTAGCACTGACAAAGCAATTCATCAGAGGAAGGAAAAACATATCAAACCCTTTGAAGTAACTTAATATTCACAGTGCATAAAGTAGGGCTTTTTTCTCAGAGGACGTCTGACCTCAACGAGGGGGAATAAAGCCCACCCGAGCACCGCGAATATTTTTCCACCCATCACGTGCGCAAGAGGAATTCATTCGCCTCCCGTGAAAAGGCGAACCAGAACAAAATGGTGGTACTTTAAAAGTATCACTTTATGCTCAAGAAATTAAAGTGATATTTCAAAAGCACCACTTTCTTTCTTCAGCATAAAGTGGTACTTTATTTCCCTCCCGAGCACATCCGATTGGGAAAAAAGCAAAATCTGGAAAGAAATGCTTTATCAACCAATTTTGTCACGCCCGGTACTTCGCATGAACTCAACTCCCATGCAGAGGAGCTCATTGAGCTCTTCAGCGCCATTGATGATCTTGCTGTTGCTTTCGGCGCATTTGTGAAGCTCAACAATGGTTTTGCGGAGAGATTTGGCACCCTTTATGCTGATGGCAATGGAAGTTTACATAAGTGTTTTTTGTTGACAACGGTTGGGTTAACTTGAAACCGATATTGGCACGATATGTGAACGTTTCAAGGAGCTAGACAAAATCAAACTGTTGTTTATCGGTGAGGTTGTAGATGAGGCCATGAATTAAAAAGGACCTTGCAAATGACTGCGATAGCGACGAACAGAGTTGTCTGATTCCATCCAGGAGCAACGGGTGAAAGTCACTGCATCCCACTGTACAGCACCCGTACATGGAGGTCTATTTCAAGACGCATTATCAAAAGTTGTTCGAGGCGGACGAGACGTCTTGCGGTTTTTCCCTTCTTTAAACTGCTTATCGACAAAATTATCTGAAAAGGGGAAAAATACTTCTACCTCTCGCCATCTCAAAGTTAAGTAGTCACTTTTTCATGTGTATCCGGCCCAAAGTTTCCTTGAGTTGCATCTTCGGCAAAATAGAAGTTTTTACGTCTCCGGAGGAAATTGGCTCATTTAAGTAGTACTCTATTCCAGGGGGACTGGAAGAATCTCAGTGGCATTAAAGAATCATCATGAATCTATGGAGTGCGCACTCCGCACACTTCTGGATGTTATCATTGCCTTGGGAGGATATCAAGGGAGAGATCAAAGTGTCTGTTTTGTGACATCGGCGCTGGCACTGACGAGCTTGCTACATCTCCTGTGCTTCATTTGTTCACTGTTTTCCTGTGCATCTTTTTTCACGTTCTTTGGCTTTTGCTGCGCTGCACAGGGTGTAACGCAGGGGACTGAAATAAGCAGCCGGGTTCTTTTCTGCACTCTCTGATCAATTGCTTTGTCCGAGTGCACCCATAATGCTCCATAAAGAACGGACATTTTGGCAACCCTGACTTAGGGGGGACACAAACAGAGCGCATGAGCACGCGGGACTTAATTCTTGAGAGGGAGAAGATCAGTTTCTTTACATCCTGTAGTGGTAGTAGCAAAACTCTTTCGCTTTAAGGGTGCTACGCAAGTTTTTACTCGCTTCTTGGCTTTTTTGCCAGGCCCAAAAGAGCCAATCTCTCGAAAAGAGTGATAAATTAACTGCTGGGCAGACAGAGAGTGTGTCCTGTATGCTGAAAGTAGGTTGAGTAGAAAGATCTCTAAACAAAACAGCACAGTATAATGGTGCTTCTAAAGAAACAGCATTTCTGCAAAGCTTTTGCTAAGTAAACTTTCGATTTTAAGCGAAGTAGTCGTAGGAAACAGAACTTCCAGCCAGGCGTTTTTCGGCTTTAAGGAGTAATAAACGCTAGTGAATCGTGTGCATCATTCGTACTTCCTGAATGATTGAGGAATGAAACGGGTCACAAGTTATATGTTGCAAAAAGCGTACGAAAACTGGCGCTATGTTTGAGCACCAGCAAGCTGCTGCGGAGTGCAGCTGCAAAGTGCACTCCACTTGATATGGGGTCGTTCAGCTCAGATAAATCCCGGATTTTTGCAAAAGAACTGGCCAATCCTCGTCTGCGGTCGTCCCTGGGCCTGTAGGGCCTCCTCTCAACTTTGTTCTCTACCTGGTTCATTTTCTGATCTGGGTGATGACGTTGGACGAATCTCCGATTTTATCTGAACGACCCTGTACGCACGAGCGCGCGTCGTGGTGATGAAAAGTGCCGTATGAATAGAACTCAGGGCAGGAGTGCGGAAACAACAGATTCGGCTGCTTGCAAACATTAAGTTGATCACGTGTGTTCAAGGAAGTTGCTAAAGCGCAAAGATTTTGCCGCAGACGCTTCACGTTCCGCTCCTCTTGCGGCATATGCAAATGTCACAACCGATGCCATTACAAAAATTAGTTGATTCTGCGAGACGACAAAACCTTTGAGGACGCTGAAGATGGCATTCATAATTTCTCCTCCAAAGCTACGTTGCCAAAGTTAGCTTTTCAATGTTATTTTCAGTTTCTGAAACGAAAGTCTTGTCATAATCGTTTTGTGTTCGGTATCGTTTTCTACATCGAACATCCTGGAGAGACTATTGGAAATGTGGTGCTCTCAAAAATGCTGGTTGCGCACAAGTGTGCATTTGAGTCGATGAGAAGCTTAGCCTATATCGTGTCCCAACCGTCCCTAATTTCCACGCACTGAACACATGTGCAACTCTCAACTGGACCAATTTTATGCCTGCACTGATGTCTTCGTACTGAGATGAGTGGACCTAAACATTTTGCAAAACCCTGGAAAAAAAAGGATGTCGATAATTTTGAACAGTCGAAACTTTTACGAAGAAAATAACGTCTCAAGTGAGCGCCTCCCAGCGAATTACCAGAAACAGAGGGTTAGAAGTAATCTTTTATTAAAAGTCTTGTACAAAACCTTATTCAAGCGTGTATGCCTGTCCTGCACGTGCAGAAACTTTTAAAAACTTATAAAATATGTAAACGTAACTTCCTTGATACTGCAACCACGCAGGTCTTCCTTTCACCGTTAAAAAATCTCAAGGCCTTCGTAGTTTAAGTCATTTGCTTCACTTTTACACAAAACTGCGCATGAAAGACAACGTTGGCGATTTAAAAAACAAACTGGAACATTCACACCCCGGTTTTTCTCTTCTAGCGCACTTCTGCACAGAAGGGTAGGTGCAGGGGCGAATGTAAGAGAAGTAAATATAATCGTCATTTATATTTACACCCGAAAAGAATATGTGTCACAAGGTCATAATATCAGAAATACTTCACTGAAATCCTAATAAAAAGGACGACGCTTTTTCAGGATTAACCACCTACACCCAGTTGAATTTCAGATACGGAGGGAGCATCTGATCTGTAAGGACATCTATCGAAGTAGAAGGACTAGGGGGTAACCGTAACCTGTCCAATGAGCAGAAGAGCTGACGAACTTCTCATAATAGTAGTATAGGACCACCCAATTTTGGGAGGAAAATCTAGATTTTCCTCCCAAAATTGGGTGGTCCTATACTACTCATAATAAAAGTGCAATTAGCAACTGCTCAATATTAACCATTCAGCTTCTCACTTTTTTCTACCTTGTGTCCACTGGTTGGGCCACGCAGAGCCACAGTTTGGCCTGCTGAGTCTGCCCGAATCAGAGTTCAGTCTGGCTCACACTGCCCACACTACCCTCCCTCCCCCCGCCAAATCTGCCCTCTGTCCTACCTGCCTGGAGGAGGGCTCGTGTTCGAGTCGATTAACTGATTGATCGATTTTTAGTTGAGGTTTTCGCTGGACCAACTAATTGAACAAATTTGTTTTACTCGATTAAATTGTGCCTCCAGTACAGTACAGTGTACAGATGAGGTGAAGTCATGTCCACAGCTAATCTTTACACTCCAAGGACTGTATATTTACTGGTATCAAAGTTTTTCTTGTCTGCTCCAGAATGAGGTTAATTAATGGGATAACTAAACTCATGCATGATTTTCAGGCTTGTAGGCATTTGCCAAAATTTTGAGTGGCCTCACTTCTGCGCTCGTTGGGATATTTTGACATTTGACATTTGTAGGGATTCATACACAAGCATATGTTTGTTTGACATTTGATGTTCATAAGAATGGTATCGGCTGCAATCAGACATACACACACATGCACACACGTACATGAGGCCAAAATACGAACATCTCATTTTAGTTGAAATTAATCGATTAATTGGTCAAAAAGAGGTAAAAAAATAATCAACTTTACTTGGTCCTCCAGATTAATCGAAACTCGAACACTAAAGAGGGCCAAAAAGGTGACTGCTGCTTTTTGCTTCACCCCTTGGCTAGGCTGGCAAAAATTCCCTGAAAGGACCAAAAAAGTCAAATGCCTTTAATCAAAAAATTAATAATTAAATCCTAACTTATTTTTTGGTCAAGGACACTCTCTGGGTCCAAGGCAATCATTATAACTCACTTTAGTCGAGCTCCATCATCCTGAGCAAACGAAGCATCTCTTTTCTTTTTATACTTGTGGAAGAAGGCAATATCATCATACAATACTAACCTTCAACTGATAAGTTGATGACGAATTTCTTCGCAGGTTTTGTTGAGATGTGACACCCGTAAGCCCCCTCGTCTTCGGGCTGCACCCCACGAATTGACAAAATGGACCTGGGCGAACGTTGTTGTGACATAAAGGGCGGACAGTTGCACTTCATATCTTCTATCGTACCGGTATATGTAGCCAACTTTGTTTTCCATTACTGTAATCAGCTTCATTCAATAGAGCTACGTATTATTTTCTAGGAAGAAGCTAAATATGGCGCTGTAAATAATCAGGGAACTTTAGATACAGTTTGTTCCCTTCTTCCCACCAACCCGTACAAACTGGGACTTCACTCCAATAAAAACTCTTAGTTGAGAACTTTCACGACTGATAAAGCTTTCCTGAAGACGAAGGAAATACGTCTTCTGCTACTAAGAAGAAGCTGATAACAGCATCCATGTCCTACGTCTGCAAAATCGTGTGCAACTTCTGCAACGGTGATTGCGACTACGTATGCAGTGTGGCAGCTGCAACCCTTACCTGCCCTCATTCTCGACGTAGTTGGCAGAGAACCTCTTGTCGGTGGTGAAGGTGTTGCCTCCCACGGCCAAGATGTGCACGTCCTCGTAACGGACCCAGGAGACCTGACCGATAATGAACACAAAGAGGATGAGAACAAATGGCTCGTACTTAGTGGGTGAGCGGGAAGACCCCCGACCTCTTCCCCACCCGAAGGGAAGAGGAGGTTAATCTCACTGATTAAACGAATCCCTAATGTGTGAGTGAGGAGAGGAGGGGCACAGACAGACAGAAATTTTGATCCTGCGCGATCCCCTGCAGGAAGTGCGCAGTACAGTGGACGTCGCTTATGCCGTCGACGTTGAGCTGGCCAATTTTGAGAGATGACGTTACAAATCCCAAGGAATAACGCGCTGAGTAGCCACGTCCTGGCTACAGAAAGCTGGCTTAGATGGCAAACTCTGTACACTGCAAGAATCTGGATAATGTGAATGCCTTGGGAGCAGGGGAAACCGTCCCACTTTATATCCCGCTCTGTCTTACTCACTCTTGCGCTCACTCTCCGTGAGTATGGCATAAAGTGGCAGCATGTCACCCGCAGAAGAGTGAACAGACAGGGCAGCATTGGAAAAGCCCTTGCTGGACGGAGTCGCTACATGTATGACTGACGTTGGCAATCCAATGTTGGGCCTATTATGACTTATGTAGTTAATGCAATGTTGGACCTCAATTTCGGCCTCAAAATGCACAACTAAGCACCTCATTGCATGAAAGGCGTTGTCTAATGTTAGCGGATTAAACAACCATCACAATGTGACGGACGTATAGACTCACAGATGTACACATGTGCCTCAAACTTTATCTGAGAATATTTGGCTAGGCCAATAAGTGAAGTTTTTGGAATTTTGCTGAGTTCATCATAGGTTTGTTACCGAATGTCAAACAGTGGAGATGTCGTCATGGTTTTCAATATATTCTTTACCCCCACCCTCCTTGCAATAAAGTTTTACTTCAACAGTTCAGTACATAACAAGGTATCTAGATTTTGGAAGGTAAAGCTAACCACATTTTGTTTTTAATTTCATTCAACTACTGTGGTGCAGTTAAACGTCTGGATAGTAACTGAGCAGGTGTACTTCAAATTTGTAATGTTGACCTAGCATCCTTACACACGATGTTTCTAAAACCTTGAGGGCTGAGAAGGGACCCAAAAAGTGATTTGTTCTTCATTCCATTTTACGGCCATGTCCTCAAATGCCGTCTTGCAACCAATATAATGTACTGCTAGACATGTAAAAAAAAGGTTCCGGCCTAGTATGTACAGTGAGGGACTCTCTTCCACCAGCTGAACCTTGCAGAAGTTGGGACAAATTCTCTCCAATCCAAGTTGTGTCCTTCTCCTTCCCAAAAGGGGCCAAGGTTGAGGGCTCCGCCGGGGATGATCTGGCAGCGCTTCTTGGGGACCCTTTTAGAAGCACTGAGAGCTTGCAGGAGGGTAAAATAGTATTCCTAATGCACAACTCCCCATTGTTCTCTTCCTCTGGCTCCAACAGTGTTTGTAATGTCGTTTCATTTTATTAGTCCTCAGATGATTTTCTGGAGCCTCCGCAACTTGCTCGCGGGATCAACTCATTTATGGGCTGTCACCGCCGCCAAAGGGTCGCACATCGAGCATTATGCCACCAGTATCAATAACTTCTCACAAAAGAGTTTGGTTGCGTTATCTCCAGAAATGAAGAAGTTATAACCATTCTCTGTATTTTTGCATTCCTCGTTCCCCTTGCATGTGGTAAAAAAATCGATCAGCAGAGCGATCACATTGAACGTTTTTGACTGCACATAAAGTGCTTACATGGTTAGGTGCTTCAACTTCCAGTTGGCTGTTTCCAACAATGTCTGTGCATTGCATAAAGTCTCAAGACAATTGCAGTGAATTCTTAGTTGCTTGAGCGTCAGGGCGGAAACCAGCACGAAGGAGGTACTTTACCCACAGTAGCCCTGGCCGTGTTTCACTGAAAGTGATGTTGCTGCGGAGAACGAGGATAATATTTCACCGCCAACATAGAGTTTCGCAGTCGACAAGTTCAGCAAGATCTGATCATGGCAAGAGTATGGTTGAACAGCAAGGTGTCTTTTTGATATCATGGAGAAGCAACAAAATGCTGAGACTTGAGCACTTTTAAGTCGAGTTGCGTGTATACTGAAAAGCTTGCGATGCATTAAGCGCAATCCTTACAAGCACAGGGTGGATAAAAATCAGCTTCCTGTTGACACTCACTACATTAAACCATGTGTGCAACTAAGCAACGATATTGATGGAATAGAAACAAAACACAAAAAGTGTACAGTTCAGACTTACAACGCAAAAAATTATTGTTTAACCAATACAATTCCTATGAGTTCCTCTGTTGAGCCTAATTAAAGGCAGACGTTGACGAAACTGAGTAAAAACCCGGAGTTGCAAAAACCTCACTTCCATGATTCTTAAGCAATTTTACTTAAAACGAGTTGCTTAAAAGTCTTTTAGAAATGTCAGTGCAACTGCTTCGTTTCTGGGGGTGTTAGTCTCTCACTTCATGCTATGCTCACTTTACTGGAATAGTTTTGCCCTTGGCGGTGAAACCGCTCCACAGAATGCTGCTGCCCCCTTGAGCTTGATTGTGGGGAGGGTATTTTGGGGGTCATTTCCCTCACCCTCCTTGCGCCACATGGTCCTCGTGGTGTTGTGGCCGAACAACTTGACTTTTGTGTCCCATCTGACAACGGGACCTTCATCCACATGGTCATGGACGAACTTGAGCTATGCCTTCAGGTGATTGGGGATTGGGGACTTCAGGGGGACCCTTTGGAGTCGATTTGACCGCAGGTTCAGACGTTTCCGTGCACACGTGGGGATTGCCTTGGACATATTGATCTTCATCCTCGCAATGTATTCCTGGGGGGAGGGGACCACTCTCATCACCCCCTGGGCTTATTGTGCCACTGCGTGCCACCTTCGCCTTCGCCCTCGGCCCTGGCAGGTTATTTTCACTAGCTCGCTACCCTTGGGATGGCAACATTGGTACCGCACGCCTTTCTGTAGTTAAGAACGCTCTACGAACAGAGGATGTTGGAATTTGCGGCTGGCTTTGTGTTCCCTCTCCCCTTCTAGTACTTTCTGATGATGGCATCCCTAAGGTCCTTCGAGCTCTTTGCTGGGAGGGATGTTGTGACTACTTCGATTCAAGTGCATTTGTTGGCGGGAAGAATGACTGCTGAAGGCAGTGTCACACATTTCAATGTTTGGTGCACATGTACATCGTGCGCGGGGCCGTTTTTTTCAGGCAGGTTACAGACGGACAAGGGGACTTATGAAGAGGAAGACCTGAGGGGCTGGGGGCATTGCCCCTAGCGGGGATCGAGGGGCAGTGCTCCTCTATCCCCATGCGGTGGGAGTGCCAAGGATGTCAGAGTCCCAAAGCAGTCCCATCTTTCTACAAATTTGGCTGGAAATGTTGCTTTGGCTCTTTTCAACAGGGTTACGCTCACTTCAGAACTGCAGTTCATGATGGGACCAAGTGTCGATCCATTTTAAAGCCAAAAATCATGCTCACCCGACAGTGGGGGTCGGCGTGGGTCGGAATTCAGTGCTCGCAGATCATTGCTCAGCCGTTGTGGCTCCCCAAGCGTCTGAAACCCTTAGAGCTCTGTACACCCCTTGTACGTCCTGCGCCACAGGAGCTATGACGGTTGGCTGAATTCTGGCCTGCCCTGTCCGTACGTAGCTTCTCACCTTTTGTGCTCCAAGATTCCTGATGGTGCAGACCAGATATGCGGTTCTTCCGGCTGTTGCCGTCATGTTTCTTCCCAGGAAAACTTTCACTCCATGTTGATCCTCCTCGGCGAACCAGGGACCCATGCGAAGTCCGGGCTCGTCGAGCGGCACTCCCACCACGGGCTCGGCCACGCCTGTGGACAAAGGAGGCTGCAGGGCTGTGGAAGGCAAAAAAAAAGGGACGGTGAGATGGAAATTTTTCGTACGTACGCCCACTACACATGTATCCGAACCCCCGCCAAATGGCGCACAGACAGATAGATCTGCTCAATAGCCTTGTCTAACTTTTTTCCTTTTTCTACTCTGCCTTTGAGAGAAAGTGGATCTATAGAAGCATATAGGAGTAGTATGTGATACTGCGAACAAACAAATGCTGATAAAAAGGTGACTGTTTTGTTCATCAGCCGGAGAAATCGAAACCCGATGACATCACCAACTAAGTCGCTATCGGTTTCTCTCACCGACAGAAAGAAAAGTCCGGCCTAAAACTAATCTCAAAGGACCTGACGTTATACGAAATACTTTTTTTACGGCAAGTGCTTGATGCACTGCGGTCCGTTTTTCCGTTTTCCATATTGCTGCCGTCCCCTCCTTCCGTGTTCGCGGTACAAAGGCAGACAATTCAGTCTGGGTTGAGAGAGACCTTTATTGGCGTTGACGAGAAGTAGTCAGGGTTGCAACTTGACGTGGGGAAACCTTCTCAAATGTGTTACTGTAGGGTTGGGATCAGTCAGGTTCGACGAAGTGAGGTTGACTTAGTCAGGCTTAGCTTAGACTGATCAGATCAAATGACTCAGGTCTAGGTTGAGATTGTGCAACGAGGGTGGTACGACTTTCAAACGAGGTTACTCTTTGTATTCAATTTTATGGCGGGCTCTGACTGTAATCTTTTACCAATTTTTTAACGTTTCGAAACAACGCTTAGTTTCGCCATGTCAGCTGGTGTTGAATGCAACCTAAGCTCTTACAAAGATTTCTGCCACAGGACCCCTCCGCTCTCAAGATAAACCTACACGAAAAAGCCACCCAATGTAGGTTTTTTCCCCAAAATTTTCGGCCATTTAGTAGAGGCTGCTTGACGCACCTAAGGGCTTACTAAAATTCCGAGAACATTCTTTTTTTCTTCAATGCTCGTAAGTTCATATGCATCAATATTAGCTATACTAAGTAAAGGTAAAAAAATATTATTTGTTGGCAACAATTTCCATGTGGCTCTCATCGTTGCAATGCTGAGTCATGAAAGGAAAGACAGTTGAGGGAAAAGAGAAAAATAGTGGAACCTGCGGGAGGAGAGAGCAGCAATGTGACATTAAAAACCACGTAAAAGATACATAAAACTGAAGTCAAAATTCTGTGACCATTCTAAATCTGTGCATTTAGCTTCAGATGGTGAGACCGGCAGTGTGTTCTTTTTCAGCTGCTTTTCAGCTGCTTTTCAGCTGCTTTTCAGTTGCTTTTCAGTTGCTTTTCAGTTGCTTTTCAGCTACTTTTCAGCCGCTGTTCAACCGCTTTTCAGCTGCTTTTCAGCCACTATTCAGAAGGCTACTGCTAAAATGCTACACGAGCAATGTACAATTGCACTTCATCTTCTTTATTTTTCCAGCATCAATGCCTCAATGTCCTCTAATTGAATGACTTTTTAGTGTTTTTCACTTCTGAAAAGTCCGTATAAAACACATACTGTATGCAGAAAGAGAGAGGCAACAGGGCCTAACACCCCCCAAAAATGCTATGTTAAATAAGCATCTCCAATTGAGTTGAAATTTTAGGTGCCAGTTCTAGACACTTCCTGCTATTAGCACCTAAAATTTCAGCAGTATGTTCTAAAGCTACATAAGACATCAGTTGATAGAACAGTACGTAACTGGCAGTATAGATGCACGGACTGACGGACGCAAAGGGGCTACTACACTTGCCTGCAAAGGTATTTGAACACCAGCTCTGTGGTGGAGAAGTGAGCGTATGTAGCAATTTTTTTTGCTCAATTGCCAGTGCTACCTTTAATATGCAATTTCATCCAAAGTAAAGTAAAAAGTTCAACTGCTCAGTCTTCAAGCTTTCCAATGATGTAAGTATAGTTTGTGTGGCTTCAATGTTAATGGAGCTTCGCATGATTCTATTTAGTACAGAAGACAAGTTAACTGCATTGACAAAATGGCCAGCACTGCCTTTTACAAGCAATTTCTATGAAAAAGAATGTAATAAGTTCAACTGCTGAGACTTTGAGCTTTCCAACAATGTAAATACAGTTCATGTAGCAGCAACATTAAGGAAGTTAAAGCAGCAGGAAAAAGTGTTCAAGTACTTGAAGAGCAAGTCCCAAAAAGGGACTTGCTGCCACAGGGGCAGCAGGTGGGTGGTGGAGGAGCCACAGGAGGGTGGGTGAGGTCTGGAGGGGGTGCTCCCCTTGAGCAGTCAAAAGAAATTTGAAAATGCTTCCAAAAATGAACGATATTTCAGTATTTTCATCCCTCTGACAGATGTTCAAATACTTTTGGCGACAAGTGTACACTATACATGACATATGATGTCCCCATGCATGTTTGTTTGCTAGAGGGGCGCACCTCAGATCGATCTAGGCGATCTGTGTGCTGGGAGTAGCCCTAGTGGGCCTTTTTCCCCACCCCCAGATGGCACACATGTGAGAACTCAACAAGTGATAGAGCCACTCATGGCACACTTGCCTCCGTGCTCATCTTCATCTGACCTCTGTGCCATAGCCTTGGCAATGCAATCCACTTTCATGAATCTGACAAGGCTAGGGGGGTTAGAAGGTGTGCTAAGTTAGAGGTTATGCATACTAGTCACATGCTCCCTGGCAAGTGCTGGGCACTCGTGTGCAAGATGCGTACAAACTCCTTATGCTCTTCCCCGCAGAAATGGCAGTTTTCTGTGTCCCATGTATATTTATATGATATGACAATGTACTGGGTGTACAGAAAGTCATGCAAAATTTGCTGCTACGCAACAGAGCTCCTTTCTTTATTTTGGATGAAGAGCTGGACAGGGGAATTAATTAGAATATGCAGCATTGAGTCTCACTTGCATTTCATTTCTCAAACACTCCACTGTCGGCAGTGAGGCAGGCCTTGAGGCAGCAGCAGAAGACAGCACAGCAGTTCTGGATGTAGTCCTTGGACATGAAGTTCCACACCACCTCCACCTTGGACTTGAGCTCAGCCACGGACAATGAGAGCTTAGCACAGGCCCTCTCCTCAACATGCATCCAGACACTGAAGTCCACGGGGTTCAGGTTGGGGGGATGAGGGAGGCCACATCTCCTGTGACCAGAACCCCCTGGACTCCTGGCGCCTCTCCAGGTAGGCCTGCACATTGTTGCTGCAATGCGCAGGTGCCCCATCCTGGGTAAACACATACCTGTCCTTGCCATATGTGGTGTCCAGCATGGGCAGGGGTTTCCTCTGCAAGTAGTTCTTGTACTTGGCCCTGTCCATTGAGCCCTCATACCAGAATGGCGGGAGGGCCTTGCCATCGGACATGATGACACCCAGCATGCTGGCCTTGCTGGGGTGTTTCCCAGCCCCCACTGTAACGTTGTACAGTTCGCACCGGGCTATGTGCGTGTGAGTGAGTGTGAGAGTGACGATCGTAGCTGCGGAGCGATGGGTGAGGAGGATATTGAGACAGGGAAGTCTGAGTTCAGACTGGGGATGATATGTATTGTGCACAGAGTGTTTATATACAGCTAAATGAGGAAGGGGAAGTGTAATTTGGGTGTGTCCTCATCTGCGCAAACAGCAACAAGGAAGCCTTTGCGTAGTCTAAACACTATTACAGTGTCTGCTTCCTCATGCACATGACCTTATGCATGTACACATAGCAGCACGCTAACCCACAAACCTCAGTTCTGGTGCAGCATCCTTCACGGAGGTGGATATGTATCGGTTGTTTCTTTTGTTCAGGTGTGCATCAGCTGTAAAGTCTTTCTCATCTGTGTACACCACCACTCTGTCTTACAACCTGCTCTTGAGAAAGTTCCTGATCTTCTGGCCCTGGGAGACGTGCTTCTGCATCTGCAACGGCATCAGCAACTGCACCTTTTGCTTTGCCAGGGACTTGAGCTTTAAGGCCTTCCTCACCAGGTCACTCATGGACATGACAGACATGTTGTGCTCTCTGGTGAGCTTATGGATGGATGTGGCAGGCTCCTCCTTGATGGACACCCTCACCTCGTTGATTTTGTCTGTGGTCCTCACCGAGCAGGGCCTGCTGGACCTTGGCCAGTTGACTGTGTCACCAGTGGCCTCGTAGACTTTCCTGACGTGCAAGATGGTGTTCCTGTGCACCATGAACCTCTTGACAATGTCCTTGGTCCGGTTGCCAGCCAAAATCCACTCAAGGATCTTTTGATGCAGCTCAGACATTTTGACATATCTTGAGTTGCAATGCATCAAATTTTGTTTTGTTTTCTGTTTTTGATCACCAATGACCATGTGCAGAAGAAGACACCAAGAAAGCACCAAATTCAAATGCAAAAATGGTCACAAATTAAGTCTGAAATCGTGCACAATGACTTTCTGTATACCCGGTACTACCTCTGATACAATTGAATTAAAGGCATGTGCATGCATGAAATCTTTGTATGTGCGTCACATAACTGCAAGTAGCCTCTACTTTCACCATCGTACATCGTTTGTCTTGCAAACAATGTCGTGTGGCTCTGACGTGGTAGATGACGCCAGGGAGTCATAGAGTACTAGATGATTCATGAAGATTACCCACATGGAAATCAGGAGCCATCGTACACTTTGTGAAATAGGGAAAAGAGGACCTATTTTGTCATGTTTAGATTCAGCCTCACATCATCCAACTAAGTTTTGACTTCTTTTCCAACAAACAATGTAGAGGCAAGGAAAGTCAACATTCATGAAATCATACTGGACCTACGACTGCATGATTCGCACAGCCACAGGTTAGGAAAAAGTTGCTTTGTGCTGAGTTGGATTGGACATTAGGCAACGAAAGAAAAGATGCAGGGAATTCCATCGTGCTGTCTGGTGTGTCTGCTCCGGTAGGGCGGCAACCGTGTGCCCTTCCGGGCCGGGAAAAGCTTCCCAGCCTCTTCTTGCCAGCGGTTGCTCCAAAAGGTAGAAAAACCAGTCAGCACTACTTAATTCATCAATGTTAAAATGGGACGTTGTCTGTGCAGCATTCATTTTTTTTCGCACAACCTTTGAAAGCAACACAACTAGGTTCTTCTGTGATTCCTTAATGTGGTCCCTGTAATCCCGCCCATCTTTGATGTGCTTCACCTGGAACTGTTTTCTCTTCCCCACCAAAATCACTGTATCCAATGATCACAGAAGAACCTTTACGGTATGAGGGGTATAAGAAGATACAAGAGGGGTATAGGGTTGCACTACACTAAAATTGGACATTTTAAAATCACTTTTTACCATTGATTTCATCAGTAAGACACTTGAAAAAGTTGATATGAAAGTGCTTTAAAATCTTCACTTCACACCGATTTCTTTTTTGTACCATATAGAAATGACCTTCTTTCTTGTCTCTATGCATGACCTGTCAGTGACAGTTGACTTTTTCTTATTGTATTTTGCTTACGGGGCTAAGTACTTCGTTACCCGAATTGGAGTCGTAGGCCTTGTGTGTAACAACAGTAAATGCTCAATTTAGAGAACACCATTCACGTAGATACTTCAATTTAGTGAAGATTTCACTGCTAACCATTTTTTAGCACATAAAAAGCCCCGCTTTAGTGCACTTTACTTTGGTAAACCGCTGTTCAGTGAATTTGACTTGACCAAAAGTGTACACGCAGGTATGTTGTGATTTCCTGCTCGATACATGGGTGGAGTAGACACAACTTGTCGCTCATTCAACATCCCTCACAAATGATATCCTTCTAGTCGGCTCCAGGCATGGTTAGGGCAACAGCACCAACACCCATTGCACTCCACGTTAGTGTACATTGAGGATGAGGACCTCAAGAAGTGTGACACTAGAAAAAAACAGACTAAAATTACACAGTTCTTTTGAGATTAGCACTGTGTAAAATTTGGTTCAAGCATTGACAGTTGATTCCATAAAATTGTAGTTGTTTCATGCCCCAAGAAGTGAGTTTCGCTTAAGGGGGACAACTAGAATTTAGAGAACTTCATGCTGCTGACACATAGGTTCACTAAACCGAGCAATATGCCTTCATGGGATGCTCTAACGTTGGAGCTTTACAACACTTCATATATGATGCTAATTCTTAAGCCCTCAGTATAATAATTCTTGTCAAGTGCGGATTCTTGAAGTTTGACTCCTTTCCCTCACATGGTCAATCTTCGTGAACCGTATGGAATAGTGAGTGGCATTTTTCAAAGATAAAAGCAATCGACAAACAGAAGAAATATCAGGCTTATAAAGTTCAATTTAGCTGCAAGACTTCTGAAAGCCTCCTTTGCAAGTTGGCACATGGGATGCAGAGAAAGGCTTGAAATGGCTTTTTCTCCCTATAACACCTTTGCGGCGATTACATGGTTAAAACTATATTTTTGTAATTGTCCTTACGATAACGATTCAGCGTAAGCGACCCAGGACAAAGTGCTCATAACCCAAGCAAAGTACGCTTACACCAGAACTTTTAGAGTTACGTGCCGCGGAGCTCGAGT
>JAAUXU010033691.1_pt1 | contig 16317 bp, 16 predicted proteins | sample 7278151 | NCBI WGS metagenome assembly JAAUXU01 (sample SAMN14350113, study PRJNA611818) | marine sediment metagenome | isolation source: surface marine sediment (1.8m) | place: French Polynesia: Moorea | collected 2018-08 | reverse complement strand
GAACGGTCCATAGAGTGTAGTGTGGTCTGTAGACGTAGCCGGGCAAGGTCACGTTGTAGTCCGTGGGCATAGAGAGCGCCTTGAGATCGTCCAAGATGGCATCAATGATGCACTGAATTAGTAGCATGTCTGTTTGGTTTGATTGTTCTCAAGCAAGTGCCCTCTCACTGTATTGCAAGATGGTGTCACAACAAACATCTTTCCACGTGCTGGATTGATTAGCTAGACACTCTTATACACTAAGAACATCGTACATCGCATCACTCGGGTACTCAAGTGTTACTTTCTAGTCTAGCTACCAGTTCCTTACACGCTACGGCGCACGTAGTGACACCAAGCGTAAGTCTCCAAAAGGATACCAAACAAGATGAAGCTACAACAGAAAAGATTCAAAGTGTCATGCATATCGACATTTTCAGCCCTTGACTTTAAATGAATATGACTATAACCGATTTAAAAATGTTGGCCAGCTGCTCAAGTTTTGGTCACACAACCTTCAAAGACACGGACAAGAACAGGAGGGAAAGAGGATGCACCTCACGGTGCAGAAGGACACTTTGAATAACTGGCTTCACTGGAGTTTTCGACTGGCTGGAAGTGATGCATAAGGATGCGAGGACCATTACTAAAAAGGCGAAAAAAAGGTTTCGTTTGGCATTATTTTCAGCGCATCCCTATGGTCCTTCATGTAGCTAGTGCCAAATTGTCATCATATTTTTATAGACATTTTTGCGTAGTAAATGAATGTGCGACTCAACTGAAAAGCGCTAAACCGAGTGGTGATTGTACTGAGCGGTGAACTTACTTGAACATTTTCTAGATCCTGTCGATCTTGCTGAGGTTATGCATGAACAAGACTCTCTGTTATGCGTTAGCATATCGCTTAACCTACTCACCCTCGTGACAATTGATTATTGAAGAGGACAAGAGATAAGAAGTTGACCGTCACCACAAAGCTGGGGGCAGTTAACAGTTCATGTTGCAATGGAGAGTGTAGCGATGAAATACAGAGATGTGTTGAGAGAGAACGGTGGTGTGTTCTTGCACCCGTTACGAGCACTCCAGTACTCGCAGTTTGGCTTCTTCAGAGACATTGGTGCTGCAGCAGGAGGCAGGCTCATCCAATGGCAGAGAAAACGTAATTGTGGGATCATGGAATTTCTTGGCGTGTGTCTCTCTCGATGCAGAAGAAGCCATTGAAAGAGAAGTGCAATGCCGGTTGCTGTGTTCACGGTGGACACGTACCTAGACCATGCTCATGAAGTATGTCTCCTCGTTAATCTTAATACCATTGTCGATATAGATCAATCTGGTCTACCTTTCCCGAAGCTGATTGAGTGCTGAATCATGCTTTGTGGTTTTGAATAGAATATTCAACTATTCTCTTGCAAGAACACAGTGCTCTAAGAGGTTGTCGATGTCCTTTTAAGAAGAAGACATCTTCGGCGAAAACAATTGTCTTCTTGCGGCAAAACAGCTTTCTCAGAAAAACTTGATGTACTCCTTATGGATACCAATTATCTCACTAAGAGTGTTGCATCGATATGTACCAAGCGACATTATTTATGCCAAGCACTGTATTCCTCACTAGCAGAGGTGCCCGGCGTTGCTCGGGTTATTATAAGACTTGCCGCAATCCCGCCCACCAGCAGACTCGACCATAGCTCAACATGCGCTTCGCGCTCAACACGAAGCTGGTCTTGCCTCGACTCGAAGCTGATCTCGCCCTCGAAGCTGATGTCGCACCCGGATCGGATCCATTTTGTTTTTACTTTGAAACTGGTTGATCCGGACACTCTTCACTCCCTCCCCAGCTTAGTGATAGCAGCAGGCCATGAGTCTACGGGTCGAGCCTCGTATTGGCTTGCCTGGCCTTCCTGGCCTTCCTGGCTCAATGTCCACCCCTACTGACCTTCTTCCCTCTCCTCCTCTTGTCAGAGATACCTACTGACAAAAATGGTACTGCACAGCTATTCCCAAGAGCTTGACCTATACCTATGGCATGGCTATCTATGGTCTGGGTAATGTGGTAAAGGGAACTTTGGACCTCGATTTCGGCCTCAAAATGGCCTCAAATGTAAAGTGTGGCAGGATCAGTTTCAAGCTTGAGATGTTTAGTGTCTGCTGACCGAGTTTGGTGACGATCGGTGTGGCAGTTGGGGCAACCATAGCCTGACAGGACGACTGACACACAGACGTACATACGGCGACTTTGCTTTATATATATTGATCAGGCTAGGTCAAAAATTGGAATTCCCCATGGGTGCCCCAAATTTGTAACCACATACCTTTTGAAGTCTTTGTAGTCAAATGAAAGTGAGAAAAAGGAGTTTTTGCTATGCCCAAATGCATTTGAAGTTACATAATACTGTAAAATAAGTTGAAATTTTTTTTTGTCAGGAATTGCTGTAATATATTTTTCTGACAAACTGGAGCAGGTCAGCATTTTGGTCAATGATTTTCACCCAGTTTGGCTGCTTCTGACAGCCACCAGAGCTGAAATTTACTTTCACAGTAAATTTACTACAGTGGCTTACTACATAAATTTCAAATCAAGTTGGGCATAGGTAAACACAATTTTTTTTCTGAAGTATTTGACTACATCTTCATCTTTTGAGCCCATGTAACAAACCCCAGCCACTGTTAGTGAATTTCCAAAGTTGACCTATTGCTGTCCTCACCTCCAAGTTCATGACACATTTTCTCTTGAGACATCAACATTCTCAGCAACTTTAGTTAGGGCTCCATGCAATAGAATAGCATCTTGGGATTTGGAAAACAGGTCATGATACACGGTCATGGTCATTTGACAGATCGACGATAGTGTTGTCTCCACTTTCTACCATGTTGTCCGAAATGACATGAGGAAAGCTATGGCACTACATGACAGAGTAAAACAATTCATCCTCGACTTTCTCCACAACTTTGTCAAATTTGGATCATTTGCTTTGACATATGCAGGTGACGATGATCATGCACAGCAGCACAAAGTACTCTCTCGTGCATATCTCCTTGACCTTCCTGACCTGAGGTCACTTCGGCCCGATAACATTTATGGGGAAAATGGGAGCATTTTGCCAAAAGTGGACAGAGGCAGTAACTTATACTGACATGTCCAATGCCATAGCCAAAGCACATTCACTGAAACTTCAGAAGGAGAATTAGGAAGCGTTCGGACAGACGTACATACGGGAGTCGCGCGCTCATCATGCGCTTCTCGCTCAACACGCGCTCTGTGCTCAAACGGGCAGCGCAAAAGCACGATCAAGATGGCGGCACCTCGTGCAGCCAGATTTGCAGCTCTTCAGTTGCTTCCCCAGATGCACCAGTGAATCTCGCAGTATCACGTGTCTCCCCTCCACCAGTGCAGAAGTTCCAAAATCGCAGACCTCCACGCTTCCTTCTTCATGACGTACAGTCCTTCCCGTTAGTAATTCCCACAAGTATGACGTCACCTCATGCACTGTACTGAGACGTTTGAAACCCCGTTCAGTATTGCGCCTCTATATGCTGCTTATACGGTTTTTGATAAACTGAACATGTGGCACTGGTGTAAGAGGCCCTTAACGGCGTGCGTCAAGATTCATATAACCCCGAGGAAAGATAAGAGCGATATAGAGGAGCGTCATGTACTGGACGTTTTGCCATTCGTCTAGACAAAGTCTAAGACACGGGGGAACTGAGCGTGCGATCCAGAAGAGGTTGCGTTGGTCTTATGTTCACTCAAAGTCAACGCAATGTCTTGCGAAATCGCAGCGAAATCCTACGATAACCTCGCACCATCCAGACTAATCTCACAAGTCTTAAGAATGTTCGCGATTCATGAACTTTCCAGAACTGAGTGCTGATTGGGCAGAAACCAGAATCATCATTAGCTGATTGGTCGATAAATGTGTCGTGTATTGTAGATATCTCACTCAGGAGGGACACAAATGTTTCACGAAAAATGATAAAGGCAAAAAGCAGTTTCTTATTTTTATATCATGTTTTAAGAAATTTTAGGATGTCTCCCTGGGGTTCGCACTCGTGTTGTCTTTTCAGAGGCTCAAATTAGCCAGTGGACATTCTCCAGACTTGCACAACTGTTCTCGCAACCCTGTTCTCTGCCAGAACTGCCTGAATTCTCGGCTGCCTGGTGGGGTGAGGCTCACCCCCAGTTATGGCTCCTCGGCACTCGGCGGAGTTCAGTGTGTAGTGCATTGGCTCAGTTGCAAGGTCTATGTCAGTCGTGACGCAGTAACAAGACTTCGTCGCAGTTCATTCGATCGATTTTTCGCTCTACAACGCCGTCAAGATGTCCACGGGGGCCACCATCAACGGGTTCTTCAACACTTTCAACACCAAGATGTAAGTTTGCGCCTGGGGCGCCCACAAAGTCTTTTTGTATCTAACACTGTGCGGAGGAGTCGCGGGATGACACGAGCAACTCGGTGCGTGACTTTTGCAGCGAGGCTCCAGTGCGCTCTCACTTGAAGAATGTGTACGCCTCCCTGATGCTGGCGTTGCTGTCGGCCGGCGCCGGAGGTTACGTCCACGTGTTTACTGAGCTGTTCAGCTCACTGGGAATCATCGGGGCTCTGGCCTCTCTTGGATTGGCCGTGGGCCTGCACGCAACCAGGGACACGGGCAAGAACAGAGGGCAGAGAATGGCCATGTTGCTCGGATTCGCCTTCCTCTCAGGTTCGATTGTGCGCTGGTAGCAGCCGGACGTACACTGCGTGACAAAGTACGAGAAGCTGATGTAAGTGTCTGTCCTGTCCACATTTTAGGTCTGGGCATGGGCCCCCTGCTTGAAATGAGCATTCGCCTGAACCCCACTCTGGTCCCGACTGCCTTCATGTTGTCCTCTGTCATCTTCGCGTGCTTCAGCGGAGCCTCTCTCTTGGCTCCAAGTGGAAAGTACCTCTACTTGGGTGGAACACTGTTCTCGGCCGTTTCAGCACTCTTCTGGATGGGACTGGCAAACCTCTTCTTTCAGAGTCAGATCATCTTTCAGGTACTGTGTTGAAAAACCACGAAATCGGACGAGCAACTTCTTGGTTAACAAGTCCGGGAGATTTGGTTATCTCTTCACTATTAAGCTTTAACGGAAAGTAAACAGCGTCCATATTAGGCTAGTTCGAAAAGGTGCCTTTTTTTAAAACAAAATGATTGGTTTTTGATCTACTAAAGATTTTGCTTCTTCAGTAGTAAGAAGTAAAGAAAAAGCAAGTTTCTTTTTCGCACCTTCTCCACACAACTTCAACTGAAACTGTTTTCAAAAGTGCCCAAAGATGAGATCTACCTTGCGTTGCATTGAGAATATCAAGATATTTATCCTGTAAGATGCCAGACAAATCGCCACTTGTGCTTGCATGAAAGATTGCTGTCTCAATGATAGCTGATTTCGTTCAAAGAATTTCCTCCACATTTTACGTCTTCAGACATAAGTCAAATGGCTGCTTTTGCCAGCATTCAGTGCACATTCACGAAAATTCTCTGCTGCCACAAGTTCAGATTTGGCTGGCTCGTACCGATCAGACGTCCTGTCTTTTCGGCCAAAAGTTGACCTGAATTGGCAAAAATGTGCCTGAAACCGAGTATCAGCTATCAATGAGAATGTCGTCTATCATATGAGCCCTGTTGGCAGCTTATCTGGCATCTCAGGACTGCAAAATTAGGGAAAAAATACACTTTGTCCAGAAAACGATATTTTTCTTTATAACATCAAGCTTCCTACATCGCCAGTTTCCCTTTGCCGGCAGGTGATGATATCAGCAGTATTGCGCCATGAGCAGCTTACGAATGATTCTCCAATTCCCCCTGTGCAAGCATGTGTAACTTCTTTAGGGCCGCTGACCATAGGGATGCGAGTTGACTAATCTACAAGCATGTGTATCAACTTCTCGTATCTGTGATTGCAGGCTTATCTTTTGGGCGGCCTCTTGGTCTTCTGCGGCTTCATCATGTGGGACACCCAGATGATTATTGAACGTTGTCGTCGTGGAGACCGGGACTTCATCGGGCACTCACTAGACCTTCTCATCGACTTCTTCTCTATCTTCAGAAAGATCCTCATCTTGCTCATGCACAAGGTGAGAAAACGGCCTCAAGCTGTAGCAGCTTTTTAGCTTTGTCTCTTCTCGCAGTTCTCTGGATGCTTTCTTTAGGGGGGGGAATAAGGATATGTGGTGGAAATTCTCATTCTCAGCTATGATGTTGATAAGATATTTTTTTTATCTTTTTAGGAGAAGGACAGCGATGAGAAACGACGTCGCCGCTAAAAGACTTTGTCTGAGGAATCAAATTTGTATATTTTCCTTGTGATAAATTTTGGCTAACCTTTCCGATCTAAATGTTAGTTTGCGCACTTCCCCAGGAAGGAGCGACTGCATATGTGTTAAGACTATCGCTACTAGTGTTTCCCCTATGAGTTCATTACTGTCGAAACAAAGAATAAAGCAGCAATGGTTTCCATTCCACTGTCACGCATTGACATGTTCAGCTTGATCTCGTACACGTGCAGGGGGCACGCGGCAACCCGGAAATGCGAGAGACGATCCGACTTGAGAAATATTATCAGCTGCTTTCAAGTGTCGTTATTATTATCTTGCCCAAACACGTAGGTGGCCAGTTCGATTCATTTTTAAGGTCACTTCTCTCATGCCCATGGCGACGTCGTTCTACACCGGCGCTTTTGCCCTCCTTCATCGAGGCGTCCTTTCCGCCGTTGCACTTGTGGCTCAATCAGGGGGCGGCTCTGAGACGGTCCTTTCGGGCCGTTGGCTGTTGCAATGCCACAGAACTGAGTTGGACTCGCACAGTCGTCATTTCTGCTTTACGGAGAATGCCATTGAGGGGAACATGGAGCACAAGTGGGGTAACAGTAACGATAAAGCCGTTATCTCTGCGGAATTTCCGTTGTATCGAGATTCAACATTATGTTGATCCTTATCCATGGCCATTCTTAATGACAAAACCTTTAAATAGATACATTCCCCCTGAACTAAAAATGCATGAGTGCAGGTATCCTCGAGGTGAAGTACGGAGGTATCGAGGCCGAGTATTGCGTGAGCACTGGAGGTCTTGAGTCGAAGCAACCATTGAATGTTCTATCAAAACCGACCAATGCAGACATAAAGTACAGTTGCGCTAACTTCACTGAACAGTAAACTGTCACACTGGTCATGCACTGTCCTAATTGAAACGTACAAAAGGAGTCCAAGTAAGTCAGATTCTTTGAGGTCAGTATCACTCTTACCTCTTGTTTGCACTCTAATGGATTTCATTATTAACGGTCGTCATTGATAATTGATTGTTCTTCATAATCCACAGCGATAACCGAATTTCACATTCTAAACCTGGCAAACATTCGGCACAAGCGGAGATTCAATACATGTGGCCGTATTCATACTTCGCATAAAGTGAACAGATTCGTCTCCAGTCAGTCGTGCCGAATGTGCAGAAATTGGTCATATTCGACTTCGATGTAAGCGGCGCACACTGTGTCAAAAGAGAGACGCTGTAGCTCCTGAGTATCCAGAAGGCCCTGTTCAGTAGTGTCGACACCAAGCGAATGTAAAAACTGCTTCAGTAGAAAGGTTCAGTAAGCTCAAAGAAACCGTTCTGCTTTTCCAGCTTACTGAGCCCGGCAAAGATCAACACTGCTTTGCTGAAGAGTGGTCTTTGTCTCAAGATGGTTGATCTGCAAGGCCCAATGTCTGAGTCCACCACTGAGCTGAGTGATGAGAAGTCCGGGTCTAAGTCATACCAATGACGTAAGTGCTAGGGGTCCACTACGTACACACGTACACTGTAGAACAAGCATGGCAACGGCAAGAACAACGTTTAAAAGCATCATTTCAAGAAATTCTGGATCAACTTAGTTATCGTCTAGGTCTACTTGAATCTGTTCAGTCACGTGTCATTGTCACTTTAAGTGATGCCAGGCACAAGAGGACCCAGGATTGGGGAAATCAAGTCCCAGTCAAAAGTTACTGCCAAGTTACAGTCAAAAGTTAACAGTCAAGTTAGGCAGTCGCTTGTACAGGAGACCCAATACTTATGAGGAGGGTCCCATTGAAGTTCAGACTATCTCTACCCCTTGAAAACCTAGTTAGTGAGATGACTTTGACAGAGCGGTTTCAAAGCCAACATTGGGAGATTTCCCAGGTTGGAAAAGAAGTTGGTGGGTACTTCAAAGTGTCCAAGTCCCTTGTTCAGACTTGCCACTGGATTGCCAAAGGATAAGTTCCCAATGTTGCGCACAATGTTGCCCGCAAATATCTCTTGGTTCCTGGAACGAGTGTCCCTCGCCCACAAGTCTCTTTAACTGCTGGTGCCATCATCACTAAGACGCATTCAAACGTACCAGATGAAGATGCAGCAATACTAATGTTTCTGGAGCAAACTTGTAATAACGTAAAAAGCTGAAAAGAGATGACAGTAGAACCTAACGCGTATGCTAAAATATGCTCAGATGCCAGTGTACAGGGTCTTTCAACTAAATCCGGACAAAGTTCAACGTCTTTTGGAGTCTTGGCCCGCCTCCAAGCGCTTGCACACGTCGTACACGGTGCTCCTGGGGTAGCCGAGGGCCTTTACGATAGCCACGGGCTTGTGGCCCGCGCGGGCAAGTTCAACTGCGGCAGCGCGTTTGGTCTCTTCCATGGTTGTTTATTTACAGAGTGGTAGCTGATAGCTCAAATTCAAGCTGAGATGGCCCAGTTTCAAATACGACTCACGAAATCTCTCTACATAGCCGCGTTTTTGTTCTAGACGACGTTGAACTTTGTCCGGATTTGGCTGAAAGACCCTGTAGCTACATGATTTCTGCGCACATTCAAACATTTCTCTTCCCCAATGGAAATTCAGCTCCCTCCAGTCCCTGACGGGAGTCGTGGTGTCGGAGTCGATTTCCCTGGAATATGCCAAATCCCGCCACTTCTGAGAGGAAAGATGGAGTTGGAGAGGAGAGATCAGTCACATTTTATGAATGACAACGTTCATCGGACCAATAGAGTTGGCTCTAGAGTATAACGGAGAACAAAGCTCCACTGTCAATGGACAGCCAACAGTTTCAGGTCTGAGACCGAAAAAGCAGAGATGGCGGAGACCCGAATGGCGCGTCAGATAATTTGCGCCACCCTGGAACATGCGCTGAACGAACACTAAATCTGCCCTCGAGGACTTCTTCCCCGCCACGCCTCTTTTGCGCGCATCTTGAAACCCGACTGTGTATTTAGGCTTTCCTGCGCCTCTTCTTGCTCGCCTGTTGCAAGTGGCATCGTCGATGATGTCGCTGAGGTCCTCGACGCCCACCGTCGAGGTCGCAGGCTCCGCTGACCTTTCGGTCTGGACCAGTAGTTAATTGCCTGTAACTACCATTAGGTCTGATCACAATGGACCGGAACGACGACGATAACAACACTATGAATAAATTAGTGAAGGATAGAGTAGGCTAAATTGAACACGAAAAGTTCAGTTTAAAAAAATAGCACTGACTGATCCGCTCTTGCAAGATTATCCCTCCAAAATGAACTTATTTCTGTCGAATCCACATAGAATATATTTGGACTCATAGCCAATTTTCCGCTGTTTAAGCATCCACTGATTATGTGTATCCCCTGCAACCATGTCCGGTGTCCCCTGGAGACCTCACAGACCCCGCCTCACATATTACATGTCACTGTAGCTAATTTTGAGCGAAAGAGGAAGTCATACTAACAAACTGTATTAATCCATTGTTGTATCTTAATTAAGAAATGAGGTAATGGTTTTGTTTTGAATGAAAATCAGCCCAGTGAAGAAGGAAAGAAACTGATCAACCAAGTATGATTGATCCATAATTACACGTTGAAATGGTGTAAAAGTCCGAAAAATGGAAAAAATCTGTATCTGTATCAGACGTGGGTAACTTTTAGCTTGACAATAATATGGAGGTTTTGATGTTGCAAAAATTCTGTGAGCGGTGCAAAGTTGACTATCGAGGTTTTTCACCACAGCGGAAGTCAACTGTACTCACTCTGAAGGTTTAAGCTTTCTTTGCTCACTGCATTCTACGTTCTGTAGCTGCGCATGAATAGAGAACCACTAAAAAAGAATTCAATTCGTGTGCCGAGAGAAACCATCATCACAGAAGTTCTCCGATATTTTTCTCGATGAGAATTCTGTCCGCTCCACTTGGGCTGAAGGTTTCAGTTGTGTAATCCGCAGATTTGTACTTGAATAATCGACATTTAAAGTCCAAAACAGTGCCAGTCCACTGGCCACTGCTGAGCGACCGGTGGGTGACGGGGACCAGCGTAGCAGACAGGGCAGCCCGACCCGCGCGATACAAAGTCATGCCCGAAGAGTGCAAAATTTCAGCTCAAACGCTTCAAAGGTTTCTTTTTTTGGGCACCATTGACTTGAAAAAGGTGCATCGCCCGAACAAGCAACCCTGTACGCACTTTTTTCATCACTTTTGTTTCCTCCTTCCAAAGTTTCCTGTGCTGAGAAAACTTTGTCCTCTTGAAGGTCCCTTTTTTTTTGGGGGGGGGGGGAGGAAAGGAGAGGGGACCGTGGCGATGGAGTTGCCGTTACCGTTGATTCTCGCATTGGTGGAGTTGGGGTTGTCCCAGTGAGCTCGTGGGGTCGCCCACCGTGCCTGCCCTTGGGGTGGGATCCCCCACCGTGCCTGCCCTTTGGGTGGAGCCAGTCGCGCCGTTGATAGAGGTCTGGGAGTGCCTACGTGAGAATGAAGTCCTACAGTATATTAAGTATGCATTAGCCCCAAGTAGTTAAAGGACATGGAAGAAAACAAGGGTCATTCATTCCTGTACCATTATCGACTTATAAATCTTACAAATATGTAAAGTAGTCGAGTTTGTCCGTCTGTGCGTGTATTCCGCGTGTTCCACAAGACTGGATCGAAGTGGATCAAGGTGGCAACCACCCCGGAAGGAGAAGACAGGAGAAGGCTAACAATTATCCGCGCTACGAATGGGTGGCAACTCTAACTCTGTTAATGCAGGTCTCAGGTCTTTGCAAGCCCACCTCATGAATGGAATCATGGCCCTGAAGAGGTGCTTAAGATTTGTGTTCAGCCATCCGTAGAGAATTGGGTTGGCCACAGTCGTGGACATGGCAATGAGGTGGACGGTGGCGAAGACAAGCCCTTCACTGTAGCCCTCGGACCGAAAGAAACGATAGTTGTACATCTCGTTGAGGTCGCTCACTAGAAGAGGATACTTTAGATGAGTGGCCCATTTTTAAGCTACTTCGTACAGCACCTTGCTCATGTCCCACGGCAGCGCTCTACCTCGGCCATTCTCGGTATCGCTGGAGGTCTCCAGAGGGCGGTATTAACTATACAGGTCCATGTGGGCAAGTAGTACTTCCCGCCCGATTTGGGATTTTGCAGCTCGAAGGCCTTGACGACCCGAGGGCAGGGGAAAGGGGTTGGAGGCGGAGGTGGCTGCTCAAGGGCTTATCATGGCTCAAGAGCTGTAAAATCCGAAAGGGGGAGTAAAGGTTTTGCCCACGCAGACATTTGCAGCTTGACGCCAGTTCTTGGGCTGGCTATTTTGCTTATTTACGGGCATCGCTGAATTTACTGGACAGTGGCGGCAAAGCTCGTCTCCGCAGTAGAAAGTAGCAGTGTGGCGTGGTGTAAAGCGCCATTTCAGCCGACTGTCGTCCAGTCTAGTGCCATTAGCTTGATGAAAAATCGTTCTATGCACCCCGCTGCTGTTACATAAGACAGGCATGTAACTCAAGCGCGGGCGTCAAAAAGTACACGGGTCTCTGGAGGCCTCCAGTGAAACACACGACCAGGAAGCCAAAGTCAACGAAGTCAAGAACTTCACCTACTGCATGTCGTGCCATTAAGGTTATGCACAACATGTCAGCCATTAGAAAAACACGTGAACCACTTACATATCATAAATGTGTGATAAGGTAGCCACGAGATGGCGAAGCAACCCGCAATGATAAGCAGAATCTGGGTAGTCTTGCGGTTCCTGTTCATGGTGCTTCTCGTGCGGAATTCCCTGGTGGGGGCGGCGGCCATTCCAGAGGCCGAGGTCACGGAGGCGTTGCCCAGAGACAGGCGGCTCATTTCGCTCGCTAGACGGGTTCTTTTCTGCAGTGGTACAAAGAGGTGCCGTCCGCATTTTACAGTGCAGTGCACGTACGGTACAGGTGCGAACTGTCCCAATGCTGCCCTTAAACGAGTCGGCAAACGTTTCAACTCTGCAAGTAGGTTAGCTTCAACGGTAAAATTTGCCCATAAGGGGTATACAGGAGTTTGCAAAAAGTGGACTTGTTGCATGATCAGTTTCAAAAGAAACAAACGACACTTCTTTTCATGTGCATCACCATATTATATTGAGCCAGGTTATATTAAGTCCAAATGCACTGAATAGCCTTTTTAAATAAAGAAGCGTTTCATCTCACTCGAGTACGGAAAAAAAGTTGTGACTTAAGGCATAGTTTGGTCTTTTTGGACAAAACCTGCTTCTTCCGTAATCCTCGCCTTTACTTAGCTTATAATCTGTCTCTTTGACTGCCTGCCAGGTGAAAACGAAATGATGCACTCGCCATCGGCCAATGACAAGATGTCCTGCAGCAAGAGGGACTCTAAGAAGATCTTGGCTTCATTTTGAGCAATCTGCAGGTCCTGGTCATCTTGATTACAGCACTCGAAGAACCAGGTCTTAAAATCAATACAGCCTTTGCCGCGCTCAATACTTCTCAGAATGCAATTGCTAATCCTGGTGACATCAGTGACAAATTGAGAACAACAGTATTTTGTCCGAAAATCCCAATCTGGTTATCTTTCAGTCCGTTGCATCTATGTTGGTTGGCAGTGGTGACTTCCTCCTTCTGATGCAGCAAACTTTAAGGTCTGCCCACTTGTCAGTGTGTATGTGGAACGGAACTTCAGATCCAGTAAACTTATATAAACTTATAAAAAAAACAAATTCAGCTGTTTTTTCGAACTCTCCGTATCACACTTTTTTGTACAGTGCACATAGGGCAGCGATTTCACTTTTTGTGCACGCATGCACACAAGTGCACACACACGCAGCTCTCGACCCTGATCTTATCGGGATACCTTGATGTCCCCACCACTTGCTCTTGCTCACGTCGAAGACTCACCTTGACGACGTTGATGATCTGCGAATGCGTGACGAGGATGACCGCGATGGGGATGACGTACTGCATGAACATGATGAGGAGAGTGTAGGCGAGGCGGTAGGACGGGCGGGACCAGTCCTCTGAGCACACCTGATACAACAGCAGGTTGGAATCGGGGATGTAGTAGTTGTAAATGCTAAAAAGACAGAAAATACAATTTCCATGTGCAAATAAAATTGGCGAGGAGAATAAGGAACTACCATAGCTTACCCAGTGCTGAAAGTTGTGGGCAGACAACAACAGATGGAAGACACCCAGATACTGCCCAGAATTGCAACCATATGCGAAACCTGGAGTTAATATTAGAGCAAGAAATGAAAGTGACCTCGAGGTACATCCTTGTGTCACGTGCATGTATAGTGTGTGTACACACACAGACGAACTGGGCATGCAGTAACGTTTTCTTGGTTTGTACGACACTTCACGGCTTGACAAGATGACGTCAGCAGTGATTGGGGAAACGACGCAAAAAGATACGCTGACCTGTTCAGCGTCGCCACCAATTATTGTACTATGTCTGCACGTTAACGTAATCTACACGGGTAAAGCGCAAACTTGATGTGTATCTGCACCGGTCTCCCTTCTATTGAGCTCAATAACTCAGTCACTGTCTGTCACGGGACTGGCGCTCCAACCGCTACACAGATCTTCCTCAACCTTGGTCAGCAGACGCTACATTTCACGCGCCGTGCATTTCTATAATCGTATAGTCCTACGACTGAGGCCGTTTTGAGGCCAAAATCGAGGTCCAATGTTCTTAGACATGCTAAAAAGGAAGAAACACCAATTGAACATTATCACCTTGTACAAGTTGACCCGAATGTTCCGAGACCTCCTAAAAGAGTACCTGGGTATCCTGTTCAGCACTGAATGCCAACTTCAACAGAAAAGTACTTTCTTAAGTTTGATGAGGACAGAAGTCTTGTGCAGAGCAACTGATGCACTCTCAATCTTGCTGCCTCGCTGAAGTAGCCAGGGTTCGATTTTTTGTTGTTCACAAGTACCAGTACTTTCGTACCAGTACAAACTTGGTCTAAGTAGATTGATGAGGGAGAACACCTTCTTTCTGCCGATATAAATAGCGTTTCCTATCATGCTCAAGTGGTGGGGCTACATTTTTTTTCTACTGAAGGCAAGCTCTTGGTCCACTCTACGCTGTACCTACGCGTCTTGTACATGGGCTTGTGACCGGGTGGTTTACATACCTTAGTGTCGTGCTTCCTGGTCTTTCTGCGGACCTGACACAGTCTGTCTCCAGCGATGGCTGACGCAGTGAAGGAAGACACTAGTAGATTGGTGCCTTCTAGCAGCCTAAGGCAGAGAATACCTCACTTTATCACAAGTTGGCATTTGACAGATACTGAGTTTCTCACAGAACCAAATATCAGCGCACAAGTTCCTCATACTTTATGCTGAAGCACATGAAGGATTAAAAGATGAACTCCGTACTACAAAGAAGGACAAAATTTTCACCACAGCTGCTGGCAGGATGAAGTGCTTCAGGAGACAATTTTTTGACCTTCTTTCTTAACCGTCCTTAAGATGTCTATTAATAGCGAGATCCCGTTAATAGAGAAATTCACTTCACGTGGATCATGCAAAAATTGCCACGACTGCAAAAAATCCTCTGCTTCATACAGCAATGCGAAATAGGTTCAGAAGCGGCAAATTATAAAACGTTAAAAGTAAGATGTCTGATTCAGAAAGACTTTCAAGTCTGCAATTGTGATTTTGCCAATTTGGCTTTCACGATTCCAATGGGAAGTTCGTGCATTCTTAAATTAAATGGTTCTGTAAACGAGTGAACCAATGAGAAGTACTTTCCCCAGAGAAGAAAGGTCTTGGTCTCCATTTAGGCTTTATGTGCCTTTCGTAGTGTCCCAGTTGTTAGTGCGTTCCATTTCTCACAGAAAATTTCCGACTGCCTGAGGCTGCTCTATTAGCGTGGGTTCTTTGTCTTATGTTGTTCTTATATATAGAATATGTCCCAGAAAAGATTGACACCTTTCCAATGTTAACTTCTCGGCAACCACGAGGGCTGCAGAGACGTGCTCATCATCACAAGAGTTCTCAGAATCTTGAGGTTTTGCTCGTTTTGAAATTCTGACTAGTTTTTGAGATTCGTGCAATGCACAATTTCGTGGGGAGAACGATCAGCTTTTCGGCGCGAAAAAATAGTTTTTTCGTTCATAAATTTACAGGAAGCACTGTTTCAGTACCTTTTTAAGGTTCATGCAAGAAAATTGCCTTCACGTGGGGACCTTAAAAATAGTGGGGAAAAGTGCTCCTTGACTTTTTCAAGGATGATATTTTCTTCCAGACACATCTCTCTCGTCATATGTGTCGAGTATATTGCATCTGGCAACTTGGCAACTGGCTTGTCAAATCCAACTCATGCTCCTCTTTGTCCGGCAGCTGCCATTGTGGGTCATGTTGCTCTTGGTTGGACCGGCAGCTTTCCATATTGCTGTTGACATTTCTTGGCTTTATATTTAGTGTAGCTTTTTGTACTTGTCACTTCACATAGAAAAGTGCAGTGAAAAAAATGATGCCCCAAGGATGGAGGCACAGACAATTCATGATGGAAAATTGAACTGTGTGATGAAGGAGACTTTTTGTTTGATGAAAAGTAAGTGAACTTTTTTCTCACCAGCAAATTTCACTATTTCTCGACCTTGAACACTCTCTGTCTTATAAGAAACGGTTTATTTGTCCTGAAATTTTCATCAAGGACGGACTTTATTGTCCTCATTTCTTCCACCAGTCTTTATCCACTTGTTTCTTCCACAGAAGTATTACATCACTGCCCATCCAGAGCGAAACGCAAATTTTATGTAGAACATAATTGCTGTGTACAGTATGGAGCGCAAGTCACTTCGGCTGAAGTTTTGTGTCTGCATGAAAATGCACAGGCTCACACTGCCAACCGGGCCCAAGACCACCTTGCAAAAAAAATGGAATAGATCAGGGGAATGCTGCTGATCAAGCATGAGTAGCCTACAGTAGGCTACTCATGAATGAGCAGGCAGCAAATGCAGTCCCACTAAATGAAACTGCAAAATAGGCTTTATTTAAAGAAGTTGGTGATGCGCTTTTGGACAAGGGAATCACTTGTTTGCATGATGCAGCTATCTCCAATGTCTTCAGGCTCTCATG
>JAAUXU010055712.1_pt1 | contig 16319 bp, 12 predicted proteins | sample 7278151 | NCBI WGS metagenome assembly JAAUXU01 (sample SAMN14350113, study PRJNA611818) | marine sediment metagenome | isolation source: surface marine sediment (1.8m) | place: French Polynesia: Moorea | collected 2018-08 | reverse complement strand
GTTTGAGACATGACCTTTGTCATAGGTTTGAGACATGACCTTTGTCATAGGTTTGAGACATGACCTTTGTCATAGGTTTGAGACATGACCTTGACCAAGAATGTAACAAAGCTTGGTCGGCAAGAAAGTTGTCGCAACTTTGAAAGTTCACTGTAACATATGTGGAGGCCGCATTGAGGCTGAAGAAGGCCACATCAAAGCCGACGGTGTTCTCTCTCTACCTAATAGGTTACAACGTTCATGTTCTGCCTGCCTACGGGACGTCACCTCTCCTTACCTGATCGGTAGCCTTCCCTCTGACTTCCTCTCGTAGATGTTGTTGGCCATGACGTCCCTAGCGAAACCGAAGTCTGCCACCTTGCACGCCTGCTTCTCCTCGTCGATGAGGATGTTCCTGGCCGCCAAATCGCGATGGATCACCTTCTTCGAGGAGAGGTAAGCCATGCCCTTGGCAATCTGGCAGAAGAAAAACAAGCAAACCGAACGTCAATCTCAGATTCGAGCACATCCCAATGCTGCCATCGCTGAGTAGCACTTTTTTTTGAGCATGTGGTGCAAGAACAACAGCGTGTGCTAATGTTGTCATCTCCTCCCTCTCCCTTCTTGTCACATTTTTATTTCTTTAATCTTATTTTTTGTCACCCTAAAGTAATTGTGTAATTGGCTATATTGTCACTCTGAGGCTTTTTTTACCTGAAACGCAAAGGACGTCAAGTCTCTGGCTGTGAGTGTTTGGCTCTCCCCGTGGAGGTTCCGGTAGTTGTGCTGTGACCTGTTCTTGCGCAGGTAGTCCTGGAGGGTGCCGCCGTTCACGAACTCCAGGATAATAAAGATTGGATCTAAAAAAAGTTTTGCTGTTGAATGTCACACAATACATTTCTTTCAGATTCTGACCCTTCTCAGTGCAGCATCCCAGCAGTCTGACCACATTGGGATGAGGGTCAAGCATCTTCATGACGCTCAACTCGTGCAAGAGGTCCTTCTTCTCCTTCTCCGTGGCCGAGCTGCGCAGGGTCTTCACGGCCACTGTCGAAGGCCCTAAAGAAACAACAAAATAGCTTCGCCAATGGACTTTGGTGGCTTCTCCAAGATGCAGACACCTACCTTCCATCTCCGCGATGCTCTCGGTCTCGTACTTCCACACCTGCCCGAAGCAGCCCTCGCCGATCATGGAGACGAACTTGAGCTGGTGACGAGGGAACTCCCAGGCGAGATCGTCGGGAATTTGCTGCAAAGCAACACACCTCTTTTGTTTTGTTTCTCTATATTCTGTGGCGGTCTCACCATTTCCCCCTCTGCAGCATTCGAATTGGACGGGCTCGATTTGTACAGGTGAGCGGCGGCGGCCGCGGCCGCGCCGCCCGCCGCCGACGTGGTCGAGACCTTGCGGAGGCCTTCGGAGCTGGTGACGCTCTTGCGCTGCAGCTCGTGAGAAAATTCGCCGTCGGCGTCTTCGATCTAGGGCAGGGCAAAGAGAGACTCTAGTAGGGCCTTCTTGGGCCTTGAAGGTCGTATGGCCTCATTTTAGAAAGCTTTGGCACATGCCGCAGGTGACCAAATGCCAATTTTGGGCCAACTGAGACTGAAGTTTTTGGCACGAGGCCCCTGCACTGTGTAGTGAGAACGCATAAAACGTTCCTGCTGCACTTTCAGAGATGTACTTTATAGAATTTGGTCGGGTTCCTTAGCTCCCTCGACACTTTTTCAAGTTTTTGTTGCTGTTCCTCACCTTTACGTCCATGTCGTGCTTCCTGGTGCAGTTGCACAACCTCCTGCCGGCCTTGTCGATCTGACGGCGGAAGAACCAGATCCCGAAGCCGACGGCCGGACACACCAGGACGATCGGCACGAGGATCAAGACGTATTTGCGGGAGCTGCACGACGACACCGAAACTTAGGGCACGCTTACATTACTGAGATTTGTAACAGTTACTTGCTTAAGGCCGCTTTTGACGTCCGCTAACTTAACCTAACACATGTGCTCGTACGTGAGACAAAACTGCCATCAGTGCAACGGGGTCTTTAAGGACACGTCTACACTGGAGCCTCGACTCTGTTACAAGGATGTGCAGTATGAAATACATGTTTTACTCACGCCTCAGCCGCCATCTGCTCTTTGGTCATTTTATCAGCCTCTTGACTAGCTTCCTGCTCTTGCTGGACCTCTTCAGGGCCCTTCATCACGATGGTCTCCGTGGCCACGGCCCTGGAGGTGGTTGTCGTGTAGTGGTCGTGGGTGGTGACGTTGGAGGTGCCCGGAATGGGCGGGATTGTGACGGCAAAGGGGTTAATGTGCGGCTCCTCCACGACGACGGACACCTCGTGGCGGGTCGTGAAGGAGCCCGAGTGGGCGCTGATGGACAACGTCAGATGGTCACCGGGCTGAGGAGACAAGGTAGCATAACACTTATACTTTCTGTCTCACCGTACAAGTTCAGTTCTGGGCCTCAAAATATCTTTCACATGCCGATCGTTCTCTAAAACGTCGGTCTACTTTATGGAGAGCTTTGGCCATTTCTAGAGAAACTTGGCTACTTTTAGAGTCTGTTGGCCGTTTTTAGAGGAACTTTCTTAGAGCAATGTTGGTAGCAAGATGAAAGTGGACTGAACAGTTTGACCCGAAAAGCCAACTTGAATGACAGCTCCAAACGTCGATACCTTCAAGTCTTCTTCCAAAGACTTTGTGAGGTAGACTTTGAGCGCATTGGGGCCCCTCTGATGGAGAGAGAAATACGGCGCCCCATCCTTGATGTTGCCCGGGATGGGCGTGTGCGAGTTGCCGCTGGCGCTGATCTCGTAGGTAATCTCGTCGGGGGGGCTGAAGTGGGTCACCCTCACCTCAGCCACGGGATGGCCCACCTGCAACAAGTTCTGAGCTTGAGGAAAAGACGACAGAAGAAAGTGATGCTCATACCATTTCATTAACTGGGATCTTCCATTGCCTAGGGATGACGACCAGGACTGGAGGAGTGTTTGAAGAGGCTGCAACGAGTCAGACATTGAGCAGGAGTGAAAGGCCAACAACATTTGTGTCAACTTCATACCAGTGGGTAACACAGTAGCGACCAAGGTCACCAGGATCAACCTAGGCGAGCGCAGTTCTCGTTTTTTCCTCGCCTTGGCCAACATCCAGAGCATCTGGCTGAGGAGCGGCAGCATCATTGTGGAGGACAATCACTGTGCTATGGAGGATTCGACCAGAAGTCTTTTTTTTCCTGCGTCACTGATGCGTCATCAAGAGTTGGACAATGGCGTGCCAACACTCTACCAAATGAGACTGGAAGCCAGGTTAGGCCAGCCTCACTCGCAGGTCTTCATCTGCGGCGCGATCACGAGCTGAGACTTCCTGATGATGGGGGCCACGGTGGTGAAATCCCCACCACCACAGACGTAATATATTGTGCATCGTCTGCTCCTCCTCCTCCTTGTCGTCCTCCTCCCTCTCCTCTCACTTCATCCTGGTCGACACAGCCATTGCCGCCCACCCTGCCTCTGCCCCCTACCCTACCTGCTGCTGCTGCTGCTGCTGCTGCTGCTGCACCACCTTCTTCACAGCCGTCTCCATTCACCTCTGTAGAGCCATTGGTGCCAAAGCTGAAACCACCAAATCCTCGGTCTGAGCCAGCGTGGCCACGCAGGCGGGGGGCATGGGATGCACCTTGGCTGGCAGTGATTTCAACGCGCCACTTGACGCATTGGTGGACGGGCTCGGTGCTCCTCCTTCTCCCCCCTGAGGAGCCAGTGCAATATGTGCATCGAGTGCACGCGTCTTAGAATTCGTCTGAACTTTTCCTACATTTTTCTGTTTTTAAATGGCAAGTGTTTTAATGCCGTCTCTTCTGATTAATGATCTTGTCTATAGTTTATGTGTGCTAGAGTTGATCTCCAGCACAGTTGTTTAACTTTCTTTGGTCTTTTCACTCGGTGGCCAGCGACTGACTGACAATGAGAAATACTCCTGTTATAAATGGCGACGTTGTTCTCCACCCTTTTACTTTTATTGTCCTGCTCAAGGTATGAGGTTTTCCCCACACCCTGTTCAGTTGTATGCAGATGCAGTCAACAGATTTGGTCAAGCAGAAAACAAAGACTGTATTGTGAAACTCAAAGCGGGTTTCCAAGGGCAATATGAGCCTAGATTATGTTCAGTACAAAGTTCAAGCTTAAAAGTATTTAAATTGATACGTTCAGGAATGTAACGCACTTCCTTTAAAGCTCTGAATGTTCAGAAGAAAGTGTTCCATACAGGGTTACTCACCATTCCCGCCCCATCGTGCGGGGAAATGTTCAGCCAGAGCAATATAGTTGATTCGGTGGGGTGCTCCAAGGAAAATTGTCTCAGAGGTCCACCTGTGTAGTCGAGACTACCAACTGTGATAGTGCATGGAGAAAATTCTTTGGATCTTGTTCAACTTTTTTTTAATCAACTCTACTTGGTGTCCAGATCTGATCTTTATCACGTAGTGCACTCCTGTTGGGCATGGCCGCGTCAAGTCAATTCAGGCACACCCTGTACATGTCAAGGTGGGAGGTCCTCGAAGCAGGGAAGGAAACAATGGGGCGACGTGGGAAGACTGATCGCAGTGGATCGTAGAGAAGAGGGCACCTTCTTTTTCCTTTTGACTCACACTGTAGATGTTGTTGAGGGTGAAATATACTCAGCCACACAGATTCGAAGGATAAAATTATAGACGACCTGCTACTTTAAGGGCTGAAAACACTATCAAAGATTTTCTTTCAAAATGAAAAAACAATCGCTCTTTACGATGCAGCGAGAATCTTTCTGTATTTAGACTCTATAGTTATGGAGACAGTTATTTACAGTGAAAAATGCCGGACAATTTGGGCTCCTTCCCCTCTCATCTGGCGTCAAAGACGATGAGCCTTTTGGTCCTCTTCTTGTACATGATCCGATAGCCGCACTCGCGACACCTGAAACACTCGGGTTGGTCACGCACCAGGGCTGACCGCTGAGCTACCTAATCCTTAATTACCTGATGGTGTCCCTGGGTCTGATCTCGTTCTCGGCGTGGCACTCGCCGCAGATGTAGATCATAGGCTGCTTGGGCGCTGACGAATCCATTGCTGTCCGCTGCGGCGTCTGAAACAACACAAAACAACGATTGGGGAGAAATTGTCTCTCAACCTCGTCAGCTGCACCGTGACCACCAGCGCCGACGGCGTCACCTAAAGCAATCCGCTGCTTTGGCGTCACCGACGTTCTCTCGATTGGAGCAGGTAATGCCCGAATGATTATGGAAAAAACATTTCTTATTTGTCCTTAGTGCCTCAAGAAACAGTGAAAAACTAAACTCATACATCACGCTTTTGGGTTAGGTTAGTTCAAATTTTGCTGGTCACAAACATTTGTTTACATCTGAAGGTGCTCGGTATAAGTCAGCTGAACTTTCCACTTCCTTTTCCGCGCACCACTTTTCAGGGCAAGGTAGGCAAAAGTTTCATCTTGGTCAAGAAAAAGAGAATTTTTGAGCAAGAAAAGTCTTTTGTCTCGAGAATTTTCTCTGGCCGGCGCCTCCGCACTTGGCAGAAAGGCCTGGGATTGCTCGGGCACACCAAGTTGAGCAAGATTCTCGTGATCTCGTTCCAGATGGCGTTGGCTGCCCGCGGCAAGATCATCAAATCCAACAGGGATGAGCCCGATGAGTTCGAGCGCTCCATCTCGCAGGCGCTGCTCGACCTCGAGATCAACTCCGACCTGAAGGCCCAGCTGCGCGAGCTCTACATCACCGCTGCCAAGGAGGTGGACGTGGCATCGGGAAAGAAGGCCATCGTCATCTTTGTGCCCGTGCCGCAGCTCAAGGCGTTCCAAAAGGTAAATTTCGAAATTGGTTCTCTTTGGGGACGTCAAGCCCGTTGAAAAGATAACCCCAAAGCATACTGCCCTCGAAGCAACGTAGGGTGGTATTTTGTGTCTATGGCGCGGTCCGTGAATATCCAAATGTTTCCGGTAGGTCCACCTCGTTGAAGTTGTCCTTGATCAGCAAGACTCGTTGTTTCCTCCGTCCCTTTGCCCTTTACAGTCCCCTCCCATTCCTTCTTCATCTTCTTGGGTCTTCTTTATTGATTCACGCTGCGCATGACGTTGGTCCCAGTGACCTCGTAGAAGCAGAAATAAGCCAAGGGAAGCTTGCACTTTGCGCTGTGAAGTATGAAGGGGAACTCTTTAGCATGACCATAACCTGTCATGCAGTCGGTGCAGCACCAACAACAATTGAGTAACGTCTAGGCTCTGGTTAAAGCGACTTTCTTCGTTCCTCAGGTCCAGGCACGTCTGGTCCGCGAGCTGGAGAAGAAGTTCGCCGGTCGCCACGTGGTGTTCGTTGCCCAGCGCCGTGTGCTGCCCAAGCCGACGAGAAAAATGAACAAGCTGAAGCAGAAACGCCCGCGGTCGCGCACGCTGTTGGCTGTGCACAACGCGATTCTCGACGACCTCGTTTACCCTGCGGAGATCGTCGGCAAGAGGATCAGAATCAGGCTCGATGGCACTAGACTCTTCAAGATCCATCTAGACAAGAACCAGCAGACCAACATCGAGCATAAGGTGAGGCAGAGTCAAACTATCGAACTTAATCTTGGGCCTGCTCATGCCTGGTGAAAACCAAATTTCTTGTCTCACCCTGTGCGAGATTCTCAACAAACCACTCTTTTCTCTATCTTTCAGACGGACACTTTCAGTGCGGTGTACAAAAAGCTCACAGGCAAAGAGGTGACCTTCGAGTTCCCAGAGCCATACCTGTAAAAAAAGTGGCGCTGTCAATATGAAATAAAACTTGAACATTACCGAGATGTTAATTCTCGGGATGGATCCCGACGAAGACGCTTGCGTTTTGAGTTAAGTCGACGGTGTTGGTAGAAGTCAAGTTCTCGTAGGTGGGGTGGGGCTGGTGCAAGCAGTAGAACACGGTGAATGAAAAGGCGAGACCTTCGATGGTGTTTGCAATGCAGTATGTTAAGTTGTGTTGGTTGTTCATTGCAATCACCAAGTTGAAAAGATTGGTTTGCTGATTGCTGAAGCAGTTTTGTTGACTTGGTAAGAACCGACGTATGACAGCTGGGGTAGATCCAATAATGAAAGAGGTGGACACGCCCGAGTTCACCAAGGGCGCCCCTTTAGACGTGTCATAGCACAAAGGAGGAGAAAATGTAAAGGTATGCACTAGATTACACTTCATTTCCCTGCTTCCTTCGTTCACGAGCTTCTGCTGAGAGAGGATTGATGTCTCGTACCGAGTGAGCCCCAAAAATTGTGCCTGCGCACGCACCACATTAGGTAGAAAGGATTAAAATCGGATAGTCGAGACTTGAGTGTCCTCCAAGGTGCCTCAAGTGAAGTGAGTTGATTATAGGACCGTCAGTGGACAAGGCCGCCTTGCCCAACTCGCACATTTGCCCCTCGGTGCCCTAGTTGTGAAGAAAATGTCTATCGTGAGACAGTTTCTGCTCTCCTCTTCCATTCCCGGGGTCAAGTACATCGGGGACAATGGCGTCGGGGGGACGGCGTCCAGGCTGGCGTGGTTCCTCTTGATCTGGACGAACTTTGTCTTCGCCATCGTATTCATGCTGCAGTCCTACTTCTATTGGGAGGAACACCCCATCGTTGTCTTTGTCGAGTCGTACTCTTATCCGCTCAAGGATATCCAGTACCCCACTGTGATCATCTGCCCCACCTCGGCGAATAACAGGTGGTCCGTCGTCGAGGAGATTCTGGACCCCATCAACTATCCCTGCGGGGAAGACGCTACTGACTGTGACAAACTTGCCGAAGAAGACTTCAAGGAAGTCTTTGCCAAGATCAAAGATGACATTCGTTCTCTATATGAGCGGAACCCAAAGATAACTATTTCTGAGGAAATCACAAAAAAGATTTCCAGCCTTTTGGTGACTCTCGAGGCTCAAAATGGCTCTCTGCCCCATAACCTTGAAAAGCTCATTGATGATGCCATACTTGATGATAAGAAGCAGTTGCTGGCACCTTATGGAGTGGATGACATCTACAAGGCTATTGACAATAGTGATCCTGAGCTTTCCTCGATCAAATACTTTCCTCTGGCCAAGAAGACAGCGTTCTATCTATTCGCCTTCCCTTCAAGAGTCCTGTTGGGAAAGTTCCTCGCCCTTGCTGGTCCCTGGTCAATTGGGAGGTCCCTCTCCGACTCGTTCATTATGGAGGTGAATGAGCACAACATGTTCAACGACTACCAGTTCTCAACCGCCGAGTACAGCTTCCTGAGGGCCTTTGAGAACATCTTCCGCTCCGCCACCAACGATCCCTACGCTAACATCAGCCTGTTTGAGGTCCCTGCAATGTTGCAAGAGATTAGGTTTTCCCCGTCGAAGATGTTCATGTTGCCGCCGCTGTACTCCTACTGGTATTCGGTGAGCAGGTTGCCTGCCGACCAGTACACGAAAAGAGCGCCCAACTTCTTTGGAAAGCTCCTGTCGAAGTACAAGAAGGTTGTGACGAGGATCTTGTTGTACGCCACAGACGCTATGGTTGATCAGGATTTGCCTTCCTTCCACCTACCCTATTCATCGAATGTTAAAAATCTGGCCGGTATAATGGAGCCAAAAGGAATCAGGCCCAAGTATATTCCGATGGCAACTTTCTGCGATTCTTGCTTTGGCAGTGAGGAGAAATCGAACGTTCCATTTCGACCCGTTCTGACCGACAGGGGTGTGTGCAGCGCCTTCAACGCGGTGCCCATCCATCAGGCGTTCAACTTGAAGGACTCGGAGCTGCTCAATCTCCTCGCCAAGAATGCTTCAGACGTGGTGGTCATGGAATATGGTGGCGACTGGTCCAAATTGAACTTGATTCTCCGCACCAGTCGCTTTCTCAAGCCGGCTGCACTGGGACCTTTCTTCAGTCTCACCCTGCAGAACAGCCACGGCTTCACGAACACCATGGCGGACGCCATCAGCATTGATGTGGGCTATCAGTACGACATCAAGGTCACTCCAGTCCAGCACGTGACATCAGAAGATTTCAGAGACTTTCCTGTAAAGGTCCGACAGTGTAGGTACTTGGATGAGAATCCCCTGGGCGACGAGAGCATGTTCACTTACTACACAAAGAACACTTGCTTGTATGAGTGTCTGATCAGGGTGAACTCCGAGAAGACCGGCTGCCTCCCCTGGTACTACCCTAGCCGGAATAAGTCAGTCGATTACTGTGACGGGTACCTCACCAATGCGTACGAGAAAAACATCGACCCGTGGATGTACGACCAATGTGACTGCCTCCCCGACTGTGAGGAGGTGGTGTTCCAGCACTCGACCACGTCACACTCCTTGGATTCGGAGCTCCTGTGCAATACTGACTTCAACATCATAAAGAGAACTGACGCGAGGAAGTTCACATTGACGCAGGCCTCGGAATACGGCGATGCCTTAATCACGTTTCTCACCATGTACTCGCTTTACAAGGGTGAAAGCAATGATTTCCTCGCAAACATTACAAGCAGGAAGAGAAAATACGACTACCTCTACGAAGTCTTCGACAGGTATTCGGTGAAGCTGTGCAAAGAAGTGATGACGAAGCAGCTTGCGCAAGTCTCCGTGGAGGTCAGCGTCCCGTCCGTCACCAGGATCATGAAGCAGAAGAGGGCCACGTTTTCGGACAAGTTGGGGAGCTTGGGTGAGTAGCAGCAGACGTGCTCTTTGGCTCATCTTACCAAGTCTGTCTTGTGAGCAGGTGGTACCTTGGGCCTGTTCTGTGGCCTCAGCTTGATGGGCCTCGCGGAGACCGGCTACTGGATGTGTCGGATCATCGCAAGCACTGTCGGAAGACTCTCTGAATACTTACGGGCCGGCAGACTTGCGGTCAAAGCACAGAGTCAACACTGAAGCTCGAGGGGGCGTCGGCGATCCCAGGGCGGTGGTCCGTGGGGCCTTGACGACCCTTCGTCAAGGCCCCAAAGGCTGTAGAGTCGATTTAAGCGCGATAAAGCTGCTACTTTCGCCGGAACGAGATTTGCAGTTTGACTTCGTCGACTTCAGTACTGTTCGCTTGACCAGAGATGGGGAAAACAGTTCTTTTTGCCATAAACTGCTTTAGTAACCGCTTTTGTAGCCGTGAACCTTGGTGCGGTAGAGATGGGTCGGGTCCGAGCTGGGAAGCTCGGAGTCATTTTCACTCAGCCCGACCGGAGCTCGAAGAAACAGCTAGCTCGACGCATCGCTATGCTGCAGTGCTCTGGGACAGCCCGGTCGACATAAAGACTTTATTCAGCAATTATTATGCAATCACCGAAGCTATGTGGGGGAAAACGAGCACTGCTTTTCCGAACTCTGTCCATGACGACAAGATGAGGACTTGGGCCTGGCCGGGAACTCGCAAAACAACTCGAACAGGTCATTTTTGGCAAAAGGTATAGAAATGCTGCACTGATTGCTGAACGCCTCCAGCGATCCGTATAGTCTTTGATTCCCGGTTTACACTTTCTATCCCGTTTGATAGCACTTTTTGTCCTGCTTTGCGCTACATTTTCTGCAAAGGACTTCAGCACTGACAAAGACTCACCCAGCTTTTGAAACATTCGACAAAGAGTCAAAAGACGGCCAAGATCTTTAGCCCGGAGCAGCTTTTGCTGACCCCGCAGAAGTCGAACTCGACCGCGGTATCATATAAGTAAACAGTGGAAATCGGGCATCGAATTACAATTTACCGGTCCGAATACGGGCTTCTTCACCCTTTTGGGCAAGTGATGTCAATTGGGCTACTTGATTTCTTTGGAAATCAAGCTTGCCATAAGATATCACTCGCCAATGCGGGACAAAAGGCCCTCCTTTTTGTTGGGGTAACATATAGTTAATACCAACCGTTATAGTGGATGAGACGATTATAGGTTTCCGAGTCCAAGTACAATACGACTACTCAAGGTCTCAAGTCCAAGTACTGCACGAGTACTCAGGTATCCTGACACAACAGACGTTTCCGTGTGTTAACTTTAATCACCGTGTGGAAGGTGATGGTGACTGGACCGCTCGGCCGGTTTCCACCACCTTCTGCTTCGAGGACATATAGTAGTTTAGGTAGAGTCCGTGTAAATTCGAGAATTTTGGAGGTCACAGTACTCCCGAGTCTTGGAGCAGCACTCGCCTCACTCGAGTGCTCGAGTACTGCAGGTGTCCCACATTTTCAGTACCTTTCACCCAAGCAGCAAAAACGAACAGTAAACTGAAGTGGACGAAGTCAAAATTTTACGTGTCATTCTTGAACCACATTGAAAAGAATTTGAGCAACACACAGCAATATTCTTTGTTTGTGATGATCTAATGATTTTAGCTGAAGTGACAAGCCTACATGAGCCTTAATTGAGGTCAAAGAGGGCAGTTAGAGTTATAATAGGAGTTCACAGCACTGTTTCGAAGACTATTTTTAGAAGCTTAGCATGGAGAAGAGAACAATAACGCATTTAGGCCAGCCCTCCAACCACCAGAGGAGAGGTTTTCAACAAGGTTCCAACAAGTGTACTAAAGCACATCAACAATATGAGGCCACCATTGTGCAAGGCTGAGGCTGCGTTGCAGCCGTCCTCGACGCAGTAAGTTCGGCAGATGATGACCGGGTTGCCGTTCATGTCCTGGCCGTCGGAGCAGCCGTTGGCGTCCCGGTGTTTTACGCACGTGCGGGCGTAGAACAGGAGGTGGCCCTCGGGGCGACGGGTTGGCCGTTCTTCCCGCTTGGCGGCGGCCTTTTCGTCCTTGCTGCGGCCTTCGTCGTCAAAGATCGACGGCACCTCTGAAAGTCACGCGGAAAGGTCATTTGGAGTCATGTCCTTCCAATACGACAGCAAAGGTCACACCTTTAAATAGGGAACTTGACTGTGACTGAAGCTCAAGCAAAACCAAATTTCAACTGCTAATAACTTTTGACCTTTCAAAGCTGAGAACTTTCATGTCCTGTCTGGCCATAACTTTCGATGTTCTCCTCCATGCATGATGAATGGGTGCTTGGCAAGAGCCTACGTGAAGCAGTCCCAGCCTCTGAAGGAGGCCTTTTTTTAGAAAGTCTGTGGAAAGTCAACTTGGGAACGCGTCCTCCATCCACAGTGTCACTTTTTTACTGTTTTCAAGGCAATTCGGTCACTTTCCAGCTAGTCAACATCTGAACCATTTGTCTGCTTGTGCACAAAAAACCTCTGCCCAATTTCTGCATTGGCTAAAATAACAGGATTCATTATTTTGAAATGGAAAAAAGAAATTGACTGCAAAAAATACTCTCCGGGTCCCTGTCATTGATTGGCCGGGACCAACTGCGTTGGGGAGTGTTGACAGAACCTGCTCTGCTGTACTGTTCGAGGATGATGCAGTGTCTGAAGTCGTCCCCGCAGTCGTCCGGCGGCCCCGGGTCCGTTCTGCACCCCGGGTCGGCCTCCGAAGTGCACTGAACGCAACGCAGAGACTCGCTGGGAGCGACGACGGCGAGCACTGGAGGAAAAACGAGACTCAACCCTTTTCTTTTCTCTCTCTCTCTCTTCATGGCCGCACTTACTCCACAGAAGCAAGAGTTTGGCATTCATATGATCGTCCTGGCGAGAAAGCATTGTTTTTCTATCCTTCACTGTCCCTGAAAAGAAGCCAGGTGAGTTCCATTCAGTTTGGCAACCCTGCCGCAATCCATCTGGCTCCACGTTTGAAACGAATGGTTTTTTTTCTTCCTGTTTGGCTCTTTGGGTGAGTACCCGTAATTTGGAGGTCTTAATACTGCGCCAAAAGTAAAGTCAGCTCTGGTTCATAAATAGCGAGTGAATTCGCGCTTCACTGCCCAAAATGGCCAAAGTTGCTCGTAGCGGAAATGGGCCTGAACTTCGTAAAAAGAAATAGGCCCAGGGGAGGCCCAGCCCGGGGGAAGGAGGGACGCTCGAACAAGGTAACGGAATCTGCTGGGTGCCAAAGGTTTGTTTCCTTTCGCGTTCATGCCAAAAGTTGAGACAGCCATAATCTGGCAAAATGAGGACCAGAATTCGCATTTCAAATCTTTTCCTCTCTCCCCAGACAAGAGCAGGGAAATCTCTTTATCTCTCTGCTTCAACTCCGAATGAATAAATCTTCCTTCTGAGAATTCCTTGGCGGCGGAAGCGGTTGCCAAGAAAGGGGAGGAAAAGCCGCAGTGACTTCCTTTAAAGAGGCTTTGGGACTTTCAGTGGGTTTATTTTCGGCGGGAAAAGGATGCGACGACGACGACGACGACGACTTGTGCAACTTCTGGGAGGTGGCGAAAACATGATGCGCGCATCCAGGGAGAGTCTGGATCTGACAGCAACAACAAAGTTACGCAAGTTTCTCAATTTTGCTCCGCGCTCGTTGGTGCAACAAAGACCCCGAATGAGAAATGACCTAATGACTGGGAATTCCCTCTCCAGGGAGTTTCCCCCGCCAACTGGCTGCGGCAGCAACGTCAGCAGGATGTTCTCCTTCTCCGTCTTCCAGGAGGTGTCAGACCTTTTCACACAATGACTTGGGCCGGAGCTGCCAGGGGGGGTTCTTTACTTCGCCACTTACCTTGAAAGTCGAAGCTATTGGTGAGACCAGAACCAGGACCGCACAGCACAATTGGACATGAGCAAATGCTGCCTCCTCCTCCGCACTCTTCTCTGCTTTCTCTCTCGCTCTCTGGCGTGTCCTCCGAGAGACAGAGAGATTTCCCTAACTGAGAAAGACGTTGATCCCTGCATAATTTAACGGCTGAAACACATTTCGCACTCGTAGTACAGAAAAATGCGTTACTCTGACAAGGATCTCTCATTCGGGGTCCATTTCTGGAGGTCCCCCCTCATTCTGCCTTCCAGCGGAGCAGCTACAGGGTGGGTGGAAGGGGCAACGAAGTGTCGATGTCTCCTCCTGGAGCCAAAGATTGGAACCGCTCGTAGGGAAACAGCCGTGACATCTCTCAAAATGATGCGGTTAAGGGCATTAGAGGCGAGAAGGATGGGCACCCTCAGCAGTGGGCCTGCAACCAATGAAGGCCTCGGAAATAGGCAGCAAATAAGGCACTTCCACAAAATGGCAGATATGGAAAGCTCTCCCTGGACTCTCATATCTTTGCCAGGTCTGTCTCACGCAGTCGCACGTACCAGCAGCACTTGAGCCCTCAAGCCTATCTCTTAATTGTTATGCGAGCAGAACTGGTGCTGCTGCATTGGAGCACATGTCTGAAGATACCTACACACTGTCGGAGAACAAAAAGGCCTGGCAAAGGCAACACATTCTCACTCCTACAGACTTTTTTTTATGTCCGCTCGCTCCCGCTCTCTCGCTTTCGCCATCACACGCACCCAAGCTCGATACACAACACAGCTCTACGCGCACTAAAGCTCTATCGACGCACACTGAAGGCCTACGCACACAGAACGTCTACACACACAAATGCTCTACACACACTGAAGGTCTACTCATAGTGCAGATCTACACACACTGAAGGTCTACTCATAGTGCAGATCTGCACACACTGAAGGTCTACTCATAGTGCAGATCTACACACACTGAAGGTCTACTCATAGTGCAGATCTACACACACTGAAGGTCTACTCATAGTGCAGATCTACACACACTGAAGGTCTACTCATAGTGCAGATCTGCACACACATATAAAGCTCTACACGCACTCATAAAGCTCTATACACACTCATAAAGCTCTACAGACCATAAAGCTCTACCGACAATAAAGCTGTACACACAACAAAGCTGTACACACAACAAAGCTGTACACACAAAAAAGCTCTACACACAAAAAAGTTCTACACACGAAAAAGCTCTACACACAATAAAGCTCAACGCACACTCAACCTTTACATACAACTCAAGCTCTACATTCACACACACAAGCTCTAAACACTGAAGCATACCATGCGCGTACCATCAACTGCTGGGGTGATCACGAGATCAGGAAGCTATGGCAGACAGTCGTACATGTACGACTGCAGGATGCATTTTACCGTCTGACTTCATCCAGAGCTTGACAAGCTCAAGCTTCATCCAGACGGCCCACGGCCGAACCGCTACTAGTGAAGTTTCCTGACCCATGCGTCCACTTGAGCCCGCGGATGTGGCCTTGAAAGGCGTGTGGCACTGGCACGACCCTAAGTCACAATGCGGAGAGGGCGCAATAAAGGCTAATGCTACTTTCTGCTGGGTCCATTAAAGAAAAAATATGAAAAATTTCGCCTTTGTGTGACACGGGATGCGTAACAAACACACTCATTTCTTTCTATCACTGCTCGAGCATTCTTTCCATACTTTCTTAGTCCTTTCTCTTTATGACGTCGTGGAGCCCATTTCTGAGCGGCCTCTGAACCAGGCTAATAGTTTTGACATGAACGAGACTTTTGTCTTCCGCTTATGGAGGTTGGGGGAATCTCCCAAACGCTGATGGTCTCGAGAAGGGTAATGGGGCTTGAATGATCCTTCTCTTCTTTCTCCTTCACTCAAGGGTCTCCTGTATTGGCGACTTTCAAGCATTTATATCTTTCGATATAGAGAGCGTGTGACAAAAGCAGGGCTCCGGCTGGAGAGCAAACTTGAAAAGTACTGGATTTGGAGCAAGTCCTTGATCAAGGTTGCGTGATTCTGCGGTCGAAATCTTCCGCGCCTGCCACTCGCATTTTTCTTTTCTTTGAACAATAATTCGGAGCATGACGCACTTAGTAGATTGCCCCGGTCTGGGCGTGACCTCCTTGACTTGGGCCTGATCTTCACGCGGAGCCCGCTCTCCGCCGGCAGCGAGTGGAACTCCCCCCTCCCCTGCGTCTCCGACAACTCGTTTTTTACCTCTCTCCTCTCTCTCTCTCTCTCTCTCTCTCTTGGTCCTCGGTCCTTCATCCGCTCTCTCTCTCTTTGAGGAGAAACCAGTTGCTCAGAAGACTTCAAACCATAAGGAAGATTTGAAGAACTAGACAAAAAAAAAGATCCATTCTCACTCGAATAACCAGGTAAGACTTCATTTTTGCACAAATACCTCGACTGAGGGCGAGTTTGCACGAGGAGAAATGCTAAAGGTGAACAGGACTCAACACCCAATAAATACGAGACGTGCGCGTGTACTTGGACACACTGAGCTGACGCAGTCATTCGAGTCTATTCCATTTGAACTCACTCGACTGCTTTGTTGTACAGAAAGAAAGAAAAAAAAAGGAAATGTGAAGACTTTTTCTTGCAGGAGGCCTTGGATATCTCTATACCATTCCCCCTCCAGCTAGACAAATGCTGCACTGCCAGAGAACATCTTTTTTTTATCTGTACTACTCGATTTTTAGACCTGCTCACTCCTTCTTAAGGGTGAGTTATTAGAGCTGTAG
>JAAUXU010043565.1_pt1 | contig 16323 bp, 13 predicted proteins | sample 7278151 | NCBI WGS metagenome assembly JAAUXU01 (sample SAMN14350113, study PRJNA611818) | marine sediment metagenome | isolation source: surface marine sediment (1.8m) | place: French Polynesia: Moorea | collected 2018-08 | reverse complement strand
TTAAAAAAAAACTAAATAAAAAAATTTTGCTTAATATTTTTTGTGGTCTGGCAGATTTGGGTGTGCCTTCCTCCTCGCCCGCCCCCCCCCCCCAAAAAAAAAATGTGGGAAACCCTCAGCAAAAACTGTGAAGAACTGATGTTTTTTGCACCCTTTTTTAGGGTGCCCACTACTGTGCAGGCCTAGGTGGGCCCAATTTTGGAGTACAGTGGATCTGCCGTTTAACAATATGTTTGGTCAACAGAAAGCCCTGTGGAACAATGAATGATAGCAGTAAAATCACTTAAGGTGTGCGTGACAACAGCAGATTTGGGCAAGATTGCTTGTTTGTGATCAGGTTTGGCAAGCCAGAGGTACCCAAACATTACCAGTTGCATCAGAACACCTTCGAACCGTGAGTGCTCAAGCCGTGTCTGTTGTGTGTGACCTCAGAGAGCTGCTTGAACATGAACGAGCTCGATTGGTTGTGACCAGATTGGTCAAGCTGAAAGCACCCAAGCAGCAGAGGATATGCGTTTGGTCGCAATCACTTCTAGCGTTGTCACTGCACTGAAATACTTTTACCGAATGATCAAAAGACTTTCTGTTAAATGGAGACTCGACTGAACTGCGACGCTTCAATCTTTCCAAGCTTGTTTTCATCCACCGAAATTAGCGTTGAGGTCGGATAGTTTGATTTACGAGGACTTTCAGCTTTTCTGTCAGTGGATGATGAACTTTCTGGATCGTCTGCCATACATCAAATCATTCTGTGGAGAAGCTTTGAATTCCTCGTCGATAAAAGATTCTCAATCTTTCTTGGAAGCTTCCAGCCATTGTCTGAGAGTGAGCGCGGCCTCCTCTCTATCTATCTCATGCATAGAATCAGTCAAAGGCCTGATTGTGTCAGTTCTTTGCTGTGGAGGAAACATTTTGCCTAGAGGCAGACATTTTATTTGGGCAGCTGAGCAAGCACAACCACTGATACATCTAAATTGGACGTGGAAGGAGAGAAAAGGCCTCTTGAAGGCCTATTTGTACGAGTCAAACTTGAGGAGAAAAGCTTCCTCTCCGCCTCCTCCACCGGAATCTGCCGTCAAAAGTCGTCAAGGTAAAGATTGTGCCCGTGCACGCGGGCCCTCACACGTGCCTAATTCGAGCATTGCGTCTCCGTCACACTTCTGACGAGGGACTTTCTGAATTTCTCCCTTTTTGCCCGCATTTGCGTGCGTGCGTGCGCGCGCGTGCGTGCGTGCGTGCGTGCGTGCCACCATATGGCATCTCCAGATTTGGCACTGGCCTGCACGGATGCCAAAAGCCGGGATGCCAGAGAGACCGTACGATTCGGTAAACACACCGACGGAGACGACCTTGGAGACGAGACCAACCTTTTTATTGCTCTACGCACTCTCAATAAAAAGCAAAATTATTCGCATCATTGCTACGCACGCGCGTGCGCAGTAAATTCTTGGATAAACTATGCTCCGTTAGCGCCATCTTGTCGGACCGGTTCAAAAGTCCAACACTATGTAGCCAGGCTTCATCGACAGGGTCGTCGCCTCCTCCGTCATGGGCAGCGTCGCCTTCTTCACTCTCGTCTCCATCCTCGTCAAGTTTTCGTTGCCCGAAGTGGTGTAAAAAAAAAGCAAGGTCGTGAAACTCTGTCTGGTCACTTGTGACCAGGTGCTGTGACGCGGAAAATGTCCAAAATACTGAAGTTTTTATAATCAACCGACGCTTCAAGAATGTGGCTACATCGAGCACCCACTGTAGCCTGCAGTGTTGCACACACGAGAGGAAAATATTTATGTACCACCCCGTACCGGAATGAGGCTGCAGACGCATACCTGCTCATCACACACACGTTCATCTGCGTGCGTGTCCGCGTGCGCGCGCGCGTGTGGAGCTGCACAAACCTGTTGGCAGATGCCTCCTCTTCCTTCATAATATTATCTGGGAGAGAGCAAAAGAAGGGGTCTGAAGAAGAAAAAAGAAATTTCAGCTTCTCCAAGCGGCGGCGGCCGCGGCGGCCGCGGCGGCTCAAGCCGCGGGCGTCTCCTCCTTCCCCTCGTCGTCGTCCCCGTCCTCCCCCCAAAAAACTGGTTTGGGCAGCAGCGGCAATTTCGGGATCTCCAAAGCACAACTCATTTTGGGACTTTGTCTGCACCAGGGAATAAATTCAATGGCAAAAGTTCTGCTGTTGGCAAAAGGTGTCTACGCACGGTCCTTTTTTTGGTTTTCTTTCTTGCGTGTCTGCCGGAGGTTAGGGATGGCTTCAATCGGGCGTTCGCGCGTTGTTCTCGGGCCAAACGACCTAATGAAAACGTCATTTCGCCGGTGCGCGGAGACGGCGCTAGGGATAGATCGGATCAGGAAGCCGCAATCCGGGGAGATTCACAGATTTATCCTCCTCTCTTAAGGAAAGGAACAACTCACTCTCGGTGGATGTGCTATATATTACGCTAGTTTGAAAGTGTCACTTTGGGATTTTTGAAAAACAAATGGGCGTTAGACACTGTACAAGTCTTTTTTTTTTTTTTTGAAAAAGAAAGTTTTACTATGCGCACTTTTAACTCAAAGTTTTTTAACGTATGGTATGTAGAAGTGTCGAGCACAAGGCTAAGACGTTCCTCCAAAACCAAACTTTTGCTCTAGTGCTGTACTGCAGAAAAGTTTGACTGTTTTGTGAGCAAATGAGTGTTGCTAGAGCAAAAGTGCATATCAGTTTGGTTTTAGAGGAGCTTTTTAGCTTTCTCTAGAGGGGCCAACTACTTCTGCAGCTCAGTCCAGTAAAAAGTTATGGCTGAGAAAAGAAGTGTGCACTGACTACATGCAGAACGGTATAAGATGTAGCCATAGAAACTGGCCCTTAAAACCTATGGGTATTTTTATTATTCTGGCCAAAGGACAGACCGATGAAATGTCATTTTTCCCGAAAGGTACATTTTCGAACTAAACTCATGACAACATTACGAGTGCAAGAATTAGGGATGCGTCAGACTGAACAATGATGCCGAGTTGACGAATTCCTTGGCACTTACGGACAGGTCAGGCCAGATCGGGGATTAGGTCGGGTCAGGCTGGATCGAGGATTAAGTGGGCTCAGACTGAGCGTCTCTATTAGTGACAAACGAACGAAATGGAGAAATGGACTCTTAAGGTTGCAAAATGCACCGAGTGAGGCTGCCAAAAAAAAGGGGGGGAGGATCTATCACATTTTTTGCAGCCACCCTGGGCATTTTTCAGCATTGCCAAGTTTGATCGAGTCGAGACACGATTCTGCAGTCACGCACTGGACTGAGTCAATTGGTCCGGGTCAGCGCAAACCCGAATCCATCCCTAAGGGTCCGGGTAACTAGAATTTCAATGTAGCTCAGCCCTGTTCGTCCGGTTATGGCATAGGGGCTAGTTTCAATCCCCCTCCTCTAAATAGGAGCACTATTTATCTTTTTCTAATAGATTTCATGCCTGAGGGAGGCTGCTCCCATTGCTACTGCTACGTCTCACCACCAGACCAGGTCAAGAGAGTAATAGGAAGCTGACATTGAGCCTTTACAGCCTCTACATTTGCTCTTTTCCTCTACCCACCCCAACTTTAACCCCCCATTTTTACACTGTAGCCCATACATGAAGACTTCGGGCATCACATGCAGATTTCTCCCCCAATTTGAGAAACGACACTCATAAATAGCAGGTTTTTTTTTCTCCTGGTGCCATTGGGCTTTGGACCACTGCACAATGCAGTACATAAAGCTTTATTTAAGCATATATTGGAGCCGGAGCTAATGGGCCCTTCTCCTCCTTGCACATTTACTTTATGACTCACTCAGGCTTTGTACAAGGCAGTGCTTTCCGCCCCCCCCCTTCAGTGCTACCTCTGTGGCTTTAGGGCACAGTTGACTTTCCCTGTTTTTTCCTACTTCTTTCTTCGCTCACTGCGCCTGCAGCATCCTCAGCAGAATAAATGAGTGCTGCACTGAATACATTATCTCCTCCCTCACATTGCTGACCCAGGTCTTGCAGATCTTTACGAGCATTTGCAATTATTTTTGCTAGCTAAAACAACGTGTTTAGACGGGGCTTTTTTCCCCTGCGTCTCCATCCACAGGAGGTCTCGTCTCTCTCAGGCCTTGTTCCGTAGGCCTCTGGGCCTGCGAGGTGCATCCGTGTTCAATTACTTCCAAATTCCATAAGGGGAGAGAAGAGAAGAAAGTGAAAGAGAACAAGTTCATTTGGCTGCCGCTGTTGCATTCACGGGCGGGTTCAGCGTTTGAGGCCTCGCCCGCAAAGTTATTGATGTAATCTGGGTGGAAGCTGAGAAGACACTTCTCTCTGCTCCAATCATGCCCGGGCCTAAATGATATCTCGTCATTATTACTTTTATCGCCTCTAATTGATCGGCCTTTGTCTCGTTTCTTCGCTTCGGGTCGATTTTGGACACGTTTAGTCTCGGCGAGGTATTTAAGGCCCAGAGGCTCCATGGGCCTTCTTCTCACATTTTTGGGTGTCACGCTTGTACGGTTGCTCTTGTACGGTTGCTCTGCTCTTGTAGAAAAAAATGTGCAATAAGTAGAGTAGAGTCCGGAATTTCAGGTGCATCGTCATAAATGGAGTGGGGGGATATTTCACTTTAGTTTGGGGTCTTCGTCACTTTTTTTTTTAGCAAAAATCTCTGAAGTTAAGGATTTCTGGGCTCAAAATTCACTTTTCTGGCAACTCTGGCGTCTGAAAAGACGTGCATCCAAAGCGTACTTTTCGAAGGACGCTGGGAAAACACTCAGGTGGAGAGAGCTGATAGAAGATGTGACCCACCTAAAACTCCAAGTACATTATGAGCCGAAAATTCTGCAACGTAAGCTTGTAATTTGTGTCCATTTCACTGCGGTGAAAGTTGGACGCTTTCTTCAAGATCTGTGATGTGTGGTGCAGTCTGCGTCTGGGGGTGAACATGCCCGAGTTTTAGGTGAATCATATATTTTTTGCCCCACGTCTCTCAGCTTATGTGAAACGAACCTGAAATTTCCTGAAGAAGAAAAGTTACAACATTGATCCCTTTTTTTAACCATCAAAAAGAAAATGAGAAGATGATGAAATGATGAGAAAAAGCATCACCCAAAATGCCGATCTCGGTCAGCGGAGGTTCCAGACTTCACAATGAAGTGAAGGTTGACGCTCCTCTAACTGTGTGTTATGAGTAGCATTTAAGGGCTCACTTAGGTTTGTCATTACGATTTCACCATCCAAAGAAAATTTCCTCTGGACCTTTCAATCAGCTTGTTCTAGTCTTCACGAAATGACTCATTTTCCAGCTTCTCCACCTAAAATTCCTGCACCCAGTAATAATAAGTGAAGGTTTGCCCCTGTCTGTGAACGTGCATGCGTGCTGCAGTCGTAAAATCAGCGCTTGCAAACAAAGAAAAGCCCCTGAAAAAGCTTCCTCACGAGCCTGTGATAATTGCATGACCGACAGACAGCAAAAAAGTCAGGAAAACTCCTGCGTGTCTTTTTTTTCTCCACAGAATTTAAGCCAATGATAGTCTGTAAGTCCTGGGGGGGGGAAAAGTAGGTCATCAAACACTTGTCACGCGCAAAATTTGGGAAATATGATACAAAGAGTGGCGGACACATTGATTGCGATGAGTCTGACACAGCGTTCTGACACAAGTTTTTGTCTTTCTTTGTGTGTGTGTCTGTTTTTTTTTACTTCGATGTAACGTTACTCAACAATGACTAATGATGGCTTTGCTGCCCAGGCTGCCCGAGGACCTGCTGGAGAAGATGCCGTCGGCGTCCAACAGTCCGGCGACGCCGAGGCGTCGGCGAAGCCGAATCAGCTCCCTAGCCCAGGCCATCGCGGCGGCGTCCGACTCGGTCAAGGCCGGCGGTAGCGGACCCGACAAGTTCCGCCACCAGCTCAGCGTCGCCTCCATGGTCCAGAGATTCGAGAAGACCGACGATGGAGAGAGGACCAGGGGAGCGGGACAGCAACAGGTGAGATAGGTTTTTTTAACAAAAAAAAACTGTTATACCTGTCAAACATACATAAGCTTGAGCAGACTTAAAAACAAACTTTTGGGTTATGTTTTACTAGCGAGTAATCATCTGACTCCAACTGTTCTCACTTCGCATTTGCCCCATCTTCATTGCAGGCTGAGGTGTCGTCGTTCTCAGCACTGAAGAAATGGCCTCGGCCGCCCGAGGCTTCTGCCTCGCTGTCCAGTCGCTCGTCCTCGCTGTCCTCGGAAGAAAAGGCCGAGGACAAAGTAGTCGAAAAGCCCAATCCTCCTACGAAGAAGCCTGCAGTCATAAAGACCAATATGAACAAGCAGAGTGCTGCCAAGAAAGTTTCTACTTCCGCGGCGTCTGGACCAGCCGCCACAGCCGCCGTCAAGAAGAAGAAGAGCTCCGTCACTGCGGCGGCGGCGGCGGCCGCGTCCACTGGAGCGACTCCCAAGGGTCGGAGTTTTGCTTCAGCGTCGTCATCTTCGTCGTCGTCATCGAAAAGGAGCGTCACAGCACCGGTAAGTCGACCAAGGGCAGAACGAGCCGGCGGGCCCGAAGTCCGGGCCCACTACACTATTACTTCCACTATATCCTTGTTGCCAGATGGCTGCATTTAATCCATGGTAGATATCAGCCAGCTGTTCTCATATTGTCTATAAGCACTTAACAGTGGATAGCATTAAATATTCTAGGGGCAAAAAATGATGCTTTAAATCTCCAGGGGCATTCATGAACTGCCTGGTAGAAATTATGAGGTTGAAAGTGTTGAAGTCAATGAAAGTTTCAAAGGTTCCAAAAGTTATGAAGGTCATCACTCAATGTCATTATAAAACCCTCAAGCAGACTCTTCTTTGGTAGAATCTACTGTTACTGACAACTGTATACTTTGATGGCCCCGATGAAGGTGTTCTTGTACGTTGCTGTTGTGTTTTGTTGTTGTTGTTGTTCTCTTCTACAAACAGTCAAACTTTGATACAGTAGAGCATCGTTTAGTCTACTCCATCGAGATCATTCATGTCACAGGGGTGGCAGAACTTTCATTATTATCTGATAACAAACTTTATTTTACGAAGAATCTTTCCTACTTTGAAGTTTGACTCAGAACGCATTTGTCTGTGGCCGAACCCCTGATAAGAGCCAAGACCCCTCCCCCCCCCCCCGGATTTCGTCCCAGGACCCGGGCCGCCCCGAGTAGACCCGACCTCAAAATTGAAGCCCCAGAAACAGCTACCCCTTTTTTTTCTTTCTAATCATTCTTTTCACCCTTTGTCTAATGACGGGAAATGTGTACGTGCGCGCGGACTTTAACCCTTTTTTCCCTGCCTCCCGTCCTTAATTTGGCTTTTACAGGGCCCCGAAAATGAATTTCCCACACTTGGGACTCCTCTTTCGGTTCCTCTCGAGCTTGAAGGAGTTTTCGGCCGTGTCGAGGGCCTCTTCAAAGTCCTCCAACGCGCACACGCACACGGTAGCGGCGAAAAGCAGAGGAGGAGGGTGCAAAAAAACTTGTGTAATTTCATCCCGTCTATGGCAAAAAAATGGGAGGCTCAATTTGTTATTCAACTCCCACGATTTATTATATCAGCTCTTTGCACCAGCAGGCAAAAAAAAATAGAAATACATTATTAATACTTCGGGATGAGAAATGGAAGGAGCTGCGCGCGCACGCACACTAATGCACACACACTAATGTACGCACACAAGCACACACTTATGCACACGCACGCACGCACACAGAAGGGGCCTTGTTTGAAATTCAAACAAAAACAGCTAAAAGTATTACTTTGAGGCCTTGCGTTATGAGCTTCACTGTGCACACATTGCGTGAGAGGCGCCAATTCTTCATAGTTCGGTAAAGCCACACTCTGAAGGTGCCATTTATAGGTAAAAATGGAGGCCTTTTTTTCCAGCCAGGCCTTGAGTGCGGCCCGATTAAAATTTGCGGCGTGTTTGTCCGTGAAATTGACTCTGTTCCTTCCTCCCTGACCCCCTTCATAAATTCTGGCCGAATCTTAATTGGGTCAGGTTGAAGGAGGAGGCCCCGTGAGAGGCCTCCTCCTACTGGGCCCAGGCTTGACACGCAAAAACTTTTGCAATTGCTCCCCCCCTTTTTGCGTCATAGGCCCAGATTTCTTCTTCTTCTTCTTCTTCTTCTCCTTCTTCTTTTCCGAGGAGGTTACATGAATTTGCGGTATACAAACGACGACAGCCATCGGCTGCTGCTCCGCAGGAGGCCTCTTTCTCTCTTTCTTTCCTCTCTCGCCGAATTCTTTCCTCTCTCTTCTTTATATACTTCGCATTTAAGCTCTGTGTGCGTGTGCAAGAAAAAAAAAGACAGTGGAAAAGAGGCCTAAAAACACACATTCGTCAGTGCGATTCCCAAGGCCTGAATTGTAGAGATGGGGAGATGAACTCACTACTGGCCCGGGCCCTTTTTTTCTGCCTCACACTGTAGCTAGGAGAAGAAAACAAGAGCCTTTGCCGACGGTACGTGAAACGTTCATTTTGAATATTGCCTCTCTCTCTCTGTTTTTTTCTTTACTACGCACACACACGCGCGCGCGCACGCACACATGTCGACCGATACTACTCATACAACCCATTGAGAGAGAGAGAGAGAGAGAATGAGGCTTTTACTGACTCTAAATTACACCCCAGAACCTGAATGAACAAAATGTTACTGCGAATTGCAATTCCGCGTGCGTCCGCGTGTCAATCAGGCCTCTCTCAGGCCTCTCTCGTTTACTAATTCATGTTGTGTGCGTAGCAACAATTCAGTTCGCATTTTCGCACGCACGTCTTTTCCCCCATTTATTGGGCCGGGAGTGGCTTTCAACAGCTGAGAAATGAATTGTGCCAATCATCCTCATTGTTTTTTCTCCCCCCTATGTCGTACCAGAGAGAGAGAGACAAAGGGGTCGTGGTTGAGGTGGGGCTCGACTGCTCCTCCTGGCTCGGCACCACACTACTGTTGCTTGATCTCACAGAGGTGGGCAGTTTTCAGGCATTCTCAGCACCCATGAAGCAGTGGGAGCTCGATTTTAGTGAGCATCACTGTAGTAAAGAGCCTCGATTCAGTCAAGATTCCGATCAGTAGAGTCAGTACAGACAAGGGTTGGACGATTTTCCGAGTACCATTATAGTCAGAGATGGTCAGTACTGTGCACTGTACAGTATACATATATCCGTTGAACACTATTCTTTGAGCTTTTGATCAGTCAAGCAGCGCAGATGATAAAGTCGAGTATACTCAGCTCATTGAACAGTGATGCAGACTAACAAAACAGTGTTTTAGTCAAGTCAGTGTGGACTTGGTAAATGGTCCAGGGTTTTTTAGTCCCTCTCTTGGAAATGAACATTTCTGCCCTCATTTTAGTCGTGTTTCTACCCATGAACAAGTTTGGCCTGCTGGAAATAAGAGGAAGGGGAGAAACCGAAGAATCACGGTCAGCTTGAAACTGAGAAAGGTTCAGTCTTTGATGCCCCTGGACTTTCTTCATTGGCTTCAATGTCATCATGACTATGATTGTCAGAAGGAACAAGGAGCAGCTGCAGAAATGTGCTTCTGTGGCTTCTTCAAGAACTTTTTACCCTATTTTCACTCTGCGTCCAAGGTGGCAAAACAACAGCTGTTGCTTTACACCCAGTTTGGCAGGAGATTCTCCACTTCGGAGCCATTTTGCTGACTGTAAAAAACTCCTGAAGGCAACAAAGACACTGAAGAGTCATTTCTGCAAAAAGAGAAAAGAGAATCTCACATTTTTAGAGCAGAAAATGTGGGGGTTTTTCTCCGCCATCAAAAGAACGCCCGCTGGGATAGGGGATGGGCAGCCCGGAGCAGCCCCACCTGACATGCCAGGGCCCGGACCCCAAGCCCCACCTCCAGTGTGCCCGCACGCGCGCGCCTGCGTGCGTGAGTAAGCTCGAGAATGACGAATTTGTCTTGTCCCTCTTATGAGGCGCCCCCCCACAGCCGCCCCACGTTGTTCACGCACGCCATGACCCCTAAAACTATTCGGGCGCATGCAAAAAAAAAAGTGGGGGAAATGATAATGCGTGAGCATTTTCCTCGTGCGTGTGTTTTGCATGTGTGCAGAATTCAATCTCTCGTTCACACTGCGTGTGTGTGTGTGTGTGAAGCTCTGTTGGTGTGAAGCTCGGCGCGTGTGTAGCTCTTTGCATGTGTGTGAAGCCCTGTGTGCATGGGAAGCTCTGTATGTGTATAAGCACGAAATCAGTGGGAGAACAAAGACCACACACATTTTTTTTCCTTTCTTCGCTTTTACGCATGCGCGTGCGTGCGTGCGCATTTCGCCAAAGCCGCATGTGCAATGAGCAGCGAAAATTGCAATCTTGTTTTTGCACCGCATGCGAGAGGAAGAAGAAGAAGAAACAGGACTGGAAATTCCTCACTAAACTTTTCTTCCTCGCCCTAACATGTTTTACTTCCTCTTTTTCGCTCGTTCTTCGGCATAATTTTAATCTTCAGCGCAGCCAGCGAGAAAACAAAGACGGTCTCAAACACGTCGTACACGCTCGGGGCCACGGCCGACGTCAGCCAGGAGCCCACACACAGTAAAGCATGGGCATTCCTCCCCTACTAAAAGGGCTGGGCGCGCGCGCGCGTGCAGAGCACGTACAGGGTGGAGCAGAAGCAAGTTCGCCGAGGCTCCTCACTTTTGACTCCTGAAGCCAGGATCAGAGTTGCCACTTCCTGGCTGACCCCGCTCTTGACCCACCCTGTACTTGCCCTGTTCTTCATCTTTCAGCGCCAGTGTAAAAACTCAAAAAAAGAAGAAAAATATGGAGATTGAGGGAGAGAAATTAGCGGCCTCCCTGAACGTAGCAATTTGCGAAATGCGTCAAAAATGAGAAGGATTCGAAGCGCGAACAATTTGTCAGGGGTGTTTAGGGCTCATCTTTCTTCTTACGTGTTTTATAGGGTGGGCCAAGAGTCCGGGTTGGGCAAACAAAGAAAAGGTTTTATTGTTTTTGGAGGGTTTTTTTTAAATTTTTGAGCAGAATTTTCAAAATATGTTGAAATCAAACATTATTCGAGTTCAAGACTTTGGTCATTTCCGGTCCGATGTCCGACGAAATCCAACTCGAATCTCTTGAAACTGAATCCGGTCGTTGGTACATATGTAGAGCACAGCAGAGGCAGAGCAATGATCGGTCCTCCCTACGTGCGTGTTCTCCTTGGGTTACCGATTCACTCATGGGGCCCAAAAATGTTGGTATTTCCCAAAATTGGCTTACGCCTGGTTTTCTGTCGCTGCAGACGAAAATTCTACCTCACTTTATTTGGTTTTTTTTCTTTCTTGCTCCAAGTAGCAGGGGTAGTTTTACCCAAAAGTTCCCTCCCCAATTTATGGGGCGGTTAAGTGAGCGAGGAGACTTGGGTGAGGCACGCTGAGGAGGAATCTTTGGATGTTTGAGCATGCCCAAATTGGCATTTGGGTCAACAGAAGTTACAACGGCCGCCCACGCACACACGTGTTACTACTACTAAGTGCCTGTTATTGCCTCTTTTAGGGGGCTCAAGGAGGAGGAGGAGCAAGAGGAGGAGCAGGTTAATTACCACTGTTTAGGGCATTTCCATTTTTTCGTGTGTGGGGAGGCCTACCCAGGCCTGGCCAATAAAGGCCTGAAGCAGAGGAATTTCTGTCCTTTTCAACACTATTCTGGGAAAGTTTCCCCTGGTGGATGAAGGGTTTGGTACAAGCAATATAGGTTTGGTCTGACAAGAGCCATATGAGTGCGGGAGCACACGCGAACAAAAGATGATGCGTGCGCGCACACACACAAAAATGCGTTTTACCGACAGTCTTCTGTGTGGGTGGCTCTTGTGTATCCTGTAGTGGAGTTCTTGTGTATGATGTAGCTCAGTGTGTGGAGTTCTTGTGGATGACGCAGTTCCTGTGTATGGTGTTATTCCTTGAGGATGATGTAGTTGGGTGTGTGTAGTTCTGGTGCGTGTCAGCGTGCGCGTGTGTGTGCGTAGTCCCGGGTGCGCGCGTGTCTGCACGCACGTGCTCATGTCCGGCGATGTAGAGACGGGAGAGTGAATAATGACGACAGGGGAGGGGAAGAATTTTCCCCCACTCCGCTCCTCCCAAATCCTCACATTTTGAAATGACGGACAATGCTCAGGCAGCAAAACTACTGGGTGTCCCATAAATGTCGTACGTCGGAATTTTAGGTAAGAGTCTAGAAAAATTATTGGATGACTGGTGCCAAGAGCGAGATAATGAAAAATACAGTAAAACTCGAAAAATCAGAGGAAAAGCGCAAATTGGCGCACAGCAACTTGCTAAAGCTCTTGACTTGAGGCTGAACCCCCTGGTCTCGATTTGGGACACCCGGTCGCTGGAGCTGTGGATAGTACGCACATGCCTCAAAATCGCGGCCCCCCTTTTCACTTATCTGTCAAAGTTGAAATATTTGGTCCGACCCCCCCAAAAAATGGGCCTTTTCTTGAAGAACATCCTCCTTTAAGGGCATTTTAACAAGGTGGAATTTACAACCCCCGAGCCAGCATCTCCCAATTAGACATCGTCGGCGTTTCTTTTTTGTTCCTTTGTCCGCACCAGAGGGGTCAGGCCGGGCCGGGCTCGGCCGGGTCAGACCGGCCCGACCTCAAAGAGCAAGAACAACAACAGGAGGGGAAAAAATCCCTCCCCCCTCCCCTGGTGCGGAGGAAGAGAGAATTATGAAACTACCTCAGTCACGGGGGGGGGTTTCACGTGAGTTAGATTCCTCTCTCTTGCAGTCCTCTGTGTCGAAGAGCTTTGATGGAGGTGAGTAAATACAGGGCGTAACAAAATTGGTCCCCAAGAAGCTGGTTCGTCTGTGTGTCTCACTGGCCCTGGAAGTCAGAGTTGCCAAGATGCTGTGCCAAAGTGGAGCATTTTCTCATCAGCCTCACTAAGAGCTGACTTTATCACAGAGGAAAGAATAGTGGCCGTTTCAGCAAAAAGTTGATCAATTTAGCTACACCCAGTACATGTGCGTCTTTCTCTCTCTTCAGGCTCGACCTCAAGAGATCTGACACGGAGATACACAGATATTGGGCGGATATTTCAGTGAAAAAAAACACATAAGACTAAAATTGAAGAGCTTAAACGTGACGTTTTAAGCTGTTTCTTTGTCCCTTTTGTTCGTTCTCCGCCTCTGTGTCGACCATATTTAGCCCGATGACGAAGGCACAACTCTGTTTTGTTTCGTTTGTTTTTCACCTTGCTTGCTGCACTAATTTGGAAAAGACAAGAGGGCTTTTCAGACATCAAAGATGCCCATATGCAGTAGAGGTGGAAACTAGCTCGGCCCGAAGTCCGAGCCCATTCCCCTGCTCCTGCATTCCTACGATGAGCACTTGTGGACAGAAAAAAAAGTATCACACAGTCATTTTCGTACTGTTTTAATAATATCATTCAAGCGTAATATCAGCAGATCGTGATAAAAGCTTGTCTTTGCTCCTCTCCAAGAGAGTCCCCCCCTACAAAACCGACTTGACCTCACCTCTAATATACGCACGTGCGTGTGTGTGTGCGTGAGGAGAGACCCTAAATTGGTCACTCATTGTTAGATGACTTGTGTGATAGGTCTAGACTGGGTAGCTTAATTTCGTTGAGAAAAAAATGCTGTCTGCCCAGTATTTAGGGTGGACTTTCCAAAAAAAGTCTTGACTCGAAACATCTCTATAAAGGTCAAGGAAGAGGGAAAAAAGGCGGTTGAAGTAATTGCCTCTTTTCACTCTCTCTCTCTCTCTCTCTCGGCCAATTTCGCAATTAAAGCGTGCTGGAAAGAGTGATGAGAACAAAAAGACCCAACGCAGAAAGAAAGGGTTGAGTTCCCTTCCTATGCCGGCATTGAAATCTCTTCGCGAATTTCTACGAAATGAGTCTCACTTAATAATTCTGGTGTGGGGAACGTCAGAAGTCTCATCTCTCTCTCATGCACAGATGCAGAAGACATGGATAAGGTACTAAGAGTGGGGACTCGGGATGCGTCGGATTCAAGAATCGGGATATCTGCAAGCTTGGGCGCTCACTAAGTCTGTGTCCTCTTCCCCCCCCCCCCTCTGAAGAAGAACTCGAGTCTCACAGCCTAATTTTTGGCGGCTGAGAATTAGGGATGTGCCGGAGCTGAAGAAAAGTCGAGTCGGAGTGGCAGAATGAGTTCGGTCATACCCGTAGCTGAGTCAGGTTGGATCAAGGATCAGGCGGGGTCAGATTGAGCCATTGAATCCCGAGTGAGAAGTTATTGGAGCCAAAGTCTCGTCATAAAGCTGGCAGCTTCCCGCCCATGGGATTACCGACGAGCTGACCAAAGAAGGCGGTTTCATCGAACTTTTGAAACCCTGTCAAGTTTATGTGGCGACTCTGGAAGTTTCCCGCATCCAGGATGAGAGTCGACCCCAGCTGGCAGCCCACACATCTGACTCGAGCCGAGTCCAGCCCAGCCCGAGTGTATCCCCAGAATGGACGTGCGATTTTCCCTTTGACCCTAGGCCATATCAGCAAAGCCTCCACCTTTCTTTCTTTCTTTCTTCTCTGTGCATGTGTGGGTCTGATGATGCATGCTAATTAATGAGCCATCCTGGACGGGGAAAAAGGCAGCAGGTAAAAAAATTAGAGAAAAGTGAGGAAGATGAGATCTCACACATGAGCAAGGACGAGAATTACAGCAAAAATGCTCTTCTTCTTGCACTATTGTTTAGCTTTCAAACAGAACTATCGTGGTGGAAAAGAAAGTATGGAAATTTCAGCATGTCCATTTTTCACACATGCAGCGTGTGCTCATAAGAAAAAAGTGTCTACGTTGTTCAAAATACAGTGGTTTTTTTCCAGGATGAGGTCCACAGTTCCAAAGCCTCTTTTAGTAACATGAAGTTTCGGCTGAATCTGTTTTTTCGGGGGGGGGGGCTTGAAATATACCGGGTGTCTCACAAGTCGATGCCAAATATTTCTCCACGACAAGAGGTGCCCGGCGACTCATGGGAAGGGAATTAGAACCCTTTTCATTTGCATAAACTTTGCATGATGGAACAACTGTGGTGTACGGGGTGTCTCAGAAACTCGGTGCGTACTTTTTCTTCAGGGTTTCAAGGGAGTGCGCAACCACACGGGGGGTGAGAAGAAAACTACTTATATTGGTATAAAAGATTTTGACTGTTCAATCGCTGCTTAAAAGCTGCCGAAAGGAGCTTATTAGTATGCACATTTTTTTCACTCTTGTCTTGCAGGATTTCCCTAAATTTCTCTTCCTCTCGTATCTCACATAGAATCGAAGAATTTGTTTTGTCTGTGTCTGACTTCTGACATTTCGTGAGAATGTCAAAATATGTAAAAATCTTTCTGAGATTAGTTAGCATGCAAGAGAAGAAAGAATAAAAAGAGACGTGAGAAGGTTTCAAGGACATTTTTTCCCCTCAATTTTTCCAGTTGGTCGGGTCCCTTAAAGAAAGCCTAACTTCCTTCTACAGGGTGATTAAGATAACTCTGTCCATGTCGAAAGCTGACAGTGGAAGAGTTTCCAACTTATGGTCAGGTCAGCTGGCGTAAAGTGTGTCTGCATCACCCTGTAGAAAAGTGTGTCAATAGGTGTCATTTAGTGTCCTCTCCTGACCAAATAAACATCGCACGTTCAGTCAAACTTTGACAAAATCGAATTCTTTGCAAAACGCAGTCAAGGTCTGAGACGGAAGATTAAGGTCACTCAAAGGTCAATTTAGCGCCCAAATGTTGAAGACAAGCAAGACGCCAAGCAGAAGTCGGAGATCAGGCTCACTTGGATTCACTTCGATCGCCATTCTTCATTGGGCATCTTGACAACGAGCAATTTAAAACATTAGAAGTTGCATCAATGATAGGACAAAAAGAGCAATATTGTGTGGCAAAAACCTAGAAAATAAACCAATGTTCACTCACTTGGACTTTCCAAAACATTTTTGCATCGATTGTGACTCTGGTCGTGGTCGCTGCTCAGGCTTTAGACACAATCATGATCTTTTAGCCATTTTCCTCTTAATCTATGGCTTGCCCTAGGCAAATGGTTGAGATCACACGAGAGAATACAGTGAAACCTCTCAGGGTCTTGTTCCACATACAGAGATTCCACTGTACTATGCGGGTGATTGCCTAATCGAGGCTTCACTGTAAGTGCAAACCATTTTCATGGGGCATCAACCCAGGTTTGGGTACATTTTTTCACATCTCGGCATTATTCCCCCCCCCCCCCCCCCCCCAAACTTAAAAGAAAAAAAGGAACGCAAAAAAAAGGTAATTTGAATGTAAAATTTTTCCCGAAATTAAAAAAAAAGGGGAATGACGGGTAAGT
>JAAUXU010160192.1_pt1 | contig 16331 bp, 19 predicted proteins | sample 7278151 | NCBI WGS metagenome assembly JAAUXU01 (sample SAMN14350113, study PRJNA611818) | marine sediment metagenome | isolation source: surface marine sediment (1.8m) | place: French Polynesia: Moorea | collected 2018-08 | reverse complement strand
GGTGGCCACCCACACCAATTAATTTCGGGGGGGCCAAAAAAACCCTGTTTCACATTTTTGGGGTGGGGCCCCCCCCCCCCCCCCCCCCAAAAAAAAAAAAAAATAGTCACCCATCCCACTCATGCCAGTGTTATTCCTGCCTGTTGGTGCGTGAGGCCTGCTGCGTCTCCCAGAACAACGTCATGACCCCACAGATTTTTGGAGAACAGCAATACAAGCAAGCACTAGCCGAAGAGAGCCCTCCGGGCTGGATTTTTTTTTCGCCAACTCTTCAATTCCGATCCAGCTGAGATAGAATTTTTCTTACACAACTTCGGGGTTCTGATCATGTTTGTCTTCCATAAGAAATCTGATGTGTTAGTCAAAAACAGGAGTTTATTTGACCAATTTGTTGAAACAAAAATGGGGTAAAAGACAGGAGGTTGAAAACATAACCCGTAGACCCGTAGTAATGCCTAAAAGTTTGGTCAATATAGGCCAAGGGGTACCTGAGACATGGGTCGACGGACGGACGGACGGACGGACAGGTCGACAGACGGACAGAACCCCTATTATTATTAGATGGCAATGCAGGAAATGAAGGTTTTTCCCGCGTGAGGCCAAAAAAAGGTGCTCCATTCGATGGCACTGGCCTTTACCTCCAAAGAAGCAACAGAGGTCATGTTTTTGTCCCAGCTGCATGTGGTTCAGTACTCGTAAGTTACGTCTTGCTTTGCTCCGAACAGCTGCGCTTGGACTTCATGTCGTTCGTGATAACCGGCCCTCAGACGGCATCGACAATGGTCGTCATGCAGAACAATGGTCAGGTAGTGTCGGCCAATGGGGTCAGCGCCAGCACGCAGACCCAATGCCTCATAGATACGTTCACCGTGATCAACCCGGGCGGTAACAGACCTCCAACGATCTGTGGAACCAACAGTGGAGAGCACAGTTGAGACAAGTTTTCAAGTTCATTGGTTCAACTGTTAGAAAAAAAAAACATTGCAGTGTACGTGGACTTGTCCTCTGCGTGCAACGACCTCACCTTCCAGTTGGGCAACAATGCCAATGCTGTCACCAGATCTTGGAACATCAAGGCAATCTACTAAAAATTGCGTATTTTAAAACATTCATCCATAGCAAGTTTGCTCCCAGGTGACCCAATACAGCTGCAACTACCCCAACTTGGCCCCCAACGGCTGTACACAGTACTACTTTGGGTCCACCACCGGCACTGTGCAGTCGTACAACTATCAAGCAGGTAACGGACAGCATCTGGCTAACCAGGACCAGTCGATATGTGTCAGGTTCGACAACAGTAAGAAGTTCATGAAGACTGCGTGGCTGATGAAAACCTTTGCTTCAGACGTGAGAGGGGAGTGTGTCGCATCTGTTGGTCCGCCACGTCAAACACAGATTTTGAAATATCAGGTACGAAAGTATTTTTTTGTCAGAGATCTTTAATAGTAATACAAATCAGCTGCTCCCTACATTTATAGGCCCAATCGCCACAGGCTCTGTAAGCAATGTAAGTAACATCGTACGGCTCCACATGCAGTGTAGGATGGATCAAGCAGATTCACAACTCCCCTGTGTTGCTCTCTGCTTGTACAATGAGCTAGAATGTCCTTGGTCCTCTCTGTACTGGTACTAGAGTTATTTTACAGCAGAATTAGTGTACGACCGAAAGCCGAAACATTTATTTTTCGGCCGAAGCAAGGGCCGAAAACGTATCGGCAAAGTTTTCCTGTATCGGTGCCTTGGTCGAAACACCCTGTGTCGGCCGAAACACCCTGTATCAGCCAAAACATCCTTTTAAATACTAAAGAAGACAAGAAACTAAAGAAAACTCAGTAAACTAGAGAACTTATTTCGAGTAAAGTGTCAGCATGTGAGTTATGGACGTAGAAATAGACCAATTCTTCATCTGGGACTTCTTCATTTAGCAATGGATTGGTTATCTGTTAAATGAGTCTCTTTCAGCCAATACAGTCCTATTCAACTGATATAGTCCTATTTCAGTTGATACAATCCAACTTTGGCTGATACAGTCCTATTTCGGCCGAATATCGGCCATTTCGGTATGGCCGAAATACCGCTTCGGCCGAAATGAGAAAAATCTTGCTTCGGTCGTACACTAAGCAGAATACATAAAGTGCAGTTAGATCATCAGTCGTTTTTCGAGTCTCTGTGACATTTGGTAAGTCAAAGACAACCTTGTGTCTTAGCAATTGAGTTGCTGCGCGTATGGCACCGACGGCCAAGCCACCAAGGGGTACGACTGCGTCTCCATCCCACTCGCCATGAATGGAAACCTTGGCACTCCTACACCCTCTAGGTACTGCGGCAGGAAGAATCTCGCTGGTGGAGGGACTAGTTGCAGTAAGTAGACCAAATTAAGACAAGGAGACGTGCGTGTAACCCATGTCAATGCAAACAGGCGTCGCACAGCCTTTCTTGTTGCGGTTCATGAGCGATGCGTACGAGATCTCCGGCGCCGCCACCAAGGAGGCAGCCAACATCGACAGGGGGTTCATGCTAGCTTACTTCATGGACTCTAATAACTGCACCTGATCAGCATATTAGCCTGAGAATCTTAAGGTGGGGTCCGGTTTCCTCTCTTCAACCTGTTGCTAGTGTCGAGTAGAATGTACCCAAACTATCCTTTGTTTTTATGTTGCAAGTATTGACATAGTTATGTATGCTTAGGTCACTGAGCAATGTGCTTCTGTATTCACGTGTTCTTTTACGTTTCGGTGTCTTTACGTACAAGCAAAGCTTAGTTTTTATTGTGCTAAATGTGACATGTAACACGAATGTGGCGAATTTCATACATGAAGTACGTCCCAATGCTGCTCGCACAGAAACACCATTTAAAATACTGTAAACTACGTCATAGAATTGAACTAGAGAAGAGCATAGAAGATTTCTAAATATATTGACAGACGTCACCTCTTTATGTACAGCTGGGTCAACGAGGGGTCGATGTGGTGAGTGGGCGGCTTCTAACATTTTTCTGTTAACTTTTTTACTTGTTGACTTCCAAGACAGGGCTGAGACTGCTTTCATAGTCACTATGCGTTGTTATCCAGAGTTCCCACCTCTCCTTCATGTTTAGCAGTCACTACCTGGTTTACCGGGATCACCAGAGTCTGTGGCTTCTTTGGATATGACTTCAGGAGACGCGTCGATTGATGACATCACCCGGACGCTCTTAACTTTGGGAACGCTCTTTCCGGTAGCCTCGTCAAGGTCAGATTTGTTCTTCTGGACCTCTGCGTGGTAAAGCATGAGTTTCGATTAGTACGAAGGGACAGTGCCTGGCGCTTCTATGAGTCATGTTGGGACTCTTACTGTTAAATTGTGCCCAATCGTAGACATCGATTTCTTGAATACAACACAGTCAAAAAGCAACAAATTTTGCAACTTTAGTCGATTTCCGGCCCCAAATGGTACCTATCAAAGGTTTGCATGGTCTAGTAGGGATGTGTCAAGCCTAGTGACGGCTCGGTTGGCTGTCCGGGGCCAGATATCGTGGGCTCGGTCTGACTTATGGGCTGTTGAGCCCGAACTCAAAAGACCCTGACAACTTTATAGCTGCGGGAACAAACGAAGGAAAATTCTAGAGTAAAACCAATCTTTTAAAATATTTTTTGATTTCAATGCAAAGCAGAACTCATGAGGTCGCCACCCACTTGCAGCGGGGTCGACCAGTAATGTCAGTTGGTCAGCAGAAAGATAGACTCGGTCTCGGCGCGAGCTCGGCTACGTCAGCCTGGGCTGGGTTCGAGAAGTTCTTGTCCGATACAGCATTATTGTTTAGTCTTTGCTCAGCCGAGGGTCTATAAAACTTGGCTCATTTCCAGCACAACCCAGATATTCACAGGGCTTCAAGCGGGATCACGCACAGTGAGAGCTTGACCAGCACATTACTACTTTGGCTCTGTCTTTTGATGCAAGAAAGCGGCTGACTCAGACATTCATGGTCGACAAAGCGGCGGACGCTGTAGTAGGTGTACCCACCATCTTCACTCTGGGAGCTCGACTTTATATCCAGGGTGATGGCGGAGCTGGAGCCCATGGAAGTCGACTGTGCTGTGCCCAAGGTCTCGGACTTCTCCCTGGACGAGAGGGACGACTCCTTCTCGCACTCTTCGACGTCAGAAGCCGTAGGCGTGTGATCACCACGTGTATTTAATGTTAATGGTGCCTGAACAACACCTAGAAGAAGTTCGCGCATATTGGCTTTACCATCAACGCACTTCATCTAAACTATCCTAAGTTTAGACGTAAGACTACACTATTACCAGTGCACCAACGGGACATAGGCTACATTTGCGTGCTTGGAGCATTTCCTAAAGCAAGACAAGAAAAGCAAAGCCTGGACATTGCCCAGAAAAACAGCACACTATAACCGCCATTATGTTTGCTGATACTAAGTGTTAATATTAAATTTAAGAATTTTTGGAATTTCCTCCGAACACGTTCAAGATCCTTCTCCGTCGTTGGCAACCTACATGTGGCTAAACTCACTTTGTGGTGAAGGCAGTGGCGCGTCCTCCTCGAACAGCCTGGTGAAGCGATCATACTTGTCATTCTGGCAAAAATGAGTGAATCTTACGAACATTCCGTCTTCGACAACGATACCAATGCTAATAATAATGCTATTCTTACTGCTGCTTGCGTCGCCTTGACCCTGTCAGACTCCATTTGGGCGGGCTTACCCTCGTAGCCGTTTGAGCTGTCGCTGTTGTCAGACAGCTCAGAAGATGCGTAGTCAAGCAGTGACCTGACGTCCTGACACATGCATGAAAATAAACGTCTATTTTTCTGCAACAGTAAACCTTTCTCACTTCTCCTTTTTCATCCAGCTCTTGGTACAGTTGCTCCAGCTGCTCGTTGACCAGTGCAGGCTGACACATCTTCTTCAGACGTTCCATCTCGTCCTGGAGAACCTCCACCATGCTACGAGTCTTCATCTGAGAGATATGAGTGCTACAGTCGAATCAGATCAAAGATAACTTTGCTGTACAGACTGCAAAGCAGAGTTATCTTGATTTTTTTTTCACCTTACAATACAGTGGAAGCACTGTATAACATAAGCTTCGAACCAAAGAAATTGATCAATAGTGAAACGATTCTTATATTTACACAATTGCTTTATTTTACGTTTTACTCAGCGAATTTATATATATACTAGCTGAGACTGGGCCCGGCTTTGCCCAGGAGAATTCTGTAAATCGCTATTTAAGGTCTGCCTTACTCTTTAACGCACTTCACGCTGTCCCCGCGCTTCATGCTGACCCCATGCTTCGCACTGACCATGCACTCTGTGTTGTCCATGCGATCTGCACCCAGATCCATTTTGTTTTTACCGTTGAAACTGGCTGACCCGGACGCACCTCACCCCTCTCACCCCCCTCTCCTCTCCAGGATTGCCAAGATGTACTATTTTCGGAAAGTATTGATAGTAATTTCTAAGAGAAGTTGCTAGTATATGATATTCCCCGGTCAGAGAGTGGCAGCTCTTTTCGCTCTCCTCTCCTACCTCACTTCTTTCACCTCCCAGCCCTTCTGTTCAGTGCAGCGGTCGTGCGGATTGACACACGGAATGACACAGATGAGTTTTACTGTAAAACTCACTATGTAAAACTTTTACATAGTGGTGGGGATGGTAGCAAGGAAGCTGTAGACAGTTTCCTTGGGATGGTAGGGATTGATGCTTAAGCGCATCCCCTGTAATGGGTGGGAAGAGTGGCAATAATATAAAGCCCTGGGTGTGTCTGTCTGTCTGCCTCTTCCACCTCTGGACCTATCATCCCGAAATGCACCATCCACGTGCTTACGATCGCCCTTGAAGTTGTGGCTGCGATCGTTCTCCAAGGGCTTCCCGCAGTCCACGTACTCGACCCAGTCCACCCAGTAAATTTGGGGGGCGATCGCTGCTGCGGTTGGGGCGCCAACCCCAGACATAAAGTGCTATATGGACATGAGATACGGGGACAAACGGACCGGCGGACAAACGCGCTAACAGACATACGGACCTCGTGCTTGATATATGTAGATTAAGGCTATTTTTGAAGAGACGTTCGGTCGTAACTACTTAAAAAGGTAGGTTTGTTCAGGCATATGACGCATTTGCTCTCAAAGTGTTAAGGACTCGCCAATTGTTCCACATGGCAAAAAGAACAAATTTTGAATGGTGCATCTAGACACTCTCTGACTTTCATCAACATTTCCATCGTCAACTGAGTCATCTTCCAGGCCGGCAATCACGCTCCATGAAACCGAGGCAATTGTTTAAGTTAACAGTTGCTCCCAAGTCAAGTATCGCTCATCGCTAATTCCATACTCTTTTAGTACACTGACACTTGATGAAGGTATAGTTAGATTGAGATATTTCGTAAATCCCACACTGTGTTTAACGTCATTTGTTTTCTGCATACAGGATGATCGACCAAAGCAGAGTTCAAAATGTCTGTAACAGCTCGGGAAAGTTCCGTCAGTGGACCCGCTGCAATTGGACATTGTACACAGTTTCTTCAACCCTTCTGCTCACGAGTTTGACCCCTGGAAGCCTCAATGACGATAAACATGAGCTTAGTGGCAAAAAGTGGACCCTTTGCTATTTTGACGTTGTTTATGAAGATTTGATCTCAGGTCAGGTTGATTGAGGTCAGACTGATCTCGCATTGGTGAAGTGGTCACTGACACTAAATAAATAAATGGCATCCTTTAGACAACAGTTCTGGCACTCACCTGATATCCGTAGATCAGTTCTGGAGTGACCTCGACGTTTTGCATCCAGAATGGGTTCTGTAGCACTGGTTTCGGTGAGTTAGTCTCCTAAAGACGAACGAAGACAACCATTACTCTTCACCCTGATGCACTTTGACTCTTGTGACAAGTACTCAAAAGTCTGGCTGGCTGTTTGGTGTCAGAAATTCCTGCTCCGCCGTGAAAGTTTAGTAACTTTCCCGACAAGTTCAGATTTTTGCATATAACTGATTTTTTCCGAATTTCCTTTCTCCGTAAGAATAGGTACTATGCGTGAAGTACTGTTCCAAGCAGCCCCATGTCGCTTTTCCCTCAAAGTATTGTTCAGGTCTCGGTGGTACTTTTTGTTAAATGGAAGTTTACTTCTATTTATTCTATCTATTTTTATTTATCCTATTCTGACTTGTGGACTTCTCACCAGACCTTTGTCGTTGGACCAGCAACGTGGGCATACAACCAAACTGGATATGTCAAGAGGAAGGCCCAAAAGTTCAAGCATTGCATCAACTTTCCCCTCCTCTGATAATGCAGAAGTCCTTGCCCTGGTCCCCACCCCCTGAACTGCACTTGCTGCTCAGTACAACCAAAAGATCTTTGACGAACTGAATGCAGCCTGGGGGATGACAATGCCTGCAAGTGTGCATACGAGGAATGCATTGTCAGGACCGAGTACAGGAGTGCGAGCATGAAATGAAACTCACGCGCAATCTGTGCATGCTCCTATGCGACTGAAATTCAAATCCAAAGCAAGATAGTTCTTTCAGGATCAGGGAGGAAGAGCGCGTGTGCATGGAGGACAGCAGAAGCTCACTTTGAGCTTTCGAACAGTAAAGATCTTTCAAGTGCTTGCACCTGCGAGCGCGTTTCATGTGCATGCACGTTGCCGAACAGCTAAAAGATAGCCAACTGCACTCTTAGACTCGCCTGGAATTCAAAAGAGCTGCAGAACTGAAGTTACACAATGCGCTATGTAACAATACATGAATCTGTCATAACTGTTCCTTGATTTTCTGACCAAAAAAAGTAATTCTCGTCCTTAAAAAGTCAAGAACAACAGCATCAGTGCTAAACGGTCACTCACCGTATTCTCCTCCATCTACGTGCCTTACCTTCTCCATCTCGTCCGACGAGTTCACAGAGTCGCACACAGTCAACGTGTACTCGTCAGAACTCTTCAGAAGAGAGTAAAGCTCGGAGCTCGAGTCAGCACTGCCGTTGTCGGAGTTATGGGTGCGGTTCCTGGGATAAGAATGTTGGGAGAAATTTACGAGAATCTCGGCATGAGAGTTCTTACTGTGGCGTCATGCAGTTGTGGTAATAAGTGGGAGAAGGTAGTTTGTCCTTGACGGAGGCAGAGAAGGAAGCGGTTGACTCCAACGTGCTCCCGGGCTCACCCTTGACCGACGTGGCTCTGGACCCTGTCAATTGCAAGTGTAAGAATCCCGACCATGATAACTACAGGGTCGTGGAGACGAGTCCACAACGCACAGAATTCATTTCGGCCATTGCTATTGCGGAACAACATGACAGTTTATGTTCGACGCTCCATTCTCGTTGCCTTCTTCATCTTCTATATTTGCCCTACTTAAGGAAGTGGAAAAGTTCTGCGCCCTTTGGACTCACCACGTTGTCGTTGCATTGCATCATTACCTGTTCTAGACGAAGGACTCCGAAATTTAGACTTGGCGGGATGGAAGGTCGGAAATGATCTCTGTATTTGAATGCCACTGCCAACAGCGCCGGTCTTTCCTCCGACCCCACTAATGACGCAGCCACCTCCGCTTGCGCCGGCCCCCAGGCCTCCACCTCCACCCCCAGCGCCGAGACCGCCGCTAGTCAATAAGTCTCGGCAGCTGCCACTGGAACGATCGCCGAGACCACTAAGGCCGAGGGCAGCGTCGACGCCACCCCGATCGACGATGCAAGAGTCCACCACGGACGCGGAGTCCGGAAGATCTGGGCTTGGCAGGGTGTTATTTGCCACAGCGAGACTCGTGTACTGGAAACAGTTTTAGATGCATAAGAGATATTTCAACGATGGTCACCAAAATGGATCAGTCACTTAAATAGAGCTTTATTTGTGGTGAGAGCAACGGTTACCAAAATTTGACCCCCGAAACCCAAGCCGTAAAACAAAGGTAGCCCGAGTGCTTTTTGGGTTGGTAGATGCTACGATGTCACATCACAGACGTGAAGACACGACGCAAAGATCATGAAGGAGGGTTACAGCAAGATCTTTCAGCTACGCATACCCTCTATCCCATTCGTATAGAATTCGCATGTTCCGAATTTCTGCAGGTAGTGAACACCCTAGCAGAATGATTTCACTTACCTCCATACCTTTATCGAATTTTTCCCACCGTAAGAGGCCGGAGTAAGTGAGTCAATTTACGATGACTGTAAGCCACAGATTCCGACGTGTATCCCAACTCAACCGAGCCTAAACCCAACCTAAAGCTAGACCAAACCTCTGAACCTAACATAGCCCAAACCTCCAAACCTAACATAGCCTAAACCCTACCTAAAGCTAGCCCATACCTAGTCTAAACGTAGTCTGACTTAACCTGACATAAACCCAGCCTAAATGTAACCTTACTGTACAGTGGTGACTACCGCAATAATGATTACTCACTTAGTCCTAAGCAGTTTTGTTCTACATAAGAGCAAGGTAAACGGTACATCATGTCTATTAAGTGCCCGCACATCGTAGACATTCTTGTGCCACGCGTCTTTGCTCTTTACAAGACGTATTAAATTTGCTGTACCTGCCTCTCTGAAGGTACGGGGAGTCTTGCCACAGGCTGGGATGCTATGACAGAAAAGTTAAGCCCCTGAGATTCTATAGGCTGGTACAAAATAGTAGACGAGGGCAAACCAGCAGGCTGAAAAAAGAAAGATATCACAAACTTTGAAGTTACAGTGAGCCTTGAAGACACTGCACCTGGATCGGATGGGTCAAAAGTGCGCCGGGTGTTGCTTGGAGTAGCACTTCGCCTGTTGCCAACTGGTGCTGCTGTGGGCTAACGGCACTGGCACCTTTGGCACTTCTAACCGTGACTGGTTGACCTTCAGCGGGGGCAGCAGCCGTACGAGCAATGATGTATGCTGGGCTAAGACTTTGAATAAAAGGGTTGCTGCTGCTGGGACCACGAGTAGTACTGTTGGTGGCTCCAACTGCAAGCATTGCAGCAGACGGTGATATCACGTGTCTGATGGTGTGGTCACTTGTTACTTTGACGACGGGCCCTGATAAAGAGTTAGTCAATTGATCCGCTTCACTTTGAAGTCAAACTTCAGCACGATCTAGTTTGGTAATAACGAGTCATACAAGAAAGTTTATTTAACAGATCTCTTCGTAGAATACAGTGCTTGGCGTAAGTAATGTCGCTTGGTGCTTGATGATATCATATTCTGAGCAGGAATGTTTCAGAGTTGAATTGCCACATTCAATGTGTAGCCGAGATAGTCACTCGTGCATGCTGTAGTTTTGTAAAGTCTCAAGCGCTCATTGTGATGCTAGAGCACTCAGAGTGTCATTAGTTGACAAGAGGGCCGTGCCAGTCGCGGCCGAATTTTGATGTTTTCGGCGCAAAGACGGCACCCTCCAACCTGTCCGTGGACATGCTACAGGCCAAAAACATCATGTTCGCGCATACTGGAAGGTGGGTGGCCACATCCACTGAAAAGTTTCAGTTACTTGCGTCATGGAAAAAACATCAAAATTCGGCCGCAACGGGCACAGCCCTCTTGTCAACTCATCACACTTAAAGTGCTCTAGTGCCTTAAGAAACATTCACAAGTATGAACTTGTTTACTAAAAGTTGCATCGCAGTGTCTGAATAACCAAATACATGTTGAGATTCCACCCAGAACCATCCCCAGTCAGCATATGATACCGATAAATACCAAGCATGTCGCTTGGTATTGGTGACATTACTTACGCCAAGCACTGTATGTCAACAATGTATTTTTCAAATATGCCACCCCTGGCAGCAATGCACTTCTCGAGGCGGCCACAAAAGCTCTTGACTGCACAAACCAAGCCATCCTTGGACATCTGACTCCAGTACTAATTGCTGCTGCTTCCATCCTTGCAGGCCGTCTCCCCGCAGCGCATCCACATATGGTCTTCCGAGGGTTTCAGGTTGGGCAAGTCTGGTGGCCAAAACTCTTTTGACCAAAACACCTTGGATCCCACGGTGTTCTTCAGAAAGTTCTGGGAGTCCTACACCCCATTTTTTTTGCAAAGTATCTTGCATTCGTGCAGTTTGCGAGCTTGTCGCAGTTCCAGTTTTTCTCATCAGAGAAAATGATAGCTCCACTTGGAGTCGATTAAAAAAGGTCAGCATTTTCTGGCACCTCTGGAATCCCCGTGTGCAGTTGTCCATGGCTGTGTCGCACCACAGCCATGGAAACCAGGTCAAGCTCCATTGTCACCATGTGTTGAATGCTGCTCAGGCTCACATTTGCCTTGGAAGCCATCTCTGCATTGCTTTGTTGCGGATCTTCTGCTTCACACTTGAAATGAGGTTCTTGGTGCAGCCACTTCAAGGCCATCCACCCCCTACAGCATTGGAGAAACCCCCAGTGGTCTCACGGAGCCCCTTCACTCTGTAGACAATACTGTGAGCAACCATAAGCCTCCTTGCGATGTACGTGACTTTGTCACCAGCAGTAATCCACGTATAGATTGTTTTCTCCAAGCACCTTCATGTCCGTGCAGTTTTTCGTTGGTTGGCTTATTTCGACTACGAGGGTCGCAAAAGAATGCTTGACTAGTCAAAAAACCTCACTTTTAATGAAAAAAATATTCCAATTTTTTAAGGAAAAAGTGCAAAAAAATGATTGAAAAAGTGAAGCGCGTCAATTGACTAACCCGGTATGACTGAATTGCCAGGACAAGCTGAGACTTGGGAATGTTGTTGGATCATGGTCGGTGGCATCACAGTACGCGTTTGCGAATGCTGCAGGCTAGCAGCAGCTACGGGCTGAGGTCTGCCACTTAGGGTTGCAGGAGCAGCAACGGGTTCGGCTGCTCCAGATGGCAAAATTGAAGTTTGTTTCGACAGCTTCGCCGGCGCCAGTCCTGATAAAGAGAGAAGTTCGTTAAGAAATTCACAAAGTCAATCCAACCCTATGTAGGGGTAACACGTCCCACTCGCCTGGGCCGAGGGGAAGGCGGTCAACCCTTTAGGGCCAACAGGGGTGTTTTGGTGGTGATTTCAATGCTCAGTGGAACCCCCATATAGCCTTATGAATGCAGCATTTTCATGCTTCTCATGTTTCATGGGGTAAATGAGAATGGTCCAAGGGCCGTCAGGGGGCAAAAGAACAAAAGTTCTGCGAGAAAACTTACCTTTTACCACAGAAAATTGTTGCCACACGTTAGCAGGCAAATGGTCGGACACTTCACGCAGGATTTGTTGTTGACGTTCCTGCTGCTGTCGGCGTTCTCTATGCTGAATGTACGAGAAATTAATCCCAAGTAATTTGCAGTATATCATTTGGCGAATATTGTAAGTTATAATTGATGACAAAAGGAATAATTCTTGAAAGAAGAACTGCTGGGGTCTCCTCTCACCTGCCTCCAAGCTTTAAGGTGCTTCTTAGTCCGATGTTGCTCTCTGCTGTACTGGCGCTGACGCCAGCGATTCTTCACGGACCTCAGTTCACTACGTTTGCTATCCTTGTAGCGTTCAATCATTCTCTTTTCCATACCTCAAGGAAGGAACATCTTTTGTATTCAATAACATCGGATTTCCGTATTTTTTACTAACCTCTGTTGTGCACCAGTAAAAGTTCCTCTGTGAGAACAAGAGGCTTGTACTTGTCCTGCTGCTGTACGCTCTGTTGCTTCTTGGAGCCAGAGGATCCACCACAGCCAGAACTGCGTGGAGGCACAGTACACTGACTTAGGATATCGGACTTTGTCTGAATTGTCTTTGAGGATCGATACGTACCCGCTGGCAGAATGAGTCCCGTCACCGGACCCAGTGCCGTCTCCGGTGCCCGTGCCAGACTGTTGGCAGGGCGTGTGATCTCGGCTGGCTGTGGTAGCACCACCGTCCCCGGCAGCCGCGGCCCTGACACCCTTTTTCGCCTGACGTCTGTGGTGACCTTGACTGAAGGACGAAGAGTCCATGAGCCCAGAGTCCCCGGAGCCCCCACCGGGACCTGTCCAAAATGCAATGAACGGAGTGAGAATGACTATAACGCATAGTATCAAGACGGGTAGAACTAAGCTATACACTGTTTCTTAAACTTCTTTATAATTGTACTGAAAAGATATGTAAGATGATACTGTAACCCTGACCCCCCACTATTCACAGTCAAGGTTGACTTCTTCGGTACTTACCATGTTCGCCTGTGTCCCTATCGGCCGAGTCTTCTCTGCTCTCCACCTGACCCTTGCTGGACTTTTCGTCATTGTTCACATTTCTGTCCTTGCGCACTCCCGACGTCTGGCTCCTGCCTGCTTGGTGATGGGGGTGGGGGCCGTCACAACCTTTCTTGGCAGCTCCAGATGTTGCCTTGTCCTTTTTCATCATGGTTGCGGAAAACGAGTGCTTTGCACTGCGACTCTAATGAGTAAATCGCGGAAATTTTGGTTATATTTACGTTCTTTTAATATAAAAGAACGCTAAGTTTTGAAGCCACGCAGATCTTCCCGTTAGATACGTAAAAGCCAATACATAGCGTTGCTATCATACGCCAAACAAGAAACAGTTGCAAAAAGACGAGCAGTTGTAGCACGGAGTTGGCAGAGTTAGGCAGTCTTCTGCTAACTGTCTTACAAAGAGGCCATACTTAAACTTAGCGGTTGCGTAAAGCAATTGTCAAATGTTACTTGTTAATGCTTGGGGCCCGGAAATAATGTTACTTTGTTCGGCCAAATTCAGTCGGTTCTTAAATCAACGATAATTTTGCCGCTGACACAAGACTCCGTTAATTTGAGAATCGACCGCGAGTGACTTTCATGTAATGAAAATAGGCCAGATATGTTAGAAACCTAAGAACTTTCTCAAACCATGCAGACGATTTATTTAGGTGCTAGCTCAAAGCAGCCGGCGTTCTCCAGCATAATTCTTTCCAATAAAAATATACTCCGTTGTGTGAGGAAATGTTCAAGCAGTTATCGAAATCGAGCGTGCCTTAATAATGCCTGCTGGTACTTACTTGAGCACCTATCAAGATTTTGAGGGTCCTCTGAAATTTTAAGAAGAATGGCTGAATTGTGTCCACTCATAAGTTGCTGTCGCAGAGTTGGGTACCCAAGCAGCACTGATTTGACAAGGCCAAAGCCAGCTTGGCAGTACCTGTTCATAGGACTGCGCCTCAGACTCGCCAATCGGAAATTACAGGGTGAAGAAGCAAGAGTCATCAAATGAAAGCACATGCTGTGTTTCACGTGTGCAAAAAACATTTTTTCCGGACTCCTCTGATGAATTAGACGAGTGTGAACGAGTGAGTTGTTCAAGCACAAGCAAAAGAAGTACTGCAGTCTCTACTGGAAATTAACGGAGTTGTACCGGGTCCGTCATATATGATTGTTTTGCGCGTCATTGCATCTCACGTCATGATTAAGATGTGTAGAAAGTTGGCAGTCATCGCATGTCCTCCTCCGCCAAGACGAGTACATGCGGTGACTGCCAACGGAGAAGAGGCTGGAGAATATTGTTGTCGAGAAGGGGGTCATATTGTGTAAAAACTCTTGACAATACTGAAATTGTTTTGGAAATAAATATGGGGTGATAGTACTTGCTTTTGGTGTGTCTGATATTCCTCTTCAACTACAAAGCGGGTTTTATTAGTAAATCAAGCAGCTGTAACTATGAGAGGGTCTGGCGTAACAAACACAAATGACGAACATTGTACCTTATGTGTTCCATTGCCAGATTCACTCGTAGCAGCGCTTTCTTGGCTGAAAACGACCAAAGAAGGCGTCAGGACCGATTCGGTGCATGGGTCTACGTGCAATGCACGCAACTCACCAGGATTCTCCTACCAATGGGCCAGATTCTCCTGAGGCCTTTTCGTCATTGTTCAGATCGCTGCCGCCATTGTCGCCGGCACCTTCAATGACCTCCTTCTCGGTGAGTGTCTTAGGCTGGGAGTTGAAGAACCTCGACAGGTTGTCATTGTAGTTCAGCTGGTTGTACGACGGTGGAGTCTCGTTGGACATCTCATCGTGGTGAGGAGAAATGTTGCCTGCAGAATCAATAGCAACTTGCAGAGTATCTCCCCCGGCAAAGGAGGCCTCCTGCTTAGTACCAAGCACAATACTAGGAGAGGATGAGCGTGACTCCCGGGTCTTTGTGTTCTCAGCCTTGGTCATCTCCTCTAGTAGAGATCCCATGAACGAGGCTAGCTGCTTCCGTCGGCGCAATGAGCTCTTGACCAGGGGGTCACGGCGGAACTCCTTCAACGTCGACGTGGCAGACAACATGCCCTTGATCTCGTCCTAAAAAAAAGACACCCCTAGATACAGCTCTTCAAAACATTATGCATGCCCCCACCCTCAAACTTTTGGCCTCCTTGATGATCTCATCGGGGATAGACGATCTGCCATCATCCTCTGGAGGCACCTCAAACACGTTTGGATTGTGTGCTGGCCCACGGAGGATCTGCAAGCACATTGGTGGTGAGTCTGACGCATGTGCGCGTGTGCATAACGCACTGCGTATATAAAGAAGTGCTCAATAAACATGTGTATGTGGTTGATTTGCAGCCGTTTCTTGAGCAGAAGTCGGTGAAGGCACATTAGAAGATTAGATGAAATCTTTTCTAAAAAGCTCAATGGCACGAAATGGGTTGTGACCGTGTTCATTGTCATCGAGGCTCCCATTGCCAAACCCGTGCATGCCGACAGGCCTGTTATTGACCAGGCAATGCGCAAAAGCGCTGACAAATGCGTACAGTTCAACTCGGACATGGAACTTGTCAGAGTTGTCACAAACATTTTGAGTTCTTCCCCGTTGGATCCCCGTGTACGTTGCACATCAATGAAGCCAAATGCGCCGCACCCTTGTGCGTGCAGTCAGCTTGTTCTCGAGCTGGCTTGCTTACAGTGTGCTTTCCAATGACAAACTCCAGATTCCTGAACCAGGGGTTGATGAAGCAGGACCAATCGGTCTCGAGGAGGATGTAGTCGCCGTTGTGGACCTTGAAACGATATGGGCGAGAGCGGAATGGCTTTCCCTAAGTAAGAAGTGAGAGTTACATTTTTTTCTGATCATTGAGCCAGATCATCGCACCTGCTCCCTAATGATGGTCTCATAGACGTCTTTCAGGTAGGGCATGTCTTGGGGATGATAGTAGCTGAAGACATCAGTTCCATCAAAGTCCTACACAGATAACAGTTCAAGCGAAAAAATATTATATTTATTAGGCTAGGTCGAAAATTGGAATTCCCCGTGGGTGTTTGTTTGTTTGTTAGAGGGGCGCACCTCAGATCGATTTAGGCGAGCTGTGTGCTGGGAGTAATCCTAGTGGGCCTTTTCCCCCACCCCCAGATGGCAAACATGTGAGAACTCAGCAAGTGATCGAGCCGCTCCTGGCGCACTCGCCTCCGTGCT
>JAAUXU010063098.1_pt1 | contig 16332 bp, 20 predicted proteins | sample 7278151 | NCBI WGS metagenome assembly JAAUXU01 (sample SAMN14350113, study PRJNA611818) | marine sediment metagenome | isolation source: surface marine sediment (1.8m) | place: French Polynesia: Moorea | collected 2018-08 | reverse complement strand
CCCCACGTCAGGAGGATGTCGTAGGTCCTGTACCACAGCACTTCCTACAACCTAGTAAATGTACGTAAGATTATATTGCCGTGCGAAATGTTCGAATTATGTGGATGTCTCGTAGCACCCGTAAGGGGGCTTCCGTCGGCTGCTGCGACTGCTCTCTCTCTCTCTCTCTCACACACACACACACGCACGCGCGCACACACACACACAACACAGGGTTCAATGCACTCTGTGAAAAATCGAAAGCTGCCGCGTGCGCTTCAGGGAAGGAGAGGGGAAAAGGGGAGGGTGGCGGTGGGTAGCATGACTGGGTGGGGTGGAAGAAAGCAATGTTGTACGCAAAGACCGGGGTTGGAAAGGGAGGGAGAAGGGGGGGGGGGTATATTGTTGGATGGGGGGGGGGAGACGCAGAAAATTCGTCGTCGGACGCTTTGGGGCCGTTGACCTCGCGGACTGAGGCTGACGACCGCACCATATAACCTCTCCTCGATCGATGCACAGGCTGTACATAGTGACGCCTTAATGTGTCTGCGCATGAAGGGAGCGGGCGGGGATGACAAATTCTATGCCAAATTGGTCCACAGAGTATGAACTTGTATCATGGAACAAAGATGAGAAAAATGAGTAATCAGATATCTCCGTCATTCTTCCCTCCCTCCCAGATAAATGGACAACTGTGGAAACTGACCTCTAATATGGCTCACAGCAGATCCAGGACTTGATGAAAAAGCTCAGGATATTGAGTCGCTGCTGCAGGTACAACAGTCTGTTGCCAGTCGCGCTTGTAGTGTTTATTGCCTTTATTGCGTTTGTTCACGAGGCAATGACGCTCGGTAAACATGTACGTCCATACTGCTGCTTGGCATACTGCAACGCGCTGCACAGTAATGTCAGTGCGCATTAGCAGCCAGTATTGCCTGTACTTTGATGCGGCGAGAACGACGAAGTAGCATGACATCAATGAGCGACGAGGAGGAGGGGAGGCAGGTGAAAGGGGGGTGGGGGGATCGAGTTTGTGCGAAACGTCTAGCTATTTATCGCGAGCAGCTGCAGATTGCAGAGTGGCTTCCTGCATGCGTACCAATGCTCACAGATGCGGTGCGGACGGCACAAGTGAACGCGCGAATGCGCGTGCTCCGCCGGCACTGAGCCTGGAATAAACAACGCCAGGATATTGCTACTGCTGGATGAGGGTAGTAGTTGCCGAACATTTACTGGGCAGTAAAGGAGGAGGGTGCGACTAACGACAATAAAATCGCGATTTAGTGCAATAGAACGTAGCAGAAACAGAGGAGGGAGGAGACGACTCATCCATTGACTGCGAGGATGCTGCATGGTGGCAACGCGCTCACCAGCATCTGATGAATGCAGGCGAGCAGCAGCATCTGCCCACTTTACCCCCCCCCCCCGCCATTCATTGGTTGCCCTGGTGTTGCAACGTCAAGAAAATCGTGCTCTCTTTTTCCTCCATTGTTTAAGCTGTTGCTAGGATGTCGGACACTTTTTTTTCAATCCGTGAATGCTCCTTTCAGACTGCACCACGTCAGAATTAGGCGCGCGCCGGGTAAAAAAGGCGCCTCACGCGTGGCGCATACAAGTGGCGCATGTGCAGAGAGGTAACAGCGATCGGAATCATTGATGGATGAACTGCACTCGTTTTCTCTTATGTGCCAGAGATCTCTTCCAGAGAGAATGAGCTTTTCTACTCCTCTTTTTCTCTACGGGCAGTGCGCGCAGCCTTCACCATCCAGCAAACTTCCGTCACCCTGCCTCAAGGGGGCAATTTCAAACCTGGTGCTTTCACTGGACGAAGAGGAGAAATGGGGGGGGGGGGGACAGGAAAAAGAGAGCATTTCTTCAGTGACGATGATAAACTTTTCTCCAGGGCAGAGAGACTTGGAGAGCAAATAAAAAAGAGGCAATATGAAAAGTCATTTAATTTTTTCCCTATCCACTGGAGGCGCCAGCCCAAGTCATGACCAATCAGCAAACGGTGAGAAAAAGCCAAACGCTCAGGGTGTGATGATGCAATGACGCTTCTTCAAAAAGCCAGCCCGGGGCAACAGTTGGACTCGCTATTAGTGTTCTCATCGTCAAGTGAAAGATGTTAACGGGTTCTACCCACAGTTGGGCTTCACCAATCGTCATCCCTTCTTCCCCTCAAGTGGGGAGAGAAAATGGGGCTATATCTGTATTGGCACAGCAGAGCGTAGGGGAGCTTAGCCCAATTGGAAGGCGACGCTCTGGTTGCCAAGAAAAGTTTCCCCCTCCTTCGTGTGTGTGTGTCTTCACGTAGAGGCACCTTGCAACTTTTTAGCCGCTGAACGTTCAGTAAATTGCGGTAGCTACATTGCACTGCGAAGGTGAAAAAAAAGGTCGGCCCCAAGGCCTTTATCTCTGCCATCACCAGTTGTATTCTAACACCCGTTCTACCCTCCCCACGCCGCTCCTCGTCTTGGACCTGTCCCCGCGGATGTCCTCCGTCCGGTCCCATACGACCCGTCGAACATTTTTTCACCCTTCACACTGTAAAAAGTACACGAAAATGCTTCTATGAGGTGAAATGCAAGAAGAAATCTTATTTATTCAGTGGCAGCCACTTTCCCCGGTCCACTAATAGTACGCACACAGTACATGTACTCTATACTTCGTACCGTTGGTTGAGGAGGCGAAAACTCGGCGCAAAATGCAGTTTTCAACACTGAGAAGGAAAGGGCGGTTGAAGAGTCAACGTCAAGGTGGTGTGATCGATTGGACCGATTTAACCTCGCCGAACACGGTAACAGCGCACCTGCGAAGACGACGACGACGACGATGTGCGAAGCGTTGCTCATTCTGCAAGTAAGTCGACGTCCTGCACAACGAGGCTGACAAACCGAGTGACAGGAAGAAGGAGGAGGGGAAGAGGAAGACGAAGAAAGGGTGGGGAGATCTTGATGGGGAAGATGCTTCACGTAACGCCGTCATTGTGTGGTACTCGGTGTACGTCCCGTCCGTATAATGGAACAGTGTGAGCTCCGACACACCAGGGTGATGGAGAAAAATACCGTAACTTCGTTACGTACATCTCTACCCGTGCAGCACTGTTTGTGCCAAGCTATTGTGCCACTGTTTTACATTAGCCACATTACGAGAGCGAGAACCGACAAACAGAAATGGTGCAGGCGATGATGATGACATGATGAAACCTCCTACACTATGATGCGCCATAGCTATGTAGCACTTTTGATTAACATTAATACAGCGTCGTTATCTGGGGGGGGGGATATACATTGTTTGACTGGAAATCCCGGCTATCAAGAGCTTTCTGTGTGCGTTGGCACCCGCGCGTGCGTGGAAAAAGAGGGATTATCATGTGTAGAAGGCTTGATGCGAATATGAGCCATCGATCATCTTTCTTTTCCTGCAAGACGATATGCAGTCATATGGTACCAATGTGGTGCATGAGCTTTTTACGCAAAGTCGCAGACATTCTGTGTTAAATGTGATATGACACGAGCTGTTGATTAATCTCGTTGACAGATGGAGAATGCATTACGCTATATAGCGATCGTGAGGTTGTCTTTGGTGAAGATTTCAGCTGCTTTTTTTGCGTCAGTAATGAGTGAGTGAACGGTTTAACCTCGAGTAGAGTTTTTACTCTCATCCATTGGCAAGCACAAGCTTAATTGTTCTTGTCCGTGACAACCTACGTGCAGATAGAAGCAACGTCACAAAAACCTTGGCGCAGAGACGGCACGTGCCTGCAACAACTGCACTGCATAGGCTGGAGCACTTGTGTGGCTGCATAACTGCACATTTTCCTCAGACACCTTGCAAGTTTTTCCAAAGGTTGCCCTGTGACCACTGCCAGGAAAGGCTAACAGCCATTCTGCCACATCGACACTGAACCTATTTGTACGCGCAAGTGTGTCGAGTCACTGAAGACGTCAGTGGACGTTGTATGTTCGGTCCTTCTCGTGAAAGTCTTGTCTGCACCCTCGCCCGTCACTTAATAGACTGTCATTTGACGACCCGACTGTTTGAGGCAGATTTTTTCCTTGAACAAGATATCAGTACAAAGATTAATAGCAGTCTCGTGCCTGTGAGAAAAATACTTACTTTCGTCGCTAGCCTAAAGTCCTAGAAAAATCAATTTGGCTTGTGTCGGCTGCTTGTTTTCGTCATTTGCGCCGTTGTTTCGCTGCTGGTGTGATCAAAAATTCGCCCAAATATTATGACTAGGGTTTGTTGAGGAAAAACTCATTTTATCGGTTCTCCTCTAGCGATGGGAAATGCCTTTTTGGAAGGAGGCATCTCAATTTTCTGTCTAGTGGTCGCTGGCTGGCTGCTCAGCTTCCTCCAGCTCCCTGGTCTTAGCTGCCAATTATGCATTCCGACTTAATTTCGATATTGGACGGCAGATTTATGATTGTGGACGGCACGAGACTAAAAAAAATTATGGCATTTCTTGTCGCTCTTTGTTCCTTGTCCAATAATTATATGCAGAGGAGCATGCAGGAAAAGTCTCGAGGTCGCATCTACGCACTAACCTACCTACTCTACGATACGTAGCAGCAGTGGGATTGTTTTCCTGTTGCTGCTCAACTGTTTGTCTGTCTGCCTATCCACGGGTCAGCTTCTGCAGCTGTTACCAGGTCGGCGGACGCACTGTTTGTGCACTACAGGAAGGAGGGGTGGACCTGTAGCTTGTACTCAGTCGCTATGCACAGTGCGTGCGCACAATACCGTTAATGGTCAACAAGATCTGGCTGAAGCCGCCCTCGAAGCTGCGATCAGGTCATTTGACACCTTATCCTGACCTTTCTTAGGTACGCTAACGCAGCCTAAATAAGCTGGTGAAAATCCAGATCAGTGTGTTGCCATGCTGTGGCACCACATCAGTTGTTGTTGCCGCCGCCGAGAGCAGCTTATTTCGCCAGTGCAAGATCGTCCATCGTCCTGGATGGCTTAGGCTTGGCGCTCGACCGTGACCAAGAAATCTTCATTTGACCGTTACGAAAAAGATTCAGCACACAACTTCCAATAATGCGCAGTTACGGCTTGCACAGTAACAGACTGACCGCAAATATCCGGCACGCTAAAAATAGAAATAAGTGCATTCTGTTTCAGTCCGAGTTGGACGGGAGACAAACGGGGTGGGTGGCAAACGGATACCCAAGGTCAGAATTCTGCAGCAGCTTCTCGCCCAAATAAGAAGCTGTAGCAGTGGCGAGCGGTCAACTTATTGCTGCGAGAAAAAGTGGGGACGATAAGTAGCACCAGCAGCTGGAATCGTTGGGTCCGGACTACCCATTTTCAAACGGACCAATGACATTCCAGCGATAAAGCATCTGTTGACCGTCTCTCTCCAGGAGACGCAATTGCTGCGTTTGTTATCATTGCGGGTGGAGGAGGTAGTTGTAGCAGCGGTTGGCAACGAGGAGAAAACGCCGTCACAAACAAAAACAGGTTGGACGAAAGAAAGATTTCCACCGGACTTCGCGCGCAAAAATGCGGGCGTTCACGGCGGCGTGAGAGGGGGGAAGACGACGCGTAAACAACTGCGACAACGGACGTTTTGGCGGACCAGAGGTTGACGACGGCCGCCGATTTCGCAGCTGTGGACAGACCAGAAACATTCCAATGAACAATCGAACCCTATTGCAGAGATAGCAGGTCATTGTGCAGGCGTCAGTGCCTTTCTTCATGCTACGTCTGCGCTCATAAGCCCCACTGAGGTGGGGGCGAGGAGGCACACAATAAAAGGCGTTTTACTGCTCGCCTCTAAGGGGTAGAGAAGGGGTTTTTGCCCAGGCGTGAAGAGATGAGGCCACTTCGTCGTTGTGTGGGAGGAACGTCAATATACAAGATCCCACCAGGCAAGTCAACTCTCACGGCCCCGTCGGTGGTTGTTTTTCTGACCGGCCAGAGATGCAGATAAGCCAATGGTCACACGGCGGCTTTTAGGAGCTCCCTGGCCGGGTGCATTAACCTCAGCCTGTCTGAACCGTTGAGCGATGAGTAGTCAGCCAGGCGAACCAAGCGACGATGATAACTTTCTTAGACGTACGTGCTGTACTCTGTGTACGCTCGACGTGAAGCTGCACTGGTACTTCTGCTGGGAGAAGAAGAGTCGAAAAATCGGGGAGGGGGGGGGGGGGGGCGCCGATTCCTTCACCTCCGGGTGCAGTTGCAATGTACCGAACGTGTGGAAGAAGAAGCCCTGGCAAATGTGCTAATGCCATTCTCACTCGGGCGTTAATGAATTCGGTGGGAAACGGTCGAGAACCTAAATCGTCGATGGCGTCATTTCTTTCCCCTGAAAGTCCCGCTCGTTGGGCGACTTGACAATTCCCCGGTCTCTCCACCCAGAAGGAAGCGAGCGGGCGTGTGAATCCGGAGAAAAATGAGCTGCTCCCGGAGCAGAGATGAATCCGGGCCATCAGACTAGGAACCACGTCAGCCTGGCCGGAGAATTAGGAATTTAGATTTTTTGCTTGAGCTTTATGCATTAGGTGGAGTCGTCGTAGCAACTGCGTGAGCGCCGTCAGACAGATGTGAAGTGTTCGATCAAACTTTTCCGGCACAGGACTTTCAGTGAAGGACGTGCAGACGACTTGCTCGTCTTGAGCGTGTGCACGTACACGGCCTTGTGCTGCAGGCCCTCGTGACATGGGGAATGAGGACCTTTCACTTCATATTGCCGGAGAGTTTTCCAACTGACAATTTCGACATGCACATGTGCGTCGACAAGTGCTCTTGCGGCTAGTCAGAGTACATTTACGTACGTGGACGCACTAATGCTTACCATACTAGCCCTGCTGCGTTTTTGTGGCTCGCTCCTATGGAGGATTGCGTAACACAGACGCTTCTAACTGCTTTAAGTAAGCATCGCGCGCGCACCGGAAAGAGCTTCTCCACCCAAAGGGCAGTTGGCGCTTTCGCAACTGTCCACCACCTTAAGCCTTTCCCTCTTTTGTGTCTTGAGAAAGTGTTTTAATTGGATTCCGCGAAGACTTTTGCAACGTGGTCAAGTGCGGGAGGAAAATTCGCACTCACTCTCCATTTCAAGGGCAAACACGCTGTGTCTGTGTCTCTCTGTCCCAGTGTGCGAATACGTTCATAACATGAAAAAGCATTTTCGCCGCCTGTGTGGCGCCACCAATTACGTCTGATCCCGTGTGCGCATATTCGCTGCTTGCAAAAAAATCGCTGATTCTTGCACAGATAGTGGAGAATCAAATGCAGTACATTGTTGCAAAACAACATCATCCTGTCAGACCGGAGTGGACACTCAGGTTTTTATCAGTCGAACAAGTGTTCTTCCGTTCGTCTCATGTTGGACATCACAGTGGTATTCCTTGTGTGTATTTTCTCAAACTGGTAGTATAGAGCCCGTCGTAGACCCTTCCTGGAGCTGTACAGATTACAATCGATTTCGTCCCACATAAAGTATGCACGCGAAAGTACCAAAGTACACTAAACCTACAACTTGTTTTCATCAACTATTCACACATTTAACAGTCACGGGTCGCACTACCAACAGGACACACTTTAACAGGGGGCTTGATCGTGATAATAATCGCAATAGGAACGTAAGGTAGGTGGATGCTTCGGGTGAGTTCCACAGCAGTGGTTCCTCTTAGGTGCATTACACAATCGCAATATTCTACACACAGTAACATGGAGGATTTGCTCCATTTGCAAGAAAAAGTAGTTGAGACGTCTGACAAAGGGAGACAAATAGGTCTGGCTCATAAAAAAGAGCCACCAAAGGAACGTGAATGTGCGCTTCAAGTGCAGTGGGCGACTGATAAAAAGAGGGAAATACAGCAGTGATTGCGTAATAGTTAATCGTAGGAGCCCAGGAAGAAAAGGATATGGGTGCGTAAATTTACAGTAGTAACATTGTGTATATAGCAAACGTAAGCTAGTACTTGTACAACTAACAAATATCACAGCAGAGCTTTTTTCCAATGAATCCTTCGCTAACGTTCATGGAGAAGCTCAACAGTGAGAGCTCTTGAACTTTTTCTTGGTCTTTGCAAAGGGACCCATTTCTTACTCCAAAGCAATACACTTATGATTCTTTTATTTTATCTCCTCTTCTTGTCCGCCGTCAGGGAAGAAGAGGAGCCGGTGGCGAATACGTTGAACCGGAGAGAGCCGCGGCGGCGTGTCAGCGACTGTTGCGGCGCTGACCTGACCGGAGGCCGCGACCTCGATCGGAGGCGCCTCGAGGGAGGTGGATTCGCAACCCCGCTACAGTCCGACGCCGAAGAACAGTCGCTTCCAGCCGAGTTCACGCTGGGCTTATGAGCATAATGCACGGAAGAAGTGGCGGCCACCGCGGCCGCGGAAGCCGTCGCGGAGGAGACGGCGGTGACGGTCATTTTGTCCGGGTTCTCTGCCAAGGGAATAGTCATCCAGGGATGAGAAAGCATTTCCTCCAGGGAAATTCGGCGGGCGGGATCGATGCGCAGACACTGGGCGATCAAGTCTTGGCATTCTGCGGTGAAGAGAACTCGTTGATCAACTGCAGATATATGTGCAACTGTAACATATGCACATGCATGCAATCCTCTTGCGAGGCTACATCTGTGTGCTACAGGGTAGGCAGGTTCAAGAACACACCTGGCGAGAGGTGCTTGTCGAATTTGATTCTGGCCTGGCAGATTTGTTCATCTGTTTCGAAGGGGATGTCTCCGCACACCATGTCGAAGAGGAGGATGCCCAAGCTCCACACAGTGGCCTGGTTGCCGTCGTACTGGCTGCACTGGATCCACTCGGGCGGGGCATACACGCGAGTGCCTGAAAGTGCCGATGTTGATTAACTTGAGTGCTGCTGTCCCCTCACAGCGGCAATGGGGGAGACACCTAATGCGACCCAAAAGGGGATTATGTAGATAAAGGGTTGTGGCACTTAGGCGATGGGATTATGGACAAGGGTTGACACATTCTTGTCACTCTAAGTGAACGTATGCATAGGGAAACTGCATAGGAAGCACGCAGGGGTCTACGCCCACGTGCTATCTTCATGCACTAGTTTCGACAGTTTGATCGTCGAACTTTATTATAACTAACTCCCCCACTCCCAATCATTGCCCTGTTGTGTCGGGGAATCGGCACTGGTGAACATTCGGCAAACCCTTTAACAAATCGTCTTAATGGCAAGGATAAGCAGAGGATGACGACATCTGTCATCCTTCTGACCACCGACACCTGCTCACAGCCTTTTAATGCTGTACTGGTGCGTACACGTGCGTACACTGCTACCAGATACACGCGTATTGGTGTGCCCGAGAGTCTCCGAGAGAACCTGGACTTCTGTTCCACACCCAGTCCCATCCTACATCTTTACAACTGTCATTCACACAACAGACGTCTAGACCAAGGGGCAGCGCCCTCTTTTTCGCGTTCTCTCTACGGAGTTTCTAATTTTCTCACTCCGGATGAATAGAAATGGTGGCACAGACGAAGCCACATTGGAGTGTAGTAAATTCATTACACCTTCGGCCTCCTCCAAACAAGCCAAGCTCGCACCTTCACGCTGAACAGCCTCGGCCGGATGTATATTGCTCTGGGTGTTTCACAGAACGGCTTCGTCAATTCACCTCTGAAGGCAGTTCAGTGCTGCGCAGGAGTTCGGTCGCGGGGTGCATTGGCTGAAGACGTCTCTTTCTTCCTCTCAGGATGTGCGCTTGTCATACGAAGTCCTGACAATACCATAAGCTGATCCTTGGCAGAAGCGCCTCATTGCAGTGTGCATACCTTACAGCAGTACGGTTAGTCCCGGTAGTCGCAGTGGCAAGCACTATTTGCTCCTTGTAGTATGTACAGATCGCACCCACATACGTGGCTCATTGTAGCGCGTCACCCCTCAATGTCCCTGTACCATGACACAGCACACTCAGCTGCAGCTCTGGACCACCAGTGTTGATGGGTGTGACGTCGTTATAAAGTAAAGTAAAGTACGGCGCATGAGAAAGCCTCATTCTATTCTGCAACCGACTACGGCGCATTGCATTCTATTCAGGGTTTCGCATCGACTTTGAAAATTGCAACGAATGGGAAAGAGGGGGAGAAAAACTGCATTTGGACCACACACTGTGAGAGGCGGAGAAAGCGGAGAAAGGACAGAGGGGGAATGGTGGGATAGCAGTTAGTAACAGAAGTAGCTTTTTGTCTCTTCTCCCTTTCTCCGTTGCACTTTTGCAAAAAAAATCCGCACCGAATTAGGCTGCTGCAGGAATAATGGGAGATGAGATTTGCTGTGGCTTGTGCTTCTTAGGCCCTCTTGGGACACTGAGGGAAAATGTCCATTGGGCCTGCGGACCCGAGTAAAGTGGGGAATGGCTTTAACTTTCATCGTTCCTGGTGCTGCAAAGTATTGCCCTCCATCTACCTTTTGGAATATTCTAAGTGGGTCTAATTTAAGGACTGCTGAAATGCACGGAACTAATTGCGCTGGCGGAAAAAAGGCAAAGTAGCTCATCGTCCCCCCATCTGTGCGGTACTTAATGTATTTGTGAATACGTACGGCAAATCTTGCCACGCGCTTACGACACCAGAACTTCTTCTATTCGATAGGTCTCTAAAATGAAGCTAATTTTTGCTCCCTTACCTACTTCTGTTAGAGTTGTTACAACTACATACGTACATTGCTGTTCCACTTAGTACTGAGACTCCGCTTGCATCCCAAGAGACCTCTCCTTTTACCTCTCACACGCACATCTCAGGGAGAGGGAGAACAAACTCATTTTGGAAATGCATTCTTCTTGCATTCGCAGAAAATGCATCACTACACGAGAATGGACAGAAGGCGGAGAAGCAAAAGGAGAACGTTGATCTTTAGAGGCCTATTAACCTACATATACATGTACTATACAGTATCAGCAACTGCCGCCGACCCTGGTTATGTTTCGTCATACAAATGCACCGTGAATGTGCGCACATTCCAAGCCTCTGTCAAGCCTCGTGACAGGCGGAGTCGAAGGCGCAATGTGCATCGATTCTCCTAAACATAGTCTGTCGTACGTCGAGGCCGAAGAACGGCTGCTACGGGGACTCTGGATCGGCCTCGGAGGCTGCTACTGTAGTGCCTTAAAGCTGAGACCAAGAGTAATTTTTTTTTATTCAGAGCTGACACACATTACAGCTCTTGCTCCATTTGATCCCCAGGAGAACCCCTCTAATGAGGTCAACACGTTTCCTAACCTCTCACGTGTTTCAATTTAGCAGTTGGTACGCAGTCACCACTCTGGCGCATGTAAACAGTTCTTCCTACCCCTTTCCCCTCTGCACGTTCTAGATACAGCACCCCAGCATGCTGCAAATGTAGTACAGCAAAGCCGCTGCTTCTAGTGCGGATGCGGTTGTTTTGCTGTTTGTTTCTCTTGTGATGCAATTGGCGCATGCAGCTCAGTTCAGTGACGCTACGTACTATGAGTCCGACTTGTGTAATAAAGACAAATGAAGGACTGCGGCCACGGCCAAGTCCAAATGTGGGGGAGCCACAAACACTCCACTAGCTCATGCCAGTAGAATTGGCACATAGAGAAAGGAATGCTGTGGGCTACGCAGCGCGTAGTCGATCAGTCGAGATTTCCTGTTGCCAAGGAATGGGAGCAAATATTTGCTGGAAGCAGCAATAAAAGATGATGAGAGGAGAATGAGGGAGTTTCACATTGCACAATTTGCGCAATTTCTCGGTCGACGCTAATGAAAGTTGGTTGAGGTTTCAGGTAACACCTACGATCACCTGATCACTCCACATCCAGTGAGTGGATGAGTGGGTGCTTGTCACTCGATTGCCATTCGTACAGGTGTAAAGCGAGGGGGCTCGAGTAGAACCGTCGGTCGTCGTACGCATCACTGACCCGTCTCTACATGCGCACGTCGACGTACGTTATGACGCCGCGTGGAGGCCAAGACGCAGATGACGAGGTGGGACCGGGTAGTCTTAACTCTCTCTGCCTCCCGTATACGTGTGAGTGCGTGTGTTCTCTGTGAGAGTTCCGCCACGAGCAGAAAGATAAAAAAGGAGAGGCGGACGAAACGCGTGCGGAATTCCCAAGCAGGAATTTTTCCCGCCAAGAAGAAGAAGATGAAGAACACAGGAAGGCAGAGAAGGGTTCTATCCTGGAGAAATCGAGTCTACGTGTTGTTCGGAAGCAAAGAGAGGAGGATTCTTAAAAAAACTCCCCTACTTTTCTAATTGGCGGTCGGAGGCGCCATCCTTGCCTATTTCTTTCTTTACGAAAGCAACGTAGCGGAGAAAGGGGGAAGACAGAGTGCCAAAGAGAGCGAGAGCGCTACTTTTGGTATTATTGGATTAGCTCCCTACATGCCACTGGGAGGCAATCTACGAAAGAGCAATATAGGTAACCGGGTGTGAACGGTTGCACAAGGGAATAACACAAAAGGAGGGGGAAGAATGGAGGAGAGGCAGGGCTAATGCTAATTCTGTTGTTCACGTACCGTCAAAGTCGGTGTAGACGCCGCCGTCCCCGGATATGTGGGCGCCTGAGCCGAAGTCAATCAATTGGATCTCGGGATACTCGGAGCTGGACAGATTGACCTGAAGGACGTGGCCTTTGGAATGTTGTACTACTTTACAACCTTATTGTTGCCTGACGCACCAAAATGTTCTCGTCCTTGATGTCCCGGTGGATGACTCCTCTGCTGTGCGTGGCCAACACCGTCTCCACCACTTGCCGTAGGAATCGCTGTGCCAGCCACTCCTGCAGACGACCCCGCTCGGTGATGAAGTCGAACAGGTCCTTGCAGCCAGGCGGCCTCTCCAAGATCAAAATGTAGGAGTCTGGGCGTTCGTAGAAGTCGAGCAGGCGGACGACTCCAGACACCGAGGACACCTTCCGCAGCAAGCAGATCTCCAGAGGCACTCGAGCTCCCGGTACCTGTCAAAGGGAGATGATAAGTGAACGAGTTACTGGGTCAAGGAATTCTCAAAAGTCACAAAGTGCTTCGTCAAAAACTGTTGCTGTCATGAGACATGCAAAGTGGGTGGCGGTGGTGGCGGTCCCCAGAGGGTCCCCCTCACACAATTTGTTCTCCGCAGGGAAGGCTGATTCATTTCCCCTTCTTTTCTTTAGCAAGTATTTGTGTGAGAATTGAAGGAGTGCCAAAGTTGTTTTTTACTCGCTGCTGAGGGTGAAGAGAGTGGGGGAAAAACACAACAGGCTTGTCGATGCGCTAATCCATGGGGGTCAGTCTGAGGGAGAAAAAAGGTCTGGAAGGAGGAGGAGGAGAGTAGGTTAGGGAGGCAGACAAAGAACATGAAAAAAGCCTTTGTATCATGTAAGAAGATCGGAAGAAGGCGAGAAACCGATGACACCATTCCGTCATGGCAGCAGGGCCCAAAAAAGAACCCAAAAAATCCTTCCTCCCTGCCCAAAACAAGTGGAAAGGAGAAAAAGCCTGATTTTTCTTCAGTTGTACCAGATTTTCCTTATTATACCCAGGCACTAGGAAATGCAGTACATAAGGCCTGTACTCGTCGTCCAGATTTTCGCCTTCATCATTTTTCTTGCAACCTTCTCCCCCTGTCTCTCTTTCCTCCTTGTCAATTTACACACGCTAACCGGTCGGCGGATATTCCACGTTATTGGAAAATTGACAGTATTCCTTTAGAGGCGATGAGTGATGGCAGAACGGACAATCACCGTCAGAGATTTAACTTGCGATAACCGGGGGGGGGGGGGGGCTTCAGGGCGAGAGAGAAAGAATATGTGCAAGCACATGAGTCTTTTTCTTCTGGCTCAAGCGTCTCTTGTCTGCGTTCTTCACCCTTTACTCCTCAGATTGGCAAATGAAGAGAGAGCACGCACGTGCTGCGTGGACCAAACAAAAGCTATGAATATAAAAAGCGCACAATGGCTCCTGCCAGCACAGTCAGTGCAGCTCACTCACAGAGTGACGCCCAGGATGGAGAGACTTCAGTTGTTCCAAAAGTCCTGCTCTCAACTCATTTTCCGCAATCTCCTTTCTCTGCCCATTCATGCGAGCTATGCTGGTATCTCTTCTCGCATGACAACCGCCAATGGCAGTAAAGCCTCAAGGGGTAACATCCCTCACATACACACACACACCCCGTTCTGCAGCACTGCCCACTACTTGGCCTCCCCCTCCCTCGAGCGATATTTATGCCCCAAGTTTGCGAGCCCGTTTGCCTATCGGATTTCTCATTTGAAAATCAAGCCTCTGTCGTGTTGACGCACAATCATCCAATTTGTCAGCAGCTCTTTTCCTCTTGCAGTCGTCTCTCTACTCTGCTGACTGGTCAGCGACAAATGCCTCAGATAATGATTGTCATAAGTCAAACTGCACAATGCCTCGGCGAAAAGAGCGACAGTCCATGCGTGTACTGCATAGTAGGGTGGTACAGGGTAGGGCATTCCATTGAAGAAGCCTTGCACGAAAGAAACTGAATGGATAGGTAAGGCAATAACTCCACCGTAGTCCCAGGATATGCACGGCATTGCGGAGCCGCAACAGTGCTCGAAGTTCAAAGGCTTTTGTTCGGCAGTAAACATACATGAACGTGTACAAGCTCCTCACGCAGTGCATGCGTGCTTACGTCGCAGGAACACTACAATGGCCGCCGGGAGCACTTGCGATTTTTCTACGCATGTGCGACAACACGACTTGCATATTGCGTCTCTCGCAGCTGCTGTCTGTAACTATTAACACAGAAATTATGGCTTTTTTTGGACTTTTACCCCTTCTCTCTCTTCCATTCATTGCCGATTAGTGTCTGCAACAATTTATCCCAATTAGGCTTCTCTCTCAAGTTGAACTCGTAGCAGTTAACAGTGCTTTTGTCACCCGTTGTAGTCTCTGCCGACCTGACGAGGCTGCGCTGGATACTTCTCAGACTGCAGACGTCAATTCGCCACATGAATGAAGCAAACAGCGAAAAACCGGGACTCGAAAAGTGGGCCGGAGAGAACAAGGAGTAGCACTGCAGTGACGACGACGACAAGCATAGAGCAAAGTGAGATCGGCTGGCTCAAGATCACTCCAGCAAATGTCAGATTGCGTGCTGTTGTGACCTCCCTGACATGAGTAGAGTGCAGGACGATGACAGGAGGGTCAAACACACCAGAAAATTTCTTCCTCACAGGTTCATTGACGTGTGGTCCATTGGGCCGTTGACCTGGCCGCCGGATGGGCTTGGGCAGACAGCAAAAATAGAAAGCTCTCCAATGCTTTCCTCGTAATGGAAAAGCCCCTCTCTCCTTCCCCCCCTCACTACCAGCAAGCCGATAAAGATGACGACGCACGTAGTACGCCGCTATGGGCTATACGCACTACTACAACTACTTACGGAGGAGCGACAACGTACGAACTCTGACATTTGCTGAGTCGGAGACGCCAGCAGCTAGGCCATGCTTCCTTCCACCCAGCTCATAACACGAGCACCCCTCCCTCCTTTTGGAGCCTTTGGCAGCAGAGAAAGCGCGCTCACTCCACACATTTGGTTGGTCTGGAGAGAGAAGATCGTAGTCGCCAAGTAGGATAGGCTTTCTAGGCAGGGATCGAGTGAGTGCGTAGTAACCTTGAAAGCAGTCCAGGCTTCTACCAGAGTGGAAGCAAGAGAGATTACCGTACCGCGTACAACAGATATGTACTGCATTACCCATGCGAAGCATATGCGTAAGCCAGTGTAACGGGGAATGAGCTTGGATCTGGGAAAAGTTGGAGGTTTCGCTCGAGGACAAGTGCACACTTTGCATGAACATGAAGGAGTGCGGCAGCAACTCACCTGGCACCAATCTGTGATCTTTGCCCTGGCCACGTGCTTGATGGCCACAGGTCGACTGTCCTTAACGCGCTCTCCTTCGTAGACAGTGCCGAAACCACCCTTGCCCAACACCTTCCCCACTCGGTAGGCTCGCTCGAACCGCTCTCTGCGCACCGAAGTGCCGTCCACGGTCAGGATGGGCTCCAAGTCGGGGCCGTTCTCAGAAGTCAAGCAGCCCATGGTGCTGACTTCTAATGGCTGGAAGAAAAATAGAAGGAAGACATGATTTATGTGGGCAATTGGAGGCACGCACACGCCTGCAGCGTTTATACATAAGACTGACAATAACTTAGAGACAGTGTGACTTCAGTGACGGACAGTGCAGTACGTACGGTAGGTAGGAGGACCTGGGGGTGCGGAAACATTTTCCTCGCGTGTGAGAGAAATCTTCCGCCGCAGCGGCCGTAGCGGTGAAAATTTCATTCATTCCCAGTTTTTTTACGGAGTCGTAGCCCAGGGCTCCTTTCCCTCACCCTCAGATGGCTTCATTCTTGGCGCAATGACGAAAACAGGCTACGATGGGGTTG
>JAAUXU010032821.1_pt1 | contig 16346 bp, 12 predicted proteins | sample 7278151 | NCBI WGS metagenome assembly JAAUXU01 (sample SAMN14350113, study PRJNA611818) | marine sediment metagenome | isolation source: surface marine sediment (1.8m) | place: French Polynesia: Moorea | collected 2018-08 | reverse complement strand
CTACATAGGTCATAGATAGCTATGCCAATAGGTATAGCTAAGCCTGTATGACTTAGCTGTGTGGCACCATCTCTTATCAGTAGGTACCTGTGGCAAGACAAGGGGAAAGAAGAAGGTCAGTGGGAGTGGACACTGAGCCAGGAAAACCACGCAAGCCAAACTAGGGCAGTTTCAATACTAGAAACAAAATGGATCCGATCCAGGCATGAGATCAGCTTCGAGGGCAAAATCAGCTTCGAAGGCGAGATCAGCTTCGAGGGCGAGATCAGCTTCAAGTTGAGGCAAGACCAGCTTCGTATAGAGCGCAAAGCGCATGTTGAGCTATGGTCGAGTCTGCTGTTGGGCAGGATTGCGGCAAGTCTTTTAATAACCCAAGCAACGCCGGGCACCTCTGCTAGTGAATGAATAACCGATGGCTGCATACGTGGATCTTTGAGGACTTCCTTACCTGCACGTGATGATTGATCCCTGAATTAGTGTCCAGTTTGGCCACGATTCTGCGGTCTTGGTCCACGTGGTATAGAAATCCTCCACGTACGGGATCCCAGTGAGGGCCTGATCCTCGGCAGGAAAAGTTACTCACGGCTATCTCCACAGCATCGTCCTCAGCCATTGTTGCATTGCTTAGAGTATTTGGTTGCATTAGAGCTGAGCCCAGAGAATTGGCGTCGCAGGGAAGTGGGTGTCAGATAACTGAGCCTACAGGGGACTGGGTACCTGGAGAACTGAGTCCACAGAAAACTGGGCCTTTAAAGAACTGGACTTCAAGAGAACCTGGCCAAAAGCAGTTTGGCTCCTTAGCCGTGTGACAACATCCAAGGAGTAGGTCAGTGGAATGTGCTGTACATAAATGCAACGTAACGTATAATACCGTATTTTCCCATGGCCTCCACTTACTTTGTAGCGCATGCAAAATGTGATGCAGTTCTCCATGGGCCCTGAGAACTGGGCTCATATCTCTGTGGAACCAGCTCCCTGGAGACCCAGTTCACATGGGCCCAGCTCTCTGTGGGCTCGGTTCTCAGGTTACCAAAGTATTTAGTTTCTGCTGTGCTGACACGTCCTGAGTTGTACGTGCCGGGTCGCTCCATGAAAAGAACAGTTTACCAGATAGGCGTGGAGTTGGGCTGAGTCAATGAGAGTCTTACTGACAGCTCACTGGGCTGGGTATGGGCTGGGCCGGCCATAGGTAGCACATAGAAGGGCCGAACTCTGCCTAGGCCCCCCGCAAAAGAAATGACTAGTAGAAGTCGTATGCACCTGTTTTCTGTTTTCTGCCGATGTTGTGTTGCAGGTTGCGAAGTCCGAGTGGAAAGGGTTATTGCAGTCAAGCTCGCTTACCAAGTGAATTTTTTTACGGTGTGTGTGTGACTTGTCAGTCACTTCAGCATGGAATTGGAGCCTAAGCAGTCCTGTCTGCACATCTCGGCCATTTTTCCTCCAAGTTCATAACCTCTTTGAGGCTGCCAGTCAGCTGTCGTGGAATTCTCCAGATTGCTTCTGGTAATTACTTGAGTGCAATTTACAGAATCCACTTGCGACTTTGACACAATTTCCCTACTGCTTTGTTCTGTCGGGGAGTAATTTCAGTTTCTGCCATGGAGTGAGCTAAAAACCAGATTGATCATGCTAGCAGTCTGACAGTGAGTATTCGATTTGACAGCTCTGCCCGGAATCTCCACATTGTCCAAAAGACAGCAGCATTTCTGACTTTTCCAGCATTGAAGTAAAACAAAGCACTTTAAAAGCAACCTTCAGTTTTGAAACATCTTCATTTAGCACAAAAGAACCACTGACGGGGCATGAGGAAAAATCGAACGTCGACTGTTTAGTGTGCCTGAATGACCCCAGGAGGTCATAGTTATCACTTATGGTGCTAATCATCGAGATGTAAAATATACCATACATCTCGAGTGGTAAATGCACTGCTGACTGGCCCTGGCGAAGTCTCCACTGAGGGGCCGAGTGGGCAGGCCGGGCAGCCAAAAGAGGAGTGTCAGCTGGAGGAAACGCTCCCTCCCTCCTAATACATATTGTTTATCCCGGTGTTTCTGACCCAGTGTGGTACCGTAGTACGCCCCAAATGTGCGTGTCACTGAGACATAAGAAGACCCCGCTTGGCCTCCCGATAAAGAAGGACAGGAGAACTGGTATCTACTACATTTTCTCCAGTCCCAGCTGCCCCCCTCGCCGAATCAGCCCAGAGAAAAGAGCTTGTTTTTTGATGCTCCAGCAGGGCTTAAAGAGAACTAGCTCTTTTTTAGACCAGGTGGAAGTCTCGTCCGTACTACCTTGCTAAATCAGCATAGCCCTGTACTTTCTCTCTCCCAAGTACCCTCCCGAAACAGCATCGTGATGTACTGATGGCTACATACGCACGTACCTAGCCGGCAGCGTGACTTTGCTAGCACTACGAGCACCAGACCTCCGTGGAGCTGTCATCACCTTAGCAGCTGGCTCTTCAGCTGTTCAGAGTAGCCGAGTGGCCAAGAGCGATCAAATCAATCCGAATCATTTCGACCGCCTTGGCTGACTGGAATCGGCCCTCTTGGAAGACAAAGGTCTTCTCGACTTTACAACATCCGTAGCGGAGGTTGCGTGAATGTAAATCATTTTACCCAACAGACGCGAAGACTTGGAGCTTCACCACATGGGAATACAATTTAACGATCACTTTTGCACAATCTAGGATTTCAATCTAACATAAATTCGCCAGGGCCGTATTTACGTGTGCGTGCATGAGTGTTCGGCCTTTGTGCGGCCGATTTGAGCGGGATGTGAGTGTGTGTATATCTGTGACACACACATAGCACTTTACACTGTTCCTACCTTGCGGAGTGGGTAGAGCGAAACTGCAAGTGTATTGCATAAACCGCCAAGGCCGTCTTTACGTGGGTGAGTCTGTCTGAGGCCGATTTCCAGCTTTTGCGAGGCCGATTTGCGCAGCTGATTTGCGCGGCCGGTGTTACCGCGAAGCGTGTTGTGAGCGCTAAGCCTGCGGTGGGAAGCACAGACAGACGGACAGACACACACATAGCATTTTTTGTTTTTGGCATTCTTCCTACCCATAAAAGTGGGTAGCACTAAATATAAAGGGCAGGGGAGATGCCAGATGGACACAAATGGCTGAAATTTCCACTGAGTTTCCAACAAGAAGTGAACAGTTCAGTTTTTATTCCATTGCCTGCCGTTTTCCCAATAAAGGACATCACTGAGTGATTCACTGATTTGCCCACAAAGAGCTCTGCTCATAGACATGACAAACTTTTCCAAAGATAATAAAAATAGTCATTTATCTCGTATTTGCTCTTGCCCACAGTTTAAATGAAGACACTGGCTGAATCGACAGGGGGACCCTCTTCTAGTTGCCTAGGGCAGTTCCTCGAGCGGCATCCCTATATCTATGACTCTGGAGTGTCACTGTAGGTGTCGTTGTGACCGTATAGAGGTATTATACACACTAGGTGACACAGGCTGCCTTCGGCCCATTCAATAGGCCTTCTTGTACTGATTCTTCTTTCTCCCTCTCCCACTTCTACTGCCACATGTTGCACACTTCTGCCATGAACTCAACACAGACAAATGTTTTACATGTGTGAATCTCATGTCCATTTCATTGTAATTTGAAATCTCCAATGTCACTGCTCAGGTTAGGGGGTTTTGTCTCCCAAATGGGGGTCAGGATCTGTCCACCCATCTAAGAGGAGTTAGGGAACAACGAAAAATGTGGCCAGGGGCTCATTAGGGGATGGAGGGATAGAAGGAGATCATAGTCTGCTTGGCTGCGCTTCACAACAGTTGGGCGGCACTGACCCTGAGGAGACAAGGGAAGCAGCAAGTAACTTAAGAAACTGCATGTACTGTGCATCGTCCAGGACAATTCGTCCTCCTACTCTCCACGGACGCACCTCCACCTCTGGCTCACCTCCACATCTGGCCGCACCTCCTCCTTCAGCCACACTTCTACCTGGCTGAAATCCGGAGATAACGCCTACATCACTGCGGTAAATACCGTTATTCGTACATACTGTATATTTGTGCAAGATAGCTAAATAAAACTGTGCAGAAAAACTGTCCTGTGCCTATTGTAACGTTAGTCTGATAGCGCCTATTCCCTCTTCTTCATGAACGGAAAGTGGAAGAATTTCTGTCCCCGTCCGAATTGTTCGGCCTCTTCCAATGTATCTGGCAGGTCCACATCTGCAGTTTCCGGAAGCAAGAGCGACAGAAAAGCTCCCAAAAGCGATCCAAGGCCCAAGATGAAGAAAGGCAACTCAGGCCACACCGTTCCCTAGATAAAAGTTGACACCTTTCACATACGCATGCGCCAGAAAGTAAATTCGCCGGTGTTTGCAAACGTAAGACACAGTATACAGACACGATGCTCATCCCTCCTCATAATGCTCCCATACCGAATAGACAATGTAGGGCGAGAAGAACAGCGCCACCTGGGCGAAGACGTTGGCGAGAGCATTCCCCTGTCCTCTTACGACGGTGGGCACCACCTCATACGTAATTTGGGTGCCCGTGTTCATGGCGTAAGTGGCAAAGAAGCGGCCCAGCATGGCCAAAGAAGTGACCAGCGTTGAGTTGCCTAAACAGAAAGTGGGGTTTGTGCATCAGTCTATGATACCTACCTACAGACTAAAGCTTACGGCAACGTACCCATGCAAGTAGCGCAAATCAGCATGCAAAAGCCCGATAGAGCAAGAGACAAACAAGCAGACCATCTTCTGCCCAAAAAGTTGAGTCCCCAGATAGCTAAAAGGTCCGCAGGCAACTCCAAGGCAGAAGAGAACGTGAAAGTTGCGTAGATAGACGCTTGCAGATTGGAGATGTTGCGGATGTGGCCGTCAAACATGCCAGCAATCAGCATCCTATAAATGAAAAAACTCTAAAGGACTGAACAAACTGTTCTCAACAAAGTGTCACGCAATGGGGCACACATAGCACATTCGTCACAAGAAAGAAAAGTTGCACACTTTCTCAACTTTTCCAACTAGGCTTCTGCAATGTACCGGTTGTTGTAGAATTATGAAAGTGACCAGGACAAAATGCTCTATTGTGAGCTAAGTACACTTTCATAGAATTAGGTTACGTGCCACTGGACTCGAGTTGAGTGTGTAGAGTGAGCACGCCTTAATATTAAGCTTAAAACTAGAGAGTGAACACCAAATTTTAATAGAATACGTGATACCGGGTGTAACTCTGGAGAGAAAATGAGGGCGAGAGAGAGAACTTAAATATAGAATTAACATACAGCAATGCTGGACTGGATGACCTGGTGAACCTTTAAATTGCAATTACTTGTGCCATTCAGTGTGCCTGCCTGGATGGCCTGATGATAGCCCTCATAATCATCCAGTTCACAGAGCTGGTCCTTTACAGTCATCCTGATCAAGAGAAGCAATCATGACCTGAATCTTTTGGTCTACTGGAACTTCTACTCGAAGAACACAGGCAATGAATAGTCTTCTCCAGCTAGTGTAACTCTTTTTGCCATCGAATTTGGAAATGAACCCTGGCAGTTTTCTATTGTCTTTGAATGAGGGACCAGTTCCTGGTCGAGGCAGAACGTTCCAGGGAGCTGGAAGAGAATGATGAAATGCAGCGACCGCATACTGTGCATGCACTGGCAGACCGGGCTGAATTGGCACGCTGGGCTGAGCATGCAGTTGAGCTGGCTGAAAAACAGAAGCACATGGATTCATGCTAGTCACTGGAACTGAAATTGGCAATGGTACGGGCATAGCCGGCACTGTGTGAGTCGGGTGTGTAAAATTGGTGGTCACTGGCATAGAAACTGGTGCCGGCATGTCTACAGAACTGGGTACATGCGTTTGTGCATGTATTGCATGACTGGGCACTGGATGAGGCACAGAAACGCATGACGTCACAACTGGAGAAACATGAATGTTTGTGTGAGTCTGGGGAGTATAAGGGGTGAAAGACTGGGCATTCTGAGTCACTGAAACTGGCATTGGGGCTGCAACTGGCAATGGGGCTCCAGACGAAACCCATGTAGTTGGTGGAACGTGTGTGAATGTGGGCAACCCCCCTGTAGATGAATTTCCTGGTCTTGTGATTGAACAATGAGTTCCTGTCCTACCATGCTTGACGGCTTGGTTCTCCTGCTCCTTGCGCCCGTGAACTACGCCTTGAACCAGCTGACTTGGCTCAAGAAGCCCTGGAAGATGCCCTCGAAGTAGCTCGACTCCAGTCAATCTTTTGATTCATTTCCTTCATATCATCCCTTAGTGCTGGACTGCGTTCATGAGCTCGTCTCCAACCGAAGATGAAAGGTGTGAAAAATGTGAGCCTGGTCTCAAGGGAGTGTCATAGTAGCACGAGTACTAGGTCTGGGTACTCGGTCAAGTCTTAAATTGAGTGAGGTGGAATCACGCCCACCATCCACTGATCCAGCTCGAGACTGGTCTGTATAAGGTCGATCCAAAATGCTTAGCTCGATGAGTTTCTCCTGAAGTTGAGTCTGGTCCTAGTCTGTCACGATGCTGGCGTAGAGTTCTGTCCTTTCAGCCTGGACTTCCACCTCCTTCGTTGAGACCTTTGGCATCCTTGCCCTTGGTGTCTCTGATGTCTCCCAGGGTGTGCTTTCTGATCCCTCCCTCCCTTCATGTAGAGGGTCGAACAGACGGGAGAAATCACCGGCTGCATAAGGCATCGTTTGGGGGACCATTCCAGCCTTGAACAAGCACCTGTGCTAGGAGAAACAGCAGGAACTGGGGTTGGAGTCATTACTGGAGCTCGCGCTCCAGTGTCTTCCTCTGGGACAGACGGCAGTTTTGCTCGTACTTTCGTCTGAAAACAAGGCTGAGATTTGACCCATTTGTGTAAGTTATCATGTAAAATATTGAGCTTGTCCTTCAAAAGGTCCGCCCCTTGAAGTCTTTTCAAGAGTTCTTGCATGACCTGGGTCCAGTCCTCAAAAGCTTTCGTAGCTGTCCTCAACCAGGTATTTCAGCTGGTGGTTGTCCAGCCTTCCTTGGACTCCTCGGCTTCTCTCTGTTTGGTAAGATTGGTTAGAATAGTGCATTGATCTCCATGGAACTTGATGTCTTTCTTAAGAGAACAAAACTCTGGTGCCCTAAGATCGTACTCCTTCTCAAAGGCGTCACTCAGACTGGCCTGAATGTCCCAGAGAACATCACTCTGGGGGCTCGCACCACCCCAGTCTGGGCCCCCCTCACTCATTTTAACGATCACTGTCACCTTGTACCATTTACAAAGACCATGTGCTCACACTACACTCTTACTCACTCGAGCCCCACGTTGGGCACCATTTTGTCCTTACGGAATTAGAATTATGAAAGTGACCAGGACAAAATGCTCCATTGTGAGCTAAGTACACTTTCATAGAATTAGGTTACGTACCATTGGACTCGAGTTGAGTGTGTAGAGTGAGCACGCCTTAATATTAAGCTTTAAAACTAGAGAGTGAACACCAAATTTTAATAGAATACGTGATACCGGGTGTAATTCTGGAGAAAAAATGAGGATGAGAGAGAGAACTTAAATATAACATTAACATACAACAATGCTGGACTGGACGATCTGGTGAACCTTTAAATTGAGCTCTAAATTGCAATTACTTGTGCCATTCAGTGTGCCTGCCCCGTCACCTTGCTCTAAGCAGAGTTAACTGTATTCTGGTCATAGAATGGTCGCATGGTAGAGATCACCGCCTCGGGTCATCTCGTAAGGTCTCCTGGTACACGTCGCAACATCGTATCCAGCTTTCAGTGGAATCTGTCCTCCTGGTGAGTCCTGAAGAGGTTGTCCAAGGTGGGATGAAGTGTAGGTGAAGGAGTTGCTGCCGTTTTCAGAGTTGGTGCACGAGTGACCGGGGTGAGGCATTCTTTGGCTTAAGTACTATCTGAAAGGTACTCGACCAGAGTACACATGAGTCCAATCCAGCTGGTTCACCAGAATGATCCAGCCAGAAATTCTTATCACACACTAGGGTCACAACTGGTAGATGTATATAAGATAGAGCAAAAGCTCAACATGAAGAAAAGATCATAGAACATGGAACTTAAACTACACGATGATGATAGTGATGACGATAGAAATAGCAAAGAACATTAACCATTTCACTCTCTCTACACATGTGAGCATGTGTGGGTACACCAGTTGCGACATCCAAATCGATCTGTTCAAAAAATCACCTTTGTGCTGGGAGGCTTGAAATTTCAATGACTTTGGGTCAAAAAAAGGTATGAATAACTTTTTCCATAGCATACAAAAGAGCCACTCTGTCACGTCAGTATGAATCTATTGGGTCAGCATCTGTGTACATTCAAAGCGTCACCAGTCTTGACTATCATGGGATTAATGCAACTTGTTCACTAGGTGGTGTGGCATGGCAGTGCATATGTTCTTCTTGAGTCAAAAGTTGACTGGATTTTTGGTCAAACGACTTGTGACATCTTCCCACCCAGATTTTTCCCCCTTGGACACATCTGGCATCTGGCATCTGGGACAAAGTTGCCGATGTGGCATCCTGAGAGGTTGCTCCAATGTTCCCACTTTACATTGATGCATATGAACCATGTGGTGCAATCTATATGCTGAATGCATTCGGGCAGTGATTGGCCTCTTTGGGCACAATCTGACGTGGCATAGCTACACTTTGTGAGCTAAGCTTTCTGTAAATTGTGGAAAAAAGATATTTGAACATCTCTCTTTTTTTACCCAATGTCATTCCCAAATGTCGAGACCCTCAATGCAGTGGTGAGGTTTTTTTGAAGTGTCACGTCTGTTTTGTTTGTGCTGGGTGCGCCTGAATCATGGGTACTTCCAAAACAACTTGACTGTATGGTTTAGTTCAGTGTTATTTTCATGCCTCCCCTGGCCTCACTTTGATGCCATTGAGGTAAAAGTGCAGCAAAGTCAGTTCCATTGTGCCAGTAATTCAGAGAGGTTGCAGGAGAAAAAGGTTATTGGGTTGCTCTGTGCAACACTTTTATACTGGCCAACTTGCGGCTTATGCAGCTCCCAAATGAGGGGTTGATACCAGCAAAATGAAGCTGTTGCATATATTTTTAATTTCATCTTTGAAGAGCACTTTTTAGAGAAATGTTTTCCAAAAGTTTGTGTAAGTTACGCTTGAAATGTTAACTTTCCGCTGATGAGGGTCCTCTCCGGTTTAACTGCATTTTCTCACTGTAAAGTCATCTCTCGCAGGTTTGTTTAAACAGGCTCTAAAATTATACATCAATGGATTTCTTACACGAAAAAGCTCATACGAAGTCAGTGTAACATTTCTACTTGCACCCCACATTGATCCAGGAGCATTTAAACTTGTTAACTTCTCCCATAATTTAGACGCACCCTGTATATGGCATGTTCTGGTTCCATTCCCTGACCAGATCGAAGGAAACGGTGAGGACGTCTCTGAGGACATTTGGCTGCCATTCCTGGGAATGCAGTCTGTAGTGCAGCGAGCACAGCAACCCTCACCAGGTGGCGATCATCAGAAGGACGTGACGCCTTAGTCGAGGGGTTTTGAACAACGACGTCCAGGATGTCTTCGAAGCCTCGGTGCGGTCGTGTTTCTCAGACTGAGCCATTTTCTAGAGAATGCATCCATGCAGCTAACTGTCGACAACCGTGGTCAGTGTGGTGGTCACCTTGAACTTGTCCAAGAAGTCATTGTCAATCTGCTTCTTGTTTGTGCGGGCAATCCGCCTGAGGATTCGTTCGCAGTCCGACAAACGACCCTGTGACACCAACCATCGGATGGACTCATCGACGAACCTAAAGCGGTTACAAGTAACAGTCCTTGAACACAGACTTTTGTCTAACGCTTACTTTGGCACAATGAATACAATCAGCGTCTGGATGTAAAGGATATGATGAAAAATCTTCCAGTCTCCTAACCACTTTATCAGCCAGGGTTGGTAACATCCGCCCAAGGTGACGGCAAGGGCGAGACTGAGGTTTCCCACCACCGCGCGCTTCTTGATGGAGACGTATTCTAGAGCTAATGATCATAGGTCAAGAGAGGGAATCTTAAACTGAAGATCCTTTATTTCGTTACCGAGCAAGAGGAACACCGAGAAGAAGGTAAAGTGCGTGAGTCCCATACAGAACCTGATGAACGTGAAGGTCGTGAAGTTCGTACAGAATGGTGTGGCCAGTCCCGAAACCATAAGGAGCAAGTTTGAAGCCAGGATGGTCTTAACCCTGCCTTCACGATCCGCGGTGTAGCCGAAGACAAGCGTGCCGATGATGCCGCCCACGTAGAACATGGACTGCGTGAACGCTGGGCGCCACGAGTCATCGCACACCCAGTCCATCTGCAATGGTCAATGATAGGTTATACTGGTCGGGCATCACACCAGAATAATAATACAATGATACAAGTGATGACTTCATGCATCTCACGTCTGTAGCAGCAGAATGAAAAAACCCTGTCAAGTTGTAGGTATATCCATGCTGACACTTAATAATGTTTCTTCGCATTCCTCCTGATCCTGTCATGGTTGGATCAGCTAGGACGTCAGAACCCTGTAAATGGCGAAGATCATCATAAGAGGCATTATTGTGATGCTTTATGTTAGTGACATAAGAATAATAATGCAAGTAATTTCCATGTACATAAGGACATAAACTGGACTCAGTACATCTGCGCAGCTTCGAGGAAAGAGGAAACTGCTCAAATACCCAAACTGCTCCAACTATCCGAAACGGTACGACAAGACTAAAAAAACGAACAAAAATCACGCTTTGACGCTGTCCCAAGTCCCTACATTCCTTATTGATACAGCGAAGGCGCAAAGCCTGTGAATCAAAGTTTGGAGCTGCCACTTATTCATAACGTTTGCTGAGGAAACAAACGATCCAAAGTGGACTGCTCAAATGCTGACTCAAGACATTCAAATGCCCTCCATCTCTTTAAACCTAATCTCCAATTTGGAGTTCACTTAAACAGGGATATAAAGGTATCCCTGACCTAGGAGATAAAACTGCCCTAATAATCGGAATCTGTGAAGCAGACAAAATCTGCTCCTAAATGGCAAATTTGTCTTTGTTCTGCCCCAATAAGAGTATTGCTGCAATAACAGGAATCTGCTATACGTAAGGTGCATACCTCCTCGTTGACCAGATCATACTGGAAGCATTTGCTTCTCTGTCCAGTGCCCTCGTCCTCCACAGGTATTGCCAGCTCGATCCAGTCACTTTGGCTGAGGTTGGCGGCCGCTGCCGGTGGCGGCGGCTTCTTGCACCAGTGGTCCGGGACATAAAGGAACAGCACCGGAGAGTAGGCTACGTACGAGAGGAATAGAGTGAAGGGGAAAAAGATGCAGAACAGTCGCCACTGGTAACGTCCCCAGCCGCCAACGACGTCAAGGACGTCCTCGAAGTCGCGCAGTTCAGCACTGCAGTCGCCACCGTCGTCACCGTCTTCTTCCTGGCTAATCTTCTTGGACCTGTGATGTAGACGTTTGCTTGCACATACACTATACCGAATCGTGTCTAAGTTCATCCCAGTTGTTACTTACTGCTCAAGATTCTCCGTCAAGGGAAGTGTAGATTCTGTTGTTGGGACCTCCTTCATGCTTGAAACAACTTAAACCGTCTTTTTTTAAGGCTCGTTTGTTAGAATATAAGTAGTTGTGCGTACTTTAAAGATATCACAGCTCCTTTGTATTTATCAACCAAGATACATTGCTTCAACTTCTCTGTTTCACACAGTTATGCGCTTCATCCGTGATTAGTTATTGATGGCATACTGAGAAAGTTTCACAGTTAGATGCTTTCACGTCACAACCTCTGAGTGAGCCCTGCAAAAGTCACTTCATATTACAACCTTCATTTCGCTGTCCTTTCACCGTTTGAGGTAGAAGAAATATTGCTTCTGCCACAATGTGAGATCTCCTGCTGCTACTGCTGACTTTAGCCTTCTGACATGCGGAGAGCTTTCTCTTATTCGACTGTGTGCTTGCGTCTGCATGTCTCCGTTGCTTGCACTGCCAATAGGCCTGAACAGTCTAAAATAGTTGTAAGGACAAATCTGTTGCAAAGGACTTTCTTGTCACATAAGGGATGCAATGGAACTACTCCGTGAGTCATCATTGCTGTCCTCCAGAGTTGGTGACATAACCATGTCCATCCGAGACGAAATCCATACGAGTACTCGGGTGTCGACCTGGACTACCTAAACTCATGGGAGAGATAAATGACGTCGGTGACCTAACCTAAGCCAAAGATCGAGGGGCTCCAAACTACAGGAGCTCCCAAACAATGCGGAGACGATCAGGTCGACACAAGATGCATTTTGTCTTTGTCATGACTCAACGGGACGCAACGAATTGCAAAACAAAACGCATTTTGCAGTGCGACTGCTGCTGCACAGACCGCCTTTCGCGTCTTATTGAGCTCTCTCGCTCTCTCCCCCTCCCCCTCCCTCCCCATCTCGTTCTCTCTGTCTGTGAGCCAGAAGCCTCCAGCTGCTACAGTGGCTGCTGTTGTCGCGGCGGCTGTTGTTGCGGCGGCGGCTGTTGTCGCTGCTGTTGCTGCCGCCCCCACTCCGCCCGGCTGTTTCGGGCTTGCCCTCGGGGCGCGCGGGTTCATCCGTTCGGGCGGAGAGCACGCAAATGGCGGCGGGCTGCAGCCAAAACAAGCAACAGCAGCAGCCGCCGCTGCCCCAACAGCCGCGGCAGCCGCAACAGCGGCGGCAGCAACAGCGGCGGCAGCAACAGCGGCGGCAGCAACAGCGGCGGCAGCAACAGCAGTAGCAACAGTCGCAGCAGCAACAGCAGTAGCAACAGCAGCAGCAGCAAAACAGCCCACAGTCTTTGGGCAACAGCAGCGCCGACGTCGCTAAGACTGAGTCTCTGCACCACCTTCAGCTGCTGACAGAGGCTCACCAGTCTGCCGTACTCGTACAGCAGTTGAAAGTGTCTGTGGTGTCTCGTCGGCGCCGTCGATCCGCGCCCCTGTCTCGTCTCACACGAAGACCTCCTCCGACCCGGACGCCCGAGGGGATCGTCCCGGACGTACCCGGTCCTGAGTTGTCGTCATAGTCGAGGCGACAAGCGAACGCACTCTGAGGAGGAGGAGGAGTAGAAGGACGAGGAGTAGAAGGAGGAGGAGACGAGGAGGAGGAGACGAGGAAGGGGAGGAGTAAGGAGGCGGAGGTCTCCGCGACGACGTCATTCACGCCGTTGCCGGCGTCCCGGCCGGCGGGCACGTGGCAATCTGGAGCACGGCCAAAGGTAGGAGCGAATTGACACGAAAAGCTCAAACTTGTACGTGATGCCCGACGATGAGAACGACGACAGTGCCGACGTCTGGGGCGCTGACTGACCCTTTCCAAGAGTATCATACAGCCACAGTTGTTTGATATAGACGAATATAGAAAGAGAATGATTGTTCGAGGGTGCGTGAAGTTAGTGCCATAAGAGGAAGTGCCATGGCATAACATTTCAATCTAACTCTTCGTTATGACAATTGAATCGAATAGGTTCGGTGGCGTTGCCGTGTAAAGAGTCTGGTGATGAGCACGCTCATCGCTCAGCCAACGGTGTCCGTGAGCAAGCCCGACATCCGGGACAAGTGAGCCTTCGAGACGTCGACTCTTTTTTGCTCAGGTCGTGCAACATTTTGCTCGTCTTCATGCCTCGTCGTGATTCATACAGATCAGCAGAAAGCTTTTGTTGAACCTCTCGCGCGAGAGAAACCCTTGAGCTGACTTAATCGAATGCGTACAGATCCCCTCCGAGGAGGAGAAGAAGGTGCTGGGGTCGATTTGACATTCTAAGAATTATCTGCGTCAGTCTCGTCACCCTTACTAACATCAACACTTTTGTTGTCAACTTGCTGATTACTGATCGAGGCCGCCGCCGCCGCCAACGACAGCGAGGACGTCGTCGTGTATACATACGGCTCCATGTATAATCTTACGACTGCTTCTGTGTGCGCTAAGCCTGGCAGTAGGTGCGGTAAGCTGAGTGGGGCAGCTACGTTGTTGTTCGTCTGTTAGCTGTCTTTGTAATTTACGTAATCATTGTCTACTCAAGCGAGCCCCTTTGTGAGCGTTAGACAGGACGTTCACCGCCCGTGTTTTTTTGGCACGTCGCTCACACGAAATGCACCCTGATGTGGACACTCCAGCTCGGCTGTGCGCGTGTGAGTTACTCTGATCCCCTGAATATTCCCATTTGTCCATGTGCTGGCAGTGCTGTTTCGGCGAATTCATCGACTGACTGACTGACTCTCTGTCTTGGTCAGGGAGAACAGTGGCCGGCATGACCTTGGGCAGGTTTTTGTCAATCATAGAGCCGTGTTGCTAGCTTGAGGCCAACAGCGTGGCCAGTTTGAGCAAGCTACAACTTCAGTTTTGCAGTTTCTGAGGCAACAAAGCAAACAGGCATGAATTTCGTGATTTCTCAATGAGGGAGATGGGTGGACTTTTTCTTATTCTCCCCTCTCTCGTAAGACGAGCCAACAGCCTAGTTTGTTGTCATGGCTTGTGCGGAAAGCTCATCGTGGTCGTCGCAGTCGTCGTCAGCGAAGTCGTCAGCCCACACGCTTTGTTTGGTAATGACTGAGGGGCCTGGGGTGAGACTTGCTGTCAGGTAGAGGGAGGCATGCAAGGGTACAATGGAAGGTTTTTGTTCTGCACCCTCCCCAGTCCATCGGTTTGTTTGTGCGTGAGAAACATAAGAGCGCGTGACAAAATTTCTACCCAAAATTGCCCAAGCAGCACTCCGAATCGTGGCGCTGGCACTTTACTTTGGAGCTGTGTGGTGGTGTAGCCAATGTCCTAAGCTTAGGGCATGCACCAAAAGGGGGATTACACGTAGTGTACAGTACACCCCACACACACACACACAGAGAGAGAGAGAGAGAGAGGACACTCAACCATAAAAGGAAAGGTTTAGTGGTCCAGAGTCATTGTTTTGCCTTGTGTACCAGCACCACCAGCATGGCGCGCAGGCTGTAGCGTAAAGTCACTTAATTGAGTTGTGACATTATAAACATTACTAGAATTCTTGACAGTCACACCACACACGTACAGTCTAAATGTAGGTGAGGACGAAGCTAAAGGCGCTCAAGCAGGCTACTCCTGACCGTCCATGCCGCTGTGTCGAGTAATGATTTGAGTTTGGACCAAAGAGTTGATGTTACTCCTCCCCAAACTCCAGCAAGCACTCATAATAAGGCGTCCACGAGTCAAAATTTTTCGTGCTGCCGTCATGACAAGTTAATAAAGACAAAGACGTCAGTCGATCGACGTTGCTCCGTGTAGACATCAAGAGCCTTATTGATTGGTGTCTACGTTAAAAAGGTCAACCAGTCCATTCGGCTCAATCCATGTAAGGCTGAAAAGCTGAAATGACATCACCAACCCTACGATGCTTCAGTGGACTGCTGTGCTCCACCTGCGAGGAAGTGAATCTTACGAAGCTCCTTCATCGTCCTCTTTGGGCAAAGACCACTACTGATGGAAAAAAGAACCTTGTGCTTTCTCCTCTCTTTTACGTCGTCTCCATCTTCATCTCCCAGTTCATCTTCGTCATGCTTGAGGATTACTGTAGCAGTAACTAGTGAAAGTTCTATTCTTCCACGTCCGCCACCAGTTAGTGGAGGTACTTGCTTAAACTTTAAGACCACCTATTCTTTTCTCTCAAACAGACAGAGTTCACCAATAAGATTTGGAACCATCATGAAGTTCTTTGCATGAGAAGTACACAGTAAAAGTCTATGAAGCGCTCCAACAGCGTCCAGATTTCGACGGTTTGAGTCAATGGTGAAAGTGCTTGTGTATGATGCGCCCCTCATCCACGTCGTCGTCGTCTTCGTCTTTGACGGAAGAAAAGGAGACAGCTTTGAAGGCAAATGCAGCACGTCTGATTGTTCTTCTCCTCGGAGGCGTCCAACTAGCGACCTCTTTCCGCGGATGACAAGTGCTCGCTCCCCGTGAGGTGAAAACTTTTTGCAGTGACGTTAGGAGGTGACAACTGTATGGAGAAGGAAGGAAGAAGGAAAGAAGGAAAGAAAGAAAGAAAGAAAGAAAGAAAGAAGGAAAGAAAGAAAGAAAGAAAGAAAGAAAGAAGGAAGGAAAGAAAGAAAGAAGGAAAGAAAGAAAGAAAGAAAGAAAGAAAGAAAGAAAGAGAGAGAGAGAGAAAGAAAGAGAGAAAGAGAGAGAGAGAAAGAGAGAGAGAAAGAAAGAGAGAAAGAGAGAGGAAGAGAGAGAGAAAGAAAGAGAGCAAGAGAGAGAGAAAGAAAGAGAGAAAGAAAGAGAGAAAGAATGAAAAGAAAGAATCATGGTTTTTGCGACGTAAAAAAATAAATCCCTTTTTACCCTTTTTTTCTTT